>Ga0209526_10000751_pt1 | contig 21297 bp, 17 predicted proteins | sample JacPinW_OM2H0_M1_FD_188566 | JGI IMG/M metagenome (GOLD analysis project Ga0209526, IMG submission 188566) | Forest soil microbial communities from Algoma, Ontario, Canada - Jack Pine, Ontario site 1_JW_OM2H0_M1 (SPAdes) (version 2) | ecosystem: Environmental > Terrestrial > Soil > Boreal... | reverse complement strand
CCTACGCCATCGACGCGGACGCGACCCGCCACCGCGCCATGGAGTGGCTGTCGTTCACCTACGACGTGCAAGGCGAGCTCTACTACGAGGTGACCGAGTCGTATTTCAGCGGGGACCCGTGGGTCAACCAGAGCGCCTTCGGGGGCACGGGTGACGGCACGCTCTTCTATCCAGGCACGCCGGCGAAGATCGGCGGGCAGACCGAAGTCCCGGTCGAGTCCCTGCGCCTCAAGGGCATCCGCGACGGCATGGAGGACTACGAGCTCCTGAACCTGGCGAAGCAGCTGGGCATGGCCGACAAGGCGAAGGCGATCGCAGCGGGCGTCTTCCCCAAGACGTACCAGGCGACCACCAGCCCCGCGGCCTTGGACAGCGCGCGGGCCGAGCTGGCCGCGCTGATCCTGCACGCGCTCGGCAAGGAGGGCAGCGTGTGCGGCACGACGGCTTGCTCCACCGATCCGACGGCTCCGCCGACGGCGGCGTCCCAAACCGGGTTGCCCAGCGGCGGATGCTCGAGCTCAGGCGTGCAGTCCCTCTGGCTGGCGCTCCCGGTGTTCGCTCTCTTCGCGCTGCGGCGGCGCCGCGCCGCCTGATCGTCCGGGGTGGTCGGCTGTCGTCGGGGCTTGCGGCTCGCATCCGGGCCGCAAGCCCTGTCTAACTTTCCTTGGTCATGAAGTAGTGCCCGTGATGGACAGAGCCCACGTTGAGCGCGGCCTTTTTGACCCAGGTCAGGCCCTTTGGAAAGCCGTCCACGTAGCTAGCCACCCGGAGACCTGCGCGCTTCGCTTCCTCTTCCCATTGGCGCTTGGAGAGAAAACACACTCCGCACCCGGCGGTGTTCGCGCCCAACCGTCGCGCGACGGGGGCGAACGCCCGGCTTGCAGTTGCGTGAAAGATCAGACGCCCGGGCAGACCGTCGAGAACAAGACCGTTATAGAGATTCTCGAACACCGAGATCACGCCATTCGCGGAAAGCAGCTCGCGAGCCTGCTTGAGGATCTGGCGCTGCAGGCGCCGGGTTCCGGCGTAGGTTGACGTGACAAAGTGATGCAGTGTCCAGTTGAAGATCACGAGATCGAAGGTCCTCTTCTGGAACGTGCGCGTCAGGTGCTCCGCCGCGCTCAGGATGAGCTCCTTGCGCGGGTGAGCGGCATTCTCGGCGAGGAGGCCTCGAGCGCTGTCCAGAACAGTCCCGGTGGCGTCAGGGTACCGTTGAAGCAGCCGGTCTGCGAAGTTCCCGTTTCCTCCTCCCACATCGAGGAAGGAAAATGCTCTTCCAGAAAAGCGCGAATCGAAAGCTGGTTCAATCAGCTTCCACTCCCGTTCACAAACGTACTCGACGTTGAAGTCTTCGAGTTGGTCTTCCTGAAGCTTCTTCGCCTCGGCAACGTTGTCGCCAGGAGCTTCCCACCCTGGCGCGTTGTCGTCGCCAGTCTCCGCTGCTGCGTCGGGAATCCCTTCTTCGGCCAAACCCCAGGATCGGATTGCCATTGCCCCCTCCCCAAGCGCTTATGTAATCACGCCCCCGGTACCTGCAACGGCCGTCGACTCGCTCAAGCTGCCGACGCGGGCCATTGACCTGGTCAAGGGAGCACCCTCAGCACAGCCGCGCCGCCACGCGTTGCGACGTGCAGCGCAGGGGGGTCGACCATCGTGTCGAGTTGGAGGCGCAGCACGCTGTCGTCCGGAATTCCCTGTCCGGCGCGCATGGATGTGTGCTTTCCGGTCTTGGGGTCCCAGAAGACCAAACCGCTGCTCAGCCCGGCAACGACGAGCCGGCCATCGGGGAGCGCGATCATGTCACGGATGTGACTCTCCGGCACTCCCACGTCGCGGACGGGATCGTAGTAGGTGAACTGCCGCCCATCCCAGGCGGCGATCCCGTACGGCACGTCCGTGGGATCGTTGTAGAGCGTGCCACTCGCGAACCAGACCTTGCCGTCCTTCGCGACGGTGACGGCGCTGAGGTTGACCACGTCGCCCTCGAGCGGCGCGCAGAACACAGGCCGATTCCCCGAGCAGTTGCCGTCGTACTTATCGCCGAAATTTGGGTCGGTTGCTGCCTTGTGGTCATTGGAGCGCGGTGTGATGTACCACTCGCTGTTGTCGGCGAGGTACCGGATCTTGCCGGCCGCCCAGCGGCCAGCCACCCAAAGGTCGCCCTTTGCGTCTAGGGCGGCCCCGCGGAAGTCGCCCAGGCGCTGATCCGGATCTTCACCTTCATCCTTGCAATGGTGATGGTAGCAGACCGCCGGGTGCAGGTGGTCGCTCATCCACCGCCGGTTGTTCTCCTTCGAGTTGAACCACGTTCCGGGGATCGTCGGGCGCCACAGATCGGGGCTGAACTTGTCCACGCCGTGGTCGGTTGCGGCGTAGAGCTCGTGCGGATTCGTGAAGTGATCATAGACCATCTTCCAGACCGTCTTGTTGTGCCAGAACTCCACGCTGACGCCGGACACCATGTCGAACCGGACCACCTCCAGTTTGTCGGGCTTTCCCGGAGTGTTGACCAGGCGCACGCGGTCCAGCTTTCCGGTATGCCGGTCCGGATCTGACCAGAGGCCGTCGTTGATGTCCCAGGTATGCCTTCCGTAGTACCCGACGAAGACCTCGTTCGGGCCGCCGCCGACGATCTCGCTGATCCCAGGATCGGCGGCGCCTCCAAAGATCTTCCCGGAACGATCTCCGCCCACGAAAGAGCTGTCATCATAGGGGACGGGATTGGACTGAAGGTGCAATCCATCCGCGGCGTCGAATCGGCGGAACGTGTTCTCCCCAGGTTTGAGGAGGTAGAGGGCCTGGTTGGTGGCCACCCACAGGTTCTGGGAGGTGCCTCCGCCTTCCTTCACCACGAGCTCGTCGGTGGAAACCGCCACGACCGGCGTTTCACCGATACCGTCCCCATAGCCGTATTCGACGTTGGCGATGGGCCATGGTCCCTTGGTACCAAACGCCGTTGAGCCAGGAACCGGTCCTGCGTCCACAGGCCCGGCGTCCACAGGCCCGGCATCGACCGGTCCGGCATCCGCTGCTCCGCCGTCCCCTGCGTCCGCCGGACCCTCCTTCGATGGATCGACGCCGATCGAATTGCCTGGACCCTTCGCGCAGGCCGCCCCCAGTAGCGCGACCGCTACCATCCACTTGGCAACTTTCCCCACGACGCCCTCCCCCCCAACCCCGAGTGCACGAATCCGGTGGATCCCATTGCGAGCGGCGGGCCAACGCTAGCGCGGCCGCTGCCTCGATCGGCCGCCACGCGCCGCAGGCGTTCGCGCCAAAATGCCCGAGTTTCAAGAGCAAATCCCCTTCCGCCAGGAGGAAGCGCCTTTCCACCGATGAGAAGGCGCCTTCGGCTTCCCGGCATGCGCAGCGGGGCATTTGCTGAAGGACATCTCCAGGCAAGGCACAAGGTGCTCTCGCGGACGGAGAGGGGCCCGAGGAAAGTGGGCGGGCGCAGGCCGTCGCCTACGCCGCGCGCTTGCGGTTGCCTGCGCTCGAGAGGATCGTCGAGAGGCGCTGTCCCACTTCGGGCCAGAGGTAGCCTCGCTCGATCACGCGCCGGCGGCCGGCCTCGCCCATCGCGGCGCGACGCGCGGGATCGTCGAGCAGCTCGGCGATCGCCTGCGCCAGCGCCTTCGCGTTCGCAGGCGGCACGCAGACCCCGGTTGCCCCGAGGATCTCGGGGACCGCTCCTACCTGCGTTCCGACGCACGGGACCTTGCTCAGCATCGCGTCGAGGAACGCGATCCCGAACGGCTCGCGCAACGTGGGCAGCACGAAGATCGTGGCTGCCGAAAGCAGGCGCTTCACCTCTTCGAAGGGCACGCGACCTAGATTGGTGACCCCTTCGGATAGCTCGAGGGTTTCGGTGGGGCCGGCGAGAACCAGGCGCAGGTCCGGACGCGACTGGCGCAAGAGCTCGAAAGCCTTCAGCAGCACGGGACCACCCTTGCGCCGCCAGCCGGCGGTGCCGACGAACAGCAGCGTGCGCCCGTCATCCGCGTGCTGCGGTTCGCGCTCCGGCACCACGTTGGCGCCCGCGCCCACGACGTGCACCCGTTTGGGGTCGAGGCCGTAGTCGCCGATGAGCGAGTCGCGCACCACGTTCGAGAAGGTGGCGATGGCGATCGCTTGGAGGTACGTCTCCCGCTCGCGCGCGAGCCAGGCACTTCCAAACGCAATGTGCCTGCCGATGTCCGCTTCCGGCACGGGCGGCTGCCGCTCGGCGAGCAGGCAGGTGTTGTCGAGCAGCATCACGTACGGGAACCTCGGCGGCCGCCCGGGAGCGAACAGGGCGCCGTTCTGCAGCACGACGTCGGGCGGCTCCGCCAGTCCGGCGAGGAGCGCACCTGCCCTCTTCGAGTGTTGCTCGAAGGCGTAGAGCGTGTTCAAGCGGTGGTGGATGAGCTGCTGCCCGTGCCTGAGAGCGCTGGCCGCCAGCGACATCAGGACTCGCGGCGTCGGCCGGGGCCGCCGCGTCCGCGGGTTTCGGAGCGCGAGCACTCCGGTCGGGTCCACGCGAACCACGTCGTGCCCGAGGGCGACCAGCGACTTCGCCAAATTGGGCGTCACGCCGCTCTGGTCGCCATAGTTGACGTACGCGATGCGCATCTAGGCCGCCTCCCTCATGACCAGCAACTCGGGTTTTCTCTGCGGAATCCAGGCGCGCACTGGCGGGAGGACACCCATCGCGCGCAGCGCTGCCAGGTACGCGATCGCGAACGCCAGTCCGGCCGTACAGAGCTGGACGATGAGCGGACCGCGGGCCAGGCGCAGCGCGAGCGCGCCCGGCGCCGCGGCGATCAGCGCCGCCGCCGCCTGCAACCAGATCTCCCGCGGCAACGTGCCGAGCATGCTCGCCTCGAACAGGACCGCCGCCCGGCGCAGCAGGACGAGGCGGCAGGCCTCTTCGGCGCAGATCCAGCCCCCGAGCGCGCCGATGGGCCCGAAGAGCCGCAAGCCCGCCCACACCAACGGGACCGTCAGCGCCAGCTTGCAGACGCTGACCGACAACATGAAACGGTTCTGCGCGCGGGCGCGCATCAGCCCTTCGAGGGGAAGCGCGGCCATCGGAATGGAGACGAGCGCGAGGCGGAAGATCGGCACCGCGCCGAGATACCGGTCGGTGAAGAGGAAGCGGATCACTTCGGGTGCGGTGATGGCGAGGAGCACCACGAACGGCACGAACACGAACGAGAGCCGCGCCACGGCCTCGCGGAAGAGGCGCAGCGCCCCGGCATTGTCGCCCCTGGCGTCGTGCTCCGCGATGCCGAGCTGGAGGATCTCCGAGACCGGGGTGTAGAGCATGTCCACGATGGGGAGCTGGAAGCAGCCGACGCTGTAGACGGCAAACGCGGCGGCCGTGACCGTCGCGCTGACCAGGTAGCTGTGGAACTGCTGCTGCGGGATGATCAGCGCGAAGGCGACACCGAACGGGAGGGTGTACGCGAGCTGGCGGCGCAGGTCGCGCGGCGAGATGCGCAGCCCGCGGCCGCCGAGGACGATCCAGCACGCGGCCGCCTTGGCAAAGGTGGCGACCATCACGCCGGCGAAGGCGCCGGCCAGCGAGCCCGTCCACAAGGCCCCGACGATCAGGCAGAGCGAGTAGAACGCCTCCGAGGCGACGCGGACGGCCGCGCTTGCCTTGATGCGGCCTGAAGCCATCAGCGCCAGGTCGAAGGAGGATCCAGCCAGGCGGAAGGCGGTGAAGGCGGCGACGGACGGCATCACCTCCCGAAGCTCCGGGTTGTGAAAGGCCGCGCTGACCAGAGACCCCAAGCCCAGCAGCAGGGCGGCGGCGAGCGCTCCCAAGCCTGTAGTGAGCAGGAGCACGTGCGAGATCCAGGCGCCCCTGTTCTCCGGCTCGCGAGGAACGAAGTAGACCAGGCTCTGGTTCAGGCCGAGCGGCAGGACGAGAAATAGCGTATTCGAGAGCAACCACGCCTGCTTGAAAGTCCCATAGCCCGCCGGCACCAGCATCCTCGCCAGCACCATGGGAATGGCGAACGTGAGCGCTGCGACCCCGAGCCGGGCAAGCAACAGCGGTCCCGCTCGTCGCAGGATGGAACCATGCGGCGTTTCGTGCATCCCCCCTCCGTCCAAAATAGGATGTGCAGCTGTGCCCTTGCGGACAAGTTGCATTGACGCAACGCACAATGAGTTAAGATGCCGCCCATGAAGACGAAATCTGAATTGCTGAAGGACGCGCGCTCCCAGGTGCCGGAGGTGCAGCCCCTGGACCTGTCGCGCCAGTCCCCCGGCCCGGTCATCGTGGACGTCCGCGAGAAGGACGAGACGGACGCGGGGATGCTGCCAGGGGCCAAGCCCGTTCCGCGCGGCTTCCTGGAGCTGCGGATCGAGGAGACCGTACCGGACCGTGGCGCGGACGTGGTGCTCTACTGCGCCGGAGGCACGCGGTCGCTGCTCGCGGCCAGGACGCTGAAGGACATGGGGTATACGCGGGTCCGGAGCCTGGCCGGAGGCTACTCGGCGTGGAAGAGCGCGGGGCTCCCTGTAGAGACCCCGGTGCGCCTCACGGACGCGCAGCGCGCGCGTTACAGCCGGCACCTGATCATCCCTGAGGTGGGAGAGGCGGGACAGGCGAAGCTGCTCAAGTCGAAGGTGCTGCTGATCGGCGCCGGCGGGCTGGGTTCGCCGGCCGCGCTCTACCTGGCGGCGGCGGGCGTGGGCCGGATCGGGATCGTCGACGACGACGTGGTGGACGCGTCGAATCTGCAGCGGCAGATCCTGCACTCGACCGAGCGGGTGGGGATGCCGAAGACGGAGTCGGCGAAGAAGACCCTGCAGGCCCTCAATCCGGACGTGGTGGTGGACGAGCACCGCGTCCGCCTGCAGCGCGAAAACGCGCTCGAGCTGTTCTCGAAGTACGACCTGATCGTGGACGGGTCCGACAACTTCGGGACCCGCTACCTGGTGAACGACGCCTGCGTCCTCCTGGGGAAGCCCAACGTGCACGGATCGATCTTTCGATTTGACGGGCAGGCGACGACCTTCGTGCCGGGCGGAGGCAGGCCCTGCTACCGCTGCCTGTTTCCGGAGCCCCCGCCGCCGGAGCTTGCCCCCTCCTGCCAGGAGGCGGGCGTCCTGGGCGTCCTCCCGGGGATCATCGGGATGGTGCAGGCGGTCGAGGCCGTGAAGCTGCTATTAGGGCGGGGCGAGCCGCTGGTCGGCCGTCTGCTGTTGTATGACGCCTTGGAGCAGAAGTTCCGGGAGGTGAAGTACGCGCGCGATCCGGCCTGCCCCGCCTGCGGGGACAACCCCATGCGAGAGCTGCTGCCGGAGTACACGGAGGCTTCTTGCGCGATTGCGCCCAGGCGCCCGGAAAAAGCAAGCGTGCCCCGGTCTTCTTCACCGGGACACGCACGGACAGCATAGCTCCCGCGCCGCCTCGGGCGGCCGAGGCTACCCGTACGACTTTTCCTGCTTCTCCTGCTCTTCCTTGCAGCGGATGCACATGGTCGTGACCGGCCGCGCTTCCAGGCGCTTGACGGAGATCTCTTCCTCGCAGATCTCGCAAATGCCGAAGGTGCCGCTCTCGATCCGACCGAGCGCGTCATCGATCTTCTTCAGCAGGAACTTCTCCCGGTCACGCAGCCGGAAGACCATGCTCTGCGTGTACTCCGAAGAAGCCAGATCGATCTCGTCAGGAAGATCGTCGGTGTCGAAGGCCGCCTCCTCGGTGAGCGTCTTGCGAGCGCTGAGGAGAAGGTTCTTCTTCGATTCCTCGAGGATCTTCTTGAAGCGCTTCAAGTCCTTCTGGTTCAAGGTACTGCCCCCGCGCAACGCTGCTGCCCGACTAGGTGCCATGGGATCGTCGCTCCGGCAAAAGACCGGCAAAAAAGAGGCGGAATACTAGGAACCCATTAGGGTCCCGTCAAGGCGAACCTTTCATGGCCGACAGCAAGCTCGATCGGGAGTTCCTGCGCAGCATCCTGACGCTGGCCGCCCGACCCGCGGTCGACCACCTCTTGATCGTGACCGATATTCCGCTCTCCAAGGACGAGCTGCGGGGGCGCCCCATCAAGAAGAAGATCATCTACGCGGTCAGCGAGGAGCAGCTGGCGCAGAACCTCCGCAAGCAGGGGTACGTCTGTGTAACCGTGCCGCCCTACGACTACTCGCGCATCGAGAAGGTGAAGGTGGCGCTGGTGGCGGCGGTGACCGCGGACGTGCTGAAGGACGGGGAGGACGTCCTCTGCCTGACAGGGCGGACCGGGTCGCGCCTGCCCGACACGGTGGTGCGGCTGCAGATCGGGCGCGGATTCGAGGAGAAGGCGTCCATCGACACGCAGGGGCTCGGGGACGAATTCAGCCCGCAGGTGGTCGAGGCGCTGGTTTCGCTGGCGATGGCGATAGGGCACGAAGGATTCGAGGGGCACCCCATCGGGACCATCTTCGTGCTGGGCGACTCGACAGCGGTGATGGAGCAGAGCAAGCAGCTGACGATCAATCCGTTCCAGGGAATCTCGGAAGCGGAGCGGAACGTGCTCGATCCCACGATTCGCGAGGCCATCAAGAACTTCGCCGTGCTGGACGGGGCATTCGTGATCCGCGAGGACGGCGTGGTGCTGGCGGCTGGACGCTATCTACAAGTTGGCGAAGGGAATGTGGAGCTGCCGCTCGGGCTCGGAGCGCGGCACGCGGCCGCGGCGGCGATGACCGTCGAGAGCAACGCGGTGGCGATCTCCGTCTCGCAGAGCAGCGGGGCGGTCCGCGTCTGGAAGAGCGGACAGGCGGTGCTCGAGCTGCAGCAGGTGGCGAGGCGATCCTAGCCCCGGCCACCGTAGGTGGCTCAGGGGCTACGCCTGAGCGAGGTCATTCGGCAGTCCCGGCTTTGAGGTGCGTTCCAGCGCGCAACCCGTGATACACCGCGCGCGATGCCTCACCGGTTCCTCGAAGCTTGCCGCCGCCGTCCCGTCGACAGGACGCCCATCTGGCTGATGCGCCAGGCCGGGCGCTACCTCCCCGAGTACCGCGCCGTCCGCGCCAAGGTCTCCTTCCTCGAGCTCTGCAAGACGCCGGACCTCGCCGCCGAGGTCACCATCCAACCGGTGGACATCCTCGGAGTCGACGCCGCCATCCTCTTCAGCGACATCCTGGTGGTCCCGGAAGCGATGGGCATGCAGCTCATCCTCGAGGATGAGGGGCCCCAATTCCCCGCCCCCCTTCGCGCGCGGTCGGACATCGAGAAGCTGCGCGTCCCCGACGCGGAACAGCACCTCGGATTCGTCATGGAGGCGATCCGCCGCACGCTGAAGCGTCTCGACGGTCGCGTGCCGCTGATCGGTTTCTGCGGCGCTCCCTGGACGCTCGCGGCGTACATGATCGAGGGCAAGACGTCTCGGAGCTTCGAGAAGGCGAAAGCGATGATCTTCGGCGACGAGGAGCTCGCGCACGTGCTCCTGGGAAAGATCACCGACGCCCTGATCGGCTACTTGAACGCGCAGCTCGCGGCGGGAGCGCACGCGGTACAGATCTTCGACTCCTGGGCGGGAGCGCTCGGGCCGGAAGATTACGCCCGGTTCGGGGCGCCTTACCTGGCGCGCGTGATCGGCGGGCTCAAGCGCAATCCGCGCGAGCCGCAGCCGGTGATCGTATTCGGTGTCGAGACGGGCGAGATCCTCTCCCAACTCGCCGCGACCGGCGCCGACGTGGTGGGCGTCGACTGGCGCGTTCCCCTCGACGAGGCCCGCGGGCGCGTCGGACCGGGGGTCGCCCTGCAAGGCAATCTCGATCCGGCGACGTTGTTCCTGCCGCTTCCGAAGCAGGAGAAGCGCGTTGCCCGGGTGCTGGAGCTCGCGAATCTGGCGGGCCCGGGACACATCTTCAATCTCGGGCATGGAGTGTTGGTGGGGACTCCGGTCGAGAACGTGAAGGCGCTGGTCCATCAGGTGCACGCCCACACGCCCCCCCGCTGAGCGGCAGCGAGGGCACGTCCGTCCGTCCGTTGCGTCTCCGCGCCGCCTGTACAGCTTGGAGGGATGGGTGCTCGTCGTCCCTTTTGCTTCCTCGCCGCGGCCATCGCACTCGCCGCGGTTGCGCTAGCGGCGCGGGCGCAGGTGACCTCCCCGAACACGAGCAGGGCCGATCGCGCGACTGCGGCGCCGCCCAGCGCCGCCTCCGGCACGCTGCCGGTCGCCCCCCGCATCGTCATGTTTTCCGGCACGGGCATCGTCGTGTTCTCGGGGCCGGCGGACGTCGGCGACTTGACCCCCGGCCTCAAGGTAGACGCCGCACCTCGCTCGGATGCAGGCAGGCAGGTCAACGCCGGCGCGGAAGTCGGGCCCGGACCGCAGATCGGCGGAACGGAATCGGACGCGGGAACCTGGTAATGGCGCAGCCAGCGAAGCGGTAGGCGCTGCGGGGCGGGGGCTCACCTGATACACACGGCGGATGATCCCGCTCCGGCGGCCTTCGCCCGCGCCGCACACCGGCGTGCTGCTCCTCCAACTGGGCGGGCCGGACTCGCTTGACGCCGTCGAGCCGTTTCTCGAGAACCTGTTCCGCGACCCGTTCCTGATCCGGATCCCCTTCCTCAAAGGGCCGCTCCGACGATGGTTCGCGCGGGCCGTGGCCAGGCGCCGCGCGCCGCACGTCCGCGCGCTGTACGCCGAGATCGGCGGCCGCTCTCCGATCCGCCCGCTCACGGAGGCCCAGGCGCGGCGCCTGGAGGAAGAGCTGGGCCCGGGGTTCCGCTGCTACGTCGCCTTCGCCGCCTGGACGCCCTTCATCCAGGAGGCCGTGGCTCACGCCCGGGCGGACGGCTGCACGCGGCTGGTCGGGGTCTCCCTGTTTCCGCAGTGGTGCTCGGCCACCACGGAGTCCGTCTTCTTCGGCCTGCGCCGCGCGGTGGCCGGAGCGCTGCCGGTTGCGGAGGTCGACCGGTACCCGGACGACCCGGAGTACCTGGATTCGCTCGCGAGCACCGTGCACGAAGCCTTGCGGCGGTTCCCCGATCCCCGCCGCGTGCACGTCCTCTTCAGCGCCCACGGCGTCCCGCAGAGCCTGGTGCGCCGCGGCGACCCCTACCAGCGCGAGATCCAGCGCACGGTCGAGGGCGTGCGGCAGCGCCTGCCCGCCGGGCAGAGCTGGTCGCTGAGCTACCAGAGCAAGGTCGGGCCGGTGAAGTGGCTGGAGCCCGCGTCCATCGATCACATCCCGGAGCTCGCCCGCCGGGGCGTCGGTGAGGTGCTGGTCGTTCCAGTGGCGTTCGTGTCCGACCACATCGAGACGCTGCACGAGCAGCGCATCCTGCTCGCGGGCGTCGCGAAGGCCGCCGGCATCGAGCGGTACGAGGTGGCGAACGCCATCAACGATTGCCGGCTGTACGCCCGCGCGCTCGCCCGGCTGGTTAGGCAAGCGCTGGAAACCAGGTCACTTTCAGGGCTGCCGGCCGCTCGCTGCCCCCCCCTCCCGCCGGAGATGTGTTAGGGAAGGGTCGGCCATGGAGCAACCCGCGCCCTCCCCGGCGCCGAGCACCGTTCCCCCTCCATCATCCGAACCTCCGGTCCCGGGGCCCATCAGCGGGTGGCAACGGTTCAAGCGGATCCTGCTGGGTGGGCCCAAGGACTTCCAGGACCCACACCTCTTCCACACGCTCTCGCTGGCGGCCTTCCTCGCCTGGGTGGGACTGGGCGCGGACGGGTTGTCCTCCAGCTCCTACGGCCCCGAGGAGGCTTTCAAGAACCTCGGCGACCACCAATACCTCGCCGTTTTCCTCGCGCTGGCCACCGGTCTGACCGTCCTGATCATCTCGGCGGCCTACACCAAGATCATCGAGCATTTTCCCTTCGGGGGCGGCGGGTACATCGTCACCTCGCGCCTGATCGGTCCGCGCGCGGGCGTGGTGAGCGGGGCGGCGCTGCTGATCGATTACGTCCTCACCTGCACGACGTCGGTGGCGGCCGGCGGCGAGGCCATCTTCAGCAACTTCCCGCAGCAGTGGCACGTCTGGAAGCTGCCCGTCGAGCTGGTGGCCATGGCCACCCTCACGGTGCTGAACCTCAGGGGCATCCGGGAATCGATCCGCGTCCTGATGCCCATCTTCCTCGCCTTCCTGATGACGCACGCCATCCTGATCGTGGGCAGCGTCTTCTTCCACCTCGGACGGGCAGACGAGGTCGCGCGCAGCGTGTCCGACGGTCTCACGCGCGACCTGAGCACCATGGGATTCGTCGGTCTGGCCCTGCTCTTCCTGCGCGCGTACTCGCTGGGCGCGGGCACGTACACCGGCATCGAGGCGGTCTCCAACGGGCTCAACATCATGCGCGAGCCGCGCGTCCTGACCGGCAAGCGGACCATGGTCTACATGTCCACGAGCCTGGCGGTCACCGCGGGCGGGATCATCCTCGGTTACCTGCTGATGGGCGTCCACCCGGTGCCCGGCAAGACGATGAACTACATGCTGGCCCAGATGCTGGCCGGCAACTTCCACCTGGGGCCGCTCCCCATCGGCCACTGGTACGTGATCGTCACCATCGCGTCGGAGGCCCTGCTGCTGTTCGTCGCCGCGCAGGCGGGATTCATCGCTGGCCCTCGCGTGATGGCCAACCTGGCCCAGGATTCCTTCTTTCCGCACCGCTTCGGCGCCCTCAGCGACCGCCTCACCATGCAGAACGGCGTGCTGCTGATGGGCGGCGCCTCGTTCCTGATGCTGCTGTACACCCGCGGGTCCGTCGACGCGCTGGTCGTGATGTACGCCATCAACGTCTTCGTGACCTTCGCGCTCAGCCAGCTCGCCATGATCCGGTACTGGCGGCGCCCGGAGACGCGCAAGCGCCACTCGGAGTGGCGCAGGCCGCTGGCCATCGCCGTGATCTGCTTCGTGGTCTGCAGCTTCATCCTGGTGGTGAACCTGTTCGAGAAGTTCGCCGAGGGCGCCTGGCTGACGGTGATCGTCACCGGAGCGCTGGTGGCGCTCTGCATGGTGATCAAGCGGCACTACAGCGGCGTCTTCGCGCGCCTCAAGGGCCTCGATCAGATCCTCACCGCCCTGCCGACCAGCTCGCCGCCGAAAGTTCTCCCGCTGCAGAAGAAGAAGCCCACCGCGGTGCTCCTGGTGGGAAGCTTCTCGGGGCTCGGGATCCACTCGCTCTTGACGGTGGTCAAGCTCTTTCCCCGCTACTTCGCCAACGTCGTCTTCATGTCGGTCGGCGTGGTGGACAGCGCCACGTTCCAGGGCGTTGAGGAAGTGGATCGGGTGCGGGATGAGACCGAGGAGGCGCTGAAGAAGTACGTGGACCTCGCCCGCGGGATGGGCATTCCGGCGGACCAGAAGATGTCGATGGGCACCGAGGCGGTGAGCGAGTGCGAGAGGCTCGCCGCCGAGGTGGCGAAGGAGTACGAGCGCAGCATCTTCTTCGCCGGAAAGCTGATCTTCGAGCGGGAGAAGTGGTGGGACCGGCTCCTGCACAATGAGACCGCGTACCAGATCCAGCGGCGCTTGCAGTTCAAGGGGCTGCCGATGGTCGTGCTCCCGGTGCGCGTGCTCGAGGAGTAGGATTTCTTGCGACGTTCATCGCTGGGACCAACGGAGGATGCTGGCTGGGACTGGGCCGGCTAACACATGCCCCCGACCATGGATCCCGGGCCAGAGCCGCCCCTTCCGCCCGAGCGCGAGCGCGGGTTCCGGCGGGTGGGGCGCGCGGTCCTTGGGGGTCCGAAGAACCTCCACGATCCCCATCTTTTCCACTCGCTCTCCCTGGCCGCTTTCCTCGCTTGGGTCGGCCTGGGCGCTGACGGGCTGTCCTCCAGCGCCTATGGCCCCGAGGAGGCGTTCAAGAACCTCGGCGACCACCAGTACCTCGCGGTCTTCCTCGCCGCGCTGACCGCGATCACCGTGGTGGTGATCGCCGCTTCCTACAGCAAGATCATCGAGCACTTCCCTTTCGGCGGCGGTGGCTACGTCGTCGCCAGCAGGCTTTTGGGTCCGCGCGCGGGTGTCATCTCCGGCTCCGCGCTGCTGGTCGACTACGTGCTGACCATCACCACCTCGATCGCGGCCGGTGGGGAAGCCGTCTTTTCCAACCTGCCGCAGAGCGTCCACTCTCTCAAGCTGCCGGTGGAGTTCGTGGTCATCGTCCTGCTCACGATCCTCAACCTGCGCGGGGTGAAGGAGTCGGTGCGCACGCTGGTGCCGATCTTCCTCATCTTCCTGGCGACGCACGTGGTCATGATCGGCGGCTCCGTCCTCTTCCATCTCGGCCGGGCGGACGAAGTGGCGCGGAGCGTCTCGACCGGTCTGTCCCACGACCTGGGCACCATCGGGTTCTTCGCCACCGCGGCGCTCTTCCTGCGCGCCTACTCGCTTGGCGCCGGCACGTACACCGGCATCGAAGCGGTCTCCAACGGCCTGCAGATCATGCGCGAGCCGCGCGTCGCCACCGCCAAGCGGACCATGATCTACATGGCGGTCAGCCTGGCGCTGACCGCCGCCGGCATCATCCTCGGGTACCTGCTCATGGACGTGCATCCCGAGCCGGGGAAGACGATGAACGCCGTACTGGCGGACAGGCTTGCAGGGAGCTGGAACCTTGCTGGCATCCCGCTGGGCCACGCCTTCGTCGTGATCGCGCTCACCTCCGAGGCCCTGCTCCTCTTCGTCGCGGCGCAGGCCGGCTTCATCGACGGCCCGCGAGTGATGGCGAACATGGCGCATGACTCCTGGCTGCCGCACCGCTTCGCCGCCCTGAGCTCCCGCCTGACCATGCAGAACGGCGTGCTCCTGATCGGCGCCACCTCGCTGTACATGCTTTGGTACACCGGCGGATCGGTCGATGCGCTGGTGGTGATGTACTCGATCAATGTCTTCGTCACCTTCTCGCTCAGCCAGGCCGGCATGATCCGCTACTGGTGGATGAAGGAGACGCGCCGCAAGTACCCGGACTGGTGGCGGCACCTTCCCCTCCATCTGATCGGATTCGTCCTCTGTTTCGGGATCCTGGTGGTCAACGTGCTGGAGAAGTTCACCGAAGGCGCCTGGCTGACGGTGGTGGTGACCGGCGCGGTGGTCTCGCTCTGCATGCTCATCAAGCGCCACTACATCGGCGTCCGTGCGCGCCTCGGCCGCCTCGACCAGATCCTCACCGCGCTGCCCCAGACGGCCCCGAAGAAGGAGCTGGAGCTGCAGAAGAAGAAGCCCACGGCGGTGCTGCTGGTGGGAGGTTTCTCGGGCCTGGGCATCCACGCGCTGCTCACCATCATGAGGCTGTTCCCGCGCTACTTCGTGAACGTGGTGTTCATGTCGGTGGGGGTGATCGACAGCGCCACGTTCCAAGGCGTGGAGGAAGTGGATCGGGTGCGCGAGCAGACGGAGGACGCGCTGCGCAGGTACGTCGAGCTCGCCCGCGGCATTGGAGTCCCGGCGGACTACCGGTTCTCGATCGGCACCGAGGCGGTGAGCGAGAGCGAGAAGCTCGCCCACGAGGTGGCGAAGGAATACGAGCGCAGCATCTTCTTCGCCGGCAAGCTGATCTTCGAGCGGGAGCGCTGGTGGGACCGGCTGCTGCATAACGAGACCGCGCTCCTGGTCCAGCGCCGGCTGCAATTCGCCGGGCTACCGATGGTCATCCTTCCCGTCCGCGTGCTCGAATGACGGGCGATGCGGGTCCTCCTGCTGATGCGGCTCCTCCTGCCGATGCGGGTCCTCCTGTCCTGCGCGGCGCTCCTGGCGTGCCATTCCCAGGCGCAGCCCTTGTGCGCCTCGCGCCCGGACGTGGTGGACCCTTGCGGCGGCGCGGATGCCGGTGTCGGTGCGCTTCCGGGAACGCCCGATCCAGGCGCGGTGCCCTCCGGCGCCGTGGGCCCGGGCGGGGGCGCCGTCGATCGGTTGTGGTTCGCGACCACGGGGGATACGCGCCCGGCCGAATGCGACCAGACCAACGCGTACCCGAAAGCAGCCATCGCCCAGATCGCCGCGGCGATGAAGGCGCTGCGGGTGCAGTTCACGGTGGATCTTGGCGACCACATGTACGTCTGCAACCAGAGCGACGCCGAGGCGCGCCAGCAGATGGGCTTCTACATGGAGGCCATCGCGCAAGGCCCTTCGACCTGGTGGATGACCATGGGCAATCACGAGTGCGGGAGCGGCGCCTACCCGTACGCGTGCTTCGTCGGCGGGCCAGCCGATGCGAACTTCTCGGCGTACATGACCGCGCTCCGGCGGCCGCAGCCCTACTACGCCAACGACGTGCAGACGTCGCTCGGGCTGGCGCGGTTCGTGGTGATCGCCGACGACGCGTGGAACGCGACGCAAGCCGCGTGGCTGCGCGACACCCTGACCGATGCGGACGCGCGCGCCAGGTACACCATCGTCGCGCGCCACCACCCCGTCCAGGGCACCCGGACGGGCTCGCCTGAGATACTCAGTGTACTGCAACAACACAAGTACGCGCTGATCCTCACCGCGCACAACCACGAGTACCAGCACGACGCCGCCACCTGGCAGGGGCGCTCCGCCGTGGTGGGGCTCGGCGGCGCCGGCGGCAAATGGGGATTCGGAACGGTGCTGCAGGGTTCCGATGGCGGGCTGGTGTTCGTGCAGCGCGACGCGAACGGCAACCCTATCGGCGCGCCTTGGAGGGTGGGTCCGCAGTAGCTTTCGCCAGCGGAAGCCCTTCCACGATCGCGCGCGACCGCGGCTTCAGGTTCCAGCGCGGCTCGCTCCTGCTCGGCGGTAGCGCGTCCACGTCGATGCGGACGATCGCGCCCTTGCGGAAGTCCACCCGGGCGGCGTCCGCCTGGTCGAGTTGCGCGAGCGCGGCGACCAGGAGCGACATCTGCGGATCGTGACCGACCAGCGCGACGGCCTCGCCGTCCTTCACGCGCTTGGCCACGGCCGCGAAGACCTTCGAGACTGGAACCCCCGGGCGCAGCTCCTCGAGCACGCCCACCTCGTCCTGCTTCACCGCGCGCGCGAGGATCTCCGCCGTTTGCACTGCCCGGACCAGCGGGCTGGTGAAGAGGTGATCGATCGGCTCGCCGATCTGCCCGAATTCGCGCGCGGCCCGGCGAAATCGCCTCCGCCCTTTCGCCGTGAGCGGCCGGGACTCGTCGGGCACCTCGGGAACGGGATCGGCGGCGATGCCATGCCGGACGAGGTAGACGCGGATCATCGATCACCTCTCCATCATGCGGATGCGAACCGGCCCCCCGGCGATCTGCTCCAGGAGATCGGCTTTCTGGCGGGCGGACCACACCTCCAGGTCGCTGCCTCGCTCCGCCTTGACGTCGATGTGCACGCCGTTGCCCCACTGCCGCGCGGTCAGCGAGCGGATGTGGCGGCGGTGGCCGCGATCGAGCCCGTCGGCCACGCGCAGGATGGCGGCGAGAGTGCGCACGACCACCCGCTCCTGGGGCGTGAGGCGCTGGAACTCCTCGTGCCCGTCCTTGGGCGAGCTGCGCCGGTGGTATCGGGCGATGGTGGCGATCAGCTCCCGCTCGCGATCCGTATAGCCGGGCAGATCGGCATGGTACAGGAGGTAGTAGCTGTGCTTGTGGTGGCGGTTGTACGAGACGAATGCGCCCACGTCGTGCAGCATGGCGGCGGCGTGCAGCAGCGCGCGCTCTTCCTCGCCCAGCCGGTGCAGGTCCGGGAGCTGATCGAACAGGGAGAGGCTGAGATGCGCCACCTGCTCTGCGTGCTCCTCGCGATAGGCGCAGCGGCGTCCAAACGCCCGCAACCCGTCGAGCACCGCGCTTTCCTGGTGCAGGTGCGCTCCGCGCTGCCGCACGGTCCGGCGGATCAGGTCGGCCATCAGCCCGTCACGCAGGCCGCGCTGGGTGATCTCCAGCTCCTCGACGCGCAGCCGCCGCATGACGCCCTCGCAGATCGCGGTCCCGGCGTAGATGATGTCGCTGCGCTGCTCGTCGACGCCCCACTTGCGCCGCTGCCGCGAGGTGGAGGTCCGCAAGCGCTCCAGCACCCGCCGCACTTGCGCGTAGCTGACCGGCAGGCTGCCGGCGTCGTCGTTGCCGGCAAATCTCCTGGCGAGCTGCGCCACGGCGCCGGCAGTCCCCGCGGCGCCGATGATCCGGCGGTGCCTTCCGATGAGGAGCGGATCGATCTGCCCGAGTCCGTCCTGCACGGACTCCTCGACCAGCTTCACCTCTTTGCGCGCGACCGGATCGCTCTCGACGAAGAACTCCGTCAGGCGGACCGAGCCGAGCGGGATGCTGGAGGCGGTCTCGGGCTCCTCGCCTCGCGCGCTGATGATCTCGGTCGAGCCGCCGCCGATGTCGAGGATCAGGGAGCGCGCCGCGGGTGGATCTCCTTGCAGGACGCCGAGGCAGACCAGGCGGGCTTCCTCGGCGCCGCTGATCACCTCCAGGCCGATTCCGGCCCGCTCCCGGATGGTGCGCACCAGCGCCGCGCGGTTGGAGGCTTCACGCACCGCGCTCGTCGCCACCGCGCGGACCGTCCGGGCCCCGGCCCGTTCCGCCAGCTTGGCGAACCGCTCCATGGCGGCGGCGGTGCGGGTCATGGCGGCGGCCGCGAGGCGGCCCGTGCGGAACACCTGTTCCCCCAGCCGCACGGCGGCCCGATCTTCCGCCAGCACCTCGGCGCGGCCCTCCGGCGCCACCTCCGCGATCTGCAGGCGGACGGCGTTCGAGCCGAGGTCCACGACCGCGAGGACCTTCCCGCGATGCTTGGCCTGCGTCACTCCCCAGGCTCCATCACGAAGTCGTGGATCGACGGAACGTCAGGGTGCACCTCCACCGGCCGGCGGGAATGGTCGGTATCCAGGTGGACGACCACCGCGTCCGGGAAGCTTCGCTTGTAGGCGTTGACGTGCGTGGGCTCATTGTCGAACGCGCAGGCGAGCCCGCGCAATTGCTGGAGCCGCGCGTGGCAGATCTCCTTCCACCGATCGTCATCGTCCGCCAGCGCCGGCTTCAGCCAGAGCTGCACCCGCTCTCCGTCCGGGAGGGGAAACCCGGCGCGGCGGAAGCTCTCGAGGGTGCCCGGCCCCATCTGCTCGTGCCGGCCGGTGATGTAGAGGATCTCGCCGCCAGCTGCGAGGACCGCGCGCAGATAGTCGTGCGCGCCGGCGGCGGGCGTGTCGTCCTTGCAGTACTCGCTGCTGAAGAACCGGTCGCGCCAGAAGTCGCGGATGTCGGGGACGACGGTCTCGATCTCGGACTCGCTCAATCCGCAGCGGCGCATGGTGTCGCGCAGCTCCCAGCTCTGGACGGCTACCGGGGCGCACCCGGCGAGGCGCGCATCGCCGCGCAGGCGGCCGTACTCGCGCATGATGCGCGCCTGGCGGACCTTGTTCACCAGGATCGTGCTGTCGAGATCGAAGGCCGCGACGGGGCGGTCCGGACGGATGGCCGCGAGGGCGGCGCGCAGGATCCGGGTCTGCTCGGCCCTCTGGGCCCTGGCGCCGAAGGGAAGTGCGGTGACCATCGACCAAAGAAGGAGTAGCAGACGGATGCGGGGGTGGGAAAGGCGCTTCTTCGCGGCGGAATCGGGTTTCTCCACGACATTCGCCGACCTGGGAGCAAGCGCTCCATTCACGACACTCGCGGCGTGTGGATTTCCGCACGGTGGGCTCCGCGAGTTGGCCCGGCCCTCGCAAAGAGGACGGGGCCTCGTGCAGCCGGGGGCGGGAGGGCGTCCTGGAGAAGGTCGGGTTGAGGAAAGCGCTCGCCGCGGTGCTGCTCGCGGCGGCGTGTGGCGGCTCTTTGCTTCTGGGCGGCTCGGGCTCCAACTTCGGTGGCCCCAGTCCCTGGGGCGCAGCGAACACGATCCATGTCGCCGCCGATGGGATCCTCGAGCAGCCGGTGATCGGCGCGACCACCGACGAAGCGCAGAACCTCTGGGTGGCCACGCACTCGGCGCTGTACTTGATGAAGCCCGGCGAGCGCTCCTTCCGGCGCTTCACCGTCCACGACGGGCTTCATCTGCAGGGCAATGCGGTCGAGTACTGCGACTCGGACTTCGCGGCAGGGGACCGGAGGTGTCCGATCTTCGGGTCCGCGGCCGATCCGGGCATCAGCGAGATCGAAGGAGGCGCCGAGGGCGAGGTGTTCGTCGGCTACTTCGGCATCGACGATGGGAGCGCGGACTGGGGCGATCCGAATCGCCACAGCGGGAAGCTCGATCGGGTCCGACTCACCAGCTCTGGAAGCCTCCAGGTCGATCGATTGGACCTGGTGTCCACCAATACCGCTCAGTTCTGGCACAACCGCACCGTCGAGCGGATGCTCTACGACCACGTCCAGCACCCGCACGAGCTGTACGTCGGAACGAACCACGGAGTCGATCGCATCTGGCCGGACAAGTATCGCGCGCCGAAAAAGGGCGAGTGGTTCCTTGCCGCCACGAACGAGTGGCTCTCCGATCACCTCCACCCCCAAGTTTGCTACCACCGCGCCTGCGACGCCTCGGGGAGCGACCTGCGCCTCGGCGACTGGAAAGGCCTGGTGCTCTCGCCCGACGGCAACCTCTGGGTCGGCGGCCGCTGGACCGGCGGCCAGATCCGCTGGACTCCAGATCTCGCGGGTTGGCTGAACCGCCCCGGAAACCAGGCGTTCGCGGTCGCCTTCGGCGACCCGTACCGGGGCCCCTGCGGCTCGGGCAACTGCAACCAGCCCGTCTTCATGGTTCCCGCGGAGGGCGACGTCATCTCGGTCCAGGCGGTCGCGGTGGCTACAGACGGCCGGGTCTGGTTCGCCAGCGGGCGCACCACCGGCTACGACGTCCCCCGCGGCCTCGCCGTTTGGGACGGCAAGTCTTTCCGATACTACGACCCGCGACGCGACGCAGGCATGGGGGAAAACGACATCCGCGACATGGTGGCTCTGCCCGACGGCCGTCTCGTCCTCGGAGGCGCGAACACCGGCCTCGTCTTCTGGAACCCACAGACGGGCGCGCACAGCTCGCTTCGAGCGGGCCCTGACCTCCCCGACGATCACATCCTCCGTCTCAAGCTCGACCGCATGGTCGAACCACCGACGCTCTACGTCGCCACGTACGCTGGCGTCGCAGCACTCAGGAGACTCCCTTGAAGCGCAGAATCCGCAAACCGACGCGGTGAGGTCCTGGTCGCGCTGGTTGTATCGTTCGCTGAGACGCCGCCGGGCTGCATGGCCCTGCGCCGCCACGCAGAAAGCGAGCCCGCCGGCGAGGCATTTTACGTGAGGCGAGAGACACGGGGCGGCGCATTCTGCGCGTCGTATGCTTTCTGATGCGTCGGCGCGAGGGCCATTCACCCCGTCGGCTATCTGCGCGCGTCTCACCGCGTCGACACAACGCGCACCGCGCCCCGCGTTGGT
>Ga0209526_10000750_pt1 | contig 21324 bp, 19 predicted proteins | sample JacPinW_OM2H0_M1_FD_188566 | JGI IMG/M metagenome (GOLD analysis project Ga0209526, IMG submission 188566) | Forest soil microbial communities from Algoma, Ontario, Canada - Jack Pine, Ontario site 1_JW_OM2H0_M1 (SPAdes) (version 2) | ecosystem: Environmental > Terrestrial > Soil > Boreal... | reverse complement strand
GCAGAAAGCGAGCTCGCAGGCGAGCCCACCGACGTGAAGCGAGAGACACGGGGCGGCGCGGTCGGCGCGACGTATGCTTTCTGATGCGGCGGCGCGACGGCCACGCACCCCGTCGGCTATCTGCGCGCGTCTTGCCGAGTCGACACACCGCACGCCGCGCCCCGCGTTGATCGTCTCATGGTGAGCTCGTTCCGGATTCACGACCAGGCCGCTTCGTCCGACTGGTTCCGGAAACCCCGGACGAGCTCACGGGATCGTTTGACGGCCCCGGCCGGTGCTGCTAGACACGCATCACCTCATCAAGACCGGCTGAGGGATAGGCCCTTCGAAGCCGGGGCAACCAGCGGGACCGATGTACCCCGTCACGGTGCCAACTCCTGCGGTGGCCCGCCTCTGTGGCGCGGCTCGCCGAGAGATGAGAGGTGGCGTCGGCCACGCGCGCGACAAGCGCCCGGAATCGACGACACGCGGGTCCTCCGCAGGAGGTTTTCGGGCCTGACGGAGCTCCTGATGTCCTCGATCCTTCCGTTCGTCCCTTCCCGCTTCGCTGCTGCAAATCGCGTCCAGGAGCGGCCTAGCGTCGCGCTCTCACTGCTGGGAACGGGACAGGTCGGAGGCGCCCTGCTCCGACAGCTTGCCGAGCGCGGCTTCGGGGCTCCCCGCCTGGTCGGCGTCGCCAACTCCCGGCGGGCGCTCAGCGATGGGTCCGGCATCGACCCCGGGAACGCGCTCAACCGCCTCTGGGCTGAAGGCGAGCGGCCGGGACTCGAGGCCTCGGTCGCGGCGCTTCGGCAAACAGCGGCCGACGTGCGGGTGGTGGTGGACGCCACCGCGGCGCAGGAGGTGGCGGCGCATCACGCGCGCTGGCTCGCCCGCGGGGTGCACGTGGTCAGCGCCAACAAGCTCGCCGCCGGCGGTGCGCTCGGGGAATGGGAGGCGCTGCAGGCGGGGGCCGAGGCGGGAGGGACGCGATACGGCGACGCGGCCACCGTCGGGGCCGGGCTCCCGGCGCTCTCGACGTTGCGCCGGCTCAGGCGAGCCGGCGACACCCTGGTCGCGCTCACCGGCGTGTTCTCCGGCTCGCTCTCGTTTCTCTTCAACGCATACGACGGCACGGTCGCTTTCTCCTCGCTCCTCGCCGAAGCGCGCGCGCGCGGCTACACCGAGCCCGATCCGCGGGCCGATCTGTCGGGGGGCGACGTCGCCCGCAAGCTGCTGATCGTGGCCCGCGCCGCTGGAGTGCGGCTCGAGGAGCGCGACATCGAGGTAGAGGACCTGGTGCCGGCGCCGCTTCGCGAGCTCACGCTCCAGGCCTTCCTGGCGCGGCTGGGCGAGCTCGACGAGCTGCTCGAGCGCCGCCGGCACGCCGCGGCCGCTTCGGGCCAGGTGTTGCGCTACGTGGCGCGCCTCGGGAGTGGAGAGCGGGCGAGCGTACGGCTCGAAGCGTTGGCGCCCGACCATCCCTGCGCGCAGCTGTCGGGCGCCGACAACCTCTTCGCGTTCACCACGCGGCGCTACCACGTGCAGCCGCTGGTGGTCCGCGGACCCGGCGCCGGTCCGGAGATCACCGCCCAGGCGCTGCTCGCCGACGTGCTGGAGATCGTCGCCTGAGCTTGCCAATCGCTCGTTGACTCCGTACCAGCACGAGAGTACAGCCGGGCTTCCGGGAAGGACCCGCGGAGGAAGCAATGGCCAAGAGAATCCTGATGTTGGTGGGCGACTACGGAGAGGACTACGAGATCATGGTGCCGTTCCAGGCGCTGCAAGCGGTCGGCCACGCCGTGGACGCGGTCTGCCCGGGCAAGCAGAAGGGCGAGAAGATCCGGACTGCCATCCACGATTTCGAAGGCGATCAGACCTACTCCGAGAAGCGCGGGCACGACTTCGCGCTCAACGCGGGTTTCGACGACGTCCGTTTCGCAGATTACGACGCGCTGCTCATCGCCGGCGGGCGGGCGCCCGAGTATCTGCGGCTCAACAAGAAGGTCATCGATTGCGTCCGGCAGTTTGCGCAGGCGAACAAGCCGATCGCCGCCATCTGCCACGCCGCCCAGATCCTCACGGCGGCGGACGTGGTCCGCGGCCGGGTCGTCTCGGCATATCCGGCCTGCGCTCCCGAAGTCCGCGCAGCGGGTGGCGAGTACGCGGACATCGCCATCGACAAGGCGGTGATCGACAAGAACTTCGTGACTGCACCCGCGTGGCCGGCCCACCCCGACTGGATCGCCAAGTTCCTTCAGGTGCTGGGCACGCGCATCACCCCCTGACCGCCGCGAGCGGAGCGGGATCGCGTTTCACGTCTCCTCGAGGATCGCCTCGGCGTCGATGGTGATTTGCACCTGGTCGCCCACGACGGTGCCGCCGTGGTCGAGGCTGCTGTTCCAGCTGACGCCGAAGTCGTGCCGGTCGATGGTGGTGGTGGCGACGAAGCCCGCCCGGATCTTCGGGCCCTTGTCCACGTTGCCCTCCCACCACGGCGTGGTCCAGCGGCCGAGGTAGTGCACGTCGAGCGAGGCCGGCCGGGTCACTCCGCGGATGGTCAGCTCGCCGTCCACCCTCCAGTCCAGGGCGCCAAGAGTCTTGGCCACGCGGCCGCTGAAGCGGATCTGGGGATGCCGCTCGACGTCGAGGAAGTCCGCGCTGCGGAGATGGGCGTCACGATCCGGCTCGCCGGTCCACAGGCCACGCGCGTCGATGATCACCTCCACCGACGATGCATTGGGGTGCTTCTCGTCGAAGACGAGGCTCCCGCGGACGTTCTTGAAATGCCCGCGGACGTACGTCACCATCATGTGGCGCGCGCGGAATTCCGCTGCGGTGTGACCCGGCTCGAAGACCCACTTGGCCATCGCTCCTCCCATCGGAACGCGACCCGAAAACGCGCACCAAATCCTGCCGGCGTCAACCAGGCGCCGGGCGTCGGCCTGCCCGATGGCGCCCTCCTGGTGGCGCAAGGGCGCGAGTCGCGCTACGACGGCGCACATGGGAACCGCATTGATCACCGGAGCGTCGGCCGGGCTGGGCGCCGAGTACTCGAGGCTCTTTGCCGCCGACAAGCACGACCTGGTCCTGGTGGCGCGAAGGCGCGAACGATTGGAAGCGCTGGCGCGCGAGCTGGAGTCCGCGCACGGAGTGAAGGCGCGGGTGGTGCTCGCCGACCTTGCCGCGCCGGACGGCGTCTCTCGCGTCGTCGATGAGGTCCGCCGCCTCGGCCTGGAGATCGACTTCCTGGTGAACAACGCCGGCTTCGGCACCAGCGGGGCGTTCGTCGAGCTGGACCTCGCGCGCGAGCTGGAGATGATCCACGTCAACGTCACCGCGCTGGTGTCGCTCACGCACGCCTTCCTGCCGTCGATGTGCTCGCGGCGGCGCGGCCGCATCTTGAACGTCGGCTCGACCGCGGGCTTTCCCCCCGGACCGTTCATGGCCGTCTACTACGCGAGCAAGGCGTTCGTGAACTCCTTCACCGAGGCGCTTTGGTACGAGCTGCGCGGGAGCGGCGTGACCGCCACCGTGAGCTGCCCGGGCCCGACGGCCACCGAGTTCGCCGAGGTGGCCGGCAGCGCGCGCTCGCTCCTCTTCCGACTGGGGGCCGCTTCCGCCGCGACCGTAGCCAGGCAGGGCTACCGCGCGATGATGAAGGGCAGGCCCATGGTGATCCACGGCCTGAAGAACAAGCTCACCGTGCAGTCCCTTCGCGTCAGCCCGCGCGCCCTCGCCCGCGCGATTGCGGCCTCGTTCAATCCACGGCCCGCGTCGAACGGGGGAATTCCGGGTGGCGCCGCGCGCGGTGGGTAACCTGGAAGCGCGCCTTCCCAGGTTATGAGAATCGGACTTCTCGCTAGTCCTGTCGAGCGGGCAACTTCCGCCCGATGTCGCGCACAGCGGGCCGGAGGCGCCCGTTCGCAGCGGCCCTCCGCGCGTGAGACACCGCAACAGCGATCAGCCAGCGCGGGTGAAAAGTCTGATGAACTCAGGATGCTCGCGCAAACTGGCAAAGTCGGGGTCCTGCGGCGCCCAGCTGGTGAAGTAACCCGGGGTCCTACGGATGCCTTCGCGCAATTGGTCGAGCGCGCGGTCCGTCAGACCGGCACGTGCGAAAGCGCAGGCGACATTGTAGCGGATGCGGCCGTCGTCCGGCGCAATCGTGAGCGCGCGCTCTGCCTGCGAGACACCCGCGTCCACTTGGCCACTGTGCACGAGCCCGATCGCGAGGAACACGCGGGCGAGCGCGTCGTCCGGATGGTACCGCAAGTGCTCGACGCACGACTCGATGGACTGGCGCACGGAACGCTCCAGCTCATCGGATCGGCCGAGTAGCTCGCACGCCGCCGAGAGATAGGCCGCGGCACGGTAGTTTCGCGGATGGCGCTCCAAGACTGGCCCCAAGATGGCCGCAGCCTGCTCCGGCTTGCCCAGTGTCAGGTAGACGAAAGCCGCCCAGGTCAGCGCTTCGGCGTGCTGTGGATCCAGCTTGATGACCTTCTCCAGCGCCTCTAGAGCCTGCGGGTCCCCCCGCACCCGTAGCGCAAAGGCTCGCGCTAGTTGCGCATCCAGGAGATCGGGCTCGAGCTCCAGCGCGCGCTGTGCGCAGGCCAAGGCCGGCTCGACGACCTCAGGACCCGCCCACCACTTCAGCCCCCGCACCGCATAGCACTCGCCCAGGGCAGCGTGGCCCAGAGCGAACTCCGGGTCGAGCTCAACAGCGCGCCGGAGCAGCTGCTCCGCTCGCCGATTGTCCTCGCCGGTGCCCTTGTCGAGCAGCTCTCGCCCCTTGAGGTAGAAGGTATACGCCTCGGTGCTCTTGCTCGGGGCGCGTTCGAGCATCTCCCGTTCGCCCGGCCGCAGTGCCACCTGCAACGCTTCGACGATGCGCCCGGACACCTCCGCCTGGAGGACGAACAGGTCGTCCAGGGTGCGGTCGAACCGATCGGCCCAGAGCGCCTGCCCGTCGGACGCGCGCACCAACTGGGCGGCCACGCGGATCCGGTTCCCCGCCCGGCGCACGCTGCCGAGCAGGACATGGTCCACGCCCAGCTCACGCCCCAGCGTCCGGGGCGGTACGGGGCGGTCGCGGTAGACGCGGACGTCCTCGCGCGAGGCGACGCGCAGACCGCCCAGCCGCGTCAGGTCGACGATCAGATCGTCCGTCAGTCCGGCCGCCAGGAATGCATCTTCCGGTGAAGAACCGAGCACTTCGAAGTAGAGCACCGCTACGCACGGCATGGTGGGCTTCGCCTGCGCAGGATTCACTTCCGCCTGGCAGGCATGCAGGTCGGCGAGAAGCTCTTCCGCGCGGGCATAGCGCTGCTCCGGATCCTTGCTCAGCAACTTGATCACCACCTGATCGAGACGGGGCATGACCTCTGGCCGAAGCGAGCTGGGCGGTGGCGGCTGTGACGCGACCACCGAGAGTCCGACGTCCATCGTCGTATCGCCGGCGAAGGGCACGCGACCCGTGAGCGCCGTGTAGAGGATGACCCCGAGGGCCCACAAGTCCGATCGGTTGTCCGCAGGTCTACCTTTCACTTGCTCGGGGCTCATCGCCTCTGGCGTTCCGATGATAGCGCCTGGGCTGGTCAGTTCCGCGGACCCCTTGAGGCTCGCGACTCCGAAATCCACGATCTTCGGACCGTGCGGGCCCAGAATGATGTTGGACGGCTTCAAGTCGCGATGGACGACCCCGAGCGCGTGCACCTCGGCCAGGGCATCCGCGACGTGCTCTGCCAGTGCCACGGCCTCCGGCACGGGCAAATGCCCCCGGGCAAGCCGCTCGGAAAGTGTCTCGCCCTCCACGTGCTGCATGACCAAGTACGGCGCTCCCGAGGCGACGCCAGCCTCATAGACCGTCACCACCGCCGGGTGGTCCACGGTCGCCGCGGCCTTCGCCTCGCGCAGCAGGCGGGCGACCGCCCCGGGATCTCCTGCCGCGGCACGCGGCAGGAGCTTCACCGCCACCTTGCGCGGGAGCTGCGTGTCCTCGGCGAGCCACACCTCACCCATCCCGCCGGCGCCGATTCGGGAGAGCAGCCGGTAGTGGGAAACGAACCCGGCGCTGATAGGCGCGGTGTCCATGCGCTACTCCAGGCACCTTGTACCATGCTCGATGGTTGACTCTTGCCGACCAAGGGCCCAGATGAAGCCAGGATCACTTCGCGCGGGATCGAGCGGACTGACAGTTGCGGACAGGCTTTGAGGTTATGGGAATGCCGCTTCTAGACATGGCCGCCTCGCCCCATGCATCGATGCTGCTATGCTGGACTGGATGTCGCGTCTCATTGGCGCCCTCGTCGTCGTCGCGTTGCTCGCGGCTCCCGCCGTGGCGCAGGCGCGGGTGTTCTGCCGGTACACGGGGACCGAGACCCTCGACTGCGCCGAGCAGTCGGTGCCCGAAGAGGCCGGCGTTCAGCTGGAGGGATGTTGCGAGCGCCGCGTCGTCCCGGCGCTCGGGGTGACGCATACCCGGGAGACCGACCAGCTCCGAGCTGCGCCCGCGCCGGCCAGCGTCGCCACCGGGTCCATCGCCCTGGAGCTTCCGGTCTGCGAACCGGTTGGCCGGCAGCCGCACCTTGGCGCCCAGGGCCCGCCGCTCTTCCTCGCCCAACACGCGCTTCTGATCTGAGCTTCCGGTGACTGCAGGGCGGGGCCTCGGTCGCCCCGTTTCCGTGCCGTTCGCCCACGCCTCTCCGACGGGAAGCTCGCATGCTCAAGAACGCATCCGTACTGATGTTCGTCTGCATCGTCGCGCTGGCCTGGCCGGGCGCAGTGTTCGCGCAGGAGCACGAGCATCACTCCGGCGCGCAGCCGACGGACCCCGAGGAGGAGCAGCCTGACCCGGGGGAGCCTGGGCCAGGTCCCTTGGACCATGAGCACATGGGGCACTCGGGCGCGGATGGGACGGGCCACGCCCCGGCCTTTCGCATCCCTCACGGCCGCGAAGGGTCCGGAACCAGCTGGATGCCCGACTCCTCGCCCGTGTTCGCGCATCACTTCAGGGTGGGCGACTGGATGCTGATGCTGCACTACTCGGTGGAGGCCGGCTACGACGCGCAGTGGAGCGATCGCGGTTCGGACAGGCTTGCGTCCGTCAACTGGATCATGGGGATGGCCTCGCACCCGTTGCTGGGTGGCGAGCTCATGCTGCGTTCCATGCTCTCCGCCGAGCCCGCGACCATGGGAGGAGAGCTGCAGCTTCCGCTCCTGCTCCAGAGCGGCGAGACCTACGGCGGCTCTCCGCTGCACGACCGCCAGCATCCGCACGACCTCTTCATGGAGCTGGCGGCGATCTACCGGCACCCTGTCGGAGACGCGCTCGGCCTGGAGCTGTACGCCGCGCCGTCCGGCGAGCCGGCGCTGGGCCCCACGGCGTTCATGCATCGCGCCTCCGCCATGTACAACCCGTTCCCGCCCATCGGCCACCACTGGCAGGACTCGACGCACATCTCCTTTGGTGTATTGACTGCCGGCGTCTACACCGGTTGGGCGAAGCTCGAAGGCTCCATCTTCCACGGCCGCGAGCCCGACGAGGACCGGTGGGACCTCGACCTCGGTGTGCTCGACTCGTGGTCGGGCCGCCTGTCGGTGAACCCCACCGAGCGCACGAGCTTCCAGGTGTCCTACGGCTACATCCACAGCCCCGAGGCCTCGCAACCGGACGTGAGCCTGCACCGGGTCACGGCGTCGGGCGCCTTCAGCGCGCCGATTCTCTCGCAGGGAAACCTCGCGGTGACGGCCATCTGGGGCCGGAACATCGAGTCGGGTCATGCGTCCGACAGCGTGCTCGCCGAGGCGACCCTGGACCTGGATGGCAGCAACGTCCCGTTCGGACGGCTGGAGTACGTGCAGAAGCTCGGCCATGACCTGGTGGTGCCGGGTGACCCCGAGGCAAAGTACGGCGTCTTCCAGGGCCAGTTCGGATGCGTCCACCGTTTCACGGGAGGTCCCGTCGTTCCCTTCATCGGCGCCACGGTCGATGTCGGGATCGTTCCCGCCGGGCTCGAAACGCTCTATGGGACACGGACGCCCGTCGGCGCGTTCTTCTTCGTGGGGCTGCAGCCGGCGAGGATGCCGACCAGCCACGCCCACATGAGCGGCATGTGAAGCACGCTGCCCGCGCTGCGCGTCCTGGCAAGGACCCGGTCTGCGGCATGACCGTGGACCTCGATGACGCCCGGGGCGGCAAGCTGACTCACGAAGGACACGAGTACGGCTTCTGCAGTCGCGGCTGCCTTGCCAAGTTCCAGAGCGACCCCGCAAGGTATCTGGGGCCGCGGGAGGATGAGCCCAGGCCCGTGCGCGAGGCCCCCGCCGTGGGGCCCATCGAGTGGACCTGCCCCATGCACCCGGAGATCGTGCGGACCGAGCCAGGGTCGTGCCCGATCTGCGGCATGGCCCTCGAACCGCGCTCGGTGGCCGTCGGCCAGCAGAACCCCGAGCTGGCCGAAATGAGCCGCCGGTTCTGGCTCAGCCTCCCCTTCACCGTGCCGGTGTTCCTGCTCGGCATGTCCGACCTGCTGCCGGGGATGCCCGTGCAGCACGCTCTGGGACGTTGGCTGCCGTGGGTCGAGCTGCTGCTTGCGACGCCGGTGGTGCTCTGGGCGGGCTGGCCCTTGTTCCAGCGCGGCTGGGCATCCGTGGTGAACCGAAGCCTCAACATGTTCACGCTGATCGCGCTCGGGACGGGCGTCGCCTACGTCTACAGCGTGGTGGCGACGGTCGCGCCCGGCATCTTCCCGGCGTCGATGCGGGAGCACGGGGGCGTCCCGGTATACTTCGAGCCCGCCGCGCTGATCGTGTCGCTGGTGCTTCTCGGCCAGGTGCTGGAGCTGCGCGCCCGGGCGCGGACGCGAGGAGCTCTCGAGGCGCTGCTGGCGCTCGCGCCGAAGATGGCGCGGCGCGTGGAGCCGGATGGAACCGAACGCGACCTGCCGCTCGCGGAGGTGCAGCCCGGCGACGTGCTGCGGGTCCGGCCCGGCGAGAGAGTGCCCGTCGACGGCGTGGTCCTGGAAGGACAAAGCAGCCTGGACGAATCCATGGTCACCGGTGAGCCGCTCCCGGTGGAGAAGCTGCCCGGCAGCAAGGTCATCGGAGGGACCGTCAACGGGACCGGCAGTTTCCTGATGCGGGCCGAGCGCGTGGGCGAGGAAACCCTGCTCGCGCAGATCGTTCGCATGGTGGGCGAAGCGCAGCGCACCCGGCCGCCCATCCAGCGCCTGGCGGACAAGGTGGCGGCCTGGTTCGTGCCCACCGTCATCGCCATCGCCATCGCGACCTTCGTCGCCTGGCTGTTCGTCGGGCCTGAGCCCCGCCTGGGGTACGCGCTCGTCAACGCGGTCGCGGTGCTCATCATTGCCTGCCCCTGCGCGCTGGGGCTCGCCACGCCGATGAGCATCATGGTGGGCACCGGTCGCGGCGCCAGCGCCGGGATCCTCTTTCGCAGGGCCGAAGCGCTCGAGCTGATGGAGAAGGTCGACGTGCTCGTGGTGGACAAGACTGGCACGCTGACGGAGGGCAAGCCGCGCCTGGTCACGGTCGAGCCGTTCGCGGAGCTCCCCGCCGCGGAGCTCCTCCGGCTGGCTGCCAGCGTCGAGGGCGCCAGCGAGCACCCTCTGGCCCATGCGCTGGTCGAGGGCGCCCGGGAGCGCGGCATCCCGCTCGCTCACGTTGCGCAGTTCACCTCCACCACAGGCGGCGGCGTCACGGGACGCGTGGAGGGTCGGCAGGTCTCGGTGGGGAGCCCGCGCTTCCTGGAGGAGGCGGGAGTGGCAATCGACGAGGCCGAGCAGCCCGCGGAAGAACTGCAGGCCGAGGGGCAGACCGTGCTGTTCGTCGCCATCGACGGCAGTCTGGCAGGCCTCCTTAGCGTCGCGGATCCCATCAAGGCTTCGACTCCAGAAGCGCTGCGGTTCCTGCGCGAGGAAGGCATCCGCGTGGTGATGGCGACCGGGGACAGCAAGACGGCCGCCCAGGCCGTGGCCCGCAAGCTGGGCATCGAGGAGAATCATGCCGGGCTGCTCCCGGAGCAAAAGATGCAGGTGGTCACCCGCCTGCGGAACGAGGGCCACGTCGTGGCGATGGCCGGGGACGGCATCAACGACGCGCCGGCGCTCGCCGCCGCGCACGTCGGAATCGCCATGGGCACCGGCACCGACGTGGCGATGGAGAGCGCGGACATCACGCTGGTGAAGGGAGACCTGCGCGGCATCGTGCGGGCCCGGCGGTTGAGCCGCGCCACCATGCGGAACATCCGCCAGAACCTGTTCTGGGCGTTCGTCTACAACGTGCTCGGCGTTCCCGTCGCGGCGGGCGTGCTCTATCCGTTCCTCGGACTGCTCCTGAGCCCGATGATCGCGAGCGCCGCGATGAGCTTCAGCTCGGTCTCGGTCATCGCCAATGCGCTCCGGCTCCGCCGGGCGCCTCTGTAGCCCGGACCTCCCGCGCTGGCCAGTACCGGGTCTGCCTCACCTGCGCGATGCGAGGTGCGCCCTCGCGTCGGCGGCGGCCTCGTCGAGAGTAGCGACGATGCGCAGCCGTCCGGGCTGCTCCTGTACGTTGGCCTTGCGCAGGACGCTTTCCGGCTGCGGGCGCAGGCCCGCGATGATGCAGAAGACCCCCTGCTGCTTGAGCCGGGCAAGCGCGCTCTCGAGCGCGACCAGGCCGGTCACGTCCATCGCCGGCACCGCTCCCAGGTACAGGATGAGGACGCGCGGGCGACGGCCGATCCCCTTGAGCGCGTCCATCGCCCTCTCGGCCGCTCCGAAGAAGAGCGGTCCGTTCACCTCGTACAAGAGCACCTCGCGCGGCAATTCCAGATTGATGTGCGGGTGGTCCTCCCCGACGAGCTGCACCGACGCCACCTCCGCCATGCGGCGCATGAAGAGGAAGGCGGCGAGGATCATCCCGGCGGTCACCGCCACCACCATGTCGAAGATGACGGTCAGCGCGTAGCAGGTGAGCAGCACGGCCACGTCGCTCTTGGGAGCGACCCGCACCGTGTGCAGGAAATGCTTCGCTTCCGACATGTTCCAGGCGACGATCACCAGCAGCGCCGCCAGCGACGCCATCGGCAGGTACGAGATGAGGGGCGCCAGCGAGAGCACGGCGGCCAGCACCACCAGGGCGTGGATCACGGTCGCGAACGGCGATCGGCTGCCGTAGCGGATGCCGGTCGCCGTGCGCGCGATCGCGCCGGTGCAGGCGATTCCACCGAAGAACGGACAGAGCAGGTTGCCCACGCCGAGCGCCAGCAGCTCGCTGTCCGGGTCGTGCTTGGTGCCGGCCATGGCGTCCGCCACGACCGCCGAGAGCAGCGACTCGATCGCGCCCAGCAAGGCGATGGCGACCGCGGCAGGGAACAGGGCCCGGAACATCGAAAGCCGCAGCGGCAGGCCGGCGCCCACATGCCAGGGCAGGATTGGTTGGGGCGGAAGTCGCGGGATCCCTTGCACCACCTGGCCGTCGATGACCGTGGTGAAGCTGGAGCCGATGGTGGCGACGTCGAACCCGGCCACGAATCGGTGCGCCAACCAGGCGGCGACCGCCGCGAGCGGCAAGGCGACCAGCGGCGCGGGCACGCGCTTCGTGACCCGCGGCAGCAGCGCGAGCACGGCCAGCGTGAGGGCGCCGATGGACATCTCGGAGAGCTGTGCCGTGTGGCGCGCCTGCACGTACGCCCAGACGCGCTCGAGGAAGTGGTCGGGAACGCGAGCGGGGCGCAAGCCGAGCAGGTCCTTGAGCTGCAGGACGCCGATCACGGTGGCGATGCCCGAGGTGAAGCCGGTCGTGATCGGGTGCGGAATGAACTGGATCAGCCGCCCGAGGCGGAAGAGTCCCATGGCAAGGAGGAGCACACCGGCCATTCCGCCCGCCACCAGCAAGCCTGCCAGCCCGTGCCTGACGAGGATGGGGGAAAGGATGACGATGAACGCCGCCGTCGGCCCCGTGACCTGGAAGCGCGATCCGCCGAGGAGCGGCACCACGATCCCGGCCACGATTGCCGTGTAGAGGCCGTGCTGCGGCGGCACGCCGACCGCGATGGCGAGAGCCATCGAGAGCGGGAGGGCGACGATGCCCACCACCAGGCCCGCGAGAGCGTCGCGCCGCAGGTCAGCGGCGGAGTAGCCTTCAGCGAGGACCGCGCGAACGGCCGCGGCAGGGAGGCTCGCGAGCGGCGGGGGCCGTGGATGCGTGTAGCGCGTGCGCGGCATGCCGTTTTCCTACACTGCTCGCGGGGGACGTCATCTTTTGTTCAAGCCAGCCAGGGCTTCGGCCGGGCTCTGGTACAAGTGCGAGGCGACGCGGGCCCCTTCCAGGGCGGCGCCGAGCTTGGCCCGGGTGAAGGTGCTGGTCGTGTAGCGGGTGACGTCCAGGTAGTAGCGCTCGACGATGGTCCGCACCATGCCCGCGTACTCGTCGAGCATCTCCGGTGTGATGCTGAAGTTGTCGTAGTTGACGATCGCGGCCACCTTGTGCCCGAGCGGCTCGAGGCGCGACTCCACCGCCCGCCGCACCTGCTCGACGTCCGCCTTGGTCCGGATCACCATCCCCTCGAAGTTGAGGAAGAAGATGTTCTGGGACGGGTCGTAGTTGAGCCGCTTGTCCAGCGGCAGCGAGAGGAGATCCTGACGCAGGCCCATGGGTCCCTCGGCGAAGATGCGCGGGTCCATCAGGGAGAGCTGGGCGCTCACCAGGGGCTTGAAGTCCATCTTTGCCAGGATGTCGCGCTCCAGATCGACGCCCGGCGCGATCTCGACCAGCTCCAGCCCCATCGGCGTGAGTCGGAAGACGCAGCGCTCGGTGACGAAGAGCACGGCCTGGTTGCGCCGGGCGGCGTGCTCCCCGCTGAAAGTGCGCTGCTCGACCTCCTCGACGAACTTGGGGGCCTTGCCATCGCTGGCGATCCGCAGCTTCCCGCCGGCCACTTCGACCGTCAGGTCGCCCGCCAGGAAAGTGCCGGCGAAGACGACTTTCTTCGCGTTCTGGCTGATGTTGATGAAGCCGCCTGCGCCGGCCAGTCGCGCGCCGAACTTGCTGACGTTGAGGTTGCCGTGCCGGTCCACCTGCGCCAGTCCCAGGCAGGCGACGTCCAGTCCGCCGCCATCGTAGAAGTCGAACTGGGACGGCTGGTCGAGGATGGCCTCCGCATTGCTCGCGGCGCCGAAGCTGAGGCCGCCGGCCGGAACGCCTCCGATCACGCCTGGCTCGGCGGTCAGCGTGAGCAGATCGATGATCCGTTCCTCGTTGGCGACGGCGGCAACTCCCTCGGGCATGCCGATGCCGAGATTGACGACGGCGTTCGCCTTCAGCTCCATCGCGGCGCGCCGAGCGATGATCTTGCGCTCGCTCATCGCCATGTGCGGAATGGACGAGGCAGGGATGCGGACTTCGCCGGAGTACGCCGGGTTGTAGGTCTCGGCGAAGGTCTGCAGATGGTGCTCGGGGCCCTCGGCGACGACGATGCAGTCGACGAGGATGCCCGGGACCTTCACCTGCCGAGGGTGCAGGGAGCCTGGCTCGCAGATCCGCTCCACCTGGACGATGACCACCCCGCCGGAGTTGTGGGCGGCCATGGCGATGGCCAGCGCCTCGACCGTGAGCGCCTCCTTCTCCATGGTGACGTTGCCGTTGGTGTCGGCGGTCGTCCCGCGCACGATGCCGACGTGGATGGGGAAGGTCTTGTAGAGGAGGTACTCCTGTCCGGCGATCGTGATCAGCTCGACCAGGTTCTCGGTGGTGACCTTGTTGATCTTGCCCCCGCCGTGACGGGGATCGACGAAGGTGCCGAGGCCGATGCGGGAGATCTGCGCGGGCTTCCCGGCGGCGATGTCCCGGAACAGGTGCGTCACCACGCCCTGCGGCAGATTGTAGGCTTCGATCTTCTCCGCCATGGCGAGCCGCTGCAGCTTCGGCACCAGGCCCCAGTGACCGCCGATCACGCGCCGGAGCATGCCTTCGCGGCCCAGGTGGTTCAGGCCGCGGTCCTTGCCGTCGCCCTGGCCGGCCGCGTAGACGAGCGTGAGTCCCTTGGGGGTCCCAACCGGCGAGCGCGGGTCCTCGCCGAGGAAGCGCTTCTCCAGCGCGACAGCGATGTTCTCGGGAAAACCGATGCCGACGAAGCCGCCGGTGGCCACCGTGTCCCCGTCCCGCACGAGCCGTGCGGCCTCGACGGCGGTGAGGATCTTGTTCCGGCGGGCGGGCTGCCCCTCGGCGGAGAAGGGATGAAGGTTGGGCTGGGACATGTGAGGATCGATCGCTCAACCCCAGCCAAATGTCGAACCCCGCACGGGCTTGCGCCAATCGCCGCTGATCCGTTCGTTTTGTGCGCAGCAACATCCGCGCTGAGTCTGGATGTCAAGCCTGCAGTGCTGCAGCGCACCATCTCTTCGCCCTGCCGAGCAACAGCCGCAGGCGCTCTGCCAGCACGCGGCGTGCCGACGGGGCCAGCAGGGCGACGAATGCATCGGGCCGCTCGAGCTGCGGCGAATGGCCTGTGTCGGGCCAGACCACCAGATCACCGGAGGGGAGCAGCCTGGCCATCTTCTCCAAACCGGCGCGGGGGACCAGCACGTCCCTCGCTCCCCACACGATGGTGGTGGGAACGCGGAGGCCTGGCAACTCGGCCTCCACGTTCCATCGATGCAGCGCTTGCAGGAATCCCACTACGGCATCGGGCGACATCCGCGCCGCGTCGGCCAGCAGGGACTCGGACATCGCGGGGTCGAGCGAAGCGGCCGGCATCATCTCCGATAGCGCCCGGCGCAGCATCCAGCGGTTGGTTCCCAGCGAGCGGTGCATCCGGTAGGTGGAGTGGAGCGCGGCCATCGAGGGGCGGTCGTCGGGATCGATCCTGCGCAGGAACCTGGCGGTCGTCGAGGTCCCTTCGCGCATCGCCGCCAGGCCCGTCGGCGGCGGGGGTGCGGCAAGCGTGAGGCTTCGCACCCGCGGCTCGTGACGCAGGGCATACTCGAGCGCGACGGCGCCTCCCAGCGAATGGCCGACGAGGTGGAACGTATCCAGCTGGAGGCCGTCGACGAATCCGGCGAGGTCCTCGGCCAGCTCGGGCATGCCATACGAGGACCGGGTCTCACCTGGCTCGCCACCCGGGGTCTCGCCGCAGCCGCGCAGATCCGGCGCAATCGCGCGCCAGCCTGTCGGGAGCCGCTCGAGGACCGGCTTCCACCAGCGCCAGGATGCGAAGTTCCCGTGGACCAGGACGAAGACCTCGGGTCCCGATCCGGCCTCTTCGTAATGGATTCGCAGCCTGGGGGTGTCGAGGAAGGGCATCTGGTTGTGCGCTGCACCATAACGCGGTGCGGCGCACAGTCAAACAATCTGCTGCCCCTGCCCGCCAGCCCGCCTTACGGCAGCCCGGAGACGATCTTGCGGTATTCGTCCTCGGTGAACGCGCGTACGGTCTGGGTGCGGACGTTGCCCTGGGCGCCGATGGTGAGCGCGAATTTCGCGACGACCTCCTCGTTCGGCGCCTCGGAGATGACGACCGCGTCGTAGCGGCCTTGCACCAGGTAGAAGGACTTCAGATCTCCTCCCATCGACTTCAAGAGCTGCCTGGCCTTTTCCAGCCGGCTGGGACTCTCCTTGATCGCCTTCAGGCCTTGCTCCGTGTAGTTCAGCAGCGTGATGTACGTGGCCATGTGAACCCCTTTCGTGCCAGGGGAACATACGCCTCTCAGAACCAACGGGGGTAACGCCGGCGCGGGCGGGAAGCGATCGCCTCGCTTCGGCGTCCGCTTCCGCTTATGGACTCGCCCATGACTGAACCAGACGCGGGAATGCCGGTCCAGCGGGAGCAAAAGGGCCGCCGCGGCGCCTTCTATCTCGAGCGCGGTGGGATTCGCGTGGCGGAGATGACCTTCTCGGCGGACGCGGAGGGAAAGCTCGTCATCATCGACCACACCGAGGTCTCCGAGTCGCTGCGCGGCCAGGGCGCGGCGCGCAAGCTGGTGGAGGCGGCGGTGCGTTGGGCCCGGGAATCGCGGGTCAAGCTGATCCCGCTCTGTCCATTCGCCAAGGCCGTGTTCGATCACGAGCCGGCGTTCCACGACGTGCTCGGATAGCCCCGGCGCCGCTACACCTTAGGGGCTACGCTTGAGCGAGGTCAGCCGGAGGAACGCCGTCCGGGTCGTTCACGGCGGCAGGCGAGCGACGATCTGCTGGAAGCGCGGCAGACCGCGCAACGAGTCGAGATCCGGGTCGTGCTCGATCCAGGCGCGATAGCCACGTCCCATGCCCACCGCGCGGTCGAGCAAGTCGAGGGCCCTTTCCGGGTTGCCCGCGAGGGCGAAGCTGCAGGCCGCGTTGTACAACACGCCATAATCGTGCGGCTTGAGCGCTACAGCCTGTTCCAGCCGATCGATCCCCTTTTGCCGCTCTCCCAGCGAGATCAGGGCCCCACCCGAAAGGTAGAGCGCGCGCACGTCGTCGGGCCCATTGGCCAGCACCCGATCCGCCGCATCGAGAGAGCGCTTCCTTGCCGCCCGCGCGTTCGCCGTCTGGCCCATCCTCTCGTAGGGCATGGCCAGGAGCATCAGCGCGTCGTAGTCGTCCGGGTTGCGTCTGGCTGACTCTTCGAAGGCGTGTGCCGCATCGGCGTCCCGCTGGGCCGAGAAGAGGAACCGTGCGTAGGAGTACCAGGCATCGCGCAGGCCGGGACCGAGCGCGATGGCCCGCTGGAAACTCTCGTCCGCCTCGGCGTTGCGCCCCAGCACCGAGAGGACGTTCGCGCGCGCGACGTGGGCCTCGGGCAGCTCGGGATCGAGCCGCAGCGCCTCTCCGCTCGCGGCCAGGGCCTCGGTCCGGAGGGCGGGCTGCGCGTCCTTCGAGACGAGCAGCCACTGCAGCAGGTTCATGTCCGCGTCCGCGAGGCCAGCCCGCGGCTGCGCGAACGCGGGGTCCAGGGCCATCGCGCGCTTGAACATCTGCCGCGCCAGCTCGACGTTCTCGGTCCCCTGGGCGCGCAGGTACTGCCGGCCGCGCAAGTACATCTCGTACGCCTGCGGGTTGGCGGTGCCCGAGCGGCGCAAACGGCCCGCCTCGTCCGCCGAGATCCGGAGGCGGAGCGCCGCGACCACCGCCCGCGCGATCTCTTCCTGGATGGCAAAGGCGTCCTTTACGCCGCGGTCGAACCTGTCCGACCAGAGCTCGTACCCTTCGCTGCTCACCAGGCGCGCGCTGACCCGGAGCCGGTCATCGAGCTTGCGGACGCTGCCCTCCAACAGCGTCGATACGCCCAGCGCGGCGGTCATCACGCGCACGTCTGCTGGCTTGCCCTTGAACTGGAACGAGGAGCTCCTCGCCGCCACGCGCAACCCGGTGACCGTGCAGAGCGCATCGATGATCTCCTCGGCGATCCCGTCGCACATCCAGTCCTGGTCCTTGGCCGGGCTCAGATCGGCGAAGGGCAGCACCGCGATGCTCGCTGGCTCCGCCTTCGTCGCGGCAGCGCGATTCGTCCTCCAGAAATACCAGCCCACGCCGGGGGCGCCGAGCGCAACCCCGATCGCGATGAGAATCAGCAGCAGACGGGCGCTCGGCGCTGGACCGGTGCGCTCGATGCGGCCCCCTTTCAGATCCAGCGCCCAGGCCAGGACCAGCGTGAACGGGAATCCGATGCCCAATCCCACCACGGTGGCCGAGAGCACCCAGCCTGGGAGATTGAGCCCGTGCATCACCGGCTCGATGATCTGGAGCACGGCGAAGGAAACGATCCCGTAGCCGACCAGCGCACGGAATACCCGGCGCCGCTTCAGCTCCTCGAGCCAGGACGCGGGCACGGATCGGATCATACGCCAAACAGGCAGGTGAGATGCCTCGCGCGCTGTTATGGTGCGTCCCGAGTGGAGTCCGACGCAACGGTCCAGCGAGGCCCGCAGCGCACCATCCCCCGCGGGGCTCTCGGGGCAGCCACGGCCGTTCTCTATGTCTTCCTCTGGGCCACCGCGTTCGTGCCCAGCCGTGTGCTCGCACGCGGCGCGCCGCCGCTCGGCATCCTCGCCATTCGCTTCCTTCTCGCCGGCGGCATCCTCCTCGCCATTGCCGCCGCACTGCGGCTGCCCATCCCGCGCGACGGCAGGACCTGGCTTGAGTTGTTCGTGCTCGGCCTCGGCGGAAACGCCCTGTACCTCGGAATGACCTACGTGGCGCTGCGGCATCTCTCGGCGGGCATGGGGTCCATCATCGCCAGCACCAATCCGCTGATCCTCGCGCTGCTGGCTCCTTCGCTCCTGGGCGAGCCGCTTACCAGGCGGAAGCTGATCGGCCTCGTGCTCGGCTTCGCCGGCGTCGTGCTGGCGATGCACGCGCGCGCCGGTTCCCAGACCGCGCGACTGCAAGACGTGATGCTCGCGCTGGGCGGTGTGCTCGCCTTCGTCTTTTCGAACATCGCCTACAAGCGCATGAGCGAGCGGCCACACCCACTGGTGCTGAACGGCGGGCAGCTGCTCTGCGCCGGCATCGCGCTGATCCCGGCGGCGCTCGCTCTCGAAGGAGTGCCGCACCTGATCTGGACCGGACCTTTGTTCTGGAGCCTCGTGTATCTCGTCCTGGTGCTCAGCGTGGGAGCCTCGATGCTGTGGTTCTGGATCCTCCAGCACGGCGAGGCCAGCCGCGTTAGCGCCTACTTTTTTCTCACGCCTGCATTCGGTTTGCTGCTCGCGGCGATCCTCTTGGGCGAGCAGCTGACGCCAATGGACGGAGCTTCGCTGGCGGTCATCGGAACCGGACTCTGGCTCGCCGCCCGGACGTAGGTCGTGTCTGAGGCTCAAGCCCCTGAGCATGGCTGCGGTGCCGGGCTAGTTACTCCTGCGGCGCCTTGTGGATGAGCTGGATGCAGGCCGCGCGTACGTCGCCCGCCGCGAAGACACCGGGGTACGGCGCAGCCATGTCGTGTCCCTCGGAGGCGGCATAGACGGCGGCGGTCAAGCCGGCGGGCCCTGCCCCGATCACCACCAGATCGTGCACCTTGTCCTTGTCGATGACGTTGGTGAAGCCGAAGTGCTCGGCAACCTCCAAATTTGTGGGCTTCCGCAGCAGGAGCTTCCCGCGGACGATCAGGGCGGGCAGGTCCTCCGGCCGCACTCCAAACCGCTCCAGCAACTCCTGCACGCCCGCGTCGGACTCGACGTCGAGGTAGGTGTACGGGCGGCCGTTCCGCGAAAGGAACTAGCGGATCCGCAACGTGTCCGCCGAGTGGCGGGAGCCCACCAGGATCGCGTCACCCTTTTCCCTGCGCGATGAGGAATGCGCGTCGCTGCAAGAACGTGCGCAGCAAGAGCTCGCTCAGCTGGGGATCGGTCTGCACCAGCTCGAGCAGCGCCTCCCGCCGAAGGGCGAGCACCTCGCCATCGTCTCCCGCGCGGGCCTCCACGACCGCGGGATGGCCGAAGATCAGATCCACGTCTCCGGTGAACTCGCGGGGACCTTGCACGGTGATTGACTCCTCCTGCCCCGGCATCGGTTGCACGATCTCGATGCTTCCGGAGAGGATCACGTAGAAGTCCATCCTGGGCGCCCCCACCTCCCAGAGCACCTCTTTGCGGCGGATGGATCGGCGCTCCCCACGCTGCGCGATGCGCGCGATCTGCGCGTCGTCCAACTGGGGGAACAACCGGTCGCGATCTCCGGCTCGCGGCATCCGGCTCACAGTCTCCGGGTCCACTCCGGGCGGGGCGGAAGGGGGGCTCGATCATCGTCTCGTCCACGTAGCACCACCACCAGTCCTGGCTCAGCTCGTGTGCGTGCGAACCTTGAGGTACAGCCGCGCCAGCTCCTCTTCGTCCATTGGAGCGGTGAGCAGGTAGAAGGCTGGCCCTTGCCTCCAGAGCGCCACCCCCAGCTGATCGGCGCGCGTGAGCATGGGGTGGAACTGCTGCACGGCGCGGGTGCGCTCGCGCGGGACCTTCAAGTCACCACCGGGAAGGATCTCGAGCGTCACCAGCCGCCCCTTCGAGTCGATATAGACGAGCACGGCCGAGACCTTGCCGAGCGCAACGCCTTGTCGCACCGAAACGAGTCGCACCTCTTCGTCGCCTTGGAACGCGGTCGTCGCAGGCAGCCCGTAACGCTGCGCAAGGTCCAATAGCCGCGTCCGCGCTTCGGCGGTCTCGCGCTGTAGCAGATCGCGCTGCCGGTCGATCGCCTGGTGCGTGGCGGCGGCGTGGTGGGTGGCGACAACCAGAGGATCTTCGGCCGACGTCCTGCGATACGCCAGGAACCCGGCGAGGATCAGGAGCGCTGCGGCCGACGCCGCGAAGAGCACCCGCCGGGTGCTTCGCGCGCGCCTCGGGACCGTCCCGCGCCCGCGCATCATCTCCTCCACGGCTGCCTTGAGCTCGGCAGGCGCCGCCGGGCGCGAAATCTCTCCCCGGAGCCTCTTGGTGAGATTCTCCTCGGCCGCGAGCTCGGCGGGGCAGGTCTGGCAGCTGGAGAGGTGGGCCCGCACCCGGGCCACCTCGGAAGGTTCCAGCTCGCCTCGTGCGAGCAGGGCGATGAACCGGCTGTCAGCGCACGGGCCCAACATTCGTCTCCTTCGGTGCGTACTCCGACAGCAGCTCGCGCAGGGTGCGGCGCGCGCGGAAGAGCCGCGACTTGACCGTGCCGACCGGTATCCCCAGGACGCTCGCGGCCTCCTCCCAGCCCCACTGCTCCACGTCGCAGAGCAGCACCACCGTGCGGTGGTCCTCGGGGAGCGCCTGCAAAGCGCGCTCGATGTCGCCTCGGACCAGCGAGATCAACCTGGCCAACTCCGCGTCCCCGAAGAGCCGCGCCTGTCCATCGCACGCAGCCTCGATCTTGTTCGACTCTTTGGCCCCGTCGGGCCAGGGCACCTCGCGTTCACCGTGCCGGAAGCGATCGATGAAGCGGTTGCGCAAGATGCGGGCGAGCCAGGCGCGCATGCTCGCTCCGGGGCGGAACGTCTCGCGCGCCTCGAGCGCGCGGAGGTACGTCTCCTGCACCAGGTCGCGCGCGTCTGCCTCGCGGCGCGTGAGCCAGAGCGCGAGACGATAGGTGCTGTCGAGCATGGCCAGCGCGTCTTTCTCGTAGGCCATGCGATCGACGTCCACCCGGCGACTGTATCGCCGGCTCCTCTCCGTTCCAAGGTAGACTTTGTACGCTTGGACAGACCGGAATGTTCCACGGGGGTTCCACGGTTCGTTCCACGGGGACACCATACGCAACGCCGTGCCAATCCCGTTTGTTCCACGGGGACACCATACGCAACGCCGTGCCAATCCCGATGTCAGACCCCACCATTATCCCGGGCGGATGCCTCGTCTCGCGCGCGCCATCGTCCCTGATTTTCCGCATCAC
>Ga0209526_10000749_pt1 | contig 21330 bp, 21 predicted proteins | sample JacPinW_OM2H0_M1_FD_188566 | JGI IMG/M metagenome (GOLD analysis project Ga0209526, IMG submission 188566) | Forest soil microbial communities from Algoma, Ontario, Canada - Jack Pine, Ontario site 1_JW_OM2H0_M1 (SPAdes) (version 2) | ecosystem: Environmental > Terrestrial > Soil > Boreal... | reverse complement strand
ACCGGGTCGATTGGCTCGCCCAGAAACCCGGTCTGACAGCACAATTTTCTCACCGTGTCGCGATCGGAACTTCGATAGCTGCGGATCGCGAATGCTTTGTGGTTGCTCATTGGTGGCCGTTTCCCTTGTAGTTTGCGCGGACTTCGCGGTAAATGCAAAACAGCCGCTCGAACACGCCCGGCCAGGCATGCAATTCCCCGGCCATCTGCGCCGCGCCGCCCCCTAACATCGACAATTTTCTTCCGCTCAATTCTTCGATCGCGTCCGCCAAGGCTTCCGGAGTGTTCTCGCGCGCCCAATTTTCCTGATCGTGGAAAATGATCCGGTCCATGTAACTGCCGTGAATGCCCACCACCGGCGTGCCGCAGGCCTGGCTTTCTAACGCGACCAGCCCAAACGTTTCCTGAACGCCGGGGTGAACGAATAGATCGGCCGCGCGATAATAGCGCGCCAGATCGGCCGAGTCGGTGCAATACCGAATCCAGGAAACATTGCCGTAGCGCGCCTGCAATTCGCGCACTTGCTCGCCCTGCGGGCCATCGCCGATCACGAGCAAATGAAAATCGTGCGGGCGCCGTCGCTGCAAAATTTCAAAACTTCGAAATAGCGTCGCGGTATTTTTTTCCTTTGCCAATCGACCGACGTACAAAAGCAATTTCCGGTCGTGGCCGACGCCTAATGAGTCGCGCGTCGCGATCGTCTCGTCCATGGCCGGATTGAAGATGTCGATGTTAACGCCAAGATTGACCGCGCGAACGTTACGCACGCCCCAATCGGAAAGCACGGCCGCCAATCGCTCGGAAGGAACCAGCGTCGCCTCCAATCGATTGTAGAGCTTCCGCACGTAATCGCGGGCCAGCTTCATTACTCGTCGCGTCGCCGGTTTGCCCAGAAACTTGGCGCTGCTCCGCAAATACGCTTCTGGGAAATGCGAATGATAGAAACCGACGACTGGAATCTGCAATGAATGGCCGGCGGCGATTGCTTTCCAACCGACTTGATACGGGTCGCTCGATTCAATGATATCCGGCCGCTCGCGCTCCAAAATTTCGTCGACTGCGCGCAAGTTCAGCAGTGCGCGATAACGCGATGTGCGCGAGAGCAGCGGCGAATGAATCGAATAGATTCGTGATCGTCCGTTCGATTCGACCGCAGTTTGCCGGCCCGGAACAATCAGCACGTGCTCGTCGTCCGGCGCATACCTTTCGATGTACGCGATTTTCTCGTGCACGTAGCGCTTCACGCCGCCGCTCAGCGGCGAGTAAAACTGGGTGAGATCGCAGATCTTCAAGAGATTGCCGACTTCCGATTACTTCTCGAGCTCGCCCAGATATTTCTCGGCGTCCATCGCTGCCGCGCACCCAGAGCCCGCTGCGGTCACGGCCTGCTTGTAAAGACGATCGGCCACGTCGCCGGCGATAAACACGCCGGGGTGTTTGCTCTCCACCAGATTTTTCGCAATCAAGTAGCCGTCCGGATCGGTCTCGAGTTTCCCGGCGTAAGCCTTTGTGTTCGGATCGTGACCGATCGCCACAAACACAGCCGCCACCGGCAACTCGCACTCCTCATTCGTTTTCACGTTGCGCAAGCGGACGGCCTGCATCTCGCCCTTTTCGTTTGGAATATATTTCGTGACGACCGTGTTCCAGACCGGCTCGATCTTTTTGTTCGCAAAAACCCGGTCGGCCATGATTTTCGACGCGCGCATTTTGTCGCGCCGATGAATCAAATAAACTTTCGAGGCGAAGCGGGTCAGAAAAAGCGATTCTTCGGCTGCCGAATCGCCGCCACCCACCACTAACACAGGCACGTTTTTGTAGAAGGCGCCGTCGCAAGTCGCACACGAGGTCAAACCGTGGCCGATCAACTTCTCTTCATTTTCAAGCCCGAGATAGCGCGCCGAAGCGCCGCTCGCGATGATGAGCGCCTTCGTTTCCAGCCATTCGTCGTCCGCTTTGATCCGCACGTGGCTGTTGCGCGGCTCGAAATCGGTCACTTCCGCGTAAGAAAAGCGGGCGCCGAATTTCTCCGCCTGGTTGTGCATCTTGATGATGAGTTCCGGGCCATCAATTCCGTCGGGAAACCCGGGATAGTTTTCCACCAGGGTCGTAGTCGAAAGCTGTCCGCCCGGCTGACGGCCTTCCAGGACGAGGGGGTTCAAGTTGGCGCGCGCGGCGTAAATAGCCGCGGTCAATCCCGCGCAACCGCTCCCCACAATGATCACTTTCTCCATGAGTAAATCTAGCACACGACGCAAGTGGAACACACTGTTCTCCGCGGGTAATCTGCACGATGCCGGAGCTGGCCGAGGTCGAATGGTATCGCAAACAGTGGGACACCGGCGTCGGCGACGAGATTGTCGATCTTAGCCTGCACCCGCGGAAATACATTTTTCGCGGGACCAATACGGATGCGCTTCGCGAGAATCTCGTCGGCCAGAAATTGCTAAGATCGACAAGGCGCGGAAAGCAGATGCTCTTCAACCTTTCCGGTGACAACTGGCTCGGCATTCATCTCGGCATGACCGGAAAGACAAGAGTCGAATCGGCGAACTTTCGTCCGGGTAAATATGACCACCTCGTTTTGCATCAACGAAAACGCGCGCTCGTTTTCACCGATCCGCGTCAATTCGGCCATGTTCGATTTCATCATGGCGAGAACGAGCCGGATTGGTGGAAGAGGGACGCTCCGGAAATCGACTCACGAGAGTTCGACCAGAAATTTCTCGATCAATTCCTGGATCGACATCGTAAGGCGCCGATCAAAGCCATCCTCCTCATGCAAAACGGTTTTCCCGGGATCGGCAACTGGATGGCCGATGAGATTCTGTGGCGAGCAAAGATTTTGCCGTCGAGACGAGCGGGAAAATTAACTAAACACGAACGCGCCGCACTTTTCCGAGCGACGAAATTTGTCGTGAAGAGATCTCTGCAAACTCTCGGCAAAGATTTTTCCGATCCGCCGAAGAACTGGCTCATCCATCAAAAATGGAAGCGCGATGGCGTTTGTCCGCGTCATCGCACACCGTTGCGCCATGCCACAATCGGCGGCCGCACGACCGCCTGGTGCACACGCTGTCAGACGTAACTGCCGATCCCCTAGCCTACGACATGCACGACGATCTTGTGGAGACCGGTCGCGCCGGAGAACGGGCTGCGATCTTCTTCCCTTTCCTGGACTGCGCCTTCGCCGTCGGTTGCGCGCACGACGAGTGTGTAATCGTCCGCGTCTTCCGGCCGCCAGTCGTAACTCCAGAGCGCCCACGTTAATTTCGTTCCGGGATAATCGATCTTTGCGTCATCCCAGGTTTCGCCGTCATCGGAACTCAATTCCACGCGCGAGATGCCGCGGTCGCCGCCGTAAGCCATGCCTTTCACTTCGATCGGCCCGTTCAATTTGCCCAACGAAAACGACGATTCGTGATCGGGCACATCGATTCGCGACCGCGTCGGCGTCATGAAGTCCGGTCCCCAACCTTGCGTTTCGTAAAATCCTTTCGCGTCATCAGTCGCCACCTCAATGCGGGTGAGCCACTTCACATGTTTCTCGCCGAAGTAACCCGGCACGACGACGCGCACGGGATAACCGTGCCGATGCGGCAGCGAGACGCCGTTCATTTCGTAGGCGAGCAGCGTCGTCGGGTCGAGTGCTTTCTCCAGCGGGATGGTGTCGGTGTAATTATCGACGCCGTAGAGTCGCACGCGCACGGCGTTTGCGAGCGGAGCGGCAGTGTCGAGCAGATCGCGCAGCGGCACACCTTTCCAAACGGCGTTGCTGATCAAACCGGCGTCGAGTCCGTTGCTGATGCACATGAGCGTGGTTGCCTGCTCGGTTGATGGAAAACCTTTCAAATCCTGGAACCGATATGTCGCCCGGTTTTGCACGAGGCCGTTTATTTCCAAATGCCAAAGGCGGACGTCGACACGCGGATCGATTACGTTCTTGGTCACGCAATAAAACAAATCGTTCGGCGTGATTGACTGGACGATGCGGCCTTTGTATTGGGTGCCGTCGTAACTGAACGTGGCGGCGCGATACAATTTGCGCATCACGGCGGCGGCGCCACCGGCCACGAGCACACCCAGACCGCCCAGAATGAGCACGCGGCGTCCGATTGCCGGACTGAATTCAGAACCTGCGGGTCCAACTTTCGGCTGAGCGAGAAATCGAAAACTGGTTACGAGCGTGCGTTCGAAAGCAACGACGCAAAGCGCAAAGCCAATCAGCGTAACTAATCTCGCCGCTGCGATTGGTAATCCAATGTAGCTCGTTCCCAGAACTGACCAGAGCGCGATGGCAATCGCGACAATTGGAAGGACGACGAAGATCGGTATCGTCACCCGCGTGACGTGGCGCGCCGGATCGCGTCGCATCAACAAGCCGAAGATTGCGCCGGCAAGCACGCTCACCAGAAGCTGGCCAGCGATTGTCGATCCAACACCAAGTTGTTTGAGATGGTTGTAGCCACCGACTTTTCCCATGAGCGACAAGAACGGCCCCGGCGGAATAAAAACGGAAAGACGATCGCCAATGATTACGAGCGGCGTGGCGACGCCAAAGAGCCATGCCAACAGCAACATCGCCGTCGTCATGACGATGCCGGCAAGCAAGCCCGCAAATAATCCAACGGAAATTGCCTTCGTTTTGCTCATGATTCGCCGCGATTATGTGTTGTAGAGGCGCTTGTGCAAGCGCCTGATCTTCAATTTTCGGTGCTCGCCGCGGCGAGCACCGCTACAACTTTTCGAACGCGATCCGCAAGAGCGTGGTAATAATTCGCGTCCCGGCGACGAATGTCCCGCGTAACGTGCCCGAAACTTTTGATTGTCCGCCGGATCGGCAACGATGATTCACCGGCAATTCGAGAATCCGGAGTCCGACACGCGCGGCCCGCATCTGCATTTCCAAATTCCAGCCGTAAGTTGGCTCACGCATCCCGAGCCGATCGAGCGCGTCGCGTCGGATAGCGCGAAATGGGCACATGTCGGTGTAGCGAACGCCGTAAAGAAGTCCCAAGATCAAGCCGGCGACTCGGCCAGAAAGGACCTGCTGGAAATTCATGCTGCCGGGTTCGCGTTGGCCTCGCGTGCGTGACCCAATCACGAAGTCGTATTTTTCAGCGATGATTGGATCGACAAGTTGATTCACGAATTCGGGGCAATCGCTCCCGTCGCCATCGAGAAAAACTACGACGTCGGACTCCGGCGAAAGCGCGCGGATTCCGGCCATGCACGCGCGGCCGTAACCAGGTTTTGACTCCGCCACGACTCGCGCGCCCGCTTCACGCGCGCGTTCCGCGGTTCGATCGCTGCTGCCGTTATCGACAACGATCACTTCGTTGGGCAAACCGGTCGCCAAACATTCGCGCACCACCGCCGCGATGGGTTCTTCTTCGTTCAGCGCCGGGATAATGACGCTGACATGCGCGGTGTCGGGTTTCATCGAAAAACGAGCCAGGCGCTGGTGAAATAAAAGACGAGCGCAAAGAAATCCGCGAGCGCGAGCGTGACCGGACCGGCGGCGATCTTCGGGTCGAGCTTTAACCAGTGCAAGGCCGACGGCACGCTGAGCCCGAAGAGACACGCAGTGACAAGCGAAAGTGCGATGCTCCCGCCAATCACGCACGCCCCGCGGACATCGTTTCGCCAGATCCAAACGATAGCAAGAACGAGCGCGCCGCATGCGAGCCCGAGCAGCAAAGCCGTTGCGACCTCGCGCCGAAACGCGCCAGCGAACCAATGCCAGCTGAATCGCGCGGAGCGCAGAGCTTGAATGGTCACTGACATCGATTGAGTGCTCACGCTTTCGTTCAGTCCCAGCACCATCGTGAGGAAAAACGCGATGACGAGACTGCGGGCGAGCGTGGCTTCAAACGCGCCGGCGAGAATCGCGCAAACCGTTCCGCTTGCGACCGTCGCGAGCAGCCACGGAAAACGATAACGAAACACGCGCCAGGGGGACGCGTCGCGCACCTCTGCAAGATGAAAGCCGAGCGCTTCGAAAAAATCATCGCGGACGCCTTCCTCTGCTTCCCCGGTTTCGAGAACGCTCTGCATGAAGACGTCCGTGTCGACAACGCCAATGACGTGGCGCTCGGCGTCGATGACGGGAAATGCGAGAAGCTTGTAAAGCACAAAAAATTCGCAGGCTTCGAGAACGGTCGCTTCGGCGGGCAAGGCGATCACTCGGGGCACCATGATGTCGCGCAATCGAGTGTCGGGCGCGGCCGTGAGCAAGCGGCGCGTGGGCACCACACCGACCAAGCGTTTGCGATCGTCCACCGCATAAAAATAAATGACGCGCTCGCCGATGCCTTCGCGCCGAATTGTTTCGAGCGCCTTGTCCACGTTCGAATCGGCCTCAAGTAACGGAAAATCCTTGCGCGCGTAGTCCATCGCCGGCGCGTTAAGATCGACCGCGCCAGAAAGTTTCATCGCGAAAGATTTTGCACCTGATGCACGATCCCTTTGTTCCGCAGAATTGTTTCCGCCTCGCTGAAATAATCGCGCACATCGGATTGCGCACGGATCCAGTCGAGATAACGCCCGATCCCGGTGGCAAGATCGACATCTGCTTTGTAACCGGCCGCTTTGATCCGCGTGTTATCGCTGGTGAGGTGGCGCATTTCGCCTGGACGGAATTCACCGCGAGCTTCCGGTTCGATATCGATCTTGAGCGCGCTGGAAACAAGCTCGGCAATTGCGCGAATGCTTGTGCCCTGCCCGCAACCAACGTTAACCGGCAAGCCGTCGAGCTTGTCCGTCTCCGCAGCGAGTAAGTTTGCGCGCGCGATGTCTTCGACGAACGAAAAGTCGCGCGTCTGCTCGCCGTCTTCGTACAAGACCGGCGGCAAATTGTTGAGCAAGCGCGTGCAAAAGATCGCAATCACACCGGTGTACGGATTGAAGATGGATTGGCGCGGTCCATAGGTGCAAGAGTAGCGTAGCGCCACTGTCGGAATTCCCACCTGCTTTCCCCAAAGCAGCACCAATTTTTCCTGATCGACTTTGGTCAGGCCATAAACGGTCTCGCCGCCAACCGGGGCGTTCTCCGGTGTGGGCGCGCTTTTCGTCACCGCGCCGCAAATCGGGCAATGCACCTCCCAATCGCCCTGGCGTAGTTGCTCGACTGGGCGAACGGGCGGAAAAACCAAACCGTGCTTCGGACAAATTCCGGAGCCTTCGCTGTAAACGGCTTGCGAGCTGGCGACGATAATCTTTTGGACGGGCAAACTCTTTTCGCGAATGACTTCCAGCATTTGGGCCGTGCCTAACGAATTGACGTGAACATATTTCGCGATCTCCGGCATGTAACCGCCATATGCAGCCTGATGAAACACGATGTCGACCTTGTCGAGCGCGGTCGTGATTGCGTCGCGGTCGCGCATGTCGCCTTCGATAAATTCGACGGCTGAGTTAATCCAATCGGGCCTACCGCGGCGATGCGTGTTGGGCTCGAGATTGTCGAGCACGCGAACTTTCCAGCCTTCGCGGACAAGCAGATCGGCGACATGCGACCCAATTAATCCCGCGCCGCCGGTGACGAGCGCGCGTTTTGCCATGCCTTTGTTGTAGAGGCGCGTGTCGTCACGCGCAACTGCCGCTGAGAGAACGGCACTACAGCGCCGGCCAAATCCGGCCGCGACCTTCGCGCTGAATAATCCCACGGAGGAACGCGCGCGTTTGAGGCGCAACGTCACTTGCCAGCGTTGACTTTGCGTCGAGCAAATCCGTGCAGAGACGGCCCAATGTCGCGCCATCATCGACATCGTAGAAAGTTGGCAGCAATTCCACCGTAAGTTTAAGCTCGGCCGCACGCTTCATCGTCTGATCGAGAACGCGCTCGGTGCTCCAATCAATTCCATCGAAGAGCCGGCAATGATTCTGTTTCATGCCGATTAAATAATAACCGCCGTCATCTGCCGGCCCGAGTACGACGCGATCGCCTGGATTGGACAATAAACGCGCTGCTTCCGCGTAAACGTTCGCTGGAACGGTGGGGCTATCCGAATCGATCAAGCAGACCGATTGAAATCCGATCTGAAAAAGATCTTTTGCCGCGCAAGCAAGCCGTTCGCCGAATTTATCGCCGCGCTGCGCAACGAATTCGAAATCCAGCGGTAAGATGTCGATGTAAGCTGACTCGGCGCCCACTGGTGTGTAAACGGCAATGCCCCGCACGACCTCGCCCGCAGCCGCAGCAATCGCGGCTGCCGTGTCACGCAAGAAACAAATATTGAGGCCGGCGGCTTCGTCAGGGGTCAACGGTGGAATGAGGCGTGTTTTAACCTGGCCGGCCCGCGGAGCTTTCGTCATCACAGCCAGCGCGCACCGTTCGCCGGCACTGGAATCGAACACACCGGGATTAAGAATGCGATGAATCGCTTTCATCCGACCGGACCGTTCGACAGCTCAGCCTTTTTCGCAAAGCGCGTACTGGTAACGTCCGTCCCGCCAAGTTCGAATCTGCTTCCACGGCTGCTGACGAAAGAGATCTTCAAAGGCATCGTCACTCAGAACCGTGGCTTTTAGCGGTTCGCGGTAACCGTTTCCAGAATGGGTTACACTTGCGAGTAACCACATGACAAAAAGTGGGATGGAAGCCCAAACAGCATTACGTGGTTCGGCAATGAAACAGCGACCGCCCGATCTCAAGACACGATACATTTCCGCAACAGCCTGATCTCGCTCCGGGAGAACAGTGAAAAGGCGCGAAGCGACCAAGACATCAAAGCGCGCTTCAGGACATGGGAGCTCAAGAACATTGACACGTTCGAATACACAGTTGCCAAGCTCGCGTGCGGCTGCGCGCCTGCGCGCCCGATCCAATTGGTTCTCAGAGCGATCTACGCCCACCACGGAAAGACTTGGAAATCGTTGGGCCAAACGCCGTGAGTAAAATCCTGGACCGCAACCGAGTTCAATCAACTCAGTCCCAGATGGCGGACCGCCATTCTGCCACAACGCTGCAATAATTCGCTCGGTATCATCGCGAAAAAGCCGCTCGCGGCAAAACACATAAAACCAGGGAACGTGTTCGAACAGACTGTCGTTGTAATCACGCTTGTTACTCGGTAAGACAGAAGAGCCCGATGTCGATGCTTTTACAACATCGTGATTAGAGGCAATTATGTCGGGCTGCATTACTTCTTCACCGGTAGATTAAGATTCTGTACTAAATTAACCGCTCTTTCTTCTTCTCCTTGTCGCGAACAAGTGCGGCGCCCACCGGGGAGCGAACCACGCAAATCGTGTATGGGGTGAGCTGTTGATAACACAACCAACAACAGCCGACAAATTCGTACCGCATGGAAGGGACGAAAGGTATTCGAGGTTATTGGAAGTTATTGGCTTCTTGCTGGAGGATCCGTTAACAACGAAACGTGAGATCATTTATTTTGCTCATTTTGGCGTTGCTTTTATCGGCAGCCCCGAGCTATGCGGCCGATGATGGTCGGTCCCTTTGGCGAATTCAGCAGACGCTCGTTTCAAAAAAATATGTCGATCTTACCCATGAGTTTGCTCCGGGAATCCCTCGGTGGCCGGGTTTTCCAGATGAAACACGGAAGACGATTTACTGGTATGAAAAACGGCCGGACACGAAGGGCGCGGGATTTTTCTCAGAGGTTTTCACGCACGTTGGACAATGGGGTACGCATGTCGATCCGCCGGCGCATTTTATAAAAGGTTTGAGGACGGTTGATCAAATCGATCTCAAGGAGATGATTCTGCCGCTAGTCGTTGTCGATGTTCATGAAGACGTCGCGAAAAATCCGGATTACACGTTATCGACGGAACGGGTGAAAAAATGGGAGACAGATCACGGGCAAATTCCGGTTGGGGCGTTTGTGGCGATGCGAACGGATTGGTCGAAGCGCTGGCCAGACGCAGCGAAAATGGAGAACAAAGACTCAAAAGGTGTCGCGCACTACCCGGGCTGGAGTTTGCCTGCCCTAAAATATCTTTACGAAGAACGCAAGATTACGGCCTCGGGTCATGAAACGACCGATACCGACCCCGGGATCGCAACTACGAAAGATGATTACTCGCTCGAGACTTACATTTTGAGCACGAACCATTACCAAATCGAATTGCTCACAAATCTCGATCAGGTACCCGAAGCCGGCGCGATTGTCGTTGCGAGCTTTCCAAAGCCAAAAGACGGCTCCGGCTTCCCGGCGCGTGTCTTTGCTATTGTGCCGTGAGACCACCGCAGAACTTCACGGAATAGTTCTACGAACTGATCCGCGCTTCAATTGATTTTGAAAGCCGGCCTCCGCAAACGCTGCCCTAAGCCTAACGGCTACGTTCTGATATTTGTGAGCTAGCGGCTAGACTCGACCCGCCTCCGTGGTCGAAGATGTGCTTGGTCAGTTGACCGAAAGTCGCGGCCCGAACGAAGATAGGCGCTGAATCATGCACATCACCGATATCATGCAGGGTGATTCTCCCACGTTTTCGTTCGAGTTTTTTCCTCCGAAAACGCCGGAGGCGGCCGAGCTTCTCTACCAAACGATTCGCGATCTTGAATCGTACATGCCACACTTCGTCAGCGTCACCTACGGTGCCGGTGGTTCAACGCGAGATTTGACCCACGACCTTGTCGAACGCATTCAACACACAACAAAGCTGGACCCGATCCCTCACCTGACCTGCGTCTGCCACAACGAACAAGAGATCGAAGCGATTCTGCATCGATACGCCAAATCAGCGATTGGAAATGTTCTCGCGCTCGGGGGCGATCGGCCGCGCGACATTCCCTACGATAAATCGCGCGACTCGTTCCAACATGCGATCGATTTGGTCAAATTCATTCGCCGATTCAACGAATCCGGCGCGCATCCGGATCGCCGCGGTTTTGGCATTGGCGTGGCCGGTTTCCCCGAGGGACATCCCGCGACGCCGAATCGGTTAGTCGAAATGGATCATCTCAAAACGAAAGTGGAAGCCGGCGCCGACTATCTAATCACACAACTGTTTTTCGATAATCGCGACTTCTTCGATTTCCGTGAGCGTTGTGCTCTCGCCGACATCCACGTCCCAATCATCGCGGGCATCATGCCGATTACATCCATGAGCGGGTGCAAACACATTGCCGAACTCGCCGGCGGCGCACGCTTCCCGGCCAAGCTTCTTCGCGCTCTACAGCGGTGCGAAAACGATCCTGAAGGGGTCAGGCGCGTAGGTGTTCACTTCGCCTTGGAACAATGTCACGATCTCTTGGATAACAACGTTGCCGGCATTCATTTCTACACGCTCAATCGCTCCGACGCCACGCGCGTAATTTTTGACAGCCTCGGTATTCCGCGTCGGCGGAGCGCACCTGCTCAAACCGTTTAGAGGCGTTTACCTGATCACACCTTTTTTGCATTACCAGACGACAACAGAGCTGGCGAGATTTGCGCGAAGTGTCTGAAACGGGCAAAATCTGGGAATGCCCAAAGTTCGGCGCGCACTTTATCTTCAACTAGCGACGTTCGCAGCAGCCATCGTACTATTGGTGGTGTTGTCGCGTTTCTTTCCTCTTGTCGATCTTGTTGCCGAAGCGCAGCAGCGGGTAATCGACTTGGGTACATGGAGCGCCGTTTGTTATCCACTGCTTTTCGCAGCTTGTAACGTTTTGCTTCTGCCGGCCGGCGTCTTAAGCGTGGGAGGCGGGTTTTTCTTTGGGCTATGGTGGGGTTTCTTTATCGTCCTCCTCGGAAACAGCATCGGTGCGGCGATTTCCTTTGTAATTAGTCGTTGGCTCGGACAGCGATGGCTGAGCCGAAAATTGTCGCGAAACCCGACACTCCGATTGTTGGAGCCGGCGGTAGAACGTGAGAAATGGAAGATAATTTTTTTGAGCCAACTACATCCGCTTTTTCCCACAAGCTTGCTGAATTATCTATATGGCCTAACGAGAATTCCATTTCGTACCTACATGGTTTGGACTTCGATCGGGCGCGCGCCGGGGATCTTCTTGTACGTCTACCTCGGGACGCTGGGTCAATTTGGGTTGAATATGGCACGCGGAAAAAGTCATCCGCGGGTCGTCGAGTACTGGATATGGGGTGGCGCTTTCATCACGACCGCGCTTCTTTTCGCTTTGCTGACTCGAATCGCGCTGCGAGCCATTCAAAAGTCGCCCGCGATTTCAAATTCGAGGGCGGAAGAGCATTCGGCCGAAGAGATGCTATCATATAAATGACACGGTCTCAGGATCTTATGTCGAATCTCAAGCTGATCGAAGCGGCCGCTCAAGATCGAGCTTGCGCGTACGTGCCCTACTCGAAATTTTCGGTTGGAGCCGCGCTGCTAACAAGATCGGGCAAGGTTTTTAGCGGGTGCAACGTTGAAAACATTTCTCTTGGCCTAACCATTTGCGCGGAGAGAGCAGCTGTCACAGCAGCCATCGCCGAAGGTCAAGGAGATTTTGTTGCGATTGCCGTTGTAACCGACTCGCACGAGCCCGCAGTTCCGTGCGGAGGTTGTCGGCAAGTCCTAGCGGAATCTAATCCTTCGATTAAAATCATGACATCGACAACGCAGGAATTCTCTCTCGCTGATTTGCTGCCGCGGCCGAAGCTGGGAATTTTGGAGTAGTCTTGCCCAATGTTTAAATTTCCCACCGTTTACGATGTGTTGGTAGTTGGTAGCGGTCATGCCGGGATTGAAGCAGCGCTGGCGGCCGCTCGGCTTGGGTGTCGCACCCTGATGCTGACGCAAAATCTGGACACAGTTGGCCAAATGTCATGTAATCCTGCCATCGGGGGTTTGGCAAAAGGGCACATTGTTCGAGAGATCGATGCGATCGGGGGCGCGATGGGCCTGAACGCCGATGCGACAGGGATCCAGTTTCGGATGCTAAACAGATCAAAAGGTCCATCTGTCCGGGCACCTCGGGTTCAATGCGACAAAAAGGCGTACCAATTTAGAATGAAGGCAGTTCTCGAGCGTGCGGCGAACCTCGATCTCAAACAAGCTACCGTTTCGAGCGTTCTCGTGGACGATGGAGAGGTCCGAGGCGTTGAAACTGATTTAGGACTGACGATTGACGCGCGGGCCGTGGTGGTCACATCCGGTACGTTTCTACGTGGCCTGCTCCATGTGGGGGAAAACAGTAAACCGGGTGGCCGCATGGCAGATGCCAGTTCCGCTTTAAGCGACAATCTGCGCCAGCTGGGGTTTACCGTGGGCCGCTTCAAGACAGGGACGCCCTGCCGACTAAACGGCCGGTCGATCGATTTCTCGCAGTGCCAAATCCAGTCCGGGGATGAACCTCCCCCTCGTTTCGCGTTTTTCGAGGACGTCGAGCCCGGAACGAACGAAGTTTTCACGCTCAATTACGATCGCGAGGGCAAGTTCCACGTGGAACAATTGCCATGCTGGATCACCCAAACGACAGCCCAGACCCACGAAATCATTCGCTCAAATTTGCATCGGTCGCCGCTTTACGCCGGGCAAATCGAAGGGACCGGGCCCCGGTACTGCCCATCGATAGAAGATAAAGTGGTCAAGTTTGCTAATCGAACGGCACACCAAATTTTCCTCGAACCGGAAGGACGCCACACAGAGGAATATTACGTGAACGGGATTTCCACGAGCCTGCCTTACGACGTCCAGCTCGAATTTTTGCACTCGATCCCTAGTCTGGAGCATGCGGAAATCATGCGCCCTGGATATGCCGTCGAGTACGATTTTTTCCCACCAACGCAGCTCTTTCACACGCTGGAGACAAAGCTAATTAAAGGACTTTATTTTGCCGGACAGGTGAATGGGACGTCGGGCTATGAAGAAGCAGCGGCACAGGGCCTGGTTGCAGGTGCGAACGCGGGGCTGAGGATCCAACGGCGCCCAGCTTTTGTTTTGGAACGAAGAGAAGCATACATCGGTGTATTGATCGATGATCTTGTAACCAAAGGGACCGAAGAGCCATATCGGATGTTCACCAGCCGCGCCGAAGACCGGTTACATCTACGGCAGGACAACGCCGACCAGCGCCTCACCAAGAGGGCATTCGAGGCGGGCCTTGTTGGTCAAAACCGCTGGAATGCATTTCACGAGAAAGTGGAGATACTAAGGAAGACTCGACTCGTTGCGACGCAAAAGAAAATCGGTGGCGTACCGATTTCACAGTTGCTCAAGCGACCGGATTTCACCCGCGAGAATTTACCCGCAGAGATTGCTTCGTTAGCTCCCAGCGAAGTTTGGGATTTAGTGGAAACAGATTTTAAGTACGAAGGATACGCCACACGTCAATCCGATCAAAACCACGACATTGCTCGAAGAGGCTCTCAGAGAATCCCCGATGGACTGGACTTCGGTCGAATTGCCGGGCTTAGTTCGGAAACGCGGCAAAAACTTTCGGTGGTTCGCCCGACCTCGTTGGGGCAAGCAGCGCGGGTCAGTGGTGTCACCCCGGCGGATGTGGCGGTACTGTCTATATGGCTCTCTAAGAGCCACTTACATAATAAACTTTATAATATCGGCGGGTAAGAGCCGTCAGGAGCGAGACTTTGTGCTGACCTTAATTACTGTTGCGATGATCGGCTACTTAATCGGCTCTTTTCCAGCCGGCTACATTGCCGGTCGAATAGCTGGCATTGATATCCGCAAAGCCGGCAGCGGTAACATTGGTGCAACGAACGTGGTTCGTGTGCTAGGCAAGCGGTTTGGTTATGCGGTCTTTGTCGTCGATTTCATCAAAGGCATCGGCGCGGTGGCGTTGTCGCTCTTGGTCGCCGGGAACGGCCGCGTGAGTGACACCCGGTTAGAATTCTGTGGCATCTTGTCGGGCGTCTGTTGTGTAATCGGGCACGTCTATCCGGTGTGGCTCGGATTCAGAGGTGGTAAAGGCGTGGCAACCTCAATTGGTGTTCTTTTCGGACTGGCGCCTTTTGCAGCGCTAATTATGTCCGCGGTTTGGATCCTGACGTTTGAAGCTACTCGCTACGTTTCTGTCGCTTCCATCACGGCTGCTCTGGCTCTGCCCATCACAGTCGGCGCAATGTTCTGGCTTAGGTACTTGAACACGCCTGTTCTTTTTTATTTTTCGCTTTGTCTGGCCACGGTCGTCGTCGTTCGTCACCGCTCTAATATTTCTCGTCTCCGCGATGGCACAGAGCCGCGCTTCGTCCGAAAGTGAAACTGCATAAAACGGCAATTCTTGGGACCGGCGGCTGGGGCACGGCGTTGGCAGCACTTTGGGCCAAGAAGGGCCAGGACATTTTGCTGTGGGGAAACAATCCCTCGCGGGTTGAAGTTCTGGGCAAGACCCGCGAAAACACTGACTATCTTCCGGGAGTGAAACTTCCGGAGTCGATCGGCCTAACGAGTCATATAAAAGATTGCGGCAGCGCCGACCTGATCGTCTTTGTGACTCCCTCGACAGCATTACGTGCGATCGCGACTCGATTGCGCGAAGTCATCACGAACGACCAAGCCATGCTTCTTAGCTGCACGAAAGGAATCGAGCACGGTACCGGCATGAGGATGAGCGAGGTTCTGCGCGAAATCTTTCCCGGTCACGCGATTGCTGTTTTGTCCGGCCCGAATTTGGCAGTGGAAGTTTCGCGAGATCTGCCTACTGCGACAGTTCTGGCTTGCAACCCGCCCGAGCACGCGGCCGAGCTCCAAAATTTTCTTGGTGGTGCGCGCTTTCGCATTTACACCGGCGAGGAATTGACGGGTATTGAATTGGGTGGGGCGTTGAAAAACGTGTTCGCCATCGCGGCCGGCGCGAGCGATGGACTCGGTTTGGGTGATAATTCCAAGGCGGCGCTAGTGACGCGCTCGCTCGCGGAACTGATCAGGCTTGGCACCGCGATGGGCGGCGACGTGCGCACGTTTTACGGTCTCAGCGGCGCCGGCGATCTCATTGCAACTTGTTTCAGTAAGCATAGCCGCAACCGCCGCGTCGGCGAGCAACTCGGCCGCGGTCAATCGCCGAAGGAAATCAGTTCCTCGATGCGAATGGTGGCCGAAGGAATCCCGACCGCGAAAAGCGCGTACGAATGCGCGCGAAAGCTTAACATCGATACGCCGATCATCGACCAGGTTTACGCGCTGCTTTACGAAGGGAAAACAGCTACCCAGGCGCTGGAGGAACTACTCGGGCGCGACCAAAAGGCGGAACGCGTTTGACGCGCCCTTCAGCGTTGGCTGAACTTTGCGATCACGGCCGGATACAGCTCATGCTCCGCAATTTGGATTCGCGCGTGCAAACTTTCCGGCGTGTCGTCGGTCAAGATCGGGACCTCGCGCTGCGCAATAATGTCGCCGTGGTCGATTTTTTCATCGACGTAATGAACGGTGCAGCCTGTCGTCTTTTCACCGGCAGCGAGCGCTTGTTTCCAAGCATCGATCCCGGGAAATTTTGGCAGAAGCGACGGATGAATGTTTAGAATATGGCGCGGAAAGGCCTCGAGCATCGGTGATTTCAACACGCGCATAAATCCGGCGAGGACCACTAACTCGACGCTGGCATCCCGTAATATCTGCACGAGTTCCATCTCCACTTTCGGCTCGAGCCTGGTCCGAAATTCACCCGGGGGTAGATAGGCATTCGGGACCGAGAATTCGCGCGCGATCTCAAGAATCGGCGCATCCAACACATCAGAAATAACGACGCGCACTTCCGCCGGCAACACGCGGGAGCGGATACTTTCGAGAATGGCGCGGCAGTTTGTTCCCTTGCCCGACCCGAGTATTCCGAGCGCCAGCGTTTTCATTTGGCAATGTCACGCAATCGCTCGAGCAAACGCGACGTGGAATAACCTTTCTCGAATGGGATGATGCGTATTTCCGCGCCGATTTTTTGCAGAGCGTTTCGCTCCTCGGCGTTCAACGTTTCGGCGGTGTAATCGCCGCCCTTCGCATAAATGGCCGGCGCCGCCGCCTGGATAAACCGTGTGGCGCGCAATTCCGGAAAAATTGTTACGAGGTCCACGCATTCGAGCGCGGCCAACACCTCTGCGCGTTCTTTCTCGTTATTGAGTGGCCGTCCGGGACCCTTTAATTCGCGGGCTGAGTCATCGCCGTTTACTCCCACGACCAAAGCATCGCCGAGAGCGCGGGCGGCCTGCAGGTAACGCACGTGACCAACGTGCAGAAGGTCAAAACATCCGTTTGTCGCAACCAACTTTTTTCCCGCAGCACGCAATTCTGTGCTGCGTCGCGCGAGTTCTTCGATGTCGACGATTTTGTTCTTCATCGTTTGTTCACGACAAAGTTTAGCCCGCGCGGGACGACTTGGAAAACCGCCGGCTCATTTCCAACGAGTTCTCCGTCGACATTGAACCACATGCCAGGCCGCGACCGCACTGCAATCTTCTTCGCGCGCCGAAAGATAATCGCGTTGCTGGAGAGATGCTTGCCCAAAAGTATTTCCGCCGCGAGTAATGCCATTTCGGTGGCCGGTCGTTTTGGGATCACAACGACGTCGAGCAATCCGTCACTGAGATCTGCGTCCGGCGCGATTGGCAACCCGCCGGCAACGAAGCGGCCATTTCCAATAACTACGTTGTAGAGCTCGACCGAGAGTCGTTCTTCGTCGTCGAATACGAGGTCAGTGCGGTAGGCATGCAGTTCGGGCAACGCTGCGGCGGCGCTGCGAATGTAAGCGAGCGGGCCCCAAGTATGTTTGATCTCCGGGGTCAATTTTTCATCGACAATTCCGCTGAATCCGCCGGCGGAGACGTTGACGAAATAACGCGTGCGATCGCTTTCTACGCGCACGAAATCGATCGGCGTCGTCTTTGCGGATAGCAAGATGTCGATGTTCTCGTCGACCGTCGCCGGCAGGCCAAGTGAGCGCGCAAAATCATTTCCGGTACCGAGCGGGACGAGTCCAATGCAGACTTTGCTCGCGCGTCTCGCGATTCCGTTGATGACTTCGTTCAGTGTTCCGTCGCCGCCGGCCGTAACGATGCAGTCGCACTTCTTTCGGATCGCTTCGCGCGCAAATTTTTCCGCGTCGCCTCGCCGCCGTGTTAGGCGCAGTGCAACTGGATCGAGCCGCTGCAATTGCGCACGAACTGCGTCCACATTTGCAACCGATCCCGCTGCTGGATTGAAAATAACGTATCGTTTCATGGGCTTTCGCGGCCACAATCACATCGACTGTCGATCTTTGCTCGCGAGAGACAAGATTCCGTTTGCGTTTACCCGATTTGCGCCAAGTTGTATGCGCGATTTCCCATGGCTACGGAAGAAAACAACGGACGTGCACTTGATACTCCCGCCGGATTTCGCATTTCCGAAGGGCCAGTCGTGCGCCTGGCCCAAGGTAAGCGCACGTTCGATATCGACGGGGTCGTCGAGTTGCCGCGTGTTTATGGCCCCCCCATTCTGTTCGCGATCGCCCGCGATCCGCGCACGATTTTCACTTATTGGAACATCGATTGGCCGTCGATTTTTGAAAAAACGGCGCCGGTGGATCGACAAGTGCATCTCCGCGTCTACCGAGATGATGGTGCGGAAGAAACAAGCGCGGCGGCGGAACCGATGTCGGGCAATTGTTACCTCACCGTGACCCAACCGCGGGGCGACTATCGAGTCGAGATCGGATATTATCGGCCGGCAACTGTTTGGAATTCCGTTGCGACCTCGGACCAAGTGACCATGCCGCCGGAAAGCGTGACGGAAAATGTGGATGTCGATCTTGCTACCCTTCCGTTTCACTTAAGTTTTCAACGGTTGATCGATCTCTTTCGGGCATCGAACAGCAAGGCGTTGACCGAAATCGTTTCGCGATTGCAGAGGCGCGCAGTGAGCGACGAAGATCGCGGGTTGCTGAGCCCAGAAGAATGGGAAATTCTGCGGGCGATGAATCTTTCGTTATCGGACATCGCAGCCGCCCGGCGCGCCTTCATGGAACGGGCGAACGACGAAGCATTGCGCAAACGGGCGGAAGCGGTCCTCGGTTTCGGGTCGACCAGCCCCGCGCGAGGATTCGGCGGAAGCAGCTGGAGTTAACCGCGGCCAGTTGTCGCGTTAATACTACTCCCGCCGGTGGAATGGCTATCGGCTCAGCTTAATTCCTTCCGGCATTTCCGGCGGTGGCGCGTTGAGTCGGCTGTGGTGCTTCCCGTAGCTAAAATAGAAGATAAATCCAATCAGCAGCCAAACGATCAGCCGCATCCAATTCGTCCAGCCGAGGCCGTAGATCATCGCGCCGCAGGTGATGATTCCGAGTATCGCGACAACAGGAGCGGCCGGTACGCGGAAGCCACGTTCGAGATCGGGACGTCGCACCCGCATGATCCACACACCGGCGCAAACCAGAATGAAAGCGAAGAGCGTCCCGATGCTGGTCATTTCGCCGGTGACGTCCGCCGGAACGAATGCCGCGAGCAGGCCGGTGAAAACAAAAAACAGCATGTTCGATTTGTACGGCGTTCTAAACCGCGGATGCACGTCGGAGAAAACTTTTGGCACAAGTCCGTCACGACTCATTGAAAAAAATACGCGCGATTGCCCGAGCAACATCACGAGGATAACCGACGAAAAACCGGCGAGAATCGCGACCGTGACCGACTTCGACAGCCACTCGTAGCCGGTCATGTATTTGGTGATCGCAAAGGCGACCGACGCTTCTCGGCCAGCCGAGCGAAAGTCCTGCACCGTCGCAACGCCGCTCAGTACGTAGGAGAAAAGCACGTACAACACCGTGCAAAAGGCCAGCGACCCAAGAATGCCAATCGGCATGTCGCGCTTTGGATTTCTGGCTTCCTGCGCCGCGGTCGAGACTGCATCGAAACCGATGTAAGCGAAAAAGACGACACCGGCCGCCCCGAGAATGCCAAGGATTCCGCCGTAGGCGTGGGTGATCCCTTGCGGTGTAACGTAAGTAGTTGCCTCCGGAATCAACGGTGTGTGGTTCGCCGGATTGATGAATCCCCACCCGATGCCGATGAAGAGCAATACAATGCTCACCTTCAAAACAACGATTAGACCATTGACGAAAGCCGATTCCTTCGTGCCGCGGATAAGCAGGAGCGTGAGCAGAAGGAGAATGAAAACTGCCGGGATGTTCATCATCCCATGTATCCCGGTTGGGTCATGCTCGAAAGGCGAATGCGACCACTGATATGGTACCCGCAGCCCGAACCAATCGAGCACGCGATTAGCATACTCGCTCCAAGCGGTAGCAACCGTAGCGGCGGCGACGGCATACTCGAGAATCAAGTCCCAGCCGATGATCCACGCGACAAACTCGCCCATCGTCGCGTACGAATAGGTGTAGGCGCTGCCCGCAACCGGAATTAGCGACGCGAATTCCGCGTAACAGAGACCCGCAAACGTGCAACCGATGCCGGCGACGATGAACGCAAGCACAACCGATGGGCCCGCGCGATCAGCAATCGCGGCCGCGGTGCGCACAAAAAGACCGGCACCGATGATTCCCCCGATGCCGAGCGCCACGAGATTCAGCGGTCCGAGCGAGCGCTTTAGGCTATGTTCGCCGACCTCCTGCGCCTCTTTCATCAGCCTATCGAGAGGCTTTGTCGCGAATAGATTTGCCATACGTTCGCTCTCCTTTTTGAGTTACTTGGTTGCTGTACGAAGTGATTTCGGTTTCGCTAGGCGCGCTGGTCGTCTGACGGAACACCTGCGTCTGATTTTCGCCACAGAAAATAAATCGGCACGCCAGTCAGCACGATGATGAGACCGGGCCACGTCGTCGCCGTCTGATACAAGAAAAGAATAAAGAGAATTACAGTCGCGCCGACGATATAGAGCGCGGGCACGATTGGGTAACCGAATGCTTTATATGGGCGCTCGGCGTGGGGTCGTTTCCGGCGCAGCAAAAACAGGCCGACGATTGTCAGAATGTAGAAGATGAGCGCGGCCGAAATGACGTAGTCGAGCAGGTTGCCGTAAAGATTACCGTAACCTGTCACATTGCCGGCGGCATCTGTCTTAACGGTGCGCGGCAGGACGAGGACGCCGGCCCAAATGCCTTGAATGATAAGGCCCCAAGCGGGCACGTGATGCTTGTTCAACTCGCCCACCGGACGGAAGAAAAGACCGTCGCGCGCCATCGCATAGTAAGCGCGCGCGCCCGCGAGAATCAGCCCGTTATTGCAGCCGAAGGTGGAAACCATGATAGCGACGGCCATGATAGTCGCGCCCGCACCGGGAAAGATTACGTTGGCGGTCTCAGACGCAACGCGGTCGCTCGGCGCACTCTGGATCGCGGCGAAGGGGAGAGCCGCCAAGTACGCGACGTTAGCGAGCAGATAAAGCCCGATGACGAGAATCGTGCCGAGCGCCAGCGAGAGCGGAACGTTTCGGCGCGGATTTATCACTTCGCCGGCTGTGAAGGTGATGTTGTTCCAGGCGTCGG
>Ga0209526_10000748_pt1 | contig 21340 bp, 19 predicted proteins | sample JacPinW_OM2H0_M1_FD_188566 | JGI IMG/M metagenome (GOLD analysis project Ga0209526, IMG submission 188566) | Forest soil microbial communities from Algoma, Ontario, Canada - Jack Pine, Ontario site 1_JW_OM2H0_M1 (SPAdes) (version 2) | ecosystem: Environmental > Terrestrial > Soil > Boreal... | reverse complement strand
AGAACGAACTGCCCGAGTGCGAGGACGTTACCTTCGCTGTCCTTGAACCAGGCGCCCTTGCTCCTGTCTATTGTGGCGACGCTGTTGACAGTCTTCAGCTGTGGCGTGTCGATCTCGTCGAAGACGACCCCGCGCGACTTCAGAGCTGACACTTCGGCGTCGATATCGTCTGTGTGCCAGGTCATCTGCGTGTGCGTGCCACTTGCAGCACCCTGAGATGGATATAGGAGAAACCGCGTTCCAGCACAGCGGTAGAACAAACCGTCTGGAAGCTCGGTCTCAGGGGTCAATCCCAACTTTTCGGCGTAGAAACTCCTGGCTCGTTCCAGGTCGGAGGCCGGCAATGCGGCGTGTATGGGGCAATCAGCTAACACTTCTCCACCTCCAGAACGGCATAGCTTAGCCTACGACTGGGCTCGGCCACGGCGAGCTTGTCACGAATCCCTGTCTCCAAGACTGATGCGTACAGGCGCCCGCTAACTGCCTGTTGCTTCTGCCATCGACCGGGGAAGGCGGCCGTGCGAGAACTCCATCAGCCCGCCGGGCAGTATCCAGGGGTAGACCTCGATGCGGTACTTCCCTGCGCGGACCGCGGGATCCTGCTCCTTGAGCTGGCGCGCCTGTTCCGGATCCACGTTCAAGATGGAGAACCCCCGCAGCTCCGATCCGCCCAGTACGGGACCGGCTGCGAGAAGCTGCCCGGCTTCGTGAAGGTCGGCGAGGTGTCGCATGTGGGCATTCTGAAGCTCGGTCTCAGCTTCCACGTCGAGCTCTGGAGCGTCCGGGCGCAGAAGGAGGAGAGAAATCGTATATCGATCGAATTCCATACGAGTAGTCGTACCAGGCTGGGGCCGCTCGTTGGGCCGGCAGGGCTTGCCGACGGACCGCATTGCAACGCGGCTGGTCATCACTTCGGGAATGCTCAGTACCAAATCAGAGAGAGGGAGACGGAATCGTGGTGTGCCACAGCTGACCATCGACGCCCTCCTCGAAGACATCGGCAGTCGCGTTGCGCTGCGAGACCACCCCGGGATCTGACGCCCATTGCCCACCGAGGGTCGACCAACCGCCCCAACGACCCGCGTAAGCCAGATGCTGGAGGGTGCCGCTGGCGGTGAGTGCAAAGATGTCCAGCTGCGCCACGGCGGGCGAGGCAGGGTCCGGTCCCGAGGTCAGCCCTCCTCCCAGTGGTTCCCAGCCGGTCCAACGCACGCCATCCCAGGACTTGTGCCAGAGGGCATCGTCGCTGCCGCGGACGAACGCGTCCACCCGGTTGACGCCCCAGGAGACGGCCCCCGGATCCGAGGCGAGCACACCCCCATGGCTCTCCCATCCGCTCCACGCGCCGTTCCACCATTTGTGCCAGAGCCCGTTGTCGGAGCCCCGGACGAAGATGTCGAGGCGACCTGAGGACCAGGAGGCCACGTCCGGCCCCGAGGTGAGCACCCCGCCCAGAGATTCCCATCCCGACCAGGCGGAGCTGAGCCAAGCCCTGTGCCAGAGGGCGTTGTCGGAGCCCCGGACAAACACATCAAGGCGACCAGGACTCCAGGACACTACTCCCGGCGCTGAGGTGAGCACGCCGCCCAGGGATTTCCAGCTGCTCCACTGCCCTCCGCTTAGAGAGCGGTACTGGAGATCGTTGCTGGCACCGCGAGCGAAGACGTCCAGCCGGCCGGTGCCCTGTGATGCCGCATCGGGTGCCGAGGTGATCGACCCACCGAGCGATTCCCAGGTCGGCGTGCCGACCGGGCTGCCGCGGCCAGTCACCAGGTCATAGCCTGCGCGTGCGACGCAGGCCGCTGTCGTCACACATGGGTCGGAGGGACGGCCGGGCGAGCTTCCAGTGAGGATGTCGTTGAGAGTGGTCAGCTGGTATGCCCAGTTGCTGCTCGGAGTGATATTCAAGTTCGGCTGGTTTTGGGCGTGCCGCTGCTGGTTGAAAAGCGCGATCACTCCCGCCCAGAGCGGAGTGGCCAGGCTGGTGCCACCCCACTGGTAGGCCGACCACGCCCCGTTGGTGTACAGAGCCACCCCGGTTGCAGGATCGGCCAGCATAGCGACGTCCGGCGTCGCCCGGCCGCCGCTGGGGCTCAGGCCTGATTGCCAGGTGGGTTTGGGTTCGATGGTCGAGATGCCGCCACCAGTACCAGCACAGGGGCTCGCCGAACAGTTCGGAGTTCCCCATACCTTTTCGTTTTGAGAGTTCACTCCGGGAGTGGCCTGCATCCCGGAGCAGTCGAAGTGCGTCTGCTGTCTGTCATTGCCCACCGCCGCCGGGGCGAGACTGGTGCCGCCCACCGCCAGCACCGCCGGCGAAGCGGCCGGCCAACTGGTTCCGAAGCCGAGATCACCGGTCGCGGCAACGTACATGACTGGCTTGCCGGTCTGAGTTGCGGTCGATGGGAAGTGCGTATCGAACCCCGCCTCCCCGGTGAACTCCGCGCCACCCCAGCTCATGGAAACCACGTCCGCGCCCACCACGTTCACGGCATAGTCAACGGCGGCAAGCAAGCTCGCCGAGGTCGAGTCCAACTGGGCCGTCGGTGCCTCGACCAGGGCTATTGCCGCACCTGGCGCGGCGGCGTGGGCCCACTCGATATCGAGGTTTATCTCTTGCTCCCAGGCGGTATTCACGGCAGTACCCGAGGCTCCCAGGTTGTAGACCTGAAATGCTGGATCCGGTAGGCCGAGAGCGGCGTCAAAGCTGTGCAGGTCGCTCGCTGCTGTCGGGTTATCGAAAGCGGCGACAATCGCGATCGTCTGCGCCGCACCATTGGTCCCCGACGAGTGCAGGAGGTCGAGATGGTAGGCCCTGACGATGTCGCAGGGGATATACCCCTGCGGCGCACCGGTGGGTATTGCCGCGTGGCCGGGTGGAGGGGCCTTTCGGAGCGGAAGGTGGACAGGTGGTAGCGACGGCCTCGTGTCCGCAGCTTGGACAATCGGCGCACAGAGCAGCATCCAGAGGACGAGCAAGGAAAGGCCAAGGCTCCATCGAACGGCCAGCATCGTTTGCATCAGTGCACCGACTCCCCCGAGCTCTGCCGAAATGGATCGCGACTCAAGTTGGGAGGCACCTTTCGCGTCACTGCCGGAGCGGTACCGATCCCCACGCCAGGGACCGCGCTCGTCTCCGGTGGCCCTCTTACGATCCAAGACGAACGGCCAACCGATGTTGATCGGTCCGACCTCGTCCACCCGCCCCCGGCTGCTGCCGCTCCGCGGTTGCTTCACGACCCGTTCGTAGTGAGCCTGGAATCATTCGAGGCTCCCGCCGGTTCAGTTGAGAATCAAGTGGAGGCGTAGCCCATGATCGAGAAACTGCTGGCCCTGAAGAGACTGGTCACCCCGAATCGATTCCAGCCGGCTCACGCCGAACTGGACCACTCCCACTGGGACGCTGCCACTCGCACGTGGCGGCCACACTCTGAGCTGACTCCCGGGAAAGAGGCGGAGCGCGTCCCCTCGAACCTGAACCGCGCGCCATAGAAGCGGCGAGGCCGTCTCACCCCGAGAACAGAGGCGCCCACACGTAGTTAGGCTGAAAGCCTATTGGCGACTCAGCTCGGGATCACTTCTTATCCCTCAGGGCCGTCACGCGCGGCGGGCTACCGCGACATCGCGCTCTCCGGCGGATGGGGGTGGACCCGCGGTGCTGCGCACGACCAGGCGAGGGCTGAGCACCACCTCGCGATGAGTTGCACGTCCGCTGTCCAGCCGCTCGACAACCGCCGCGACCGCCTGGGCCGCCTGCTCTCGAGCATTCTGGCTGACGGTCGTCAGGTCGATGTGCGCGAGGCGAGCGAGGGCGCTGTCGTCGTACCCCACCAGGGAGACGGATCCCGGTACCTGGACGCCGGCGCGGTTCAGTGAATCGAGGACTCCCAATGCGCACCGATCATTCGAGGCCATCACCGCGGTAGGCAGATCGCCCGCAGCGAGCATGGACTGCGCCGCGCGCGTACCGGCCTCTTCTGTGTGATCGCCCGGGATGATCTGGATGTGGTCGGACAGCTGGTGCCTGCGCATCGCGGTGCGGTAGCCGCGCCGGCGATCGGAGGCGATCGTGCCTTTGCCCCCGTCGATGAAAGCGATTCGGCGGTGCCCCAGGCCGGCGAGGTAGTCGATGGCCTGCCCGACTCCTTTGTCGTCGGCAGTGCGAACGACGTCCACACCGTCGGCGCCCATCCGCCGTCCAATCACGACCACGGGCACCTGTCGATCCAGGGCGACAAGGTGCGCAGAGGGGCCATCGGGGCCGAGGAGGATGAGCGCCTCGCAACGGAAGTCGAGCAGTGTCTCGACCGCCCTGTGCTCGTCACGGGTTGGCGTCAACGGGCTGAGAATCAGGTCATAGCTGACTGCCTCTGCTGACCTGAGCAAATGCTGGACGAGCTCGGCATGGAACATGTTCCTGACATCCATCATCACGCCGAGCAGGTGCCGGCGCCGCCTGGCGAGCAGCCTGGCGTTCCGGTCGGGTCGGTACCCAAGCTGCGCGGCAACCGCCAGCACTCGACGGCGCGTCGCCGCACTGGGACCCGGCGCATTGCTGAGGACGAGCGATACCGAAGCCGGGGATAGTCCGACCTGTCTGGCGACGTCCTCCAGCCGCGGACGTCGACCTGCGCTGGCACGGTCGTCGTCGGCAGGGGAACCTGGCTCCTTCATCAGTCTCCTGGGCTAACGCCGGCTTACGGGTGACCCTTGACACGCCGACCAGCGGGTTCTAAAGTACTCCTACTTAAAGCGCTTCACAAGTCCAGGGTGAGGCGGGGCATCCCTGGGTTGTTGGACAAGCCCCGAAACCGGAACGGACGACGGGCGGCGGTGGCCGAGAGGTGTGCCGACGATGCGTCAGCGTTTAACGCGCGGTTGGAGCAGATGCTTCGCCGGGGAGGAGGGGTTCACATGTTCGGATCCGGCAAGCGAACGGTGCGCCTGGCACTGGTCGCGGTCCTCGGGCTCGTGGCTGCCGCCTGCAGCGCCAGTGGCGGGCAACAGTCCACCAACAGTGCGGCCACCCAGACGCATTTCAAGTTTGCGATGGTCACCCACGCCCCCGCCGGCGACACCTTCTTCGACATCATCCGGAAGGGCGCCACCGCCGCGGCGGCCAAAGACAACGTGAGCTACACCTACAGCAACGATGGCGATCCGACCAAGCAATCGGTCCTCATCCAGAGCGCCATCGACTCCAAAGTTGAGGGCATTGCAGTCGCCGACCCGGCCCCGGCCGCGCTCAACCCGACCATCAAGAAGGCCGTGGACGCCGGGATCCCGGTCGTCATGTTCAACGCCGGGTTCAGCAACTGGCCTGAGAGCGGTGCCCTCATGTACTTCGGGCAGGACGAGAGCCTCGCCGGACAACAGGCCGGCGCGCGCCTCACCCAGGAGGGTGGCAAACATGTGCTCTGCGTCGAGCAGGCGCAGGGGCAGGTCCAGCTCGAGGCCCGCTGTAACGGCGTGGCTCAAGGCTTTACCGCGGGGAGCACCGAGAAGCTCTACGTGAACGGTACCGACCCGACGGCGGTGCGTACGACGATATCCGCGAAGCTGCAGCAGGACAAGAGCATCGATTACATCATCACCCTCGGCGCTCCGATCGCCCTGGTCGCCGTGCAGGCGATCAAAGACGCCGGCAGCTCCTCGAAGCTTGTGACCTTCGACACCAATGCCGCACTGGTCGGCGCGGTGCAGTCTGGCCAGGTGCTGTGGGCGGTGGACCAGCAGCCCTTCTTGCAGGGCTATGAGGCCATCGACGCCCTCTGGCTGTACAAGACCAATCGCAACCTCCTGGGTGGCGGTCGTGCCGTCCTGACCGGGCCATCGTTCATCGACAAAAACAACATCGCGGCGGTGGCCGGGCTCGCCAAGGCGGGTACGCGCTGACGGACCTGGGGTAGTGGGCATTCGGGGGTCGCTGCGCGGTAGCGGCCCTCGAAACCCTCACCTCGACCGCGCGAGGTCGTGCACTCAAAGGGGAGGATCGACGATGACTCTACGAGTCGGCGTGATCGGGGTCGGAGCCATCGGACAGGACCATATCCGCAGACTGACCCACGTCGTTTCCGGGTCACGCGTCGTGGCGCTCGCCGACGTAGACGCCCTGCGGGCTCAGTCCGCCGCGGAGAGCCTCGAGGGAGCGCGAGTCCACGCGACAGGCCAGGATCTCATCGACGACGGAGACGTCGACGCGATCCTGGTCGCCTCCTGGGGCCCAACCCACGAGGAGTACGTCCTTGCCTCGATCGCTGCAGGCAAGCCCGTGTTCTGCGAGAAGCCCCTGGCGCCTACGCCAGATGCCTGCCTCCGCATCGTGGAGGCCGAAGTCGCTCGCGGTCGGCGGCTTGTGCAGGTCGGATTCATGCGACGGTACGACGCCGGCTACCGGGCGATGAAGAACGCACTGGCACAGGGCACGCTCGGAGCGCCGCTGTTGGCCCACTGCGCCCACCGCAATCCGACCGCGCCACCGTATGGCTTCACCAGCGACATGATGATCAGCGACTCCGCCGTTCACGAGATCGACCTCGTTCGCTGGCTCTTCGATCAGGAGATCGCCGCCGCCACAGTGCTGAAGCCCCGCCGGACCACACGTGGGAACCCGGACCTCCAAGACCCGATGCTGATGATCCTGGAGATGGCCGACGGCCTGATCGTCGATGTCGAGGTCTTCGTCAACTGTGGGTACGGCTACGACATCCGCTGTGAGGTCGTCGCGGAATCGGGCACGGTAGCGCTGAGCGACGGCGGTGAAATCGTGATCACCAGCAACGGGCTGCGTTCTCGTCCGGTGCCGGCCGACTGGCGTGAACGGTTCGTACGCGCATACGACGTCGAATTGCAGGAATGGGTTGAGGCGGCGTCGGCTGGCGACGCCGGCGGCCCAAGCTCCTGGGACGGCTACGCAGCCGCCGCCGTCGTCGAAAGGTGCATCGAGGCGCTGCAAAGCGGGCAGCGATCGACAGTCCAGCTGGAAGATCGCCCTGAGCTCTACCGGATCCCCGGAGGAACCAACGCCGTCGAGCAGTCCACTTAGGGTCACAGGGGGAGCAGATGAAGGACGGCTCGATCGGCGTCGCCGTCATCGGCGCCGGCATGGCGGGACGGGCGCACGCGGCAGGCTACAGGTCGGCAACAACCGTCTTCGGCGCCGACCTGCCGGAGGTCCGGCTGGTGGCGGTGGCGGACATTGATGCCGCGGTTGCGGAAGAGGTCCGGCGCCGCTACGGGTTCGCACGTGCCGAGCAGAGCTGGCAGGCCGTTGCGGAGGCGAGCGATATCGATGCAGTGAGCGTGGTGGTCGCCAATCACCTTCACCGCGAGGTTGTCGAGGGCCTTCTGGCGGCCGGAAAACATGTCCTCTGTGAGAAGCCTCTGGCGCCGTCGTCGCGCGACGCCGAGGCGATGGTCGCCGCGGCCGAGCATGCGGGGCAGGTGACGGGGGTCGGCTACACATACCGACGCTCGCCGGCTGTGAGCGCGATCCGTGACGAGCTCAGGAGTGGCAGGCTCGGCGATCCCATTCACTTCAACGGCCACGCCTGGTTCGACTACGCGCTGGACCCGCTGGTGCCGATGACGTGGCGGTATAGAGGCGAGGCCGGCTCGGGCGCGCTGGCAGATGTGGGCAGCCATCTGGTCGACCTGGCGGAGCACGTCTGCGGGCCAGTGCTGGACGTCAGCGGGGCTTCATTCGCGACCGCGATCGCGGAACGTCCGGTGCCCATCGGCACGACGACCGGTCATGGGCGGGCGGAGCTGAGCGGAGAGATGGCGCAGGTCGAGAACGACGACATCGCCGTCTTCACCGCCCGCTTCGCCAGTGGTGCGCTCGGCACCTTTTCCGTATCGCGAGTCGCTCATGGCAACCCTGACGGGCTGGGATTCGAAGTCTTCTGCTCGAACGGTTCGGCTGCCTTCGACCTTCAGCGAGCAGCCGAGTTCGTTATCTCGGATTCCGTGCCTCCCGCGAAGAGCAACGGCCACCGGCGCGTGTTCGTCGGACCCGAGCATCCGTACATCCACCAGGGGTTGCCGGTGGATGCGCCGGCCGGGGTCGGTCACGGAACGGCCGACATGTTCGTCTACCAGACGCGAGCGTTCCTGAACCAGATCGCAGCCATCGACGAACTGCCCCCCTGCGCATCGTTCGCGGACGGGTTGCGCGGAATCCAGGTTCTAGAGGCTGTGGCTGCATCGGCGAACCGCCAGGGCGCCACCGTTCGGGTGGCTTGATCTCGAAGGATGGTCACGCCTATCACGATCGGCCCGGAGGAAACGATATGAAACTTGGCGCTTACACGGCGTGCGTGCAAGACAGGACGTTGGGTGAGGTGCTGGAACTGCTTCGCGACATGGGCCTGGATAGCATCGAGGTGAACTCTGGCGGTTTCATTCCGGCGCCGCACATCCCAGTCGACTCGCTGATGGCGAGCGACCGAGCGCGCAAGGAGTACCTGGCCCAGATCGCGGACGCCGGGCTCGAGTTGACAGCGCTCAACGTCAACGGCAACCCTCTGCACCCAGACGTAGAGGTTGGGAGCAAGCACTCTCGCGACCTGATTACCACTATCGAGCTGGCAAGCCACCTCGGGGTGCGCAACGTGGTGACGATGTCCGGCCAGCCCGGCGCCCATCCGGGCTGCCTGGCGCCGACCTGGGTCGTGGAACCGTGGCACAGCGCCGCCACCGAGGTGCTGGAGTATCAGTGGGACGAGGTGGCTGTGCCCTTCTGGCGAGACATCGAGGCACGCGCGCGGCAGGCTGACGTGCGGGTATGCGTCGAGATGCATCCGCACAACCTGGTCTACAATCCCGCGACTCTGCTCCGGCTGATCGAGCGCGTCGATTCCACTCAGATTGGTGCGGAGATGGACCCCAGCCACCTCTTCTGGCAGGGCATCGAGCCGATCGTGGCGATCGAGCACCTGGGTGACCGAGTCTTTCACGCTGCCGCCAAGGATGTGCGCATCAACGAGGAGAGCTGCCGCTTGAACGGGGTGCTGGACGATCGCTTCCGGACCCCGCAGGCTGGCGAGCCCGCTCTGGGGATCGGTGGACGTTACGTGGCCAACAACTTTCCTGAGAACCCACCGTGGGAGTTCGTGGCGATCGGGCGTGGTCATGACGTGAATTACTGGACCCGCTTCCTCTCTGCGCTGATGAAGGTCAACCCGGAGATCGCGGTCAACATCGAGCACGAAGACGTCGAGCTGGGCCAGGTCGAGGGATTGTCGTTAGCAGCCGAGAACCTCATGGCTGCCGCCAAAGCCATCCCGCGCTCGGCATAGGTGCCCACCGCCCCAGTAGTCTCATACAGAAGAGGGCGAGCGCTGTGAAGGAGGTGCGTTGGGGCGTTCTCTCCACCGCTCGGATCGGCAGCCTGGTCGTGCAGGCGAGCCGGCAAGCCAGGCTCGCCCGATTCGTGGCAGTCGCCAGTCGGAGTGACGCATCAGCACGGCGTTTCGCGGAGGAGCACAAGCTCGACGAGAGTTACGGCTCTTACGAACAGCTCCTGGATTCGGACAGCGTGGACGCCGTCTACGTCTCCCTGCCGAACAGCCTCCATGCAGAGTGGACCATCAAGGCACTCGAGGCCGGCAAGCATGTGCTGTGCGAGAAACCCTTCGTCCTTCGTCCTGAGGACGCTGCGAGTGCGTTTGACATCGCCGAGCAAGCTGGCCTCGTATGCGTTGAAGGGCTCATGTATCGCCAGCACCCGCAGACGATGCTTGTAGAGCGCCTGCTCCACGAAGGGGCGATCGGAGCCCTGCAGCACGTTCGGGCAGCTCTCACTGTCAGGATCGAAAAAGACGATATCCGCCGCGTTCCTGCCCTGGGCGGAGGAGCCCTAACGGATCTCGGCTCTTATTGCGCGAGCGCGGCTCGCCTGTTCGCCGGCAACCCCCACCGGGTCTTTGCCGAGGCCGTTCGGGAAAGCACCGGGGTTGACATGCATCTCGCTGGCACGATGCGTCACCCGCACGACGTGATCACGCAGTTCGACATCGGGTTCGACCTGCCCAGACGCGACGAGCTGGAGCTGATCGGAACCGAGGGCGTGATCGTCGTCACCGACCCCTGGCTGTGCCGGGGCGAGACGATCGAGCTGCGTCACGACGGACGGAGCGAGGGCCGCTCGGTCGATCCCGAAGGGCGTTTTGCGCTGGCGCACGACGATTACGACGTGTACCGCATCGAGCTGGACACCATCTCGGAAGCGATCGCCGGCGGCGCACAGCTGCCATTCGGGCGGACCGACGCGATCGATCAGGCGCGCCTCCTGAAAGCCCTGTCGGATTCAAGTCAGCGGATGCAACCCGTCTCGATGTGAGCACTCATCCGGCGGGCGCGTCAACCCGCCAGTCGGAGGTGCTCCCAGTCTCTGATCCGGCTCTCGATCTGCTCCCGCATGAACAGGCTCGACTCACGAGCCCGCTCCTCCCAGGCGAACACGCAGACAGTCATGATGCCGTCGAAGGCGAGGCGTGACAGGGTCTCGAAGAACTCGTCCCAATTGACCTCGCCCTGGCCGATGTCCAGGTGCTGGTGGACCCGCGCCGGCGACCCGGGAGGGTTGACGATGTAGCGCAGGCCGGATGAAGCCCGATGGTCGAACGAGTCGGCGACGTGCAGGTGCGTGAGGAGCGGCCCCGCGTACTCCATGATCCCGCTGATGTCGCCGCCCATGTGAAAGGTGTGCGGGGCGCAGTACAGGAAGGAGACGTTGGGCGAGTTGATCCCCCGGATCATGTCAAGGGCGGCCCGGCCGTCCTCGATGAAGTCGTCGGGATGCGGCTCGAGGCGGAGCTGGATGCCCTCCCGCTCGAAGATCGGCAGCAGCTCCTCCATCGAGCGCCAGAATTGCGACTCGCTCACACTGGCGCGTTCCGGGCGGCCGTTGAACTCGGAGTTCATCACCGAGCAGCCGAGCTCGACGGTTATCTCGATCGCGCGCTTCCAGTAGCGGACGGCCGCCTGGCGCTCGTCCTCGTCCGGTCCGGACCAGCGATACAGGGGAAGCACTGTGGCGACCTCCACCCCGGCAGCGCTGAGCGCCGACTTGAAGCTGGAGATCGTCTCACGGTCGGCCCGCGGGTGAAGGAAGAAGGGCATGAAGTCCTCCCGAGGCGACAGCTCGATGTACTTGTAGCCGAGCTCTGAGACCAAAGCCGGGAGCTGGGTCAGAGGCACCGTCCGGAACATGTACGGATCGAGGGTGAGCTTCATGCTGAGCTCATGCCCTCCCTGCAAGCGGTTCGAGGACGTGCGGGGAGGGAACGTTCGGTGTCCTTCTCATCGCTCCAGCTCGTGGGCTAGAGCCGAGAGCTCGTCGCCGCCGGCCATCTGCCGGGTGAGTTCGTCAAGTGTGATCTCGGCCCGCTTGCAGTCCAGCTTCCCCTCGCCGCGGCTGAGCAGGACGAAGTGGTCGCCGACCATGTAGGCGTGGTGAGGGTTGTGCGTGATCAGAATGACCCCCAGCCCGGCGTCCCGGGCGGCGGCGACGTACTTCAGCACCACGCCCGACTGCTTGACCCCGAGGGCCGCGGTCGGCTCGTCGAGGATCAGCACTCGAGCGCCAAGGTAGATGGCCCGAGCGATCGCGACGCACTGGCGCTGGCCTCCGGACAGCGTGCCGATCGGCTGGTCCATGTCGGGGAGGTCGATCCCCATCTTGAGCAGCTCCGACCTGCTCGTTGTCTTCATGAAGCTGGTGTTCAGAAGTCTGGCCCGCGAGATTGGCTGGCGCACCTCGGACCCGAGGAAGAAGTTGCGCCAGATCGGCATCAGCGCCACCACCGCCAGGTCCTGGTAGACGGTGGCGATGCCACGATCGAGGGAATCGCGTGGCGATGTGAATCGGACGTTCTCGCCATCAACCAGCAGCTCTCCCTCATCATGCTGATGCAGGCCCGAGATGATCTTGATGAGGGTCGATTTGCCCGCTCCGTTGTCGCCGAGGACGCATGTGATCTCGCCGGCCCCGACGCGCAGGGAGATGCCTGAAAGCGCCCTTATGTTGCCGTAGCGCTTGCCCACATCCCTCATCTCGACGAGGGGCGTCTTAGCAGTAGCGGCTTTCGCCTCGACAGCCATGGACTCTTTCACCTCCGCGACGCCAGCTGCCGGACGTATGCGTTGAGCACCGTCGCCAGCAGCAGCATGATTCCCAGGAAGAACTTGAACCAGTCGGGGTTCCAACCCGCGTAGATGATGCCCTCGGTCGTCATTCCGAAGATCAACGCCCCCATCGCGGACCCGATCGTTGAGCCGAAGCCGCCGGTGAGCAGGCAGCCTCCGATCACTGCGGCGATGATGTAGAGGAACTCGTTGCCAACGCCCTGGCCGGACTGGACGGTGTTGAACGAGAACAGGATGTGCATGCCCACGAACCACGCCATCAGGCCGACCACCATGAAGAGGCCGATCTTCGTCTTGTTCACGGGCACACCGACGGCCCGGGAGCTGTTGGCGTCACCGCCGACCGAGAAGATCCAGTTCCCCACGCGCGTCTTGAGCAGCACCACGGTGCTGATGGCGATGAAGAGGATCCACCAGAAGACGGTGATGCGCACCGAGACCGGTCCGACTGGGACCGAGGACGCGAAGATCGTCGCGGCAGACGAGAAGCCGGTCATCTGTGAGACGTCCTGGGAAGCGACAGCCCCGGTCACGCCTTTGGTGACGGCGAGGTTCAGGCCCTGAAGCATCAGGAAGGTGCCAAGGGTGACCAGGAAGCTCGGGATGCGGGTCCGGACGACGAGATACCCGTTGATGAATCCGATCCCCACCGCAACGACGAGCGCGACCAGCACGCCGATCCAGATGTTGAGGTTTAGGTTGTAGCTGAACAGCGCGGCAACGAGAGCCGAGGTGGTCACTGCGACGCCGGCCGAAAGGTCGAACTCGCCGCCGATCATCAGAAGCGCCACAGGGACGGCCATCATGCCGATCGTCGAGCTCGCATAGAGGATGGTCGCGAGCGATGCCGTGCTCCGGAAGGGCGAGGCGAGCACGAAGAAGAAGATGTAGATCAAGATCACGCCGACCAGCGACCCGATCTCGGGCCTCATCATCAAGCGCCGGCCGAGCGACCTCTGCGTGACGCGTGGAGGCGCTGGGGCTGGGGCGGTGGCCACCCCGGCGTCTACTGTCTGTCCCATGGCTTTCTCCCAGTCTGGATCAGGGGCGACCGCCGCGAAGGCGGCCTGTCGACGGGGTCATCACCGGCCCCAGGCCGGCCTGCGGGCTTCATCGTTCGCGTGGTCCTGGGCCAAGCCCGCCTTGGCCTAGAAACTCACGGGTTCTCGTCGCGATTGGCAGCGGGAGCTCCGGGTCGCACGGGTAGAGGTCCTGCTCCACGATCGCGAAGAGGTCGCGATCGAGCGCCGCCACAGCATCGAGGATCGGCTCCATCTCGGGAACGCCGTGGGGCGGCTCGCACATCACTCCCAGCGGGACGGCCTGAGCGAACGAGAGGTCGTCAGCCTGAACACGCTTCAGGACCGCCGGGTCCACCTGTTTGATATGAAGGCATCCGATCCGCTCCGGAAACCGGTGGATCACGGCGAGATTGTCGCCTCCGTAGTAGGAGAGGTGACCGGTATCCAGGCACAGGGACACTGTCTTGGGATCCGTCTCCGCCAGGAAGCGCTCGGTCTGCTCCTGGGTCCCGACGTGACTGTCGGCGTGGTTGTGGAAGACCAGCTCCAGGCCGTAGTCACCGGCCACGACCTCCGCCAGCCGGGAGACGCCGTTGACGAGGTTTCGCCACTCGTCCGGCTTGAGCTCGGCGGACGTTGTGTACGCACCCGTGTCGTCCCGATACATCTCAGGGAGGAAGACCAGATAGGTGCCGCCGAGTTCCTTGGTGAGCTGCGCGACCGGTCGCGTCTCGGCGAGGACGGCATCCCACGCGTCCGAACGGTGCAGCCCGCCTGCCACCCCGCCGCCGGAGAGGCGGAGGCCGCGCCGGTCGAGCTCATCGCGCAGCCGGGCCGGATCGGTCGGCAGGTAGCCGTAGGGGCCGAGCTCCAGCCATACGTATCCGGCCGCCACGAACTCGTCCAGGAAGCGGGACCAGGGGATCTGACGGGGATCGTCCGGGAACCATATGCCCCAGGAGTCCGGCGCGCTGCCCAGGCGCAGCCGCGCGCGGCGAGAGGACGCCGCGTCGGGCGATGACGTCTCGGTGGTCATGAGCATCTCCCTCCCATTGGTCGTCTCCCTATCAGTTGGAGGTGGGGAAGTGGTAGCTGGCGCCAGTCGCCTGCTCGCGCTGGGGCCAGCGAGCGGTGACGACCTTGGCCCGCGTGTAGAACGAAACCCCCTCCGGGCCGTGGATGTGCTTGTCGCCGAAGAGCGATTCCTTCCAGCCGCCGAACGAGTAATAGGCCATCGGCACCGGGATGGGGACGTTGATCCCGATCATGCCGACCTGGACCCCTCGCTGGAACCGGCGCGCCGCCTCGCCGCTGGAGGTGAAGATCGCGGTGCCGTTGCCGTACGGGTTGGCGTTGACGATGCGGATGGCGTCGTCGACGGTGTCCGCCCGCAGCACCGAGAGCACCGGGCCGAAGATCTCGTCCCGGTAGACGTCCATCTGCGTCGTGACCTCGTCGATCACGGTTGGGCCGACAAAGAAGCCGTTCTCGTGACCTGGCACGCGGAGCCCCCGGCCGTCGACCCTGATCTTGGCGCCCTGGCGCTCGCCGGAGTCGATGTAGCCGACGATGCGGTCGCGCGCTTCGCGGGTGACCACGGGACCCATCTCGCTGCTCTGCTCGCGTCCCGGACCGACACGCACGGCTGACGCTTTGGCGGTGAGCGGTTCCATGAGGGCATCCCCTGCGGCACCCACGGCGACCGTCGCAGAGATCGCCATGCATCGCTCGCCGGCTGAGCCGAACGCGGCGGCTACGAGGTGGTCCGAGGCGAAGTCGAGGTCCGCATCGGGCAGAACGATGGCGTGGTTCTTGGCCCCGCCCAGCGCCTGCACGCGCTTCCCGTTGGCGGTGGCACGGCCGTGGATGTAGCGCGCGATCGGCGTCGAGCCCACGAACGAGAGCGCCGCCACGCCGGGGTGGTCGAGCAGCGCATCGACCGCCTCCTTGTCGCCATGGACGACATTGAAGACGCCGGCTGGGAGACCGGCCTCGGTCCACAGCTGCGCCACCAGCATCGAGGCGGAGGGGTCGCGCTCGCTCGGCTTCAGCACGAACGTGTTGCCGCAGGCGATGGCGATCGGATGCATCCACATCGGGACCATCACCGGGAAGTTGAAGGGAGTGATCCCGGCCACAACGCCGAGAGGCTGCCGGAAGGAGAACACGTCGACGTCGGTGGAGACCTGGTCCGAGTACTCGCCCTTCAGAAGCTGCGGAATTCCACACGCGAACTCCACGACCTCCAGGCCCCGCTGAACCTCGCCTCGGGCGTCGGACAAGACCTTGCCGTGCTCGTCGGACATGATCTCGGCCAGCTCCTGGATCCTGCCGTTGACCAGCTCCCTGAACTTGAACAGGATCTTGGACCGGGCGCTGAGGGAAGACTGCGACCACTTCTCGAACGCGGTTGCCGCTGCGCGCACCGCTTCGTCGACGTCGCGCGTGTTGGCGAGCAGCACCTGCGCCTGCTGCTCACCGGTGGCCGGGTTCCAGACCGGCGCATGACGCGTCGACATCCCAGGTGTCTGCGTGCCGCCGATCCAGTGCTCGATGGTTCTCACCTGCTCCATCGTTCTCACCGCGAAGTTCCTCCCACAGGTTCCGATTCGGGAGTGCCGCCCGCGCCCACGAAGTTGCGCTGCCGTGCTTTGTTGACCTCGTAGGACCTGCGTGCCTTGCGAGTCGAATCAAGGTTCGACGCTTCGGCCACGGGTACGTCCCACCACGACTCGCTGTTGGGCGCCGGCACCAGGGGGTCGGTCTCGACCTGGACCAGGACAGGTCCCTTCTCGCCTTTGGCCTGCTGCAACGCGTTCCGGAACTCGTCGATAGTTCGGGCGCGCGTGACGCGGACGCCAAGGCTCTCCGCGTTGGCCGCCAGGTCCACGGGCAGGACGTCACCGTCGAGGCGTCCGCTGGCCGGGTTCCGGTATCGGTACCAGGTTCCGAACCGCTGCGAACCCAGCGACTCCGAGAGCTCGCCGATCGAGGCGAAGCCGTGGTTCTGAACCAGGACGACGATGACCTTGACGCCCTCCTGGACGGCGGTGACGAGCTCCTGGGCCATCATCAGGTAAGAGCCGTCGCCGACCATCACGAAGACGTCGCGATCAGGGGCTGCCATCTTCACCCCCAGGCCTCCGGCGATCTCGTAGCCCATGCACGAGAAGCCGTACTCGACGTGGTAGCCCTTGGGGTCCCGCGTGCGCCACAGCTTGTGCAGATCGCCGGGCATCGACCCGGCGGCGCAGATCACCACGTCGCGAGGTTCCGACACTTCATTAACGACCCCGATCACCTCCGACTGGGCAGGCAGCGGCTGGTGACCCAGTTTGTACGCGCGCTCGACAGTCGCGTCCCACTCGCGGGCCAGGTGATTGGCTTGGGCCCGATAGTCGGGTTGGGTCCCCCAGCCTGCAAGCGCCTTGGTCAGCGCGCGAAGCGCCTCCCGGGCGTCGGCCACGACCGCCACACCGGACTGCTTGGCCGCGTCGAAGGCAGCGATGTTGACGTTCGCGAAGCGCACTTCCGGGTTCGCGAAGGCGGTCCTCGACGCCGTAGTGAAGTCGCTGTAGCGGGTCCCGATACCGATCACGAGATCGGCCTCGGCGGCGATCCGATTGGCGGCGGTGGTGCCGGTGCTTCCGACCGCGCCGAGGGCCAGCGGGTGGTCGTAGGGGAGCGAGCCCTTGCCCGCCTGCGTCTCTGCGACGGGGATTCCAGTCGCCTCGGCGAAAGCACGCAGCTCTGCAGTTGCCTCGGAGTAGATGACTCCCCCGCCGGCGACGACGAGCGGCCGCCGAGCCGACCGGATCACCTCGACTGCCCTGGCCAGCATCGCCGCTTCGGGGACCGGGCGGGCGACGTGCCAGACCCGCCTGTCGAAGAGCTCCTCCGGCCAATCGTGTGCTTCGGCCTGTACGTCCTGGGGCAGTGCGATCGTGACCGCGCCCGTCTCCGCCGGGTCGGTCAGCACCCGCATGGCGGCGAGCAGCGCTGAGGGGAGCTGTTCAGGCCGCCAGACCCGATCGAAGAACCGGGAAAGCGGTCGAAACGCGTCGTTGACCGAGATGTCGTAGGTGTGCGGCAGCTCAAGCTCTTGCAGGACCGGGCTCGAGACACGTGTCGCGAAGACATCTGAAGGCAGCAGCAGGACGGGGAGGCGGTTGATCGTCGCCAGCGCGGCGCCGGTGAGCATGTTCGTCGCCCCAGGTCCGATCGACGAAGTGCAGGCGAACGTGGAGAGCCGGTTGCGCATGCGAGCGAAGGCGACCGACGCGTGGACCATGCCCTGCTCGTTGCGGGCCTGGTGGTAGGGCAGAGCCCCCGGCTCGTTCAGCTCGGCCTCGAGCAGAGCCTGGCCGACACCGGCCACATTGCCGTGGCCGAAGATCCCGAAGCAGCCGGCGAACAGCTTGTGCTCCTGGCCGTCGCGTTCGCTGTGCTGGACAGACAGAAAACGCACCACCGCCTGGGCGACTGTCAGCCGCACGACCGGCCGGCTGCTCACCGGCGCCCTCCCGCGGCTCTGGCCATCGGCAGCCGAGGGTCGACTTGCTGGCCCCGCCAGCTCTCGCGCACCCACCCGTGGGTCGGGTCGTCCGAGATCAGCCAAGCTCGCTCCTCCCCAGGACCCGCCATGACGTTCAGGTAATAGAGATCGTAACCGGGGGCTGCCATCGACGGACCATGCCAACCGTGCGGTACGAGGACGACGTCACCGCTGCGAACCTCGGCGAGGACGTCTAGTGGCCGGTCAGCGGTTCCGTACACGCGCTGGTAGGCGAGGCCGGGACCGCTCGACCCGGCTCCCACCTCGTAGAAGTAGATCTCCTCCAGCGCCGTCTCGCCCGGGACTTCCTCGTCGTGCTTGTGGGGCGGGTAGGAGGACCAGTTGCCGGCCGGAGTCAGTACCTCGCACGCGATCATGCGATCGGCTTCGAACACCTCCGGCGTGCAGAAGTTGTTGACCTGGCGGGAGCAGGAGCCGGCGCCGCGCAGCTCGACCTGCACCTCGGAGGCCGCCCCGTAACGCGGCGCCAGGCGTCTCCGGGAACGGGCGGAGGGAAGCGCGAACCGGCCGCCGGTCTCGCTGAAGACGGTCACTGAGGCGCCGAGCGGCGCGTAGGCGAAGTCGCTGACGGCGCTGAGCACGTTCTCGCGCCCGGCCAGCTCGAAGCGCTGACCATCGCAATCGACCCGGCAGGAGCCCGACAGGGGTAGGACCAGGACTTCGTCCGCGCCGCACTCGAAGCTGTGCGTCCCGCCGGCCGGCAGGTCGAGGATGCGCAGGCCGGTGTACCCCCAGCCGGCCCGCTCGGGAGTGATGGCGACGGTGTAGGGCCCGTCGCCGGCCGTGCCCGCAGGAAGGTGGAGCCGCGCGGTGTCCACTGCGCCGGCCGCCGACTCAGGCATGGGCGCCCTCGCCGAGCATGGCCTCGACTTCGAAGCGGTCCGGCATGGCATCCGCGCATGCGAGGCGCGAGGCGACGATGGCGCCTGCCGCGTTCGCGAAGCGAATCACCCGCTCCAGATCCCAGCCCGCCAGCAGCCCATGACATAGCGCGCCGCCGAAGGCGTCGCCCGCTCCCAGGCCGCAGAGCGTCTCCACCGGCACCGGCGGGACCAGAACCGACGTATGACGATCGCGCGCGAAGACTCCGAGCGGCCCCAGCTTCACGATCGCCAGCTCCACCCCAAGGGCCAGGAGCGCCTCCGCCGCCGGCTCCGCCTCGCGGGTCCCGACGGCCATCTCCACCTCGGATTGGTTGCCGACCACCACTGTCGAGAGCCGCACTGCCTCCTTCGCCCACCGCGTCGCCTCGCCGCCGTCCTTCCAGAGCATTGGGCGGTAGTCGAGGTCGTGCACCCGAATCCTGCCCTGGTGGGCGCGCATCGCTTCCAGAGTGGTGCTGCGGCTGGGCTCCTCCGAAAGGCCGACGCCGGTGGTCCACAGCAGTGGGACTTCCGCCACAGCGCCGGCGTCAAAGTCGTCGGGGACCAGGTTCAGGTCAGGAGCCTTGGGCTCGCGATAGAAGAGCAGCGGAAAGTGGTCCGGGGGAAAGATCTCGCAAAAGGCGAGGGGCGTTCTCAGCAACGGATCGGTGCCGACCCAGCCGGCGTAAACGCCGAACCCCTCGAGGGCCTTGCGCAGGTAATCACCGAAGCCGTCGGTGCCCACCCTTGTGATCACTGCCGACCGGCGCCCCAACCGGGCCGCCCCGACCGCCACATTGCTCGCGCTGCCGCCGAGGGACTTGTTGAACGTCCGCACGTCAGCGAGAGACACCCCGATCTGCTCCGGGTAGAGGTCCACGCTGATGCGGCCCATGGTGACGACCTCGAGCTCGTCAGGCGGCGCTGTCATGTCCGCAGAGCCCTCATCTCCCTTTCCTCTAGCACGGCTGGAATCGTTTCCAGATTAGCTCTGAGTTCCTGTCATGTCAACAATCTGTGGGCTATGGAAATTTTGCGATATTATTTCCACGATCATCGCAAGGACCATGCGATCTCCCAGGAATCGATTCGCGACTCGGCCCACCCTGCGTGAGGTTGCGGAGCGCGCCGGGGTGGCGGTGTCGACCGCCTCCCGGGCTCTGAACCGGGGCTCGGTCAGCGATAGCTTGCGCACGCGCGTAATGGCGGCCGCAAGCGAGCTTGGCTACCGGCCGCACAGCCTGGCTCTCAGCCTGAGGACCGGCGCTACCAAAACTGTCGGCTTCCTCGTCTCCGATATCGGCAACCCGATCCTCGGCCGCATGGTCCGGGGCGCGGCCAGCTATGTCGATGCCGGCGGCTACGGGCTGCTGCTGGCCGTCTCCGACGGCTACGTGGAACGCGAGCGATCGCTGGTGCGGATGATGTACGAGCGGCGGGTGGATGGCCTGATCCTTTCCTGCTCGGACGAGTCGGACGTGCGCCTGGCCGAGATCGTTCGCGAGCTCGAGATACCAGTCGTGCTGCTCGATCGGGAGCTGCCGGTGGCTCGGGCCCACCGCGTTCTGGTCGATCACCGGCAGGGAATCGTGGAGGCGGTCGACCACCTCGCCAAGCTCGGCCACCGGCGGATTGGCTTCATCGGGGGGACCGTGGTGATCCGGCCAGGCCGGGAGCGCTTCCAAGCCTTCAAGGCGGCCACAACCTTGCACGGCTCCTGGGACGAGCAACTGGTCCGGCTCGGCCCGCTCACCCCGGAGTTCGGGCGGGCGGCGGCGGCCATGCTTCTCTCGGCTCCCGAGCCGCCGACGGCCTTGATCGCGACCGACAACCGCCAGTCGACCGGTGCCCTGGTGGCCATCGTGGAGGGTGGCCACCAGATGCCGGGTGACATCTCGTTGGTGGGCTGCGGCGACGTGGAGGCGCTGGCGCTCCACAACCCGCCGATCACCATCCTCAACCGGCCGGTCGAAGAGCTGGGCATCGAGGCTGCCAAGCTGCTCCTGGCCTCGCTCGCCACGGCCACTACCGACCCGATCGACCGCCCAGTGACCCGCCTCCTCAGCAGTCATCTCCTGATCCGGCGGTCCACCGACTTCCCACGACCTGCGGTCCAAGCGGCTCGCGCCATCGGCTGACTCGTCGCGTCAGGGCTATGGTGGGTGTGCGATGCCCTATCCCACAGACCCCCGCGTCGACGCCTACATCGATGCGCTGCCCGAGTGGCAGCGGAAGGTTTGCCGCGAAGTCCGCGATCTGGTACACGCCGCAGACCCCGAAGTCACCGAGACCATCAAACGCAGCAAGCAGCCCTACTTCGTCCTGCAGGGCAACATCTGTGCCCTGCTGGCTGCCAGGGACCACGTCAACATCTTTCTCTACGACGGCGGCATCGTTCCTGACCCCGAGCGGATCATCACCGCCGGCCACGACAACCAGACCGCGCGTACCGTCGCTGTCAGCGAAGGCGAAACGATAAACGTCGCCGCCCTCACAGCGATGTTCAAGCACATCATCGCCAACAACCGTGCCGGTGGCTGGCGCAAGCTGAAGCGCGAAGGCTGAGCAGCCCGCAGGCGCTCGGCGGGGCCTCTGCCCCCTGCTTCACGCGCGGAACCAGGCGGGTTCGGGATGGCTGTCCCTGGTTCATGTGGAGCTGAGGAGCGCGTCCCCTCGGCCTCCTTTCTGGCCCCGCCCCCCAGGGGGAGCGAGGGCTTGCCGCGAGCCGG
>Ga0209526_10000747_pt1 | contig 21383 bp, 18 predicted proteins | sample JacPinW_OM2H0_M1_FD_188566 | JGI IMG/M metagenome (GOLD analysis project Ga0209526, IMG submission 188566) | Forest soil microbial communities from Algoma, Ontario, Canada - Jack Pine, Ontario site 1_JW_OM2H0_M1 (SPAdes) (version 2) | ecosystem: Environmental > Terrestrial > Soil > Boreal... | reverse complement strand
GCGACGCCTGGATGCGCGGCCGTTCAGGATAGCGCTAGCGCGAAAAGCTCGCGAATCAGGCACACCTTGGACTATCAATGCACCAGGAAAACACGAATGATCAGCCAATTATCTGGCTTTATTAATGTAAATTGCGAGCTGGTTGACCTGTATGGCCTATTGCGCATAATTTATATTATGTCTAGTAAGAGAAGCGCGCGGATTATTGCCTTGGCTGATCCAGCTCATGAATGCAAAAAGACGCCAGCGCATCGATCACCCCACTGTCGTCTCCTGCGGTAGGGCTGACGGATACGGCGATACCGGTCCAACGTTTTCGAAGATCCTCGACAAGTGCCGGGACGTCTTCGCGCACATGTCCGCCTTGGCCGAAAAAGATCGGGACGATCAGCAGCGCGTCGCAGCCGCAAGCTACCAACTCTTCGCCCGCCAGCAGTAGATCGGGCGCCATCAACTCCAGAAATGCGAGGCGGACAGCGAGCTCCGGGCGCTTCGCACGGACGCGCTCGACCAGCCGGTCGAACGGCTCCCGCCAGCGCGGATCGCGCGCCCCGTGGGCGAGCAAAATCAAACCTTGGCGCATCGGGATGAGTCGGTCGAGGAACTGGCGAGGATGTGGTGGTTCTCCGCCTTATACCAATTTCGTCTCAATAAATCGCTATTCATTCCTTTGCGACCTAAGGAGGCGCCGCTATATTCCAAATCATAGAGCTTTACGGAGCGGGACCACGTGTACAAGTACGACCACATCGATCAGCGCTTTGTCGACGAACGCGTCGCGCAGTTTCGCGACCAGACGCGGCGCTTTCTTGCGGGCGAACTGACCGAAGACGAATTTCGGCCGCTGCGCCTGCAGAACGGCCTGTACATCCAGAAGTACGCTCCGATGCTTCGGGTCGCGATCCCGTACGGACTGCTGTCGACGAAGCAATTGCGCAAGCTGGCGCACATCGGCCGCAAGTATGACAGAGGCTACGGCCACTTCACCACACGTCAGAACATCCAGTACAACTGGCCCAGGCTCGAGGACGTGCCAGACATCCTGGCAGAGCTCGCGAGCGTCGAGATGCACGCTATTCAGACCAGCGGCAACTGCGTGCGCAACATCACCTCGGATCACTTCGCCGGCGTCGCCGGGGACGAGCTCGTCGACCCTCGCCCCTACGCAGAGTTGTTCCGGCAATGGTCGACATTCCATCCCGAGTTCGCGTATCTGCCGCGCAAATTCAAGATCGCAGTAAGCGGCTCTCCGAACGATCGCGCAGCAACGCTGGTGCACGACATCGGCGTCCACGCGGTCCGGAACGCCGACGGCGAGGTCGGATTTCGCGTTCTGGTCGGCGGCGGCATGGGACGCACGCCCATCATCGGCCACGTCATCCGCGAGTTCCTGCCCCGGCAGGAGGTCCTCAATTACTTCGATGCGATCTTGCGGATCTACAACCGATTCGGTCGGCGAGACAACATCTACAAGGCGCGGATCAAGATTCTGGTCAAGGAAATGACCCTGCCGGTTTTCGCCGGGCATGTCGAGGCGGAATGGGAGCGCCTGCGAGGTGGCCCGGCGACCGTGCCGGACGAGGAGATCGAACGGCTAGCGTCGTTTTTCGAACCGCCGCCCTACGAGAAGCTTCCCGGGGACGACGCCGGATTCCGCTCCGCGATCGCCGACAACCGCGCTTTCGGCAATTGGGTCAAGCGCAATGTCTTCCCGCACAAGGTGCCCGGCTACGCCGTGGTGACGCTTTCGCTCAAAAAGACCGGCGTGCCGCCCGGCGACGCGACCTCCGATCAGATGGACGCGGTCGCGGACCTCGCCGATGCCTACAGCTTCGGTGAGCTTCGCGTCTCGCACGAGCAGAACCTCATTTTCACCGACGTACGTCAGAAGGAACTGCTGGCCCTGTGGAGCGAGCTCAAGGCGCTGGGATTCGCGACGCCGAACATCGGCCTCCTGACCGACATCATCTGCTGTCCGGGTGGCGACTTCTGCTCGCTGGCCAACGCCAAGTCGATCCCGATCGCAGAAGCGATTCAGCGCCGCTTCGACGACCTCGACTATCTGTACGACATCGGCGAGCTCGACCTCAACATCTCCGGCTGCATGAACGCCTGCGGGCACCATCACGTCGGCAACATCGGCGTGCTCGGCGTCGATAAGAACGGCCAGGAGTGGTACCAGGTCTCGATCGGCGGCGACCAGGGCGAGGCCGCGTCATTGGGCAAGGTGATAGGCCCATCCTTCGCGGCGCAGGAGATGCCGGATGTCGTTTCCCGCCTGATCGACGTCTACGTGGAAAAACGGCATGAGGACGAGCGCTTCATCGACACCGTCCGCCGTCTGGGACTGGAACCCTTCAAGGAGCGCGTCTATGCCTCTGCTCATTAAGGGTCGCGCCATTATCGAGGACCGCTGGACGCTGCTGAGAGACGCCACGTCGCTGGATGACGTTCCCGGTGAAGCCGCGGTGATTGTGCCGCTGGCGCTTTGGAAGTCGGAGCACGAGGCCCTCGTGACCCGAAAAGATGTCGGCGTTTGGCTCAAGCCGGACGACGACCCCGGGGTGCTCGCCGCCGACATCGGGAGCTTGCCGCTTATCGCCATCGATTTTCCGAAGTTCGTCGACGGTCGCGGTTATTCCAGCGCGCGACTGCTGCGCGACAAGTATCGCTTCGGCGGCGAATTGCGCGCGATCGGCGACGTTTTGCGCGATCAGCTCTACTACTTGCGGCAATGCGGCTTCGATGCGTTCGCGGTGCGGGCGGATCGCAACTTTGCCGACGCGATCGGCGGCTTGGACGACTTCTCGGACAACTACCAGAGCACATTCGCGCGACCGGTTCCGCTGTTCCGCCGCCGCAAGGGCGCGACTGGGAGCGACACCGGGTTCTCCCCGGAATGATATCCATCAGCATGACGCTCGACGGTCGCGGCGCCCAGGCGCTTGCCCTGCTCCACCGGATCGGAAGCCAATACGCGTCCGCGGCACTTGCCAGCAGCTTCGGCGCCGAGGACATGCTTCTGACCGACCTCATCGCGCGGAACCGCCTGCCCATCGTCATCTTCACGCTCGACACGGGCCGCCTGCCCGGCGAAACCTACGCCCTGATCGATCGCATACGCGAGCACTACGGGCTGCCGATCGAACTCTACTATCCCGACACGCGAGCCATCGAAGCCTATGTGCGCGACAACGGGGTCAATGCGTTCTACCGCAGCGTCGAGCTGCGGCAGAGGTGCTGCGCAATCCGTAAAACCGAGCCGCTGGCACGGGCGCTTGCCGGACGCGGCGCCTGGATCACCGGCCAGCGTCGCGCGCAATCGGTGACGCGTAGCGTGGTCGAAATCGAGGAGATCGACGCGGCGCACGCGATACGCAAGTTCAATCCGCTGGCCGATTGGAGCGAAGACGAGGTGTGGACCTACATTCGCGATCACGGCGTTCCGTACAACACATTGCACGATCGCGGTTATCCCAGCATCGGTTGCGCGCCGTGCACGCGCGCGCTCCTGCCGGGTGAGGACATACGCGCGGGGCGCTGGTGGTGGGAAAGTGCGGACCACAAGGAGTGCGGACTGCACCGACGCCCGCTGGACGTGATTGTGCGCGCCGAAGGAGTCCCGGCATGACCGATGCCGCGTTCCTCGAGCCCTCGTTCGTCGCCGACCAGCTTGCGCTGCCCCGCGTGGCGGATGCCGATCACCTCGGCTGGCTCGAATCGGAGGCGATTCACATCCTGCGCGAAGTTGCCGGGCAATGCCGCAACCCTGCCCTGCTCTTCTCCGGCGGCAAGGACTCCTTGGTGCTGCTGCGCCTGGCGGAAAAGGCATTCCGCCCGGGCGCGTTTCCCTTTCCGTTGCTGCACATCGATACCGGACACAATTTTCCAGAAGTCATCGCCTTTCGCGATCATCGCGCCGCGGAACTCGGTGAGCGCCTGATCGTGCGCTCGGTGGAAGATTCGATCGCTGAGGGGCGTGTCGTTCTGCGCGATGTCACGGAGAGCCGCAACCGTCATCAGTCCGTGACCCTGCTCGACGCGATCGCCGAATTTGGCTTCGACGCTTGCATCGGCGGCGCGCGGCGTGACGAAGAAAAGTCGCGCGCGAAGGAGCGCATCTTCTCGTTTCGCGACACGTTTGGACAGTGGGACCCAAAAAATCAGCGGCCCGAGCTTTGGAGCCTCTTCAATGCCCGTGTCGGCCCCGGCGAGCACGTGCGTGTGTTTCCGATCAGCAACTGGACCGAGCTCGACATATGGCAATACATCGCTCGCGAGCGGCTCGCCGTCCCGTCGATCTATCTCGCGCACACGCGGCCGGTCGTGCGTCGCGGCAACGCGCTGGTCTGCGTGACGCCGCTTACGCCACCGCGCAACGGCGACGTCGTGGAACGGATCTCGGTGCGCTTTCGTACCGTCGGCGACATCACCTGCACCGCGCCGGTTGCGTCCGATGCAGCAAGCATCGAAGCGATCATTGCCGAGACCGCGATGACGACGATTACCGAGCGTGGCGCGACACGGCTTGACGACCAAACCAGCGACGCGTCGATGGAGTTGCGCAAGAAGGAAGGCTATTTCTGATGTCGGCCATCGAACGCTGCGATTTGCTCGAACACGGCGTGCTTCGGTTCCTCACCGCAGGAAGCGTCGACGATGGCAAGAGCACGCTGATCGGCCGCTTGCTCTACGACACCAAGGCGATCCTGGCCGACCAGCTTGCCGCTATCGAGCGCACGTCGCAGAAGCGTGGCACGGTGCTTGACCTGTCGCTCCTGACCGACGGTCTCGTTGCCGAGCGCGAGCAAGGCATCACCATCGACGTCGCGTATCGCTATTTTGCAACTGCACTTCGCAAATTCATCATTGCCGACGCACCTGGGCATGAGCAGTACACCCGCAACATGGTGACCGCCGCAAGCACGGCGCAGCTCGCCGTTCTGCTCGTCGATGCGCGGCACGGTGTAGTGACCCAGACGCGGCGGCATGCAACGCTTGCCCATCTGCTGGGAATCCCGCACCTCATCGTCGCCGTCAACAAGATGGATCTGGTTGACTACGACGAGAGCGTATTCGCCGGGGTCGTCGAGGACTTGCTGACGTTTGCGGAGCGTAGCGGCATGGAGAACATGCGATTTGTTCCCATGTCTGCGCTGACCGGCGAAATGGTGGTCGAGCGCGGCGGAAACCTCGATTGGTACGAAGGTCCCACGCTGTTGCAAATTCTCGAAACGGTGGACGTGGAACAGAAGCTCGCCGAGGCGCCGTTTCGTTTTCCGGTCCAGTATGTCGCGCGTCCAACCATCACGCTGCCTCGAGGCTACATGGGACGCATCGAATCAGGGTCGATCGCGGTTGGCGACGCGGTCACCGTGCTTCCTTCAGGCGTGTCGAGCCGGGTGCGGGAGATCCGCGGCTACGACGGCACGCGAAAGTTAGCTGGGCTGCACGCTGCAGTCACGCTGGTGCTCGCTGACGCGATCGACGTCTCGCGTGGCGACATGCTCGTTCACGGCAACGCATCACCTGCCAGCCGGCGCGACCTCGACGCGACGCTGTGCTGGCTTTCGGAAACGCCGCTCGATTCACGCCGCAGCTATCTCCTGCGTCACACCACGCGGGAGGTGCGCGCGCGCATCAGCGACATCGACCACCTTTGGGACGTCGCCACGCAGGCGAGGCAACCGGCACCCGACACCTTGCGCATGAACGATATCGGCCGCGCCGAGCTGAACCTGGCGCAGCCCGTATTCGCCGATCGCTATACCGACAATCGCGCCACAGGCAGCTTTATCCTGATCGACGAAGCGACCAACAACACCGTAGCGGCAGGGTTGATCCAGTGAACGGTACTGTCTATCTCGTCGGCGCCGGCCCGGGCGCACCGGACCTTCTGACATTGCGGGCGGCGAGGCTGCTGGAGCGCGCCGACATCGTGTTTCACGATGCCCTGGTGCATCCGCACATCGTCGCACTCGCGGTGAACGCCGTAAAAATCCCGGTTGGAAAGCGCTGCGGACGGCATTCAACGGCGCAGCAGTTCATCAACAAGCGGCTTGTCGACGCTGCCGCGACCCATGAGGTCATCGTTCGTCTCAAGGGCGGCGATCCGATGCTCTTCGGTCGCGCACAGGAGGAGATCGAGGCTCTCGAAGCCGCGGGTGTTCGATTCGAAGTCGTGCCGGGGGTTACCGCCGCACTTGCTGCCTCCGCTGAGCTCGGTATTTCATTAACGCAGCGCGGCTCGGTGCGAAGCGTGGCATTTGTCACGCCGCGCGTGGGCGACAGCAAGACGCAGAGCACGTGGGTAGAGAGCATCGCGTCTGCAGACAGCGGCGCAATCTATATGGGGGCCGGAGAGGCTGAAGCGATCTCCGTTGCATTGATCGCGGCCGGCAAATCGCCGTCGACGCCCGTAGCAGTCGTCGAGAATGCGTCGCTGCCCGAATCACGCATCATTTTCAGCACCTTGGGCGCGCTGCCGCGACTGGCCGGACAATCGCTGAGCGGCCCGGCGGTGATCTTCCTGGGTCCCCAATTTCGAGCCCGCGCCCGCGCCGCGGTGCTTGCCGACGACCGGGCCGGCGCAACCGCCCGCAGCGGTCACTAGCCGGACCTGACTCGGTGACCGGCTTCGGCGACTTCGGGCTGCTTGCCGCTGCAGGTCTTGGCATTGGCGTGATCGTCGGCCTTACCGGCGTGGGAGGCGGCTCGATCATGACGCCGCTGCTCATCACGCTCTTCGGTGTGCCGGCGCCCATCGCGGTGGGAACCGATCTCGCCTGTGCCGCCGTCACCAAGACGGCCGGAACATTGGCCCATCGCGCGGCTCACAACGTCAAGTCCCGCATCGTGATGCTCCTAGCACTCGGGAGCGTTCCTGCGGCGATTGCAACGCTCGCCATCGTCGCTCTAGCGCAGCTTGCTCCGCACGAGCTTAACCGGCTGATCAGAGAAAGCGTGGGCATTGCGCTATTGCTCAGCATTGCGATGCTCGTGCTGCGCAGCCAGCTCAGGCGGTGGGGTGCGCGGTCGGAGAGACTGTGTGCGCTGCGGCGGCACCGCCCCGCCCTGACGGTGTTGGTCGGCTGCCTGATCGGGATCGCGGTCGCGCTGACTTCGTTGGGCGCAGGAGCGATCGGCGCCGCGTGTCTAGCGCTGCTCTATCCGGAGCTCGAGCCGGCCGAAATCGCCGGCAGCGATATTGCGCACGCGGTTCCGCTAACCGCCGTCGCTGCTGCGGGACACGCCTGCTTGGGCACCATCGATTTCGGGTTGCTGCTGGCGCTGCTTGCTGGTGGCATTCCAGGCATTGTGCTGGGAAGTATCGGATCGCGGCGTGTCCCGGTGCGCGCCCTGCGCATGATGCTTGTCGCGACGTTGACCCTCGCGGGCGTAAAGCTTCTCGCCTGATCGTCGCCACGGCGGCATTGCAACGCGTTGTCGCAAGACCCATCCGCGGCTTGCGGTATGATCGGCGCGGTCGCGCGTGGATTTGGCGGCCGCTCCCCTCGCCGCTCATGGATCTTTCGCTGTTCAAGCTCCCCCCTCAGGCTCAACGCGAGTGGCTCGCCGAACGGCTATCGCGTCCTCCGCCTCCTGCCGCACAACATCTTTCCGATGGATACCGGCTGCCCGGTCGCGAAGGCGAGCCCCGCTCGGCCGCTGTGCTGGTGCCAGTCGTCAATCGGGCCGACGGGCTGGCGGTCTTGTTCACCGAGCGCAGCGCCGACCTTCCCGACCACGCCGGACAGATCAGCTTCCCCGGAGGCCGTGTCGAGCCCTGCGACCTCGACGTCGACGCCGCTGCGCTCCGAGAAACCGAAGAAGAGATCGGTCTGCCGCGCGATCGCGTGACGCTGCTCGGTCATCTCTCCGACTACGAGACAGTGACTGGCTATCGCGTGACGCCGGTCGTCGGTTGGGTCGAGCCGCCGTTTCCGCTCAATCCCGATCCGGTGGAGGTCGCCGATGTCTTTGAAGTGCCGCTATCGTTTTTGCTTGACCCAGCCAACCAGCAGCGGCATTTCCGAATGCTGGGAGAGATCCGTCGCGATTATTTCGCGATTCCGTTTCGTGACCGCTACATCTGGGGCGCAACCGCAGCGATGCTGATGATTCTCGATCGTACCCTGCGCGCCGAGTAGGACCTCAGCGTGACGCGTGCGCCGTACGAAACGGGTGTGATACTTTCCGGCGGGGGCGCGCGGGCTGCCTATCAAATCGGCGTGCTGCGCGCCATCGCACGCATACTCGGTCGAGCGTCCCCATTGCCGTTTCGGGTGATCTGCGGGACATCGGCCGGTGCCGTCAACGCGGCGCTGCTCGGCGCCAACGCGGATAATTTTCGTCGCGGCATCGCACGGCTCTTGCGTCTGTGGCGCAACATCGAAGTGCGCCATGTCTACAAGGCCGACTTCGGAGCGGTGTCGACGCATGGGATGCGCTGGCTCGCCTCGGTATTGACCGGCAGCCGCGGCCCGGCGCGTACGGTGTCCATGCTCGACAGCGCGCCACTGCGCTCGCTGCTCCGACGAGAACTCGATCTCGACCGGGTCGCGGTCCACATTGCGGCCGGGCGCTTGCACGCACTTGCGATCAATGCGACAAGCTATACCACCGGACACGCCCTGACTTTTTTTCAAGGCGCGTCTACGATCGAGCCGTGGCAGAGAATTCGCCGACGCGGAGAACGCGCGATCATCAGCGTCGATCATCTGCTCGCATCGAGTGCGATTCCTTTCATCTTTCCGGCGGCGCGCGTCGGCGACGACTTTTACGCCGACGGGTCGGTGCGGCAGATCGCGCCGCTTTCGCCGGCGCTGCACTTGGGCGCGCGGCGAATGCTGGTTGTCGCCGTCGGACAGTTCGTCGGCCAGCAGCCGGCGCCCGGGCAAGGGCATAAACCGCCGCACTATCCCTCGTTTGCTCAAGTCGCGGGCCATGCGCTGTCCAGCATCTTTCTCGACAACCTGGGCGCAGATCTTGAGCGCTTGCAGCGGCTCAATCGGGTACTCGATCTCGTTCCGCACAAAATCCAGGAATCGCATCCCGAAAACGTTCATGTCGACGCGCTGGTCGTAGGTCCGAGCCGCGATTTGGGTCAACTCGCGATCCGTTATGCCCACCGGTTGCCGACCGGTGTGCGATACCTGTTACGCGGTCTGGGGGCGACCGAGGGAACCGGAGCCAATCTGTTGTCGTATCTGCTGTTCGACCGCAAGTATTGCCGGGAGCTGCTGGCGCTGGGATATTCGGATGCACTGGCTCGCCGCGATGAAATCGAAGCGTTTCTCGGCGGCGACAGCGCCGCTTATCTGCCTCTCTTTCCGGCCGATCTGTTGCGCTGACGACGCCGCTGATTGACGGCGGGTCCGTTTTCCCCGACGATGCGCTGCTGCGGCGACGGCGTTTTTCTGACGGCGCAGGCACGCATGCCCTTTCCCAGCGAACACCATTTCAAGAGCCTCAGCGCACACGGTTTTCATCGAGTCGTCTACCGCCAGTGGGGCGACCCGGAAAATGCGCGCGTCGTCGTCTGCGTTCATGGCCTGACCCGCAACGGACGCGATTTCGACACCTTGGCTGCAGCGATCTCGGATCGTTATCGAGTGATCTGTCCGGATATGCCGGGACGCGGCGACAGCGAGTGGCTGCGCGATCCGCACGATTATGGATTTCCGACCTATCTGACCACGCTGACGGCCCTGCTTGCTCACGCCCGTGCGGATCGCGTCGCGTGGGTCGGCACCTCGATGGGAGGACTGCTCGGCATAGTGATGGCAGCCCAGCCTGAAACGCCGGTTGCCCGGCTGGTGGTCAACGACGTCGGCCCGGTCATCGAGCCGGCTGCGCTTGCGCGCATCGGAGCGTATGTAGGTCTCGACCCCACTTTCGATACATTCGATCAGTTGGAGACGCACATCCGTCAGGTGTCGGCGCCTTTCGGCGCACTTTCCGAGGATCAATGGGAAGCGCTGGCGCGAAGTACCGCGCGACAGGAAGCCGATGGCCGCTGGCGACTCAAGTTCGATCCCGGGATCGGCGTGCCTTTTCGCACCACAGGCGGCCAGGGCGGCGATTTATGGCCGCTTTGGGACGCGATCTCCTGCCCGACGCTGGTGCTGCGGGGTGCCGAATCGGACCTCCTCGCTCCCGCAACCGCCACGGCAATGCGCACCCGCGGGCCGCGGCCAGCGGTAGTTGAATTCCCGGGCGTCGGCCATGCGCCGATGCTGCTAAGCGAGGACCAGATGGCGCCGGTCATCGCATTCCTGGATCAGACCTAAAATACCGTTCCGCGGCGACCGTTAGTGAAATGGCGCCGTCTCGACTACAATCGGGAGGCGAACTAAAAAATACCAACGTCATGGCCCTCGCGCTCAGTCTTCCCTCGCTTGAATCGCGTCCCGCGCATCCGCCGGAGACGCGTCCTGCACGCGTCCAGCCGTGGCTGGACGAAACGCTCAAGCGCGACCCGATCGAAGCAGCCGGCGTCATCGGCGACGCGCTGGCGGCCACCAATCGCGTCTCGCTCTCCGAATCAAAAAGGCTCCAGCTCGCCGAAAAATTCTATACAACCGCATTGGAGCTCTGGCCGATCCTCGAGCGACACTTTTCGCGAGCCGCGCATCCGCTCAGCGGTGGTGCGCTCGAAGCTGCCAAATCATCGCTGATACTCGCCGCGGAGCTCGCCACCTCCTACAAGCACCTGCTGTCGCAGGAAGCGGACAAGCGCATTCTGCTCGGTGGCAACCGGTTGATGGTGGCGCTGATTCATCGTTGCCTGCAATGCACGACCCGGGTGCTGATCAACAGTTACCTGTCGTACGCGCCGGTGCCGGCGCGCACCTGGCACGACGCGCACGCGATCTACGCATTCGCTCGCGAGCGAGGCCTGCATCTGACTGCGGTTCCAACCGATAACTCGGACGCGACACCCGAGCGCCTCTACGTTCAGTCCTTGCTGCTGGCGCTGGCCAATCCGTACGGCTTTCTTCCAGGACAGCTCGGACAGGTGATTCACTACCTCCAGGAATATTCGCACTGGACCAAGATCACCGACGTGGCGCCGGTGCATCGTCTGGCGAAGGCGGTTGCCATCGTCCCGGTCGGGCACGACTTCCCGCCCTTCTCCGCTAACAAGGGCGGCAACATCGACGGCAGTAAATTGTTCCTGTTGACGTTCGACCTCGCGTTCCAGATTCAGGAGCAATTGCGAGCGCTGGACGCAGGCGGCAGCGTACCGACAGGTGTCGGCACCGATCCGGCGTCGGTGGTGCAATACACCGCGCTTCTCCGGCGCCTTCTCCGCCAATGGGCCATCCCGCCGGCGCGGCAGTTCAACCGCCTGCCATCGCGGGCGCGCGTCGTCATGTGCGCCGGCCTGCCTGCGGTGTGGCAGTACAGCCGCGGCACCCACACGAATGTCGCCAACGCGCCGACGGGTTTACCGCCGATGCACTCGTGCCAGGTGATCAACCATACGCCCGCTGGCTACGCGCTGAGGCAGATAGACTCCTCGAACGCGCCACTGCGCATCGGTGACCTGATCGCGTTGCGGGTCGAAGGCCGAAACACCTTGCAGGTGGCAATGCTGCGCTGGTTCCGCAACACCCTGCGCGGGAGCGGCCTGGAATTCGGTTGCGAGCTTCTCACCGACAGCCCGGAGGCCGCAGCGGCACGCGGCGAAAATGCCGAAACTGCACCTTTTGTGCACGTCGTGCTTCTGCCCGACGATGGCCAGGAAGGTTCGCCTCCGATGGTGCTCTTGCCCGCCGGCATGTTTCAGCTCGAACAAGCCATCAATCTGCGCCGCGGGACAACCGGCGGCACGGTGGTGCTTACCAAGTTCGTCGATCAGGGCCCCGGCTTCGAGCTCTTCGAATTCGTCGCCGTCAGTTGATGCCAGTGCTCGACCGCTGGCGGCGCACGACGGCCGCTTTGCTCGCGACGCTTGCGCTGGTCGAAATCTGTTGGGAGCTCTGGCTCGCGCCGCTGAAGCCTGGCGGCTCGTGGCTGGCGCTCAAGGCGCTGCCACTCGTCGCCCTGTGGCCCGGGGTGGTGCGCAGCAGGACGCGAGCCTTGCAATGGGCGCTCTTGCTGCTGCCGTGGTATTTCGCGGAAGGTGTCGTGCGCGGCTTCAGCGAAAGCGGCCGCCACGCGTTGTGTGCCGTCACCGCCGCAGCGCTGTCGCTCGCAACGATCGCTTCCGGCCTCGCTTATGTGCGTCTGGCCAAACTCGAACTGAGATGGCGGCGCACAGGCGCGTCAGAGTAACTCCGTTGTCGTTCGAGTGGCCAGCCCCTTCGGCATCGGGAAGACGGTTGTCTCGACGACGCCGCCCAGCTCCACGATGCCGCTTGCGCCGAGCGCTTTGAGTCTCTCGATCACCTGCCGCACCAGAATATCCGGCGCGGACGCTCCGGCGGTGACGCCGACACAACGCTTGCCCTCGAGCCACGCCATCTGCAATTCTTCCGCCCGGTCAATCATGTATGCCTGAATCCCAAGGTTCGCGGCAACCTCGCGCAGGCGATTGGAATTCGAGCTGTTGGGGCTGCCGACGACGATCACCAGGTCGCAAGCCTGGGCCATGAATTTGACCGCGTCCTGCCGGTTCTGCGTCGCATAGCATATATCGTCTTTTTTCGGGCCGATGATCGCAGGAAAGCGCGCCTTGAGCGCATCGACGATCGACACGGCGTCGTCGACCGAGAGTGTCGTCTGTGTCACATAGGACAGATTTGCCGGGTCGCGCACCTCGAGCGTGGCGACATCGGCAATCGATTCGATCAGATAGATGCCGCCGTCGGACTGGCCCATGGTTCCTTCGACTTCCGGATGACCGGAGTGACCGATCATGACGATCTCACGCCCAAGCTGACGCATCTTCGCAACTTCGACGTGGACCTTCGTCACCAGCGGACATGTCGCATCGAATACCCTGAGTCCACGCGACTCGGCTTCGGCGCGCACCGCTCGCGACACCCCATGGGCGCTGAACACGACCGTGCTGCCCGACGGGACTTCCGTCAGCTCATCGACGAATATCGCGCCCTTCTCCCTCAGGTCGTCGACGACGAACTTGTTATGGACCACTTCATGGCGAACGTAGATCGGCGAGCCGTATTGCGCCAGCGCCTGCTCCACGATCGCTATGGCGCGATCGACTCCTGCGCAAAAACCGCGGGGATTGGCGAGAATGACCTGCATGGGGCCTATCTTACCGCGGCCGGCTGATCCGGTCTTCGCCGGAATCCGTCCAGGATCAGCAACGCGGCGCCGATGGTGATTGCGCTATCGGCAATGTTGAAGGCCGGGAACGGATCGAGCCACGCGACAAGAGGATGGCGGAACGGAATGTAGTGATGCAAGGAAAGGAAGTCTACGACCTTGCCCAGCGTAATTCGATCGCAGAGGTTGCCAAGCGCCCCACCCAGGATCAGGCTCAATCCCGCGCAATAGAGCCTGTCGCCGCCGCGGCGCAGCAGCCACACGATCAAGCACGCCGCAACAAGAGCGATCACGGCAAACAGATATCGCTGCCATCCTGCGGCGCCGCCCAGAAAACTGAATGCCGCGCCTGAGTTGAACGCGAGCACGAGGCTGAAGAAATCAGTCAGCGTACGCTCCTCTCCGGGCCGCAGCATCGAAAGCACCAGTGCCTTGGTGGCTTGATCGGCAACGACGATGGCGGCACTCAAGACGAGCCACAACCACCAGCGCTCCGAACCTGTAGCGCGCGCGCCATCTGCGCTCATGCGAACACCCGGATCTCGCCGTCGCCGAACAAGTTCGCCACGCACCTCGCGCACAGGGCCGGGTGCGCCGCATCGGCGCCGACATCGGAGCGCCAGTGCCAACAGCGCGCACATTTCACATTCGGGCTCGGCGTGACCTCGATCGCCAGCGCATCGCCACGCAGGACTCTTGCCGACGAGGTGATCATCACGAAACGCAAGTCATCGCCGAGTGACACCAGCGCCTCATAGACACCTGCCGGCGCCGTAATGGTGACTTCGGCGGCGAGCGAGGACCCGATTTCGCCTCTTTCGCGGGCTTCCTCCAGCCGCTTCAGGACTGCGTTTCGAACCTCGACGATCTGGCCCCACTTCTGCGTCAGCGCGTCCAGATCCGGAATCGCTCCCAGGCCATGCTCCGGCTTCCAAACGTGCGCGAAAATCGTCGCGTCATCCGGATAAAGGACCCTCCACGCTTCTTCAGCTGTAAACGAGAGAATCGGTGCCATCAGCTTCAGCAATTCATCGCGAATGTACGCGAGCACGGTCTGCGCCGAACGCCGAGCGGCAGAATAGGTCGCCGTGGTGTACAGGCGATCCTTCAATACATCGAGATAAAAGCCGCCCAGTTCCTCGGAGCAATAGAGTTGCAACTGCCGCACGACCTGATGGAACTCGTACTTGCGATAGCTCGAGCGCATGTCCTCGAAGCAGGCGTTGGCAACGCTCAACTGGTAGCGGTCCAGCTCCAGCAATTCGGCCGCGGCCACCGCGTCTCGCCGCGCGTCGAAATCCGCCGTGTTGGCGAGAAGGAAGCGCAGCGTGTTGCGAATGCGCCGATAGCCTTCGACGACACGCTTGAGGATCTCGTCGGAAATCGAAAGATCGCCGGAATAGTCGGTCGCGCCGACCCACAGTCGAAGCACCTCGGCACCGAGTCCGCTCCACACCTTTTGCGGCGCTACGACGTTGCCCTTGGACTTCGACATTTTCTTGCCCTGCCCATCTACCGCGAACCCATGCGTGAGGAGCGCCTTGTAAGGAGGCACACCATTGAGCATGGACGAAGTCAACAGCGACGAATGGAACCAGCCGCGATGCTGATCCGATCCCTCGAGGTAGAGATCGGCCGGAAAGCCTGTTGCATCCGGGTGCGAGCCGCGGTGCAAGGTACGCCCGTGCGGGCCGCCCATGACTGTCTGATGCGTCGAACCGGAATCGAACCAGACGTCGAGGGTATCGGTCAGCTTGCGATACTTCGAGGCATCGACGCCGAAATCCTCGTGCGTCGCCTCGAACCACGCTTCGATGCCACCGGCCTGGACCTTGGCGGCTGCCAGCTCGAGCAAGGCGGGCGTGTCCGGATGCAAGATTTCGGTTTCCTTGTCGACGAAGAACGGCAAGGGCACGCCCCACTGACGCTGGCGCGACAGCGTCCAGTCGGGACGACTGGCGATCATGCCGCGCAGCCTGGACTTGCCCCACGATGGAAAAAACTCGGTGGCCTCGATGCCTCGCAACGCCGTGCTGCGCAGCGTTTCGGCGGGTCGCTTGCCATCGAATCCCGGAACCTCGTCCATGCCGGCAAACCATTGCGTCGTCGCCCGATAGATGATGGGCGTTCCGTGCCGCCAGCAATGCATGTAGCTGTGAGTGATTTTCTCGGCATGCAACAGCGCTCCTACCTCTCGCAGCTTGTCGACGATTTTCGGATTCGCGTCCCAGATCTTCAGCCCGCCGAAGTACAAAAGGCTCTCGGCGTAGCGACCGTCGCCTTGGACCGGATTGAGCATCTCGTCATCCGACATGCCGTAACGCCGGCACGTATTGAAGTCGTCGATACCGTACGCCGGCGAGCTGTGGACGATGCCGGTGCCCTGCTCCAAGGTCACAAAGTCGCCGAGATTGACGGGCGATGCGCGGTCGTAGAACGGATGACGGAACCTTATGCCCTCAAGCGACCGACCGTAGGTGCTGTGATCGGATTTGCTCGACGGGTCCGTGCGACTGAGCTTGTACCGCGCAAGACACTGCTCTTTGAGATCACTGGCCAGAATCAATGCTCCCCGCGCGGTCTCAACCAGCGAATACAGGATCTCCGGATTCACATTCAACGCCTGGTTCGCCGGAATCGTCCATGGCGTCGTGGTCCAGATCGCTGCCATCACCGGGCCATTGGGCAAGGCGTCGAGTCCGAACGCCGCCGCCAGTTTCTCGCGGTCACGACCATCTAGCGCGAATCCGACATCGACGGCGATATCCTCCCGGTCCTCGTACTCGACTTCTGCTTCGGCCAAGGCGCTCTGACAGTCGAAGCACCAGTTCACCGGCTTAAGTCCGCGATAAAGGTAGCCCTTCTCGAGCAGCTGCCCCAGGGCGCGAATCTCGTCGGCTTCGTTGCCATACGACATGGTCGTGTACGGATGCTCCCAGTCGCCGAGCACCCCGAGCCTCTGGAACTCGGCCTTCTGGCGCACGATCTGTTCGCTTGCGTAGGCGCGGCATAGGCGCTGCGTTTCGGCTGTAGGCAGATTCTTGCCATAGGTCCTTTCGATCTGAACCTCGATCGGCATGCCATGGCAATCCCATCCCGGGACGTAGGGCGCGTCGAAGCCAGCGAGCTGCCGGCTCTTTACCACGATATCCTTGAGCACCTTGTTGACGGCGTGACCGATGTGGATATCGCCGTTGGCGTACGGCGGTCCGTCGTGCAGCACAAAGCGCGGGCGGCCTTTGCTCGCCGCACGAATCGCTTCGTAGACCTTGCGTTGCTGCCAATCCTTGACCCAGCCGGGTTCGCGTTTGGCCAGGTCGCCACGCATCGGAAAGGGCGTGTCAGGGAGATTCAAAGTCGATTTGTAGTCGGTCTTGCTGGCGTCGGCCATCGTTACCTTCGTTTACTTCGCTGTCGCAAAATAGTCGCGGCCTTGTGCGACGTCGACCCGAATCTGCCGGGTCAGCTGATCGAGATCGGCATAGCGCTCCTCGTCGCGGAGCTTGTGCAGGAATTCGACCGTAATCCGTCGCCCATAAATCGCTTCGTCGAAATCGAACACGAATACCTCCAGCAGCGGCCTGGCGCGCTGTTTGACCGTTGGACGGACCCCCAGACTGGCGACCCCTGCGCGAGCTTCGCCGCCAAGGCCGTAGACTCGGACGGCGAAAATTCCTGATAGCGCCGGCTTGCGGCGAAGCACCACGTTGGCGGTCGGAAAACCCAGGTGACGACCGAGCTTGTCGCCATGCGCGACGCGACCGGACATCGCGTAAGGCCTTCCGAGCAACTTTGCCGCATGGCCGAGATTTCCGACCGCAAGCGCGGATCGCACCGCGCTGCTCGACGCACGTTCGCCATCGATAGTGACCGTCCTCATGGCTTCGACGCTGTAATCCGCTGCTTTCTTCCGCAGCAGCGCCAAGTCGCCGGCGCGGTCGCGGCCGAAGCGAAAGTCGTCTCCGACCAGAATCCAGCCTACCCTGAGCTTGCGCACTAGCACCTGGTCGATGAATTCCTCGGCCGAGAGCTTGGCGAGGCTGGCGTCGAACCTGGCGACATGAACGCGTGCAACGCCGCCAGACGCAAAACGCTCGAGCTTGTCGCGCAGCGTGGACAGTCGCGCCGGGGCGGACTCGGGCGCGAAGAATTCGCGCGGATGAGGCTCGAAGGTCAGCACCGCCGAGGCGAGCGCAAGATCCTCCGCGGCCTCGCTCAAGCGTGAGAGCATAGCCTGATGGCCGCGATGCACGCCGTCGAAATTGCCGATGGTAAGCGCGATGCGATCGTGACCGGGGTGGGAAAATCCGCGAATGACCTGCACGCTGCTTTGCCGGGGAGCGGCTCCCGGAAAATAACCGGAAGGCTTTGATAAACCTAAATTTTACCCTGCGCCATGGGTCGCGGTCCAGCGCTTGCTGCTCCTCCTCCACTCGCGCTTGTTACAAAGCCGGAGCCCATTCGCGCCAACCGGGCACCAGCGGAAAGTAGAGTCCAACCCGGATCGGACGCCGATCGACCTCGCGCATCACATGCGCATAGGTTTCCAGTTGCGCGCGATAGCGCTCTCGCTCGCGGTCCAGAAAAGCTCCTGCGTCAGCGCCTTCGTGGCGCGATAACTTGAAATCGACAATCCAGCGGACGCCTTCGCGATCGACGAAAGTCCGATCGAGTACGAGATGAACAAACTTTTCGTCATACACTCCCGTCAGCGCATATTCGCTCCAAGCATCGGCGTGGCCAGGATCGAATAACCAGCGCCCGCGTGAGTCGGCGAGGGTCGCTGCGATCGCCGACAGCACCTCGTCCACGGCTGCGCCGACTTCGCTGCCGGTCAAGCCAAGCGCCGCGAGCTCGCGCATGACGCGCTTGCGCTCGCTCCCGACTCGTTGCGCGTTCCAGCGTTCAATCCCTTCCTCCGCCAACTGTCGCAGCAGGCGGTGGGCGACGGTTCCGATGCGGCGTGCCGTCTCGCGTGCCCAATCGAACTCTACCGGGTCGCGGTCCGACATTGAATCGGGGCCAGCCGCTCCCGGAATCGGTTCCGGGACCGGCGGGAGCTGCCAATGCGCAGGCAGGCGCCGCAGCGGGACACCGGTTTCCTCGCGACCAACGCTCTTTGTTGCCTCTGCGTCGGGGTCTGGCACCGATGCGGAAATAGCCGGCCACAGTGCGGCCAATGCGGTTTGCAGCGCGGGCTTTTTCCATCGTACGGGTGTCCCCTCCTCCTCGGTCACATCGAGTGCCGATGTCAGATGCAGTCGTTCCTTCGCCCGCGTGCAGCCCACGTACAGCAGCCTGCTCAGTTCCGCGGCTTCTTCGGCAACCGCGAGACCGCGCAGATAAGAGTACACCGGGTCGTCATCACCCTGAGAGACATAGCGGGATTTCATCGGTGCGAGCAGCAAGCCCTCGCTGCGCCGGCGCCAGAGCATAAGCTGACGCTCCTCGTGCCGCGGAGGCCGAGCGAGTCCGGGCAGGATGACGACATCGAATTCGAGTCCCTTGGCCCGGTGCAGCGTCATGATCCGCACTCGCGTCGATGGATCCGCTTCGCCTTCCGCGCGCAATGCGCCCAGCGCTTCCATGAACATTGCCCAATCGGGAATGTCTGCCCCTACCTCGTGCTCTGCCAGCAATGCAAAAAATCGCTCGGCGGCCTCGAGATCGATCGGATCGATGACACACGCCGGACCGCCCAGCGCGAGCCAGGCGCCCCTGACGGCCGTGGCAAGCGGATGCCGCCCACGTTCGTCCAGCAGCGCACTGAAGATGGCCGCGAAACGGGTGAATCTTTGTCTCCCATCGGCAGATAAGCGACTCAGAACATTGCTTGCCAGCTCGCCAGACAAAGCCTCGCTCAATGGGCGTTTGCCGCACGCTTCACCGACCACGAACAGATCGGGCAGCGTCAGTCCGCACCATGGCGCGCGCAATGTCGCGAGCCACGCCAGGCGATCGTCGGGTTGAACCAGGGCGTGCGTCAGCGAACATAGGTCGAGCACGGTTTGCCGTTCCGAAAGGTGATCGAGCTCGACGGCGCTAAAAGCAATTTTGCTGACACGCAGCGCCGGCAATATCTCGGCGAGGTCGGAACGCTTGCGGACGAGCACCGCGATCGTTTCGGCATCGCTTGCGAGCGCATCACGGATCCGGGAGACCACCACCATCGCTTCCCGCATGGCGTCGGTACAGAGATCGACGGTGACCGCGGCATCGGCGCGCGCTCGGCGGGTCGCTGCTGACGGCTTGAACGCGACCGCCCCGCGCGCAGGATCGTCGTAGGAAGAAAACACGCTGGCAAACGTGACGTTTACCCAGTCGACCAGGCCTTGCTGCGAGCGAAAGTTTCGCGTCAGCGTCAACGGCTCGAGCGCGACTCCACCGATTCGCCGCTCCCTCTGGGCGGCGAGAAACAAGCCGACATCGGCTTCGCGGAAACGGTAAATCGATTGCATCGGATCGCCGACGACAAACAAGCTGCGTCCGTCGCCAGGCGTCCAACCCTCGGTCAGCCGCTCGATCAGCTGGTGCTGTGCGAGGGAGGTATCCTGGAACTCGTCGAGCAGCAAGTGCTCGATGCGCATGTCGAGTGCGAGCAGCAACTCGGAGGGCCCGTCTTCCGACGACAGGGCGCGCAGCGCGATCAGCGTCGATTCCGGATAATCGATGGCGTTTTCCTGCGCAAACACGAGTTGCAGCCGCGCCACCGCGTGCCGCAGCACGTCGAGCAGCGCAGCGATGAAAGACCACGAAGCTTGATCGTAACGCGGAGGCGGGAGCGCCCGCACCGAATGGAGCGCGGCGACGAGCCCGGGAACCTGTTCGAGGCGAGCTAGCAGCTCTCCCATCGCCTGCTTTTGATCGACACGGTTGCCGCGCTCCGACGCGCTGGCGGAGCTTGGCGCGAGGAATCCCTGCCGCTTGTCGATCTTCTCGCGAAACGTTCCATCGACCTTAAGCAGCCATTCCGCAATGGACAACCACTGCGGCAGTCCGTCGACGCTTGGCGGCGGAAGAGCATTGCCCTCCGGCCACTTAGCCAGCGGATGATCGGGCTGACCGACCTGGAGGTTGGCGCCGGCGTGACGCGCAAGCTCCAGCAACGGCGTGACGACGTCGCGGGGGAACACGGCGTCGAGCGCACTCAGCTCGCGATCTATCTCGGCGACGAGCGCCTTTTCCAGATTGACACGCATGGCCTCCTTGTCATCGACGACGACGAAGTTCAGCCACTGGTCGCGCTTGGCGAGCATCCCGGCAATGAGCTGGACCAGGCGATCGGCGTCGTTGTCGAGGTGATCGAGCAGACGCCGCCACGCGACATTATCGACACCGGCCGCTTCGAGCTCCGAACGCGCTGCTTCGAGATAGAGCGGCATGCCACGGTCGACGAAGCGCGGCAATGTGCCAACCTTCAAGGTCAGTGGCGCGCGCCGCATCATCGACGCACACAGCGCGTCGAGCGTTTGCACCTGCAGACGCGCCGGATGGGCGATCAGGTTCCATTCCAGCGTCGCGTCGCGTTGCAGCGCGGTTCGCGCCAAGCGCCAGGTGAGCGCCGCATGCGCTTCCGCCGGCGGAGCGTCCGACGCGGCAGCGCGCAAGGCGGCGACAACGCGTTCGCGAATCTCTCCGGCAGCCTTGCGCGTGAACGTCATGGCGACGATCGCCTCGGGCCGCTCGACGCGCGAGAGCAAGGCGAGGTAGCGCTGAATCAGGAGCTCCGTCTTGCCCGAGCCGGCCGGCGCGTGAACGACGAACGAGCGTGAAACGTCAAGCGCCGCCGCTCGCTCGGCATCATCGGAGATCATGATTCGCTCATTCATCGTCGAGACTCTGCTCGATGAGGTTGCGCACCGACTGGATTCGGCATAGCGGCTGCAGGCAGCACGTACGGCACGCCAAAGGCGACTGGCGCGGACTGACGATGGCAATGCCCGAGGCAATTTCCGACGCCAAAGCGCCGAGCTGCGAGCGCCACCAATCTTCGAGCGCCTGCCAGTCGTCGAGCTTGCATGCGGAAACGCGAGTCAACGCGGGCCACGCATTCGTATCGGCGGCAAGTCCCACTGCGATGACGCTGTCAGCGCGCAACTGCGCGTAGGCAGCGGCGCGAACCTCGATGGCGGGCCGCGCATCGC
>Ga0209526_10000746_pt1 | contig 21386 bp, 23 predicted proteins | sample JacPinW_OM2H0_M1_FD_188566 | JGI IMG/M metagenome (GOLD analysis project Ga0209526, IMG submission 188566) | Forest soil microbial communities from Algoma, Ontario, Canada - Jack Pine, Ontario site 1_JW_OM2H0_M1 (SPAdes) (version 2) | ecosystem: Environmental > Terrestrial > Soil > Boreal... | reverse complement strand
GCCGAGTGTGTCGCCGAGCCGGAGAGCGCCGGGACCGCCAAGCCCGCCATGAACTTACTGCCGGAGCGGAAGCTCCCCCCGGATACATGTGCCCGCAGGACCAGATTGGATCTCGACGGTTCCTTGGAGCGCGTCGATCCTGTCCCTGATGTTCTGCAGACCGGAGCCTGCGCAAGGCACCGCGATGTCAAAGCCGCCTCCGTTGTCGCCGACCTCGAAGCAGATCTGGCCATCGCCTGTACTGATCGAAATCCACGCCAGACTGGCACACGCGTGCTTGGCTGCATTCTGGAGTGCTTCAACGCAGCAGAAATAGATCGCAGTCTCGACATCCCGAGCAAACCGGCGGTCGCTGGCGTTGAGACGCACGGGGACCGGCACACGGCGAGCGTGTGCAGCCAGCGCGGCGGCCAGTCCTTGCGATTCCAACAGCGGCGGGTATAGGCCGCGCGAGAGCCGCCGGATGTTCTCGAGTGTTGCCGCGGTGTCTTCACGTAGCTCGGACAGGACCACCGCCAACGGCGAGCTCGACGTTCGGGCCGCGACCTCGGCGACTCCCAGCTTCATGCGCAAGGTGACCAGGTCCTGCTGGGCGCCGTCGTGCAGGTCCCGCTCCAGCCGGCGGCGTTCGCGATCCTGTGCGTTGACAAGTCGGAGCCGCGAAGCTCTCAACTCCTCCAGCCGCCGCTCCAACTCGGCGCTGAGCCGGGCGTTGTGAAGAACAAGCCCTGCCTGAAGGGCGAGATCTGAAAGAACGCGCTGCTCGTTCGCGGTCAGGTTCTCCCCAGCGTGGGCCCAGACCGCCAGCGACCCGTGCCGCTTGCCCTGGTGCGTGACCACGACAACCTCATCGGGCGGACCATCGGGCAGCTGGGCCGACGGCGGCCACCGAGCAGCCGCCCGTGGCACCGGCCGCTCGTCCAGCATCACCGCCGCCGCCCGGCAGCGCAGGCCTTCCGCAATCGCCTCCACCATTCCCGGCAGCACTTCCTCGATCGAATAGCTGCCTGCGAGCCGGCGGGTGAAGCCGGTCAGGGACTCATAGGGAGCCTGCCGCCGGCCATAGACGACGCGATTGGCCGCCGCTCGTAGCCATTGGCGCAGTGGTTGAAAAGCGACCGCGACCAGTGCCGTGGCGACGATGGACAGAATCAGGTTGGTACCCGCAGTCCGCCCGAGCTCGGCACCGACGCCAACCACCAGCACGATGTAGATCGCGGTCGAGAGCAGCGCCAGAGCGCCATAGGCGAGGGCTCGGCTGATGATCATGTCGATGTCGAACAGGCGGTGACGGAGGACGGCGATGCCGATCGCGGCGGGCACGCCAAGGAGTGCCAGGGTTTGGGTAACCGTGCCGACGACACTCCCTACCGATGGTGGTGGCGAGCTGCCGAGGATCGATTCGAGGCCGCGCGCGGCCGAGAAGACGGCGAGCACCGCAACACCGAGGCCGAACCACTTGATCTGCTTTCTCAAGACGGGGCCGCCCGACCGATACCGGAAGGGCAGCGAGGCCGCAGCCGCCAGGTACAGCAGCCCGACCACCGGTCCTGAGACCAGGGGGTCGAGCAGCCTTGCCAATCCGCGATTGGCGAGAGGGCTGACTGGCAGGCCCACGGGCAGCTGTGGGTCCGGGCTGGCCACCACGTCGGCGACGGCAAGGGCGCCGAAGAGGACCAGGACCGCAGCCAGCCATCGCCACCGGGGTGACGGGAGCCTTCCATCGGGAAAGGTGAGCACCACGAAGGCCAGGAGCCCACTTGCCACGGCGGAGAGCGCACCGGACGCCAGCTCGAGCCAGGCCGCCAATCCCATGCCCGGGTCCGCCGCGTACAGGTAGCGAACCAGGCTGGTTCCAAAGAGGCTGATTCCCTGAAGAAGGCTGATACCCAGGAGCAGCCAGCCGATCCGGTTTCTGGGTTGGCGAACCGTGATCAAGCCACCGATTGCAGCCAAGGCCAGAAACGGCGTGGCCCAGACCAGGCCATCAAGTGGTATCGAGGGCGCGCTCCGCGGACCTGAGTAGATCACCCCCAGGCCCGCGACCCATGCCGCGATGGCAAGTCCAACCGCAGACCAGGTGACGGTGGCCGACCGGCTCAGGTTCACCGCCCGGCGGTCCCGTTTGAGAGATAGATGAGCACCGCCTTGACTCGGCGGTGAACGTCGGCTTCCTCGCCGAGCCCGAGCTTGGAGAAGATCGCGTTGATGTGCTTCTCGACGACACGGATGGATACGAACAGCGCCTCGGCGATCGCCTCGTTGTTCCTGCCCTGCGCCATCTGAGATAGCACGTCCAGCTCGCGTGGGCTCAACTCGCGAAGGGGCGAAATCGCGAACCGGTTGCGGGCGGCCACGAGGCCCTCGACGACCTGGGGATCGATTACCGATCTGCCAAGGGCGACCTCTCGGATGGCGTGGAGCAGGTCGCCCGCATCGAAGAGCCGGTCCTTGAGCAGGTAGGCGCGACCCGCCGCTCCTCGTGAGAGCAGCTTCAGAGCGTACTCGGGCTCGTCGTACTGGCTGAGCACGACGACCCCCAACTTGGGGTGCGAATCGCGGAAGGCTTCGGCCGCCTGGATACCCTCGTCGGTACTGGTAGGAGGCATGCGGATGTCGGTGACCAGCACCTCCGGCGCGTGCAAGTCCACCGCTCGTCGCAGCGAATCCAGGTCATGGCCGGTCGCCACCAGGGCGATCTCCGGATCGCTTTCGATCAGCCTGCTGACACCCTGCCGCATCAAGTAGTTGTCCTCGGCCAGGACAACCGTCAGCGCCACCTTCGCAGTCTCCCACTTCGTCAGCCGGTCGGAAAGGAGGCTCCTACCCAGCCGTGGGTGGGTGCCTGCACCCGCCAGGGCTGGTTGGCGGCCGCACTGAGAACGGGTGCAGCCCGGCTGGCGGAACACTCCGCTTCAGCCGACGATCTGTCCGTCTGTCGACCGGCGACGATCTCAGCACTGGAGGAAACGTTCAGATGTCAACGAGCCGCAAAGGATCTGCTCTGGCTGGAGGCGGTGTGATTGCGTTTGTCACCCTGACGGTGGTCGCCTTCGCGGTCGGAAGTCCCGCCGGGGGGAACTACAGCGAGACTGACGTTGCCAACTACGTCTCGATCGGCCACCTGCCGATGGTCATCGTGAGTGGTTACCTGGCGCTTCTCGGGGTCTTTGGCCTGATCTGTTTTCTGGCCTTTCTACGTGGGGCGATCAGCGCGCAGCCTGGCCGCGAGTTGGCCGGCACCATCTTTTGGGGCGCGGGATTGGCCGCAGCATCGTCCCTGGCGGTTGGTTGGGGTCTCGTCACCGGGATCGCGGTGGCTGCGGCAGAAGGCGGGAGCGCGAATTCCGGGAACGGCGGGACGGTGGCGACCATCACGCATGCTGAAACTTACGTGCTCTCGGACACCACCATGAATGTGCTCTACGGTTCCGGTGGGATCCTGCTCGGTTTCGCCCTGATCGCGCTGGCCAAGGCTTCCGCCGGGGTTCTTCCCGGCTGGCTGCGCTGGCTGACCTTGATCGTCGGAATCCTCGCGCTCGCCTCGCCCGCTTTCCTCCCGGCATTTGCGATACCTGTCTGGGGGATCGTCATCGGCGTCCGGCTCATTGCCGCTGGTCGATTTTCGCTGCCTGCGGCGGCGCCTCAGCCGGCGGCCTGATTGGGAGGGGCTTCGACGGGCCCCATGCCCCCGAACGTCAGGCCAGGTCCCGAGGTGTCCGCCAATTGAGGCCGCGGAGTAGCGGGCGATTATCCCACCAGTCGATCAATGTGACCGAGGCATGGGCGATATCCATCCGAAAGAGAGACCGATCCGGGATCTCGAGGACGTCGGCGACGATCGCGCGGATGGGGCCGCCATGGGTCACGGCAAGCACCGAGTCTCCCCGGTGCCGGCCAACGATATCCCGCGCTGCGCTCAACGCTCGCGCCTTGAGGTCTGCGTACGATTCGCCGCCCGGAAACCGGACCGTGGTGGGTGCGGCCATCCAGCGCTCGTAGAGCTCTTGGTGGGAGGAGGCGATCTCAGCGAAGGTGCGACCCTCAAAGGCCCCGAAGTCGATCTCGGCCAGGCTTCCCAGGCAGATCGGCTTCAGTCCGGACGCCGCGGCGATGGGCCGCGCGGTCGCGACAGCCCGATCCAGCGGGCTCGAGTAGACCGCCGCCAGCCCGAGGCCGGCAAACATCGGTGCAAAACGCTCGGCGCTCTCACGTCCGGCGGCCGAGAGCGGGCGATCCGTGCGGCCGATGCAGCGACCATCACCGCTCTCCGCCGTCTCTCCATGCCGCATGAGATACAGGCGCGTGGGGGCGTCGGATGCGCTCAACGCGCGACCACACCGACCAGCAGGACCAGTACTTCGCCAGCCTCCGAAGCGGCGCCCAGCGTATCCCCGGTCATACCTCCGAGACGTCGTTGGCAGTGCCAGCCCCAGAGCACCCCCACGGCGGCGACTGCTACCGCTGCCAGCAAGCCCGCCCATCGGGAGGCCAGAACCGCGATCAGCACTCCAACGAGCGCGGCAGCTGCCGCCCGGCGTGGCCCGACCCCCTCGAGCAGGCTCGACTGGCCGCCCTCGGCGCGAGCATTGGGCAGAAAGGCACCGAGGCCAACCGCAAGCGAACGAGACAGCGCCCCCGCGGCCACCAGGTAGAGGAGGCGGTGCGGGCTCGGAAGCAGACTCGCCAGCGCGGCGGTCCGAAGGCCGAGGTCGAGGACAACGGCAACCACCCCGTAGGAACCGACGGAGTGGTCGCGCATGATCTCCAGCGCCCGAGCACGCGTCCTTCCTCCGTACCCGTCGGCTGTGTCTGCCAGGCCATCGAGATGCAGCGCACCGGTGAGGAACGCACCGGCAGCGACCCCGATCAAGGCGGCCAGACTGAAGGGGAGGACCAGCGACGCCGCCCAGGCGCTCAGGGCGATGGCGCCCCCGACGCCGGCCCCGATTAGCGGAAAGTAGACGGCCCCGCGCCCGACGTCGCTGGCTCCAAACCCTGTCCCTCGGCCGACCGGGACGACTGTCAAAAAGGACAGCGCGCCGCGGATCCCTGCTGCTCGCAGCGGGCGCTCAAGCGCCGGCATCACTGACGCCGGCATCCTCGAAAGTCGACATGTCGCGCAGCAGCAGGAGGGCGGTGTTGACCAGCTGAAGCCCGAGCGCGGCGCCGCTCCCCTCGCCGAGCCGCATCCGGAGGTCGAGGAGTGGCGATAGACCAAGCTCACCGAGGACGATCGCGTGGCCCGGCTCCGGGGAAAGATGCGACGCGATCATCGCCGCGGTCGAGGCCGGCGCGATTCGCGCGGCCAGCAGCGCCGCCGCCCCGACCACGAACCCGTCGAGCATGACCGGCACGCCGCTCGCCGCGGCGCCCAGTGCGAGCCCGGCCAGCACACCAAGCTCGAATCCCCCGACCGCCGCGAGGACGCCGACGGGATCCTCTGGATCGGTGGCGTTGGCCTGGAGAGCCCGCCGCACCGCGGCCAGCTTGATCCGCAGGCCCTCGTCGTCGACACCGGTTCCCCGGCCGACAACCGCTACCGGTGCGCACCCCACCAGCGCCACCGTGACGGCACTCGAGATCGCTGTGTTGCCGATGCCCATGTCGCCAAGAGCGATCAGGCCGACGCCGTCGGCGGCAAGCTCCTCGGCCAGCTCGATACCGAAGTCCAGCGCTCGAAGCGCCTGTTCGCGAGTCATGGCCGGACCGCGCGTGGCGTTTGCCGTGCCCGGTCCCAGCCGCCGGTCAAGGACCGTTCCCTCCTCGAAGACCCCGGCGACGCCGGCGTCGACGACTACCAGCCGAGCGCCCACAGTTCGAGCCAGCACGCAGATGGCCGCGCCGCCGGCGGAGAAGTTGGCAAGCATCTGTCGCGTCACCTCTTGCGGGTATGCGCTCACCCCCTCCTCGGCGATCCCGTGGTCCCCGGCGACCACGACCACCGCCGCCGGCTCCGGGCCGGAGATGGGACGGCGCCGGACAGCTGCGACCCGGCAGGCAAGTTCCTCGAGCCGGCCGAGGCTTCCCCGCGGCTTCGTCTTGCGGTCGAAAGCGCGCTGGGTCTCCGCCGCGACCGCCGCGTCCGGCGCTTCGATGCGGCTGATCGTCAGGTCGAGCTTGCTGGCGATGCCCGCCACTGGATGCCCTCCATGAATTCGGCGGCCGGACCGAGTTCGCAGACGCGGCCCGCCACCATGAAGGCGGCCCGGTCGGCGCGCGCGGCGAAGGCCGCGTTGACCACTCCAAGCGCGTCGCGAAAGCGCCTGGCAGCGGGGTTCGCAGGAACGATTCCGAGGCCGACCTCGTTGGAGACGACCACCGCCCCGGACGGCCTGGAGGCAAGCGCGGCCGCTGCCCCCCGGCCGTCGCGGGCAATCGCTTCGTCGTCGTCGCCTCGCCCCAGGAGATTCGAGACCCAGAGGGTGAGGCAATCGACGATCAGAAAGTGGGCCGGCGAGGCCAGCCGAACCGCGTCGCCGAGAGCGAACGGCTCCTCGATAGTGGTCCAGCCGGCCGGCCGGTCCGCGCGATGCCTGGCGATGCGGCGCTCCATCTCCTCGTCTCGGGCTTCCGCGGTGGCGATCACGGTGACGGCGCCGCCCGCTCGCGCCGCGATCTCCAGGGCAAGCGCCGACTTGCCGCTGCGGGCTCCGCCCAGAAGCAGGACAAAGGCCATCAGAAGTCGATGCCCCGAATGGCTCGGACGCCGCGGTCGAAGGCGTGCTTCTGGTTGTGCATCTCGGTGACTGTGTCGGCGACTTCTATCAGCTCGGAGGGGGCTGAGCGCCCAGTCGCTATCACGTTCAGGGCCGGCGGGCGGGTCAAGATCGCCTCCACCACCTCGGACACCGGGATCCATCCCCAGTTGATCGGGTAGGTGATCTCGTCGAGAACGATAAGACCGTACTCATCGGAGGAAAGCTTCTCCCGTGCCACCCTCCACGCCTCTCGGGCGACCGCCTCGGTGCGATCCATGTCGGTCGAGTCCCAGGTGAATCCGTCGCCGAGAGCCCACCACTCGACCCCGAGACGCTGCGCCGACTGCTCCTCGCCGACCTTCCAGCGGCCGGATTTGACGAACTGGATGACGCACACCGCCCAGCCACGAGCGACAGCGCGCATCGCGGTGCCGAAGGCCGCGGTCGACTTGCCCTTCCCGTCGCCGGTGTTCACGATGACCACCGATGGAGCCTTTACGGTCGCCCTCGGCGGGGGCTCCGATGGAACTTCTTGCGGGTCGAGCGGAGCCAGCGTGCGATCCGGCACGACAGCTCGCACGGCTTCGCCGACTGGACGGACCCGCACCCTCGCGCGGTAGTGCCCGGCTATCGCCGCCTCGGTGAGGACGGCTTCTGGAGTCCCGCAGTGAACCAGGCGGCCGGCAACTACCAGCGCCAGCGATTGGGCGTACTGGCCGGCGAGCGTGAGGTCGTGCATGGCCGAGATCACGGTCAGCTGCCGATCCCTTCGCTCCCCGTCGATCAGGTCGAGCACCTCCTGCTGACGCCCCACGTCGAGCGCGCTGGTCGGCTCGTCGACGAGCAGAACCGGCGCTTCCTGGGCCAGCGCACGGGCGATGGCCGCGCGCTGTCGCTCACCACCGCTGAGGCTCTCGAGCGGTCGCTCGGAGAGATCGGTCAGTGACAGCCGCTGAAGGGTGGTCGCGACCAACTCGCGGTCTCCGGCACTCTCCTTGCCCAGATAGGAGAAGTGGGCGCTGCGGCCCAGCAGGACGTACTGGGACACGCTCATCCCCACCGGCATGCTCGGCTCCTGCCGGACCATCGCCACCCGGCGAGCCATGGTCTTAGGGCTGAGCTTCGCGACAGGGTCACCGTCCAGGGCAATCCAGCCGCCGTAGCCGACCAGTCCGGCAATCGCGCGCAATATCGTGGTCTTGCCCGCTCCGTTGGGGCCGATCAGCCCCAGCCAGCCGCCGGCCGGGATGTCGAGGTTCAGACCGCCGATTGCCGGCCGCCCGTCGTAGGCCACTGAGACCTGGCGGAGCTCGACCGCGCTCACAGCTGGCGAAGCCGCCGCGACCGCATCACGAAAAGGAAGAAAGGCGCTCCGACCATGGCCGTGATCACCCCGATCGGCAGTTCGGCAGGAGAAACCACGGTCCTGGCCGCTGCGTCGGCGAGCATCAGGAAGGCCGCTCCCAGCAGAAAGGACATGGGGAGCACCACGCGGTAGCTCGGCCCCAAGAGCAGCCGGACGGTGTGGGGGACGATGATCCCCACGAAGCCGATCGCTCCGGCCGCAGCCACCGCGGCAGCCGTGCACAGGGTCGCCGCTGCGACCACCACCAGCCGCACCCTTCGGGGCGATACGCCAAGGCTGGCCACCTCCTCGTCCCCTACGGCGAGGGCGTCGAGCAGCCGGCGGTGAGCCAGGATCACGCCGACACCGACGACTGCTTGGGGCAGCGTGAAGCCGACTCCACCCCAGCCCGCCGTCACCAGCCGCCCGATGATCCAGGAGTAGATCTGGCGAAGGGAGTCGGACTCCACCTGCTGAACGTAGGTCTGGATGGCTGTCAGGAAGGCGGCGATCGCCACCCCGGCGAGGATCAGAGCGGTCGGGTTTCGCCTGTCTCCCATCGAGCTCCCGACCAGATAGGCCGCCCCGACGGCCGCACTGGCCCCGACGAAGGCTGCAATGGGAACCAGGCTCAGACCGAAGAACGTCGACCCGTGGGCCAGCACGATCGCCAAAGTCGCGCCGAGCACGGCTCCGGAGGCGGCTCCGAGCAGGTACGGATCGGCGAGTGGATTCCGGAACACACCCTGATAGGCAGCCCCGGCCGTGGCGAGCATCCCGCCGACCAGCGCCCCCAGGACGACGCGGGGGAAGCGAAGCGACCACAGGATCGCCCACTGGCCGGAGTCAGCTGCGCTCTGAGCGTGGAGGAACGGCGGAGTCAAGACCGCGCCGAGGACGGCCCCCAGGGGAACATGGACGGGCCCCGCCGCCGCGCCGGCGGCCGAGGCTGCGACCACAAGGATGGCCGCAACCGCAGCCCACCGGAGCTTCAGCCGAGGTAGCCCGGCCAGCGGAGCCGTTGGAGGCTTGACCGAGTCCGCGATGGCGTCAGCCGCCTTGCGCTGGCGCGTGAGACAGCCGGTTCACACGGGCGGCGATCAAGCGGAGTAACTGAACGACTCGCGGCCCCCAGCGCGAGGCGATGTCGTCGTCCACCCCCAGCACGTCGCCCCTCTTCACGGCGGAGATGGCTGCCCAGCCAGGACGGGTGCTCACGGTCTGGAGGTCCTGGTGGCAGCATTTGGTGTCGGCCAGGACGATCAGGTCCGGACTCGAGGAAACGATGAACTCTGAGGAGAGCTGCGGGTAGTCGGCAGCGGCTCCAGAGGCGCCGTCGGCGATGTTCCGCAACCCGAGCAGGACGTACATCTGGCCGATGAAGGTGCGGGATGTTGCCGAGAAGAAGGTGTCGTCGAGCTCGTGGTAGACCGTGACCCGGCGTGCAGGTTTGCCGGCCGACGCAACGATCGAGGCGATGTCCGATCGCATCGTGGAGACAAGGCGCCCTGCCTCGCCCGTATGCCCGGTCGCTCTTCCGAGCTGGCCGATCTGGGAATAGGTGTCGTTCAGGTCCTTGGCCGCCGGCTCGGGGAGGGTCGGCACGTTCAGCGCGGCGAGACCCTTGACCAGACCGCCGGCGTCGTCCGAGATGATCACCAGGTCCGGCGAGTACCCCGCGATCGCTTCGACGTTGGGCTGAGACCCGGAGAGCTTCGTGGTCGGGGCGGAACTGGGGTAGTTGGACTGGTCGTCAACGGCCACCACCTGCTTACCAGCACCTATGGCGAAGAGCATCTCCGTGGCGGTCGGCGAAAGCGACACGATCCGGTGGGGCTGCCGCGCGAGAGTCAGCGTGGCCCCGTCGTTCTTCTGGATGGCGACCGGAAAGCCGGTCCCGTTGGCAGGGGAAGTGCTGACAGCGGTTGACTGGCAGGCGGCGCCCGCCAGGAGCACTATCACGCAGAGACGGGTGATGTTCGCGACCAGTTGCGCGCTGATCGCGCTTAGATGCTCTCGCATCCTTGCGTACCTCCGGCGGCATGGTCCACCAACGCCGGAGCGCTCGCCGCAGGAGGCACCCCTACTGATCCGCGCAGGTGGGAGCAGGTTGCCCTCCGGGTAGGTCTCCTGGCTTGCGGATCGATGCTGCCGGCCGCCTTCCCAAGGCGCGATGCCTCAGTGGCTGATGGCCAGCCGCTCCCCGCTCACAGTTGCGCGACAGCGCCGGATTGACACCGGCTTCCCTGCACCCGTGAGGCTATTCAGTTGGTCGCCAAGTATGTGCCTCGAAGCCGGTGCTTTCAAGTCCCAAGCCCAGGTCTCATCATCGGACTGGGAGTGCAGAAGCCGCTATCCCCCGCCGCGGGGCCCACCTCCACCCCTCCTGGGGCTCCAAGGGCGGCTCGCCTCCGGGGGAATAAAGGCCGAACCCGTGCAGAATCTAAAGACAGGTGCCAACTCCCATGTGGACGCTTTCCGGATTCGCAGACGAGATCTCACCGGACCTTGAGGTGCAGTGTGCGACCCTTGGTGACCTGGGCGTCAGTCATGTCGAGGTCCGCAGCGTATGGAACACCAACGTCCTCCATCTCGACGATGAGCAGCTCGCCCGTGCCAGCAAGGCCTTGGAAGCGCACCGCATACAGACCTCCTCCATCGGCTCTCCGATCGGAAAGATCGCCATTGGAGAAGACTTCGAGCCTCACCTGGTCCGGTTCAAGCGCGCGCTGCATGTGGCGGAGACGCTGCAAGCGCCATACATTCGTCTGTTCTCGTTCTTCATCCCGACAGATACCGGCCACGCGCATCATCGCGACCAGGTTCTAAGACGGATGACCGCCTTTACAAAGGCGGCCAGGGGCCATGACGTGGTCCTGCTGCACGAGAATGAGAAGGAGATCTACGGCGACATCCCAGAACGGTGCCTTGATCTGGTCGAGTCCATCGGTTGCGATCAACTCCGCCTGGCCTGGGACCCGGCCAACTTCGTTCAATGCGGAGTGCGGCCGTTCACTGACGGGTACGCGATGCTGCGTCCGTATGTTCAGTACATCCATGTCAAAGACTCTCTGATGACGTCCGGTCAGACCGTCCCCGCCGGAGAGGGAGACGGCGAATTCCCGGAAACTCTGCGCGCTCTGGAAACCGACGGCTTCGACGGATTCTTCTCCGTGGAGCCCCACCTCGCCAGCAGCGCCAGGAGCGGCGGCTTTAGCGGCGTCGAATTGTTCATCCGTGCAACCAAAGCGTTCACCGGGCTGCTAGACGCTCGAGGCATCGGTTACCGCTGAACACCATGCGCAGCAAGGGGGAGTCACGAATGCGTTTCGCTGTTATCGGCGCCGGCGTGATCGGCACCCTCCACGCGGAGACCATTGCCCACCTCGCCGGGGCGGAACTAACCGCAGTTGTCGATGTCCGGCCCGAACCGGCCAGATCGCTTGCAGCACGGTACGGTGTCGTCGCGCTGACAGACCTCAACGAAGCACTGGGCCGGCCGGAGGTCGACGCGGTAGCGATTTGCACGCCAAGCGGCCATCACGCCCACATGGTCGAGACGGCGCTTGCCGCCGGCAAGCACGTCGTCGTGGAGAAGCCACTGGATGTCTCTCTTGAAGCTGCCTTCCGGGTGGCTGCAGCGGAGCGGACCTCCCGCCGGCGTGTGACGGTGATCAGCCAGCACAGGTTCGACCCGGCCAGCCAGATCGTGTTCGAGGCTGTGCGCTCCGGCCGTCTCGGCAACGTCACCTCTGGCAGCGCGATCGTCTCCTGGTGGCGTAGCCAGGCCTACTACGACTCCGCCGACTGGCGCGGCACCTGGGCCCTCGACGGCGGCGGGGCACTCATGAACCAATCCATCCACTCCGTCGACCTGTTGGTGTGGTTTCTTGGCGAGCCGGTCGAGGTGTTTGGCTGGACCGGCTGCCTCGCCCACGAGCGCATCGAAGTGGAGGACACCGCTGTCGCCACAATCCGATTCGCCAAGGGTGCTCTTGGCGTCATCCAGGCCACCACTGCAGCCCACCCCGGCATGAACGCCCGCGTGCAACTTCACGGTGACCGCGGGTCAGCCGTCATCGACGACGACCGACTGGCCTACTTCCACGCCGCGAGGGCTGGGGACTCCGGACCTGATGTGGGAGCCGGTTCGCCTGACAACCAGGCTGACCAACTGCTCAAAATCGGCAGTCCGCTTGCGCCGATGGTGGCCCGTCTACCACACGCTTCCCACACCGCACAGTACGAAGACTTCATAAGCTCGGTCGCGAACGACCGCCCACCATTGGTGACCGTGCAGGAGGCCACCCGGACGCTGGCGGTGGTTACGGCCATCTACGACTCAGCGCGGACTGGCCGACCGGCCAGCGTGGCGAGGCCTGACACGTCCAACAGCTGACTGGTTGCATCGTCGGAGGTCCGCCACTGCGACGCCGGCTCTCGACAATTGTCGGGGAGGGGGGATTCGAGAAGTCAGGCCAGCAGCTCGATGGTTGCTCGGCGGTCTCCCTGGCGCGCCAGCAACCGGGCCGGTCTGCCGCGCACCCAGATGCGGTCCACCTCCACGCCTTCCCAGAGATCCGGCATGACGACCGGACGTCGAGCCCAGCTCTGCGGCTCGCCGGGCCCCAACACCAGCCCGGGGAGACCGTAGAGACAGCTGGTGAGGAAGCCGCCGACGTTGGCCACCAGAGGGCCCGCCCGGGGCCGGTCGCTGAACCGGGTACTGAACTCGTTGGCGATGCGCCACGGCTCGTCGATGAATTGCGCATAGCCTTCCTCGAACAGCCTCGCCGAGAGGGCGCGGTCGCCAAGCCACGCGGCCCAGACACCCATTGGGGCAGAAAGCATTGGGTAACCGACATATGGTTCGACGCGGTCCAGATAGAAGCGGAGCGTTGCTTGCTCCACTTCGGGATCCGGCTGATAAGGCAAAGGAAAGAGTCCGGCAAGCACCTCCGGAGTGGAGGTGGCGACGTCTCCTCGGTACTCGTACCCATCGTGATTGAGGATTACGCCGGTCTCCTGGTCGATGGGGAGGTACATCCGGTTGGCGATCGCTTCCCAACGCCGGGCAGCCGGATCGTCCTTGTCCAGGCGCCTGGCGGCGGCCGCAGCCTCTGCCAGCACGACTATGGCGGCCATATTGACGTAAGCGTTGTTGTCGAAGGGACCGCCCTGCTCCGCGATGCCGATGCACTCGCGTATCTCGTAGCCCCGCGGCGTCTCAGTAACCCGGCTTTCAAGCCATGTCGCAACGCCTGATAGGACAGGCCAGGCCTGCTCGCGTTCGAAGTGTGCGTCCCCCGTGGCATGAAGAAAGCGGGCAAAGCCATAGGCCACGCTCATGTTGACGTGCTGCTCAAAGATGATGCGGGGAGCGCTCAGCCGTATCACCTCTTCGCCGTCCACCGGGCTTCCCGCCCACGGAAACTGGAGGCCCTCGTAGCCATTCATTGCCGCGTTGCGCTGAGCCGCCGCCTGCCGGCGCAGACGGTAGTCGAGCATGGACCTGGCGACTTTGGGCTGGGTGAGGACGAATACCGGCAGCGCGAAACCCTCGATATCCCACATGACGTGGCCGCGATAGTAGTGGTAGTCCCGCCAGGCGGCGAGACCGAACATCGAGGTGCTGAAAAGCGATCCGCGATGGGCCGACGCATTCAAGTAATAGAAAGACGCGTCGGCGATCCCCTGCCAGCGCTCATCAGCCCCCAGCAGGCGGATTCGACCCTTCCAGATGTCCGCCCAGGCATCACGGTTCTCGTTGCGAATGGTGTCGAAGCCCCGGGTGGTGCCCAAGAACGCCATGCGCGCAGCCTGGCGGTCAGGCTCACTGTGCATCGCGCTCGGCAGGAGACTGGTGATCTGTCGCAACACGTAGCGGCGGCCCGACCGCGCCCGCAGTGTGTAGGACGTCGAAAGGGGCGCCGATTGGTCCACGTCCTCGACGCTTCGCTGAACACCGTCGCCGCCATGGAAGACTGTCGTGTAGGCCGCCCCACAACGGGAGAGGCCACCCCGGGTCAGCCACTCCATCAGGCCGTCAACGACTCGCTCCTCCGTGCCTGGTGTCACCGTGCGCCGTGTCGAAAGGCTGCCCCTGATCTCGGACGGATCGACCGCGCCGACAAGCGTCAGGTCGCAGTCCCCGTCGACCTCGACTGAGACTTCCTTCAACACGAGGGTGGGCAGCGACCGGCTGCAGAACGCCAGGATCTCGATCCGAGCCGCGACCTGCTGGGGCCGGAAGACGAGCACCGTATGCAGTTCGCCGCAGGAGAAGTCGTACGACTGCCTGATGAAGCTGACCTGCTCCGGCAGCCACGTCAGCCGGTGGCCGTCAACGACGACGTCACCAGCAAGCGGGTAGGGGCCCTGGGCGAATCCCTCGCCGTCTTCAACCGGGTCCAGCTCGACCAACCCGTTGACGATGCAGTTTCCCCCGACGAAGGGCACCCGGTTGACCCGCAAACCGATCAAGCCGTTGGAGAGGTAGGCAGGCGGACAGTCAGATCGATACTCGGTCACGGCCGGAGGGCTTAAGGGCATATTCGCCGCCGTATCCGATGCGTCCATCATCGCCTTGCTCCGAGGTCGTTTGCCGCGGTGGATGCCGCGGCCGCCACGGCTACCCGCTTCAGCAGCCCATCAGTCATCTGGGAATGCCGTTTTGGCCAGCACGGTTGCAGTAAAACAGATTCCGTCGCTATCACTTGAGGATTGTCCTGATGAGCATCACCATGATGGGTGGCGTTTCACGAGAAGAGTTGCTGCTCGTGTACAAGGAGAGCCGGACGATTGCGGTGGTCGGCGCTTCTGACAACCCAGACAAGGCCGCACACAGGATCCCGCAATACCTACAGTCACAGGGCTACCGAATCATTCCGGTGAACCCGAAAGGCGGCCACATCCTGAACGAGGACGCCGTCCGTTCGCTCGCCGAAGTAGACGAGCCGGTCGATGTGGTTGACGTTTTCCGGCCGCCCGCCGAAGCGGAAGCCGTGGCTCGGGCTGCCGTGCAGATCGGAGCCAAGGTCCTCTGGTTCCAGCCGGGGACACACACCGATGCCGCCGTCCAGCTGGCGCGCTCTGCCGGACTGATCGTGCCTTTCGGCATCTGCATGGGCGAAACGCACGGCGCACTTGGCCTCGGGCCGGGGCCCTAGGACAACTAGGTCGTACGCAGGCCGGCTGCACTCGAGGCCGGCCTATACCCGAACACCACAGGATCTAGTCCGGCGCGGCCAATCGGACCGAGCCGTCTTCCGCCAGCGTCCAGTCGGGGTTGTGGGCGACCTCCCAGACATAACCGTCGGGGTCGGCGAAGGCGCCGGTGTAGCCGCCCCAGTCGGCCCGCGCGGCGGGACGGGCGATCGTACCGCCGGCGCGCTCGGCTTCGGCGAGGAGCGCGTCGACTTCCTCGGGCGAGCGGACGTTATGCGCCAGTTCGATCCCAGGTGCGCCGTGGCCACCGAGCGCCGCCCAGAGCCCGAAGACCATTCCCCCCGCCTGGAAGAAGGCCACCTCGTCGTCCGGCTGCTGGGCGCCGGACCATCCCAGTGCCTCGTAGAAGCCGCGAGCGCGCGACAGGTCCTTTACGCCGAGGGTCACCATGGTGATCCGCTGTTCCACGGGCGAAGTATGCGTTCCCTCACTGCAGCATGACCAGGAGGAGCAGAAGCCTGGCGCTGCGTCGCGGTCGATAATGGCGCAGCCACCTTCTGATTCAGCTGCCGCTGAGACCGAAGCCGGAAGAGCCGGCACGCTCGATCACGAATCGGGCGACGTCATGACCCTGCTTGAGGCCGGCTTCGTGGTCGATCCGAGTGTGGACGCCGCCGTAGATACGGCTCAGCCCGGCCTCGCCGGCGGCGGCGCTGTAGCTGTTGAAGGACCGGGTCACGCCGGAGAGCACGTCCGAGGTGACGGTGATCCTGTCGTTGTCACCGAAGAAGCCGGCCAGCACCGCGGCTCCGGCGCCGCTGATAGCGCTGTGGGCACCGGGATAGGACGGATCGGGCGCCGTGGCCAGGAGCGGAGTCCAGCTCGGGTCACCGGCGGTGGCCGGGTTGCCGTCGTTGTCTGCATCCCGGATGGCTGTGACGGGTCTCCAGAGATGGAAGTGATACTTGGCGTCGTAGAAGGCGATGGTGGTGTCCGCCAGCGAAAGGTCGAGAAGCACGAACAGTCGCGCTGTGCGTACCAGGTCGGTGTGGTGGGCGAGAGCCGACTTTTCCGCGATCTCGTTCCAGGTGGTCCAGATGGGGCCCGGCCAGAACTTCGCGACGACCGTTTGATCGGCTGTACGGCTGGTGCTGGAGTTCTGACCCAGGCTCTTCACTTCGTTGAGAGCTTGGGCGTAGGAAGGACTGGTGAGTGCCGGCGGTGCCGCGGGCCGGAACTGATCGGGCTTGTCGAGCACGAAGGGCGTCACCAGGGACCACTGAGTGAAGACCGCCGGTGAGAAGGTTGGTGGCGCCGGCCGCCAGTCGCCCGGCTGAGTGCCTCCCACGAACGGAGGCAGCGTGACTCCGGAGCCGTCATCTACACGCGCAGACAGCATGAAGGCCGCGCTGAGGTGGCCGACCTGCACGCCTTGGCCCTTGGCCACTCCGTCGGGGATCGCGGCCAGCTCGCCGGCCAGCTGCTGATCGAGCGCTGCTTTCATCGAGGGATACAGCGCCACCAGCGTGTCGTGGCCGGCTTCGGCCGCCGCCGCGTCTGCCCGGGCACCCGGTGGAGCGCTCAGGGAGAAGAGATACGGCGAACCGCTGTGTGTGATGGAAACCACCGAGTCGTAGATCGCCGCGTGCATGATGGCGAAGCTGCGAGTCGGGTGCACCGTGGCCGGCTGGGCTCCCGGTGTGTTGACTATCCTCACAAGCTGTTTGTTCCAGTCGACGACGATGGCGCCAGAACCACGTTGTGTCTCCGCTGCAGCGGCCGTCTGGCCACTACCGGTTGCGCGTTGGAAGGCGAGCACGGCGCCCGCGCCCAGAAGCGTGAGAAGCACGCCCGTCAGAGCGGCCAGAGCCCTTTTCATACGTTCGTTCTCTCCTGGTGTCCTAGAGATGCCCACAGGATCATCTGCCAGGAACAAATATGAGCAGGGGTTACACAGCGACTGGCCCGCGCGCTGGTCGACCTCGTCCCGCTGTAACGGGTGCACGTAATTGAGAGCATCTGCGCGCGGTCATTGGCGCCGATCTGGAGGAACGACTATGTGCTATGTGTGGCTTGCCAATCTGACGTTTGCTCTCTCACGGGACTTGATCGAATGGGCCCGCGGGCTGCTGGCGACGAGGCTGGCTATCCACCGGCACGACCATGAGAGCGCCAAAGCAAACGGCGGTTCCCTGGTGAACGTCGTGGCCAGAGTCGAAAGCGCTGCCGCCGGACGACAGAATGACACTCGACGTAGCTGATCCCGACGCCGCAGGCAGTCGACGGTGGTCTCTCAGACCACCAGGACCTCGATCTGACCTTCGCGAACCCGACTCTCGATCGTCGGCAGGCGGGCCGGCCGGCTCGGGAGTTGGTGTCGATCCACGCTTCCGTCCCAGGCAAAGACGGTTCGGTGGCACGGGCAGTCGAGGCTGCGGCTTTCGACGTTGGGCTGCAAGACGCAACCCAGGTGAGTGCATACCCTGGAGAGCGCCCGGATTTTCCCGTTGTCGTTCACGATCACACCCTGCACAGCCCCGGTCGAAAAGGTCCGTGCTTTGCCTGCGGGCAGCTCGCTGAGGGCTGCCACCGGGCGCCACTGAGCCGCGTTCGGGACGAGTGGGCCCGACTCGGATGCCGGCCCTGTCGGATTCAAGATCGTGCGATCGACCGTGACTCCGACCACGGCCGCTGCCGCCGCTGCGCCGGCGGCCTGCAGAAGCCCTCTGCGGCTCCAGACCCTGCTCCTGGCAGGGGGGTCTTCCAGCTGTTGTCGCAGGCGGTCTTCCAAGCGCGCCACGAATCGTGGATCGGGTAGATCAACCCCGGCTTTGAGCGGCGCCAGCTCGGTGGCGGCCGTGAGCGCCTCCAGCTCCTCGGACGTAGCCCTGAAGCGCGCGGGCCGGCGCCGCTTCAACAGGTCGTCCACGAAACGCGAGACACGGTCCTGCGGCTGACGTCTCATGGCGCTAGCTCGCCTGCCACCTGGGCCGCCTTTCTGAGCGCGCGGTACTGGAGAACCTTGGCGTTGGAGTCGGAAACGCCCATCTCCCTGGCCGCTTCAGCCACCGAGTACCCGCGCAGGAAGCGAAGCTCGAGGACCTGCCGGAACCGGTCGGGGAGCAGGGCGAGAATCCTCATTGCTCGTTCGGAAGTGGCCGAACTCTCTTCGGGAAAGTCACCGGAGGACGGGTTCTTGATCACCATCTGGTCGATATTCACCTCCGCCCCCCCACCGGCATAGTGCCTCCGCCAATGCTCGGCCAGCACCGTCCGCGCGGTCTTCACCAGGTAGGCGCGGACCTCGTGAACGGGCGCCGGCAGCCGGAGCCTCCGGAGCGCTTGCAGCAGGACCTCCTCGCAGAGATCCTCGGCATCGGGGGGGTTGCCCACGCGGCGAAACACGAGATGGTAGATGCCAACCACGTTGTCGCGGTACACGGCCTCCCAATCTTGATAGGTTCGCCCGTCGACCACTCGTAGGAAGGCCTTCCCACTGGATGGGGGTTCATCGATGGCCTCGGATTGGGAGTTCTCCCCCATGTGGTCCAACTACGTCCCGGGGTTACACTGGCGCTCCGATTCACGCTCGGTGGCAGAGGCGCCGCGTGGCCGCCCCAGCGGTCACCTCGGACAGCGCCACGTCAGTCCCCCCTCCTGGTTCTGCACGGTGCGCTTGGGCCAGCAGTCAGTGTCAGCGACCCCGTGATAGACCTTGTCTGCCTTCACCTGATAGCTCAGGATGTTCCGCGACTGCATCTCGCTTGTGTCGCCAGAGTCGATCGCAGCCAGCTGTGCGTCGTAGGCGGGTATCAGTTCGCGCAGACCCCCGACGAGCTCCGCATGAGCATCCTGCAGCCCTGCTGGCGGCGTCGTGGCGGTCACGCTATCGAGGAACGCCTGGGCCGCCTGCTTGGCCCGCACCGCTGCGTCTCGGCAGTTGACGGACGGCCGAAGGCTGCCGCAGGACCTGAAGCTCTCGTCTCCGGCCTGCTGGACAGGGGCAAAACCGGTGTCGACCAGCGCGCGGTATTGCTTAACCGCTGGGTCGGCGGGAGTTGGAGTGGCCACCGCGCTCGGAGCCGGGCGAGCGGGGACCGCTCGGGAGCGAGCCAGGGCGCCAACCAAGACGAGCGCCGCCACAACCACGATGGTCAGAACTGCCGCCACGAGGACCGCGGCTCGTGGCGGTCCGGCAGTTTCAAGGTCCAGGACCCGCACCCGGCGAATTCCCCTTCGCCGCGCCGGCTGCTCGATTCTTCCCCTGACCTCGGTTAGGATGCGGTCCTCGAGCCCATGGTCCGGTACGGCAGCGTCAGCCGCCAGAGCCCTTCTCAGCTCTTCACGGAATGACTCTGTCATTGCGCGATGGTCTCCGCCGGATCCAGCTCGGGGCGAAGCCGCCTCAGGGCTCGGTGCAGTTTGGATTTCGCAGCCTCGGGAGATGTGTTGAGAACGGTGGCGACCTGGTCCAGAGGCAGATCCAGGTAGAAATAGAGAAAGAGCACGGCCCTCTGTCCATCCGGCAAGGCCTCTATCGCTTGCCGCAGGTCGTACCGCTCCTCCACAGACGCCTCCCGAGCGCGTGGGTTCGGGATGACATCGGGCAGCCGAATGACTGACCACCAGCGACCGCGTCTGACTGTCCGGCAGCGATTGGTGACGATTGCCAGGAACCACGGCACCAAGCTGTCTGTTTGTGGGGTCAGCTGGTGGAGCTTGCGCCAGGCGCTCAGGCAAGCCTCCTGAACGGCGTCCTCCGCCTCCATTCGGTCGTGCAGCATGGCGTAGGCAAGCCGGAAGCCGGGTAGGATCGCCGGCCGCAGGAGAGTCTCGAATGCGCCGACGTCTCCCGCCTTAGCCTCCGTGACCAGCCGCATCCCCAAACTGTCCACCATCGCTGTATGAGATAGACGCGCCGACAACGGAACAGGTGTCGGGCGCCGTCAGCCGGCCGGCCAGAGCTCCTTGACGCGGTCGAGGGTGGCTACCTTCCTGATCGCCGGATGTTGCCCGGCCCCTCAGGCCCGGGGAATACACTGGTCGCCTCGGCGGCGGCCAAGCTCAGCCCAACGCCCGCTGGACATCGGGACGTGGTCCCCCCTCCCCTGCGCGTCAAGACAGAGCTTCCCCAATGCGGCGGAATTCGTCCTCGGTGAACGCACGCGCCGTCTCTGTTGTAATGGTCCCTCGAGCGGTCCAGGCCAATATCGTCCTGGCCAGCAACTCATCGTCTGAAGCCTCGAGGATGAACTCACCGTCGTACTGCCCCATCGTAAGGTAGAAGCCCTTGACCTCAATGCCCTGCGAGCGGAAGAATTCCTTGAACGCGTCCAGCCTCTTTGGTGTATCCGCAATGTTCTCAAGTGCCTTCGCGGTGTATCGGAAACGAACGATGTAGGTTGGCATCCACCATCCTCCTTTCCATCGAGGTTCCGCCGGCGGCTCTCTGACGTCCAGTCTCCGGGTACCATACAGCGTTCCCGCGGCCTGTCAATGGCGCCGAATGGACGGTGGCCCTTACTCCGCTCCGCCGCTCGAGGCATGCTCTCAGGTCTGTACGGCTGGCAGACGGCCTCGATTTAACGCGCGGATAACGAGTTCCCAGTTCACCAGCACGACAACGGCCGATGCCATCAGAACCTGCAGTGCCACAAGCAACGACAGCGCAGGTCCGTACCCGAGCCCAAGAATCTTGTAGGCAACCGGCTGGCCGATGAGTTCGCCGGCAGTGTTGAAGAGTCCCGCAGCAAGCAGCCCCAGGGTTCCGATGATGGCCCATCGACTGGGAAGCATATTGAGAACCAGGGCAATCACATAGACCCCGATCACCAGGAACGACGGCTCCAAGGCCGAGCCATCTCCGATCAGAAAGTCGCGTGTCACGTTGGATGTCGGCTTCCCGAGGGGCATTACGCCGCTGATCGACAGGAATGCTCCAACAATGAGCAGCAGCACCAGGATCAAAGCAGGCCAGGTAATTCGCGTTCGCCGCAATTGCGTCTTCTCGGTGTGGCCGATGGGCCCCGGACGGGACAGGCGGCCACTTTATCATGGGGCCGGGCCGGCGCCAAATGTCCTCACTGCGCTGAGCGACCGAACGTCAATGTTGAGCTTGATACGCCGCAGCACTCTCGTGACTCTCCGCCGGCCACTGATAGACGAGCCTGACA
>Ga0209526_10000745_pt1 | contig 21418 bp, 19 predicted proteins | sample JacPinW_OM2H0_M1_FD_188566 | JGI IMG/M metagenome (GOLD analysis project Ga0209526, IMG submission 188566) | Forest soil microbial communities from Algoma, Ontario, Canada - Jack Pine, Ontario site 1_JW_OM2H0_M1 (SPAdes) (version 2) | ecosystem: Environmental > Terrestrial > Soil > Boreal... | reverse complement strand
CGAGGCAATCCGGTCTTTCTCAATTCGCTGAACGGCATCGCGGCGAGCGGCGCACCGTCGCTCGCAACCTACGCACCGGGTCTCGGGAATGGCTTCCTTTTCGAGCACGCAACCTCTTACGCGCGCGCGCAATGGCAGACCGGGATTGCCGCCGGTGTACCGAAGGAGGCCGAAGGCGTCGGCGAAGTCATCGTTCGCGATTTTGGGCGTTTGCTAGCGGGGCGAACAAGAATCGAGACAAAGTCCGGATTCGATCTAGGCACCTACCGCACGCTGATCCTTAGCGGCATCAGCCTGAGCGGCTTCTTCGTCGACACGTTCATCGCGGAAGGCTTCAACGTGGATCCCATCAATGGCCACGGCGTCTTCGACGGCGCGATCGCGGTCGATGGAGCCGGAAATTGGCTTGCTTTAAATCAGCTCGCGGCCGCAAATGGGTCCCCCGAACATCCGTATCTCGTGCCGAATGGGAAGCCGCTCGAAGCTGCAGACCTTTTGAAGCGACCCGGGAGCGACCCGTATTACGTCGACATCGCCAACTACACCGATTTCTACCGGCTCCGCGCGAGCCTTACGGATCGAGCCGCCGTACCCGCGCGGATGCGCCGTTATGACTGGCCGAGCCCTCATGCCGCCGCGCCGAGCGGAGGAGGTGCGAGAAGTGCTCGTGCGAGCCAGTGCAACGGGGGTGTGGCAGTGAATCTCAATCCGATTTCCTACGCGCCGTACCTGCGCGCGGTGATGCTCGAACTCGAGAGCGCACTCGGCGGCGAATCCGCAAGGAGCGCCCTGCCCTTGCCTCCGACGACACTGTTCAAACTCGGTCCTGCTCCTGCAAGCAGCGAAGGCTTCAACCCCTTGCCGGGAGCGACGCTAGAAGTCCCCGTGACCGATGCAGACGACCAGCCCGTTGGCGGCGTTCGCTTTCCGGAAGTCGACTATCCGATCGGCAGGCCTACTCCGGTCTCGCTTCCGCCGGTCGCGACAACGTCGATCGATGCTACGTGCGGAAACTTAGGGGAATGGCAATCATTCACGGCTGCGCAACTGATCGAACGCTATCACGATCAATCGAATTACCTGCGGCTGTATGCTGCATCTCTTGACAAACTGATCGCTGCGGGCTATCTACTTGCTTCGGACCGAGCTCAAATGCTCAAGACAGCGGCATCCCTCTACGTCGTGTCAACGGGCAACTGACCGATACCAGTTCGGGGTCCCGATGCGACGATCAACTGCTCTCACACAATGTCGGGGCAATCCCGCGCATTTCCGCACCTGCCCGGAGCACATCGACGAACTTCTCGTGTTACTCGCACGGGAATGCGAAGGATGAGCCCCCGCCATAGTTTCGGTATATCTCCCCAACGAAAGCAGTGCGTCCTATAATAGAAGTACGAATGTTCGCATCACTCTGCGGGCTTTCGACTAGATTCGGTCACTATCCGTTGGATTTCTGTGGAATTGCGAACAGTTCTGGCGCTTTCTCCAGAGGCGCTCCTGAAACTGGTTGCTGTGCGAAGCCGCTGCTGGCTAGCTACACTTTCTGCAATGCTTCCAAGGCTTCACCGGTCGATTTCTCGATGTCGGCATGGAGGCTGTTGCCGTGTGCGTCCATCGTTACGATCGCCGCGAAGTTCTTCACGCGAAGGTGCCACATCGCTTCGGGGATCCCAAACTCCATCAACTCCACGCCGAGCACCCTTTCAACCGTCTGCGCGTAATACTGCGCGGCCCCACCGATTCCGTTTAGATACACGGCGCCCGATTCGTTCAGCGCGGCCAGGGTTTTCGCGCCCATCCCGCCCTTGCCGATGACCGCGCGGACGCCATACTTCTTGATCACGTCAGCCTGATAAGGCTCTTCGCGCATGCTCGTGGTCGGACCAGCAGCCTTAACCATCCAGCGGTCGCCCTGTTTGAGCATCACCGGACCGCAGTGGTAGAGCACGGAGCCATTCAGGTCCACAGGCGGCGCGTTCTTCATCAGGTACGCGTGGACGTTGTCTCGACCGGTGTAGATCTCGCCGTTGATCAACACCAGGTCGCCTACTTTGAGCGACCGCATCTGCGCTTCCGTCAAGGGGGGAGTGAGAATCACTTCGTAGCCGGTCAGCGTGAAACCTGAACCGCGAGCCATACGCTCGACCGGCCGCGAGGGATCGCGGTAGAGCCAACTCTTAATTGCCCCAGTCGTCACATCGAGCCTCACGCCCAGGCGCCGGAACGCCCAGCATTCGTATGCCACCGATACGAAAAAGCTCGCCGGAAGGCGATTGGCGGCCCCAATCTTGCAACCGATCAGAGAAGCCTTGCCACCGAAGCCCATAGCCCCCACGCCGAGCTTGTTAGCTTCCTCCATGACACCGGCTTCCAGTATGGCAAGGGTGGTATTGGGGTTCACATCGTCGAGCGTCCGGAAGAGTTGTTCCTTGGCCAGTTCGTAGCCGTGCGCCCGATCGCTGCCGATGCAAACGCCAACGGCGCCCGGCGCACAGCCCTGGCCCTGCGCCTGCCAAACGGCGTGCAGGATGCATTTGCGTACACCTTCGAGGTTGCGGTCGGCACGGCCGAGATGCTCCAAATCGCACGGCACCGAATACTGAATGTTCTTGTTCTCGCAACCGCCGCCCTTGAGAAGCAGTTTGATCTCAATGTCGGCGGCTTCCCATTGTGTGAAGTGCATGACGGGCGTCTCTTCCCCCAGATTGTCGCCACTGTTCTCACCAGTAAGAGAATCGACAGAGTTCGGGCGCAGCTTGCCAAGGCGCGTAGCTTCGGCCACAGCATCTTGTATAGCTTTCTTGATGCGGATCTGGTTCACGCCGACAGGCGTGCGAATCACGAAGGTCGGCATGCCGGTATCCTGACAAATGGGACCTTCATTGTCACTGGCCATGTCCACGTTGGTCAAAATAACGTCGAGGGCTTGGGAGGATTGGGTGCCGGGGGTTTCGTTGCTCGATGCAATCGACATCGCAGCGCGAACGTCTGGGGGAAGATCGCTGGACGTACGAGTAATCAGTTCCAGCAAACTGCCGGCAAGAAATTCCATCGCGCACCTCTCAAATTCTATTTTACACTTCTCTAACCCAGATGGGACCAACCCTGGCATCCATTCTCGGCCCGGAAGAAACTCCCTGCCGCGCCCTTTGTTGAAGCAAGCTCGAGATCTGATCGCTAGGGAAGTACGTAGCCGGAAAAGAGAAGGACGTCGAGCCGACTACACCCAATCGGCTTCCTGTTGCTGGCTTCCCACCCTGCGGAGTCTGATCCGCGAAAACACCGCATTGGCCCATCATCGCTAAGCCGCCGAACACCAGGACGGTGCTAGCTTGCTAGGCACTCCTGAGTGGCCGACACGCGGTCGAGTGTCATGCGAGATCTATGGACAGAGCTTTGCGCGCCTCTTCGAATGTCGACTCGCGCACCTTTCCAGCCGCGTCCACTTTCATGTGTTTGGTTTGCATCGGTTTGCCGTCGAAACGATCCTTGATCCACTCCGCTATAAAAGTCCCCGTGTTCGGCCCGCTGGTGACCGCCGAGGAGCCGATGACACCGTGTAGCGCGCCTTCATACACCAGCATCTGCTTTGGCGTCTGGATCGTATCCATCAGCTGGTAGCCGTATTCGATCGGGCTTAGTTGATCATCCTCTCCGGCGACCAGCAAGTACGGGCACTTGACCTTCTTGCCTACGCCTTCAAGTGACCACGACTGAAGGAAGCGATCCAACTCCGGCTCGGTTTGTAAACCCGTGTAGTACATGAACCGCAGCTTGAATGTCGGCGAGTTCGAATCGAATGCCGTATGGGCCGTTGGTTCAAGAGCCATGGCCTGGAGCGCACACCCCTTCAGTCGCTCGTCGCTCGCGGCGACCTGTGTCCCCAGGTAGGTGCCCAAGCTCACGCCTCGCAAGGCGATGCGGTCGGGATCGATCTCCTTCTGCGATCGTAACCAGTCCAACACCACCGGCCCGGCCTGCATCCAGTTGGTCTGCGTGAGGTGAATTTCACGAATGGCGCACTCGCCCTGGCCTGGCCCCTCGAGAGCAAGCGTCGCTATGCCACGCTCACGCAACTTATCGCCGTAGAGTGCACTCCCGCCTTCCTTCGTGCTGTCGAGACCTGAAATGGACCACACGCAAGGCACACGGCCCGAGCCATTCGATGGCAGGTGCAAGTATCCCGGCAATGACTTGCCGCCAAACGGCACCTCCACACGCCGAACCTCGTGGTCCGCGTATTGAATGTATTTGGCGTAACAGGCGTTTTTTCTATCATTGAGCGCCAGGTTTTCCTTCGTGTTCTCGAAAATTGCCCACTGCGAGAGCGCGTAGAGCAGGGCCGCGGTGAAATAGTTCTCGCGCGCCGGGACCGTGCGTCCGTCCTGTTCAAACAATTGCGCGGTCTTTTCGCGGCGGACTGCGGCCCTCGCGATTTCGCGTGTCAAGTCGTTGAACTTGTGCACGCGCGATCGTATTCCCGCAACATCGCCGAGCGCGTCGGGCCCGCAGGCACCCACCAAGCCAGCTAGCCGACCCTGGTCCCATTCGATTCCGACGGTCTCAATGACTGCGTCGAGCACCCAACGCTGATCTTGCCAGCGTCTCAACCGACGCTCCACCACCGGCGTCATCACCGGTGGCGGGGGTGCCGCCGGTGGTTCGGCGCCTGTCGACGTCGCCGGCGGAACACCGAGCAAGGGTGCTCCCGCGGCGCTTCCGATCAGAGATGCGCCCGCCAGCGTGGCCGCTCCTCCGAGAAACTCACGCCTCTCGACTAATGTATTTGCGTTGGCTTGTTGTTTGCTCGACTTATCCATCTCGTCTCCTTGACAAGGCAAAACACTCGAATTCGAGGGGCGGGAAGTTCGCAACGATCCTGGCTGGCGTGGGACATAGGATTCTTCGCTCGGCAGTTCGAAGCACAAAATTGCTCAGCAGTCGTACCCTCAACCATTTGAGTCTGAGCATCACCGCAACGAACTGCTTACGGTCGGGGCGTGCTTATCCTCCAACCCAGGTTCGAGTCGAGCCTTGATCCAGGGCAGGACTACTTCGTCGGAGATTCTTGAATTTGGCCATTCCTCCGAGCGCCCCGTATGCCCGCCACTCGGATTCACCCAGGCCGCCTTGGGGGTTCCGCCCGAGCGAAGCAGCGTGTAAAGATCCGAGATTGGCACCTGAGTATCCTTCTCACCATTGAGAATCAGCATCGGGGCCGAGGGCTGGCCCAAGAATCCCTCCGTTTTCAAAGACAGGCGCGGTCCATAGGCGAGAAATTCGTCGAGTGTCTTGACGCCGTACACGGAGGCACGCGCCGGAAACAAGTCGAATAGATATTCGCGCGTCCCGAGTCCGGGCTTCTGCCATTCCGCGGCGAAGTAATCATCGACCGGACCGCCCTGAACCACCGCACCACGCAGGCGCGCCCGTTCCACGTAGGCCAGTTTGGCAGCCCAATACCCGCTCCAACTGATGCCTCGGACCACGATGCGCCGGCTATCCACCTCCGGGCGCGTGGCCAGATAGTCGAGCACGCGCGAGAACATCCGCTCCGCTCCTACGTCAGCCCTGATGGGAGCCTCGCCCGTACCTGGCTGGTCAACGGCAAAGAAGCCGATACCGTTGCGAATCAAAGCTGCATCCTCCCCTTGAACGCCATCCTCCTTGCGTGAATCGAGTGCGCTAATCGTCAGTACGAGCGGCGCGGGCCGAACGCCCTTCGGAAGCCGAAGATATCCGACAATTTCTTTGCCCTCGAAGGGAATACGCACGGTTTCAAGAGGCGGATCGAGAAAGCGGGTGTAGTCGCGGAACGCAGCAAGAGCGCTCTGGTAGGCCTTCTCCTTGCCGGGTGAATTCGGCACTGGCCAGCGGGCGAAGGAATAGTAACGCCACGCCATTAGGTAATCGTATTGTGCATCCTTGCTGCTGTTGCTTACCTCTTCGCTCTTGGCTCGCTTCTGGTACCGCTCGGCGATCGCACTCCACGCAGTCGCCCATTCATCGCCCCCAAGGCCGTGGAGATTTGCCAAGGCCTCACGCGCATCCTCAGACTTGAGACCCCCGGCAGGCGTGAGGCTCCCATCGACACGCTTTTGCGTCTCCTCCTTGAGTTCTTCGAGTGTGCGAGGCGGAGCGATCTGGGCAAACACCGAGACCGCCACAAACAGCGCCACGATCGCTCCTGCCAAACGTTCGCGGACGCGGGGTAGGCAATCGTTGACCGACATAGTCGTGCTCCTTTTCACACTAGTAGATTCGATGATGAGTGTTGGGTCCCCACACTGCGTCGAGTCTCTAGGACGTACCGGCTCGAATGAGAAGGCGCAGACTTACCGTCCGCCCCACAGCACATTTAGGTCCAGGAGTCGCTAGAAGATGAGCTTCAAGCCCAACTGGATCGAGCGAGCACCCCCTGACCCAAGCACAGGATTCGGAGCTGCCTGGTCGGGTGTGAGGCAGCCGCATCCGAAACCGCCACCGAAACCTGCCGAAGGATCGTTTAGGGCAGCCCCAGCCGGTCCATTCGGATTGGTGAACGCCGGATGGTTGAAGACATTAAAGAACTCGGCTCGGAACTGGGCAGTGAGTCGCTCCTTGAACTTCCAGTTCTTCGTCACCGAAACATCCCAGTTGCGAAGGCCCGAGTCACGGAAGAGATTACGGGTCGAGTTGCCTACGGTTCCGAGCGCGGGTGGAGTAAGGACCGAGTTCCCCTTGAAGTAGCAGCCAACGTTAAGCAGAGTGTTCAGTTCGCCGGTCGTCTTGGCAGCGCTCCTGCAGGCCGCCGGCGGAGCAGCTGTAATCACCGGCGCTCCCGACCCTGGTCCCCCTTCTGGGCATCCCGCCAACGAAGACCCTCCCGAACCACCCCAACAAGGAATCGGGGTGTGCCCGGATTTGAAATCGCCCGCACTGCCGGTGAAGTTCCAGTATTGGCCAAAACTGTTGAGCTCGTCGATCTGATCGGTTCCGGGAAAGTCGTTAGACAAGTCCTCCGGGCTCCAGGGTGCGCCAGTCATGAGGGTCACGATCGAATTGATCTGCCAACCCTCCAGAAGCTGTCCGGGCGACTTTTTGCCGGGGATGGCGTAGGTCGTCGAAAGAGTGAATACGTGGGTTCGGTCGAAATCGCTGCTCCCGTACTGCAGCTTGGGATTCGTGCTAGTGACCGGGAGCCAGTTAGCGTTGTAAGCACTCGACGCATCGTCTAAACCATGGGAGTACGTGTAGCCCGCAACAAAGGAGAGCCCATGAGAAGTTCTCTCGGTGAGGGTCGCCTGTAGGCTGTTGTAGTTTGAAGTATCAAGATTCGATAGGCGGTCGATCTGTCCCATGTACCTGAATCGACCATTGAGTGTGTACGGTCGGTTCGCCTGCGCCTGCGATGTGCTGGCGTCGCTTGGATCGCAGAGGAAGGGGCTGGACCCGGTGGCAATCTGGCTGTTGCAAAACGCAGTTTCCCCCGCCGGGAAGCCAGAGCCCGCGGCAGGCTGGTTGATATTAAGGAAGCCCGGCAATTTCGTGCCATGGTCGCCAACATATGCGACTTCCAGGGTGAGGTTATTCGTAATAGCCCGCTGAATATTCACCGTCCAAGTTGTGATATACGGGCTACGCAGATTCGGATCGACCGCTTCCGTGTTGCAGGGAAACGGGTCTGTACCGAGGCCATCGCCGCACAGAGACGTAGTCGGGAAGATGGCGCCGCACGCCGCGCTGCCAGTTGCGCAGGCGCCGATTTGAGCTTTCCATTGCGGTGTGAGCTGGCTACCGGGTAGCACCAGAGTCAGAACATTGATGTTGCCCGCGGGGGGCGTCGTCCCGGTCTGCGTGATGATCGTAGCCCCCGTAGGGACCTGGTTTAGCCCAAGCTGGTTCGAGACCGCGATGAAAATATTAAAGGGAAGCTGCTCGTACATGATGTTTCCGCCTGCGCGGATCACGGTCTTCCCGTTGCCCCGTACGTCCCAAGCCAGGCCCAGGCGCGGCGAGAAGTTGTTGTGATCCCCGTGAAATGCCGAGCCCTCGCCGTGGCCGACCTGTACTAATCCGACGGAGGGGAGAAAATTACCGAGCTGGTTTTGGGAGTCAACCGGGACAGTGGTTAGCTCATAGCGCAACCCAAGGTTCAACGTCAGTCTCGGACTGATCCGCCAATCATCCTGGGCGAAGGCCGCGTACTGCTCGTTGTGCAAATGCCGCGCAGGATCGCCACGCAGGATAACCGAAAGGGGCGGGCTGTTCTTGACGTTGCCCTGCAGAAAATTTTCCAGATCCTTGAATCTGAAGCTGCCCTTCCCACTCTGAGTGATGAACGGATTGGCAGAGTTGTGAATGAACTCTCCGCCGAATTTGAGGGCATGGCTGCCGCGCAAAACCGAAACGTGGTCGACAATCTGCAAGCTACCGTCAGGCCCGGTGATCTTAGGCCAGTTCCCGCCCAAGCGGAAATTGGCCCGAGAAAAGGGGTTGATTCGAAGTAGCGGGAAGCCAAAGAACCGGGGATCGGTGACCCCCGTGTTGATGCCGTACGCCAACGGATTCACATTGGCATCCACGGAGAGAAAGGACTGGGCAAAGCGGTTGTATCCAACACGCAACTCGTTGACCAGCGTTGATGTGGGGGTCCAAGTCCAGCTTCCTTCTCCCAGCTGCGTGCGACCCTGCAGATTTGACATCCAAGGTCTACCTGGCTGATCTGCTCGATCATTCCAGATCCCCCCTCCACGACCGTTAAAATACAAGCCACTCAACGAGTTTTGGGCATTGATGTGGTAATCAACTTTCGCTACGCCGTCATCCTGTTGGTTGGTGCTAACTAACCCTAGGATAATTCCAGCCGGGTTTGCTCCGTTGTTTTCCGGGAAGAGAGACTCTTTGGCGCCGGGGGTGAAATTGGTTGGAAAACGCGCACAGTTCGCGGGATTGAGGCCCGCAATGTGGGCGCTGAGCGGATTGATGGTCCCTCCTGCTGCAAGCACGTCGTTGCACGCGTCGATCAAGCTCTGCTGGCAGTTACCGGCAGTGAGGACACTGCAGCCGTTCCCGCCACCGGTAGCGAGCGGGACTGTTACCGGGGCGTTCGTTATGTACGTGCTCCCAACTGAATAGCGTTGTCCTTCGTAGTTCAGGAAGTAGAAAAGCTTGTCCCTCTTGATGGGCCCACCGACGCTGCCGCCAAACTGCTCGAGCGCGATTGGATTTTTCGGAAGTGGACCGACATCGAAGTAGTTCCGCGCGTCGAGAGCCGTGTCGCGGCCGAAAGCGAATCCGGTACCATGAACGCTATTGGTACCCGATTTCACCCCCGCGTTGACGATGGCCCCAGGTTTCCAGCCGAATTCCGCCTTGGGATTCTCTTCGGTATTGAATTCCTGAATCGCATCGATCGGCAGCGACGTCGACGAATCCCCTGCGGGGATGGGCGCGTTCAAAACGCTTTCGCCGGTGTAGGCTTCATCGCCCCTCAAACCGTCTATGAGATAGCCTATGTCCTCGGAACGGTTGCCGTTGGCCGATCGTGTGTCGGCGCCGCCACCCGGATAGATCGTCACACCCGGACGCAGCGTCAGCAGGTTAATGTAGTTGCGACCATTCAGGGGAAGGTCATTGATCGTTTGATTGCTAAGCGTTCCGCCCAATGTGGCATTCGTCGTTTCCACCATCGGGGGCTCTCCGGTGACCATGATCGTCTGCGATTGCTCACCAGGCTGGAGTGCGAGATCAATTCGAACGTCCTTTCCCACTTCCAACAAAAGGCCCGGGTGCTCGACCGTCCTGAAACCCTTGGCTTCGGCCTTCACGGAATAGGTGCCGGGCGCAAGGTCGGGGGCGAGGTACTCTCCAGCCTGATCCGTGGTCAAGGTCCGCGAAACACCTCGCTGGGAATCCGCAACGGTCACCGTGGCACCGGCAATAACGGCGCCGCTTGCGTCAGTTACGGTTCCAAGAATGCGGCCCAAGTTACCCTGTGCGAAAAGAGGAAGACAAACTAATAGCACCAAGATTGTTGCACCTAGCGAACGCTCAGCGGCCCTGGTATCGACGCACAACGACCGATGAACCACCGCGCGAAGAAAATCCATAAGCGCCTCCCCAAAAAGAGTCGTTCTGTCCTGTTGTATTTAGGCCGGACCTGCACCCCACATCACCTAGATGATGCGGCTTGTATCACTGCGACGGAAAAGATGTCAAGCTTTTTCAGCGATTCCTCAACTTGACACCCTGCAACCATTGCTATAGAAGCGCTTGCAGACCATCGCGCATGGACATGCTCAAACTCAAGCGGCCTCCGCGATCCGTTCATGCCTATTACCTAGTTTGAGCGTCACAGGAGGAGGGATCAGATGAGCTCGATGACGCGACGCAAGTTCGTGAAAGGGGCAGCCCTTGCGCCCCTCGCTTTTTCACCTTTTCGTTTGAAGTCACAAACGTCGGCATCCAGTGATCGGTTCGACATCGTCGTGGCCGGCGCCGGACACAATAACCTGATCGCCGCCTATTTGGCCAAGACCGGCTTTCGCTGTGTCGTGTTAGAGGGGCGGCCGCTGGCCGGTGGGGACGTCAAGAGCGCGGAATTGACGCTGCGCGGTTTTTTGCACGACACCTGCTCGTCGGCACACAATGGCATTCAAGATAACCCGCTGATCCGCGACAACGAACTCAACCTCGACGACTACGGGCTCGAGTACATCTTTCCCGATCCAGTATTCCATATGCCATTTCTCGACGGCCCCTACATAACACAGTGGCGTGACCCGGAGCGTACCTGTGCGGAATTTGCCAAGATTTCCAAGAAAGATGCGGCCGCCTACCTTCGTATGTTGAAAGAATATGAGACCATGCAACCTAGCGCCACGTTTTGGCAGCGACGCCTGGCCATGTCGCATTGGGAGAATATCCGCGACAATTTTGAGGACGACCATTCCCGCTCATTTATGCTGGCTTGCCCTTGGTCGCAGCCACCAGCTCAGTATCCGATGACCGGGTGAATCGTCTACTCACCATTTCACCAACAGCGATACAGTCGCCCCCTCCCGAGAGGGGGTTCGAGAAGCTGACCGAGGCCCTTGCGCACTTCATCGAAGCGCATAACGGTGTCGTCCTCACGGGCAAACCGGTTACGCGACTGATCATTGGAAACGGCACTTGCAGGGGCGTGGAGTGTGCTGACGGGAGTGTTTGTCGCGCCGAAAAGGCAGTCCTCTCCACGATCCACATCAAACATCTCGTGGATATGGCGCCGCGTGAGTTGTGGGGTCAGGATTTCATTGTCGGAGTCGATACATGGCAGGCGGAATGCCAAATGTTCGTCTCCAACTACGCTACCACCGAGCCGCCGAAGTACCCGGTCGAAGGGGGCTGGCTGTCACCCGTGCACTCGGAACTGCTGGCTAGCCCCGAAAGGGCGCTGCACTTCGCATGCGACTATGCCATCGCTGCGGTCAATGTCGAGGATCCGCCCCAACATATCATCTGCTGCAGCATTGCGGATCCGGCACGAGCGCCCGTGGGCATGCATACCATTAAGTGCGTCGCGTATCGGCCCAACGAACTGAAGGAAGGCCCGGAGCACTGGGACGAGATCAAGGAGCAGGTCGCCGACGCAAACTGAGATACCTGCAGCGCTTCTCGCCAAATCTGACAAACGACAAGATCCTCGCACGGTAGTGGAGAGTCCACTCGATCTTGAGCGCATGAACCCGCATAACTGGCACGGCAGTTGCCACGCCGGAGCGCAGGGCCCATCACAATCAGGCGCCATGCGTCCGATGCCCGGCTGGGGACAATACCGGATGCCGATACCCGGGTTGTATCAGACCGGTGCGACGACCACCCCTGGAGGCTCAGTGACGGGAATCCCTGGGCGAAATGCGGCGTCGCTGCTGCTCAAGGACTTTGGCACCAGCATCGAGGAAGTAGTGAAGAAAAAAGCCTAAGACATGTTGCCCCGCAGTTCCGAGACGCCCGTCCTTCTGATGTCTTCAGCCTCATCGCTCAACGGGCCGAGGCCATCAGAATATACCTTCGCCGTGCGCTTCGCACGACGCCGACGGCATACCGAAGCCAGTTTTCCGTGTCCCCTGCACCCGCTCGCGCCGCATAGGTGCCACCGAAGCAACTCAACACAATCTGGAAGGCGAAGTTCGCGCCGCGTTGTCTGACTAACTGCGAAGCGAGAGCTCGGAAACTCTGTTAGCGACCTACCGATCCTGGTTCGAGCCGAGGGTGGCAACTCCCGCACGCCGAGAAAATGAGACTTCGCTCGCCTTTTACCGCCCCCGGCCGTCGGGCGCCAACAAAGAACGCGTACCGGGCGCAGCCACTACGACGTGGCTAATCAAGAAGCGATGCAAAACGGACCGCATCTAACTCGGCAGGGGCCATGGTCGATGCGAAAGCGGGTAATTGTATTTCTCTCCGTCGTGCAGTCGATAGTGTTTCTCTCGCACTGGTTCGTATACGAGACCTGGACGGCTTTCCGGACAGCCCCTTTCCGGCCCGGGAGTTCCAGCCTCGGCATCCTCTTTGCGCTCCTGTCGGTTACCTTCCTCACGGCATCCCTGCTCGCCCGGTTCTATTCGCATCTCCTCGTTCGGCTGTTTTATAAGGCCTCGGCCGTGTGGCTTGGATTTTTGAACTATTTCTTCCTCGCAGCTTGCTGCGCTTGGATTCTCTACGCAATCGTCAGACTATTGGGGCTCGACTGGGACCGGCCCTCCATCGCGTCCGCGCTGTTCGGCGCCGCCGTTCTTGTAAGTACGTACGGCCTGCTGAATTCCGGTCGGGTCCGGGTGAAGAACATTACCGTGAAGTTGCCGAACTTGCCCGCAGCTTGGCGTGGACGTGTCGCCGCGCTAGTAACAGATATGCACCTCGGTCACGTCAGAGGTTACCGCTTCGCAGAGCGGATCGTCACAATTCTGTCCCGCTCCGGACCAGACATGGTCCTGATCGGTGGCGACTTGTACGACGGAACCGCTACGGACGTGCGCAGGTTGGCTGAACCCTGGAGGGAACTCCCGGCTCCGCTGGGAACATACTTTGTCGCTGGGAACCACGAAGAGTTTGCCGGCCCCGGGGAATACTTCGAAGCGGTGAAGGATTCCGGTATTCGTGTGTTGAATAACGAGAAAGTGGTTGTCGATGGCTTGCAGATTGTTGGCGTGCACCACCGAGACTCGGTCAACCCTCAACGTTTCCGTGCGATTTTGAGGGAAGCCAATTTGGACACTAACCGCGCCAGTATTCTGCTCACCCATGCACCGAACCAGTTGTCAATCGCAGCGGAGGAAAAAATTGTGTTGCAGCTCTCAGGTCATACACATGGGGGTCAGTTTTTTCCGTTTACGTGGATAACCTCGCGGATTTACGGTCCCTTTGTCTACGGACTAAAGCGCCTGGGGAATCTGCTGGTGTATACATCCTGCGGAGCGGGCACTTGGGGTCCGCCAATTCGCGTGGGCACGAACCCTGAGATCGTATTGATTCGCTTCGACTGAAGAACACAGCACAGGTAGCGCCCGGTGTCATACAGGCAACGATTTGGCCGCGTGGTGAAGTAGTCTCGGGGCTCGCCTTCGACTTTGATGCCACACTGAGCAGTCTCTCCGCTGAATAAGCATGAATACCGATGGGCGCGGCCAGCAACACGAGGTTCCCTCTTCGCGACGGGATCGATGTGGGCATCCTCGGTGCAACTGGCATTGCTTCCATCCACAGAAGCACAAAATTGGTCGGGAAAGCACTGAGTTAACTTTCGAGGTGGAACAAACCTCCAGCTCCAGGCAGGTATTGGTCATGTTCCCAAACTTATTGATCGCCACCCGGATGACAATCTTGCTAGAGCGGAGAAGCAGCTGGCTCTGGACCTGTAACGACATACGAGATAACTCCACGCTACCGTTACCTCTTGTTCGCGCCGTGGTCGCCGTAAAGGAACAACCCCACATTGCCCCACTTGTCTGTTTTCCTTTCCCGCCGGACGGTTCCGGTCCGGCGGAATCTGCATATCTCGGGATTCCCACGTATTCGGGTAAGAGCCCCAAATCACCCGCCGCGGTTCACGCGGAGATTTCTGTTACCTTCTTGTACTTTGAGCGCCATGAGTGTCTAATACTGGACCGGAGGCTTTAATGGACATACTTGTGGCATTGAAACAGGCAGCAACGAAGTTAGAACGACAGTTGACAGGGGTTCAGGGAGCTATCGCCGTCTTAGGCGGAGCCACGAAAGTTACGTCGCGACGCCGCCGCAGGGGAACCGGTACGCGCAAGAAGAGAGTTGTCTCTGCGGCTCTTCGAGCCAAGTTGTCTCAGAAAGCCAAGGAACGGTGGGCAAGGATCAAGGCTGCCGAGAAGGGCAAGAAATCCAAGTAGCCACTCCTTGCTAGTCGCGGAACTTGTGCGAAAGCACCGGTGGGCTTCGTTTTGATTTCTTCATCCTTCGCGACCAGTAGCGTTCTCTTCCGCGTTGGACTAACGCCGACGAAAAACGCACCCACTCACGGTGCAGTTCTTGTGGCCTGTCTACGGACGGTTCATTCTTGTCGGAGCCTGGCTCGCGATCTGGGAACCCGTGTGATCGCACCGTTTCCGGTAGCGACCCGCACAGGTGAATCACTTCGGTATGTGGCTGACATAGTTGACTTCGGAGCGTCTGGAATAGTTATGGGGTGGAGTTATCCCCGCTTTTGAGACAAACTGCGGCACTACCTTGCCAGACCCTGATGCCGGGAGTCTTCTGCTTCCTCATCGTCCGCCTTGTCCATACTGAGTATGGAGGATTCACTGTGCCAGCCGGATTAGAACCGCGTACAGATCACGACGGACGGACACGGGACATACCTAGAGCGGTCGGCAACGCCTTCGGCGCTGATGTTGACTACGCCGAGTTGCACAAGATTTAGGGAGCCGTTGCGGAAGCTCGTCGACACACAGCACTCAGAACAAATCGAGTTGTCTTGGGTCGGTACCGTGTTGGAACGAGTTAACCTGTCCCCAAAGGGGATTACCCACGACCCGTTTCACATTCGTTTGCAACAGGGCGATGAATCCCTGTATCTTGCTTGACCGGTTGTCGCGTCGATACGCAATACCGGTCTCCTCTATCAGCCAGGGTTCACGGAGCCTCCGATAAGCGATACCTTGGTGATCTGCGGGAATTGCCGAGATCTTCATAAACGCTATGCCCATGCCTTCTGCGACCATATACAACGCCTCCGCGTCGGTTGTCACCTCCTGTACTACATTCAGCTTGTATCCCACCTTCCTGAAAAGGCTGTGCAGATGGTCGTGGAAACCGGGGCTTTGTTGCCTGGGAATTGAGATGACTGGCAGCCCGTTCAGCTCCCGAGCCTGTATATCGGCCTTGGCGGTGAGCAAATGAGATTCGGGCATGACGACAGCTAGGGCTTCCCGCAGGAGATGCTTCACAACCAGAGATTCGTTTCGAACCGGCAGCGTGAGAAGGCCGACGTGAATATTCCCGTGCAAAAGAGCCTCTACTTGGTCATTGGTGTGCGAGCTGATGAGGGCCAGCTTGAATTCTGGTCGCTGCAATTTCGAGAGGCTGCGGATAATTGACAAAAGCCGCAAGTTCATTTGGGGCGAGTACCCGATTGAAACGAGGCGATCTCCGGGGAGGCTGGCGTCCTTGACAAGTTGAACGGCACGTTCGGAATGGGACAAGGCTTTTCTGGCTTCTTTAACAAACATTCTGCCCGCAAGGGTCAATCGGACCTGGCGATTGGTGCGCTCGAACAATTGGATACCCAGTCTGTCCTCGAGGTCGCGGATTTGTTTGCTCAGGGTGGGCTGCGAGACATGAACGCGCAGTGCTGCGCGGCTGAAGTGCAACTCTTCCGCTACGGCGACAACATAACGAAGAAGCCGAAGTTCAACGCTTGGGTTCACGGCGAGTTCCCTGCTGTTGTCCTCGTTCCTAGGTAAGCGCGATAATCTGCCTGTTCTGATTCTCGATACGTCAGTTATAGACTCCGCAGCCTTCCCGAAAAGCATACATAATTTTCGAGCCATAGATGTGCTTTCGCGGTACCGGTATTGCTATCACCGCTCTTAATCGCACCAGATGAGACTGGACGGAATCCATTCCGTCGTCGATTCATAGACAAGGGTTATCAATGCGGGACGAAGAAGCATTGGACTTCTCATACCTGCATAAGTGCCGGTCGAAACGAGGCTGTCTCGATTGCCCCTGAAGAGGTTCCTACCATGTTCCCTGCCTTTGTGAACGGGTTGGATTCTCGATCCCTCATTGGGCCCTCCTTGCTACTGCAGATGGTGGCGGCAGTTGTGGAATGTCGAGTCACGCTTCTTTCCATCCGTCTGTCCCGAGTGTGTACCGGGTACGCTCGATACGCGGCGATCGAGACGCGCGATTGACACTTGAGGTCGGCGGGCGTATGGTTTGCGCACTATCAAGACGGCAGTCGGAAATTCCGATTTGCATCTGGGAGGCGGCCTATGGTTAATGCCCCAGCCAGCTGTTTAGGTCTCTTCCGGTTCCTCGCCGGACCGCGGGAGCGAAAGCAGCTTTATCGCCAAGAAGACGCGCATAAGAAAATGGGGACACTCGTCGCGGTGGTCTTGTTGGCCCCTCTGGTCTTCGCGCAGGGCACAGCGCAGGTGACCGGTGTAGAGCCATCGTCTGGGAAGGTGAACGACAACGTAACCGTGACAGGAGAGAATCTGGGGAAAGGCTCCGTTTTGGCCGTATTTCTGTCCGACGACAAGAACGATTACAAGGCTGCAGTCGTAGAACAAGCCGCTGACAAGATTGTCATGAAGGTTCCGCAGGTGCGACCCGGCGATTACAATGTTTCCATTGAGGTGGGCACCAAAATCCTCATCGAGCCTGTGCGGTTTAAGGTGCAGAACTAACACACCGATACTGGAAGGGTCGCCTTGGAACCCGCTGACTAACTCTTATTTATTCGTGCCTGTTTGCCGATGAATCATTCTTCCTTTGCAGTCGCCACCTCGAAAGGTTGTTCGCGTAAAGTCCGATACAGACTAGATTGGCCGGGACGAATCCGAACTGAGCTGTGCGGACTCCTATAAAACAAATGATGAGGCTATTCACCCCTGCAATGACCCAGCCCTGCCATATTTTCTTCCCGACGAGCACCGTCGAGAGGATCGTCAACAAGCAGGATAGGTAATCGAGCCTAAGCATATCGCACCCATACCCAGCATATGGATTGCGCTTCGGCGGGGCTACTGGCCGAGAGGACAGCTCCCGGACAGGAAAGCAGACCTGAGGATTGGCCGGCGATGTTCCCTTGTCGTTGCGTAGGCCGGCGCAAGCATTCGACAGTAGTGTGCCCTGCAGGATCAGCGTTCGCTGGCGGTCATCTTCCAAGGTGTCGACCTTGGTTCCCCTCATCTTCGACGGCAAACCGATGGTACACTGTCGCTTCCGTGGCGTCCGACAGTCAGGAGAAAAACTAGGCCAGGGCGACCGCAGTCGATCTTGCGACGGACTTCGAGGATGGGGTGGCATACCAAGAGACAATCGATCACCCGGCGATTGACGCAATCGGTCATGGCGAAGGCCGCCCCATCGCGCCTATGGTCGCGGCTAGCAATCTTGATGGGGGCTAACTGTCGCCGCAGCTTTCCTTCCAGCGCAGGCACTTCGAGCAGTACCAGATTCATTGTGCAGCAGTCGATGCGTGATTGAAAAAATGGTCCTCGATAGACGGGGGATGGTCAACTCTTCCGATCACTTCCCCTTCGATCTGACGATATTTATGCGGCCGGCGCAGAGATTTACCGCGCCTTCATCAACTCGTTTACTTCTCCATAGGGAATAGCTCTGTCTAAAAATGTTCCGTATGAACCCTGATCAAATAGTTCCCGCGCCGCATCCCTTGCCAAAGCTAAAGCGCTCCGCATGATACCTGAGCCAACACTAACGCGCGCGACGCCGATCTGCTCCAATTCCCTGACGCATGGTGTGCCACGGCTAGCCAACACATTGACTGGTCCAGAAATTTCCCGAACGAGTCTCTCGATCGTGTCTCTATCTGTCACACCTGGCACGAATAGGCAGTCAGCACCGGCCTCCCGGTAAGCATTCGCGCGATACACCGATTGATTCAATCGCTGTGCTGGTTCACCGACTTCCGCGAGGAAGACATCCGTTCGCGCGTTGACGACGATCCGAACACCTGTCTGTTCGGCAGCTTCACGGGCGGCCCGGATTCGCTCAATTTGTTCTTGGATTTCAAACAACGGCAGGGCGCGATCGTCTGAAGCATCTTCCAGATTCAATCCAACAGCACCTGCTCTAATTATCAAACGAGTTGTCTCAGCCACGTCTCCCGCCGCACGTCCATACCCTGCCTCAACATCAGCGGTCACAGGTACCGCTACGGCCCCTACGATACGAGCTATGGCTTCAAGCATCATCTCGAGCGGAATTTTCTGGCCGTCTGGATACCCGAGTGCAGCGGCGATTCCAGCACTGGTCGTAGCGATTGCCTTCGCGCCAACGCTTTCAAACACCCGTGCGCTCGCCGCATCCCATGCATTTGAAAGCACGAGAATCGGCGGAGAACGGTGCATCTTCTGGAAGGAATCGGCCGCTAGTTTCAGCCCTTCAATCATATACATCTCCCAGTGTAACAATTTCGGGCCGGCGCCTGTATTCAAGAATTACAATAACGTGAGCGCCGCGGAATGCGAAGTTACTTTTAGTCATGTAGAACACCTGCTTCCCTCCGTCGCACGCCCACGTCGTAATGAAAGTAGCGAGCACCGTAGGGCGTCACGAAAGGTTTGACAGACTCCAGCGTGAGCTCATCGCTCGCGATGGGTTGAAAAACGCCGTAGGCGTCGGGGCGCTTGAGATCGAGATCACGAGGCACATCGCGTCGCAGCTCGATTCACGCGCCGGTATTCTGTAGAGATTTGTTGCGTCTCGAGTGCAACGGCGCGAAACTCGCTCTGTGGAGTCAACCCATCTCCGAAATTCGAACAAAGGCTCAGGGCTGTAAGCTGAAAAAGGACGAAAAAACCGACGTTCGCTTTTCAGTATCTTTCCATATGCCGATAACGTGTCCGCCGGTTCGTTTGATTCCCGGGAAAAGCATCCGCAACTGGCGCATCGCAAATTTGATGGACTAGCGTATAGTTTTTCAGGGTGCGGCCATTCGCCAACTCTATTGCGCGGGTAGGGCAACAGCGCCACATGGAGAGCGACAGCTGACCTTCTCGATTTGCCGACCCGTCCCGGCCAGTCGGGAGCCTTAACGAAACGGACGCGCCAGAGAACGAAGGAGATCGACGATGCCGCCGCAAAATTCAGATGTCTGGTTCATCACGGGCTGTTCGACTGGCTTTGGCCGAGAACTTGCGAAACTCGTGCTCGATCGTGGCTATCGCGCCGTCATTACGGCGCGCGACCCGCAAAAGATTCAGGACCTGACTGCGGGCCACGAGGGCCGAGCACTCGCGCTGAAGCTCGACGTCACCAGTGCGGAGGAGGCGGCCGACGCCGTAAAGAACGCCGAAACAACTTTTGGCAGCATCGACGTGCTCGTGAATAACGCCGGATATGGTTACCTGGGCGCGGTCGAGGAAAGCGAAGAGGAAGAAGTCCGCGCCATGTTCGAAACAAACTTTTTCGGCCTCGCCCGGATGATCCACGTGGTACTCCCGGGCATGCGGCAGCGGCACCGGGGCAGCATCGTCAACATCTCCTCGATAGGAGGTTTGGTTGCATTTCCGGGTGTGGCCTACTACAACGCGACCAAATTCGCCGTGGAAGGCCTTTCGGAGGCGCTCGCAAAGGAGGTCGGGCCTCTCGGAATCAAGGTGCTGGTAGTTGAGCCAGGGCCGTTCCGCACCGACTGGGCCGGGCGTTCCATTAAGAGGAGCAGCCGGCAAATCCAAGACTATGCTGCAACCGCCGGCGCTTTCCGCGCGCGCATCACGGACGGCAACGGAAAGCAGGTAGGTGACCCGGTTCGCGCCGGTGAGGCAATAATCAAGGCGGTAGAATCCGAAAACCCGCCACTCCATCTGGTCCTGGGCCGGATAGCGCTTGATACTGCGCGAGCCAAGTTCGACCTCCTGCAGCGCGATTTGGACACCTGGCAGGAAACTGCGCTGAGCGCCGACTACCCTGACAGCCAAGCCACTGCAGCGAGGTAGCGTCGTCTCTTCCGATCTAGTTATCCGAGGAGTATTTCGGGATGAACGCGTTCTCCCTCAATTTTGAATCGTGGACGGGCCCGCCCGGTTTATTTGTGTGAAACTCCCACCACTCTCCGATTGGTGTCCCCAATGGGTCATCCCACGGGGCGAGGTGTTAGCTGTGGGGCGCTGTTCGGAGCGGGAACTGGGCCAGGTGAGTTAGCGGGTTGCTGCAGTTTGTTCCTTCGCAAAGATAAGGCTTGAGTCGGCAATCCCCTGATGAGATCGAAAAGTCTGCTTCAGATTAGAACGTTTATCTTAGCCCGATCAGTTCCAGTGCCTCGTGACTCGGCCTTCAATCATCACGGCGCGCGTATCGCCAAACCTGTATGGCTGCTCGAGGAACCTCACGCCTTCGTTTCGCCTGAGCGCGATGTGATCGGCCACATGTCCGCGGGAGCTCACAAGCGGGCGGTCTCCCTGACGCGCGTACCAATTAAGCGCCACATCCTCGAAGCTGACACCCGACCCAGGCTGACGGATGGTCCCTTCCCTTTCAAGCGACGGCCAACTCCGCCCGTCCCGCTCGACCGTGCAGTCGGCATCGGTGCGGGGCTGCTGGCCAGCGGCGCCTTGGCTCGTGGACGCGTTGAGGTGCTTTTGATACCAGGGCCGTGCGCAGAACGGGTCTTCCTGGTACATGTGCACGTGATTGAAGCGCTCCTCTGGCATGTCCCCCTGGTACTCGACAACGGCACCGTCGGGACCTAACAGGTACGCGAAGCCAGCGCCCCCGCGCGGCTCGACGCCCTTGGCTTTGGCTTCGGCAATCTGGGGCTTGGTCAGTCCTAGCACTCCTAGGGTCCTCGGCCACGTATCGCTACTGATGAAACCGTTCCACCGTCATCCGACGTATAGAGCGGCAGAAGTTGGACATTTTGCTGCTTATAGGTCTCGAGGTTCTTGCGCGCGTCGACGAGATGCCAACCAAAGTGCCAGATCGCGGTCTGGGGCTCGGTTGCAGGTGTCGCATTCACCTTGGTGAACAGCACGTGGACTTTGCCCGCTTTCAGCGCAGGAAATCCTGCAACAATCGCCTTCGTCGTGCTCGGGAACTGCTTTGTGTAGAAGTCGATCGCTTCGTCCGGGTTCGTCGAGTTCAGGTGGAGATGATGGAAGCCCGGTGCCGGCAGTCTGTCGGGCTGACTGTCACTCTGGGCGCTTGCCAAGATCGGGGAGAACAGCAG
>Ga0209526_10000744_pt1 | contig 21441 bp, 19 predicted proteins | sample JacPinW_OM2H0_M1_FD_188566 | JGI IMG/M metagenome (GOLD analysis project Ga0209526, IMG submission 188566) | Forest soil microbial communities from Algoma, Ontario, Canada - Jack Pine, Ontario site 1_JW_OM2H0_M1 (SPAdes) (version 2) | ecosystem: Environmental > Terrestrial > Soil > Boreal... | reverse complement strand
AGAGATCAACGAATCGTACCTTCACGCAGCCTCCACTTTTTTCATGATGCGGGCGGGATTTCCTGCCACCACGGCATTGTCTGGCACATCTCGAGTAACGACGCTGCCCGCTCCAACGATGGCGTTTTCTCCAATTGTGACTCCGCACAAAATCGTTGCACTGGTGCCGATCGACGCTCCGCGTTTTACACGTGTAGGCACGACCCGCCAATCTGCTTCGGTTTGCAGGTGTCCATCAGAGTTTGCAGAACGCGGGTACTTGTCATTGATGAATGAAACGTTGTGCCCGATGAAGACGTTATCGTCGACCTGCACGCCTTCGCAGATAAAGGTGTGGCTGGAAACCTTTACGTTCCGGCCAATAACAGAATTCTTCTGTATTTCAACAAAGGTTCCGATTTTAGAGTTGTCTCCTATGATGCAGCCGTAGAGATTCACGAACGCGAACACCTTTACATCGCGGCCCAGCTTCACATCAGGTGCTATCCGGCAGAAGTCCATTAAATCAGCTCCGTACCAGCGCTTCGACTACTGCTTCCTCAAGGAGCACTTCACGACCATTGTTCTCGAGGGATCGCTGTGCCGCTTCCAAATAGCGAACAACTCGATAACCTGCCACGCCGTCGGTTAACGGAGCGCGATTTTCCGTGATTGAGGAGACAAACTCTCGTGCAACACGCTGGAGAGCTTCGGTAGTGTCGATTTTAGGTATAAGGACGTCACCGGAACGATAGCCTACCAACGCTTGGTAGCGTTTTTCCGCGGAGCCGTTGCCATTACCACCATTGACGACGATACCCTTATCATAGACTCGAATTTTATCCGTCGGCTCGACGTCATCGTAAACGACCATTTTTTTGGAGCAGCCTAGGAGCGTCTGGCGAATCTTTACGGGAGCAAGCCAATTAACGTGAAAGTGAGCGATTATATTATTTGGAAAGCGCAGGGTCATATAGGCGATGTTCGCAATGTCGTTGCCGGCGTGGCTGGCGCCTATGGCCGAGAGGGCGATGGGTTCAGCCCGAAGCAGGAAATCCATAATAGATAGATCGTGAGGAGCCAGATCCCAAATAACGTTGATGTCTCGCTGGAACAGCCCGAGGTTTACCCGGATGGAATCGAAATAAAGAATGTCGCCAAGCTCTCCCGAGTCGACAAGCTCGCGCATCTTGCGAACCGCACTGGTGTAGATGAATGTGTGGTCGACCATGAGAATGCGGCCGACGCACTCGGCTGTTTCGACGAGATCGAGCGCGTGTTCACTAGAGTCAGCCAGCGGCTTCTCGATCATGACGTGCTTGCCGGCTTGCAGCGCCGCCTTCGCGATGGGGTAGTGCGTGGACACTGGCGTGGCAATAACCACTGCATCGGTATAAGGATCAGCCAGTAACTCCTCATAATTTTGGGTGCATCTCACGCCCGGATACCGCCTGGCAATCTTATTGAGCCGCTCCTGCGAAAGGTCAGAACAGCCAATAACCTGTGCATCATCCAGATCGCTGAAATTACGGATGAGGTTAGGACCCCAGTAACCCACGCCAATCATTCCTATGCGGATCAAATTATCACCTCGTGACCTGCCTCCCGGGCCGGTCGCCGCGAATCGAATCGAGATGTGAAGGGCAAAGCTCTTGCCAATCTCAGTCTCGGAAATGCTTGGACGGCTTTTGCTCAAACCTTGTGTTTTCAGCATTATAGAAAGGGTGGGGTGTTCGAGAACCCGCCTTACCATCCCACTGAGACTTAGTCGGGCACCTAAAGGCAAAGGATTTGCCACTTGGTGGAACACTTTTGACGAGGCGTAAGAGGTGATGCGTAATCACAAGTGCATCCGGGCATGGGAAGAAAGCTTCCGCGAATGTAAAACGAATTGTCCGGCAAGAAAATCACCCTCGTCTATGTGATGAAAATGCGAGACTTAAGCGGTCACCAAAGGATATCCGCGTGCATGGATGGGGATTCTAATGGCCTTGATAGATAGAAACCGAATCATGCCGGCATTATGGATCGCTTTTTCGGTCGTTTTCTTGCTGCCTTACGGGACTTTCTTTAAAGGCTTATTCCGAACCTGGGTGAGCGATACTGAGTTCTCGTACGGAATGTCAGTTCCAGTAATCGCTGGCTATTTAATATTTCGTCGTCGTGCCGCGTTCAAGGACGTTGCGCAGGATCCTTCACCGATTTGCCTAATTCTTGTCGTCGCGGGATGCGCGTTCCAGATTGTGGCCAGCCTAAACGGGACGTTATTATTCTCTGGTGCCGCATTCGCAGTTTCTTCAATGGGTATTGTGGGGTTCTTGTGTGGCCGCCACTACCTGCGTATGGTAGCAATGCCGTTGAGTTTTTTGATACTCATGGTCCCGCTTCCATCATACGTAATGGGAATGGTCACTTGGAATCTACAGATCAAAGCAAGTTCTATCTCCTCCGCATTGCTCGAGTCTCTTGGAGTTCCTGTCTATCAGGAAGGGGTCCTATTGAGACTGCCGAATTACGCTTTGGAGGTGAAGCAGGCGTGTAGCGGCCTCCGTTCGATTTTTGCGCTTTTGACGCTGGCATTTATCATCGGACTACTAAGTGAGAAAAAATGGGGAGTTCGCGTCTTGCTAATCATCGCCACACCCATCCTGGCACTTGCCGCTAATATCGTTAGAATTGTCAGCACCGGCTTTATCGCGTGGCGCTTCGGAGGACTAGCGCTCGGCGAGTCGGTGCATACGATTCTGGGCATTACCGTCTTCCTGGGCACAGTTTTAGCTCTTCTGGGGTTTCAAAAGATCTTACGATGGGCACACAACAGTTACGCTTGGCGGTCTTAATCATTCTTTTTGCTGTGGCGATGATAGGTGCCCACGCTGCTGATGGGTATCGGATGGCTCAGACTGTAGCGCCTGCCTGGAACTCTCTGCCTCGAGAACTTGTAGGATGGTCAGGAACGGACGGTGCATTTGACTCAGCTTATGGTTTAGATCCCGCGGATACGAGTTTTTTACGAATTTACCAGCGTGCGGAAACCGCGCCCGTTGTTGCTTACGTTGGCTTTTATCATAATCTTGCCACATATATGGAATTCCATACGCCAGAGATTTGCTACCCCGCGCAGGGGTGGACCGTTCTTTCCTCGGGCCGATCCGTTGACGTAATCAATAGTCGCGGCCAGTTTCGACCAGAGCAAGCTGTTGTGGAGAAGAACGGGCAACGCCGGCTGGTGGTCTGGTGGTATTACGCGGGTGCCCGTGCCTTCGAAAACCGCATCCGTTACGCGTTCGCAGTCCTTGTCTTGTCGTCCTTAGGAGGCCGGAGGGACGGCTCCATGGTGAGGCTCGAAACGCCATTGGACGGCAACGGTGACCTTGAGTCCGCCAGTAAACGTCTCGAAGCATTTGAAAGGAATTTCCTGCCGAAGCTGGATGAAGCGCTTCCGCACTGACCGGCGCAGGATTACCACATGCAAATTCTTGGCTCAGAGAAAGACGCCGCGGGAGAAATAGGAGACTTGGCCCGTACTCACATATTGAGCGTGGATGTCGAGGACTATTTTATGGTGGAGGCCTTCGCTAACTCCATTCGCCGTGAGGATTGGGACAAATGGCCTTCACGTGTTGTGGCCAGCACGCACCGCACATTGGAACTTTTCGATCGACATAACGTTAAGGCTACATTCTTCTTTGTTGGTTGGGTGGCTGAAAAGTTTCCGGAATTGGTCCGCGAAGTTTACTCCAGAGGACACGAACTTGCGTGCCATAGTTATTGGCATCGAACCGTCTACTCCCTCACGCCAGAGCAGTTCCGCAGCGATACACGTGCAGCGGTACGTGCCATCGAAGACGCGGCAGGTGTGAGAGTATGCGGGTATCGCGCGCCGAGTTGGTCAATCACCCGTGACTGCATTTGGGCTCTGGACATATTGGGTGAGGAACGCTTCAGCTACGATTCGAGTATCTATCCAATTCATCATGATCTGTACGGCGTGCCAAACGCACAACGATTTCCACACACGCATACCTGTGCGAGCGGTCAGACGCTCCAAGAATTTCCCCCTGCCACGCTACGGATCTTCGGACAAAATTTTCCCGGTGCTGGCGGCGGGTACCTTCGAATCTTCCCGCTGGCTTATACGCATTGGATTTTTCGGAGGTTCGAGGGGGCCTATCGTGAGCGCGTCGTTGTCTACCTTCATCCTTGGGAACTCGACCCGGATCAACCGCGTGTCCGAGACACGCTGAGGTCCCGACTACGTCATTACACAAATATACGGGGAATGGAAACCCGACTAGACTCGATCTTAAGTTCCTATCAGTTTGGTCCGTTTGAGGAAGCAATAAGGCTTGCCAATTCAGCAGCGTTCCCGGCGTCTTACAAACTAGAAACTGATGAACCTGCTGCCGTAGGGTTATAGTGGGAACGGCGCCCAGGCCCACAAATTCTTCTCAAACAAAGTAAGGCGACCATGCCTCTCATGATACCGCACATACTGACCTACCACGTTATCGCGCCAGAACCATCTCGCTACGTATACAGTGCAAGCTGTCAACAGTTTGAAGAACATCTGGAAATTATTTTGGCACTTTCGTCCACATGTGCGGGGATTACTCCCCGGGTGACCTTCGACGATGGAAAGCTTTCGGACTTCGAGTTTGCGCTTCCACTTCTTGAAAAACATCGTGTGCGAGCGATCTTTTTTGTCACAGTAGCTCTTATCGGGCGTGAGCAGAATTTCATGAAATGGGACCAGGTTCGCGAAATTGAATCGTTGGGTCACTCCGTTCAATCGCATGGCTGGTCACACGTCTTACTTACCCAAGCGAATAAGAGTGATCTTATCAACGAATTGGAGCAGTCGAAAAAGACTCTTGAAGATCGCTTAGGCCGATTGGTGGACTCAATATCACTTCCGGGCGGACGGTGTAACCGGAATGTCCTTGATGCATGCTCCCGAGCAGGCTATCGATATGTTTATCATTCCAATCCGTGGAAGGCAGTTCAAAATTTGGCTGGCCTGACATTTGCGGGCCGTTTAATGGTGAGAAATTCGATGAGCAGCAGACATCTGAGGGATATTCTCGATGGCAATCCTCGAACTAGTCTCTTCTATCGAACGGAATATTTCCTCAAGGAAGCTGGGAAAAGATTGATTGGGGACAAAATTTATCATCGTCTGTGGCGGAGTTTAGCAAGAATCGCGATACAACGTGATTCCCAGGTAGGTTAAAGAGCGGAACACAATTGTCGTTGAGTAACTATGAAGATCCTTCACCTCATTAGCAGTGCTGGCCAATACGGCGCCGAAAATATGCTGCTCGAATTGGCAACATCCGTGGCTAAACTTGGATGCACGCCGATCATCGGCGTGTTCCGGAACAAGCAAAATTTGAACACGGAAATACTGGACTCGGCACAGAAACGCGGCCTGTTGGTGTTAGGCATCCCCTGCTCTGGTCAGGCCGATCTGAAAGCCCTGAAACGAATTCAAGCATACATTCGTGAACATGGGATAGAGCTCATCCATTCGCACGGGTATAAGGCAGATATTTACGGTTACTGGGCTGCTCGAAAAACGAGTATCCCAATCGTTGCCACATGTCACGGATGGCCTGGAAGGAGCATTAAGCTCCGTCTTTTTTACTGGCTGGATCGTATTGTTCTTCGGCGAGTCGACCATGTCACTGTGGTGTCTGAATCTCTCGCGAAGAAATTGCGGGAAGCGTCAGTCTCCGTGGGAAACATTTCTCTAGTCAATAACGGAATCGATGTTACGCGGTTTGCAGAAGCGATCGGACAGCGTAAAAGCTGCACATATTCGAGTGGCGCACGAGTGGGGTTTGTAGGCCGATTGGCACCTGAAAAAGGCCTTTCGTATTTTCTCCAAGCCGCACGCGGAGTTCTGTCGCAATTTCCCGACACTACGTTCGTCCTTGTTGGGGAAGGGACCGAGCGAAGCGCGCTCGAGTCTCTCGCTGAGAAACTTAACATAAAAGAGAGAGTATTTTTTGCTGGCGTGCAAAGAGAAATGTCTTCAGTGTACGCATCGCTAGACATTTTTGTACTCCCCTCACTTTCTGAGGGGATGCCACTCGCTCTGCTCGAGGCGATGGCGGCAGGGAAATCCGTGGTCGCCAGCCGTGTTGGCGCGATTCCCAGTGTCATAACGTCGGGGCAGCATGGGCTGCTGGTCGAACCGCAGAATGTTACTGATCTGCAAAACGCAATGTTGCAGTACCTGCAAGATCCTGTTTTTGCCAGCGAGACGGGGCAAAAGGCCGCGGCGCGCGTCAGTGGTTCCTTCAGTCTACGAAGAATGGCCTCGGAATATTTGGCAATCTACCAAACAATTCTCGATCGCAAACGAAGCAATCAAACTCTCGTGCTGAAAGGGCGTCATGACCGGAGTCCTCATGCAGCCGGAGTCCGATAGCGCCGTGAATGCTAAAGTCCCTGTCCAAAGAGAATCTCGTGGACAAGAAAGTGAAAAGCACTCGTGCATATACCTGATGGATTTGTGGTCTTTTATTCCGTACTACATCGCCCAACTCTGCGCAAGTCTGCAGGCTCAATCTGTTGATGTGATGCTCGGATCAACCCGTTACCATTTAGACCGAGGCTTTTTCCGTCGGTCCGGTGTGAACCCTGACCCTGCGCTTCTCGATTGGGGTGGCCGAATTCGATCTCCGTTTCTTAGACGGATTGTAAAGTCGTGTGAGTATCTTCTCAATCTGCTGGTGCTGTGTGTGCGATTTAGTCTAGCGCGACCTGCGGTCGTCCATATTCAGTTTCTGCCATTTCTCGATCGAGGGTTTCCATTCGAAATTTGGTTCCTCCGATGGTGCCTGCGCCGCGGTATCCGCATAGTTTACACTGTTCACAATCTATCGGAGAGGGACGCGCGCAGACATTCTAAGCTCCTCTATCAACGAGCCTATTCGTCGGCTCACGCGCTGATTTGTCACAGCGAGGGAGCAAAGATTCAGCTTACGAAGAACTATGGCCTTCCTGATGACAGAATCTGGACAATCCCACATGGTCCGCTATTCGAACGAACAATGGGAGTCACCGCGGCCGAAGCACGGGCGCAACTGGGTCTAGCGACCGATGAAGTAGTAGTTCTGTGCTTTGGGGTGATCAACCGATACAAGGGAATACCATTCTTACTTGATAGTTGGAAATTGCTGACCTCATCTGGTGCTAGAGCCCGCCTCGTCATAGCCGGCACTGGGGCTGCAGATCTTCTGGCTGATACTCGGCAGAAAGTCTCGATTCTTGGATTGGAAAGTTCCGTAGATCTTTGCCTCGACTTCATACCTGTCGATCGTCTATCGATATTTCACTTAGCATCTGACGTGTTGGTATATCCTTACCAAACTGGGACAACGAGCGGAGCTCTCCTGACGGGCATGAATTATGGTAAGGCGATCGTTGCCACCAAGATTCCATTCTTTGTTGAATACTTGAGAGATGGCGAGAACGCGCTGCTCGTCAGATACGCCGATGTAGAGGGTCTAGCGCGCGCCCTTCAAAAGTTGATCGGTGATAAGGAGTATCGAGACCGATTGGCACGAAGCATTCAGGAGCGCACCGGAACAAATCCTTCGTGGACTGATATCGCGCAGGCGACGAAAGCCTGCTATGACAGCGTGTTGCATGAATCTCACCAAAAGTCCGAATACTGACGACGCGTCAATTGATAGTGACTATTGCACCAGTATGCTCAAATTCGTCGGCGGATTGGGTCTTTGAGCGACTACACCGGACGTCAATTCGTAGGCACCTATCGATGGTGTCGTTGACCTGATTAGGCCATCGTGATCGAAATTTGAAGACTTTGCGCTTGTACCGGCACCAATGGCTGGGCTGCCAGACAATAGATGAAAGTTATTGGCTGCTGCTAGGACAAACAGGGGATCCGTGTTGATGCTTCCAGAACCAAAGGAAGCGGGACAGCTACCTGCGCCAAAGCACAGATTATCGGATCCACTGACCAAGCTAGTCGTCGAGTCTGATGAAAGATACCCACCCGTGTCGGAGGAGGTCGCGACAACAACGTTGTTGTTCAACTGAACGTGCGGACCACTATTTACTGCGATTGCGCCCTGAGTTGTGCCTCCCCCGCTTGTGCTGCGCGACGAACAATTGTATAGCGTATTGTTGTAAAAGTTGGCGGTTCCGGATCCCGACGGTCCAGAATTAGTGATTCCAGGCGACAGGATGCACGTATAAGCGGAGGGCCCTTGCGAGCCAAAATCTGGGCCCAACCCGGTGTGAAAAATTACATTGTTGTAGACCTCGACGGGGCCATTCTGCGGCGCTATTGTAGCCATATTAATGCCATCGCATCGAATATTGTAAATTGTATTATCGTGGACGTGCAGATCGAATTGGTTGGGTGCGCCAGTTGAATGAAACTGAATACCGCGGCAAGCCCCATCGTGAATCGAGTTCCAACCCAGCCAGATATGGTTGGCGTTCGTTGAAAAATACATGCCGTGATATTGCTTATCATTCGAGGGGAAATTATGCATGTGATTGCCGAAAGCATATATGAATGCGGCACCGGGGCCAGCGTTTACATCGGTCTCCCAGCAAGCGTCTTGCCCGCCAGGCGCATTAGGGCAGCTCTGGTCGTTGCCAATAATTCGCCAATTCTGAACGCCTTGTAATTCCGTGGCGGAGTTGCCGCCGCGAAAGGTCATACCGGAAATCACCCAATAATTCGCGGCACCTTGGAAGTCGCTTCCCCGAAATGCCCACTGTGTGGTGCCGTTGCCAATGGACACCGTGGCACCAGGATACGCTAATAACGCGATGGGATTACTCGCGGTTCCTGATTTTCCGGAGATCCATAAGGCCGCATTGTAGTTCTGCTGAGTGTACTGCGTCACGCCATTCTCGAAATAAGTGATATCGCCAGCCACGACCGTGTTTAAAGCCTTTTGAAAGGTCGCCCAAGGACTAGCAAATGAGCCGTTTGACGAATCATTACCGCCCACAGCCACGAAATAAATATTGCCACTGCGAACGGTAAAGTTACATCCAAGGTCCGTGTTTTGGCATTGGGACGCGACTCCGCCGACCTTGACCATGATGGGACCAGAGGCGACGTTCGGCCCTAGCTGGCACGTAATCTTCTGATACCAGAGCCAAGAGGTGCCCCACACAGGGCAGTTGCTGACAGCCCCACCCCCGATGGTAACGGTCGAACTCCCTTGAGACGAACCGAATCCGGTACCGAAGATGGTGACGAAGCTGCCCAAATTGTTTTGCCCACCCGTTTGGGGCCCACTCTGAATATCAGTAAACAGGATATTTGGCGGAGTTGCCTGGGCCCGCGCCACCGGATCAATGAGCAAGCATATGAGGAAACCAAGAACTACGGCAAACAACTTGTTCCGCTTCAGCACGTAAATACCCCTCTTAATCCAAAGTTAACGGGAGGCGACGAGGCGAAAATTCAATCGGCTTCGCAAGCCCAACCACTGCCCCTTGATCCGAACCCATCGTAGCAGGGCTTGGGATAGCAGGACTACTGATAGGGCGTTCAAATTACGGACAGGGGTTAACCTGAACGGCTGGCCAGGGTGCATACACCCGGTTTGCGTATCCGCCTCTACTCGGACTCGCCATTCAGCTCAAAGGCCGAGGCTTTGCCAGGGTTACAATGAGATTCGTGCGGAACCGTCGTAACGGTCGAGTTAAAAGAAGACGGATCCAAACGAGCTCAAAACATGCCAATGGAGCAATAATCGCAAATTTTGCTGAGGACGCTATAAAGCCGACCTTGAGCACTTCGAATTTCGTTAGCTGGGCAATGCGGCAGATCTGGGACTCGGTATTAGCTTGGTAGTGCGTCTTGAACACATCTTCAGGGGCACGCCCATCAAGCAATCTAATTAAGCGAGCCTTCAGCGTTTCTGGGACAATGCGCGCCAGAACTGTTGTGTAACCGTATGCGTTTGGGGTATGAAAAAGGAAGATTCCGCCTGGCTTCAGCACCCGATGGATCTCGCGAAACTGAATTCCAGGATGTTCTAGATGCTCGACCACCATATTTGCAGTAACAAAATCGAATGATTCTTTGTCAAAAGGCAGAGCGCTAATATCACCTTGCACTCTGAGATGAATGGACCTGTGTTTGAGCAACGATGGCCAATCATAATCAAAGCCCACCACAATTTGAGCTCTTGCTACAAGTTCGCTTTCCTCGTTGTCCCTCCAAAGAGGCAGAATATGATGACCACAACCAATATCGAGCCAACGTGCGCCCGCTTTCAAATTCTCACAGAGAGCCCGATGGTACAAATCCTGAGAATACTTCAGTTGAGGAGCGAGTCGACGCTCGATTTTGCCATATATTCGATAGAAAGTACTGCGATTCATCCAGTCCGCCCAGACGCTTCCCAACTACGCCTCTTCTTCTTCCGCCCTTTATGCGCTCGATAGCAAAGCCAGAATGTGGCGTACTCAAAAACGATAGCCGAAAACCGGCCCATCGGGCCGATTACCGAACCCTCCCATACATTCACTCGAGGAATCGTCCAGGCATCTGTATCGGCGTTCCAGAGTCCCACTTCAGTGGTAAAAGCCTGGGGATATCCTTCTCGAATAACAAGGTTACGTATCTCGGCAGACCAGGAGCCGTTCGGATACGCAAACGGTATGAAGCCTCGACCTAGCATTCCTTTGATGGCTTTTTTTGAATGCGCTAGTTCATGCTCTGCGTCTGCCATCGGAAGGGTTGTCAAAATATGGTGACGATGCGTATGCGAACCGATCCCGGCACCTAGCCTCGCCATTTCAGTGATGTGTTCCCATGTCATCGTACAGTCTCTCGCACCCCCGGGTACTGATGGCGATGGCGGTTCACCAAACTCAAAGATCTCTAGTCGAGCTAGAACGCGTTCGCACGCCTCAACTGGGAGCTTCTTCAGACTTTCTAAGAACTGCTCCAAGCCAAGCAGTCGACTCGAGGCTGACGAGGTGTTTCCACTCAGTCCTGCTTCCACGCACAATTGCATGAATCTACTTTGAATATCCCTAGAGCTTACGGCCATGCGCCATATACGAACGGCTTTCTCGGGCCAGAAAGGATCGGGTTGGCCGACGAGGCCGGGGCATATGAAAAGCGTAACAGGTACTTCGTACTGCTCGGAAACCGGAAATGCTACGTCAAACGTGTCCTCCCAACCGTCATCAAACGTTATTGCGAACCGCGGTCGAATACACTTCGTTGCCCAAGACGGGGGCTGCCCCGTCAAAGACACGAGCTCGCAATATTTGTTTAAAAACTTCAACAGGTCCTCGAATGTCGCCTTTCGAATTATCATGCCAGGCGGCGAGTTTGATTTCTGGAAGTCTGCATTTTCCAGCACCCGATGTAAGGTCAGTACTATAATCGCGCCGGATCGAGTAATTCGGCGTCGTGCCCAGCGCAATAGCCCCGTAAAATGCAAAAAATAGATCCACATCCAACTCAGGAAGCTTCTCGTATTCTCCTGCTTCGCTCTAATCCGTTTCAATGCAGACCTCATCTTGACGGGCTTACGTTTGGCGTTTCTCTTGCGCCGCCATTACGCGCGTCTCTTCAGCCACCTTTTTTCCAATCACCCAACACGTCCCTGCGTGAGGCCAACCAATCGTCGTATTCCATTCACTTTTTTCAATCTCGAAACCCGCTCTTCGCATAACCCTCTCCATCCCACGCCGGGTCTGGAAGGATTCACATCTATTTCGGTAGGGCAGCCGGAAATTTCTCGATAACATATGCAGCGCCAGGCCATTCACGAGCACATACATACGATAGAAAATATTCCGCCACTGCGTTGAATGCTTCATCTCCGCTAAAGTGAATGAAGCAGGATGCACCTTTGCACGAAAGACGCCCTGTGGCTTCAAGACCCGATACACTTCTTGAATCGCCTTCGGTACATTCATGTAGGGTAGCGCCACGAACGAATCAACACAGTCAAAGGTCTCATCGGCGAACGGTAAATGTTCGCCGCGGCCACAGACGCTCATTCCATGTCGAGAACACAGCGAGTTGAGACTGATGTCGATCCCGACTGCATCGCTCGCCCTGCTACCGCAACCGAGGTCAAGATTCATCGGCAAGTGCTCGCCTTGTGGCCGCCGCCCTTTGGTGGCTTCGACGAAATCCACGGTTGGCAATTTAGACCCGACCACTCGTATCCAGTCGCGTACCTAAATCGCACGCTGACCGCGCCGGTGAAACTCACGGATTTCGGCAGCAGTTGGAAACGTGAAATACGAGCCCGCGGCATGATCCAGGGCAATTCGATTGTTTGTGCCGTCGCGAATTCCCCGGAGCACCTGAATAATGCAGTGTGCAGCGTGGCGTTTCGAGCGCTCAATAAGGTGATCCAACGATTCACCCGGCTCGATCCTCTGGTAGCCTTGAAACAAGGCATCGCCTTCATCGACTCTCAGACCCATGTAATGAATGGTCAGTCCAACTGACTCCTCGCCATGAAACATCTGCCAGAACGTCGGCATCATTCCCTTGTAACGAGGCAGCGGCGCATGGTGAACGTTTATCGAGCCGAAGCGTGGAGTTGTAAGGAGTGAATCTCTCAAGATGTACGGACAAGCGACTGAAATCAACAAATCAGGCGCTCGTACGCGAACGGACTCAACAAACTCAGGAGCATTTGGATTTCCAATGTTTCGATGGGGTATGTTGTAGGCATCGCATAGTTGCGCCAACGTATGATAGCGGTTCGCTCCGCTCTTCTTTGGAAGTATCCCCAAGGCTCCAGATCTTCCCACGCGCAGTAATAAACGGCCCATCCCCACCACACCGTACAATTCCGTCAATTCTCTTACAATCTGCAAACGGGAACGTTTTCCCATAGTCGGCGACGAAGAGATCTGCAGGATTGGGAACTCGGCGGCATAACTACGGACAAATTCCTCAAAAAATGGCAATACGTATAACGGATCATTCTGAGTTAGAAATTCTATTCTCATGTTTGAGTTCGGACCGTGCGCCAGGTCGTGTACTTCTTGCCGCGAAGAACTTCAATAACGCTGACAAAGGCAGCAGCATTCAGCACACAAAAGTAAAGGGGGAGTCCAAAGAATTTCCATTTCCGTTGTATCGGCACCAAGGTGGAGAAACCAGCGACAAAATAGAACAAACCTTGCATCAACAGCAGCCAGCGGAATCCCGGGCTATTCCACAACGCCAAATTGCTAATTAGCAGTGCAACGAGAATGAACGGAACAAACCATCTCAACAATTTATGAGACCACAGCTGCAGTGATATCCATGGATACTTCCAAGGATTCAAGAGATCTCGAACGCTCAGTAATCCTCGGATTCCGCGAGTCACGACCCTCACGCGCATTGAAAATTCTTCCGAAGTTGATTGCGTGGTCTCTTCAAAAGCTAACGCACGATCCTCGAAAACAACTCTATAACCTTTACGAATTACATGGAGTGGCTGAACGAGATCACTTATGACGTCCGGCGAGAGGTCGCTGTAGGCAATCCGGCGAACCGAATAAATGCAGCCACAGCAACCGGTGATTGTTCTAATTCGAGATTGCTGACTCTTAACTAAATTCTCGTAGTTCCAGAAAGCGATGCTCCCCAATCCAGTAGGAGATTTCCCAGCTGGGTCAAAATATTGATATCGTCCGCTGACCGCGCCTACCGAGGGATCGGCATAGTTACTGGCGATAAACTGCAGCGCGTGAGGATGATACACGGTGGTTGCGTCAGAAAAGATCAGAATGTCCCCGTTCGCCTTCTTCACCGCTTCGTTCTGAGCATGGGTCTTTCCTCTTCGACCCTCAATCCGCAGCAAGTGGACTCGGGGGTCTCCGAATGATTCTACGATCGCGTCGGTCCGGTCGGTGGATCCGTCAGAAAGAACAAAGATTTCAATCAAATTCGGCGGATAATCTAGAGCAAGGCTTTGCTCAAGCTTCTTCTTGATGCCAGTTTCCTCATTGTATGCGGCGATCAGAAATGATACGGGCAGCTTGTACCCTATATCAGCGCGGCGCGGCTTGACGAAAGGCGCAACGATTGTGAGCAGCAATGGATAGCCCATGTAAACGTATGCCAGGGCGGCTAAAGCTGTCCAAAAAACAAATTCGGCTGGCGATAACATGTCAATTCCGCTTCGCGACCAAGACCTGGTCATAGCACTTCACAAGCTTTTCAATCATCAATGTTGCAGTAAACCTCTCCTGCACGATTTGACGCCCTGCTGCGGACATCCTCTTCGCGAGTTCGGGATCACGAAGCAGAGTGATAATTCTTATTGCGGCCGTTTCCGAATCTTCACTTTCGAACAGGTATCCGCTCCGACCGTGTTCAATTGCTTCGCCGTTGCCACCAACTCGAGTGGCCACACAAGGTAATCCACAAGCCATTGCCTCGATTATAGCGTTAGAAAAACCTTCACTTCGCGAGGGCAGGAAAAAAATGTCGCATGCCCGGAGGAAGGAGATGATATTTTCGGATTCGCCGATAAAACGCACATTTGTCTGAATCCCGAGCTCGACAATTCGTGTCTCTAATTCACGAAAGTGAGTCGGCTCGGAATTGCGGCCAATCACAAGAAATACAGCACTGGGAAATTCGCGCAACACTTTGGGTACCGTTTCGAGTAGCACGTCAATCCCTTTGATACGTCGCACATGGCCAACTGTCACGATTAACGGAACGCCATTTGCGATTCCATCGGGCCGTTGGCGATGTGATGTCGCATCTTCTATCGAAAGTCTGTTCAGCTCCAAACCGTTATACAGGGTAATGACTCTTTCGGGTGAAAGATGGTCCTTCTCGATGCAGAAGTGCCGCACTTCCTCTGAGACAGCAAGCACCACGTCGAATAGGCGATTGAATATGCGATATCCAACGTTGTGTTTCTTCGATCGAAGAATTCCCATATCGCGACGACTTGATACCAGCGCAATTCGCGAAGTCATCTTAGCTATAAGTCCAGCCCACAAGTCGGAAGTTTCGAAAAAAGTATGGACAATTTGAACCTTTTCGTCGCGAATAAAGTTGAATATCCGCCAAGCTAACCCGATTGCCTTGCGGTCATAGGTCTTTGTGAGCGGAAGCACAAGGTGACGGCAAGGCAGATCCCGGAACAGCGGAACTGTCGGATCAATCCTGAAAGTTATCAGCGAGCATCGGAACCGATCTTTGGGTAAAAGGCGAATTGTATTCAGAAGTACCCGCTCGGCACCACCGCTTTCGCAAAGCTCGTCAATAATGAATAGTACATGGCAAATGGCATCCGGCGACAAGCGCGGTTGAGCGTCGGCCGGAAGTCGGTCTTCTTTGAGTTCAGGTGTTTCCAGGTCTTTCCTGTCGATTACATCGGTCATTTTGTTAAAGCTCTTCTCAAAGCTTTACGGAAGAGCTCATATGGTAGCCGGCACAAGTTCACTTTCAGACTCGACTATCTCTGCGGAATGGTCTTCTTCGGGTGCGCGGGTCATGCTCGCCCTTGCCACCAGTCCAAGTAGCGCCCATAAATAGCCATTGACCTGCAGATACATCCAGCGATCACCAAAGAAATTAACAATCACTGCACAAACGATGTAAGCGGCGCAGCCTAGACCTAAAGCACGGAACACGTTGTCTTGACTATTCTGGTACAAGCGAAAACTCAACCAAAATAGTTTCCAAAGCAAAACGATGAAAAGTACCACGCCTACGATTCCGGTCTCCAGCAATATTTTTAAATATAGGTTATGCGTATCGCGATACTCTTCCACTCGCCCCATAAATTCGTACGTATCAAAACCTGTGCCTAGGATAGGATTTTGCGGTACCAGAGTCATTGCATCTTGCCAAATGGTTACGCGCTCACCGGCTGAACTATCGATTTGCCCTTCTTCGTACGTCATGAAAATGCGCTCAGTCACGGCGGTGGGAATAACGACTTGCCAGCCGAGTATGAGAACAAGGAGGACAATCAAAAATTTACGGTCCCTGACAACGCCCAAAAACAAAATGCCTGTGAGGAAACCCAGGTATCCTCCCCTGGAAAAGGCGAAGAGCAGACAGTAGATACACAGTGCCATTAAGGCCAGAATCCCGGCTTTGGCAACTAAATTCTTCGTGAACGAGTAGATTGCAAGGCAAAAAAGCGACAATTGGGCTTCAAAAGCTGCCAACCCATTCTCACCCGCGTAACCTAACGCGCCGGCATACCTCAATCCATAAGAGAAATGCGAGACATCGCGGTCTGAGACCGTGTTATAAAAGCCCAGATTGGCCCGCAATACGGAGAGGGTCATGAGAATTAACAGAATCTTCGCCTGCCGCTTTTCTTTAATGGCTGCTGCAACAACCAAGAAGATCAACGGCATAATCATGTAGTTCTTCCAGTTAGAAAGCCGAGGATCACTGAACCATATAGGCAAGTCAGAACCGAGGAAGAAAGCGCCACGCCATAAGGACAGATAGTGGAATGACGCCCACACAGCTAGAAAAATGTTCAAGGGCGTGTGAACGAAAACTCGCCCTCTGTTGCGTACAAAGAGGCCAATGATTACGCCCAACAGAACGAAGTCGACCACCTTCTCTCCCATTGGCAGCGGATGAAGCAGATAACGAAGAGTTTGAAGCGGCAACAAAGGTACGAGAAAGTACAGGCCAACATGGGGTCGCCAAAGAACCGAGGCAAAGAAGGCAAAAACAGCACCGAAATAGACGAGGAGAGGGGTCAGACTGGTTCCCCCAGCTATCAGGAGCGTAGCGTAAGTACCCAGTACCATGTGTCAGTGAGACGCCTTTGAGCGTCCATGCTGTAGCGACCGACTTCTCCACAAAAGGCCGGCGCCGCGTCGCTTCTTAATCAAATCCGCGCTAATTTCTCGCAATGCGTCTGAGCGAGTCTTCCAATTAAATTCTTGAATCACACGACGTAAACCAGCTGAACCTATACTGTCAGACAATGTCCTATTCGATAGAAGCAATATTAACCGTTCTCCTACATCTTCGGCGCTTTGCGGATCTACAAGGAACCCGGTTTCGCCGTCCAATATAGCCTCAGAAGTTCCACCTGATTTACCACCAATAACGGGTTTGCCCATGGCGTTCGCCTCAGTGAATACCATGCCGAAGCTTTCGATGTCACCACTCTCCTCTAGGCGATTCACCATGATAAACACATCACATACGTTGTAAAATTCTGAAATTTCAGCATGAGAAATATCCCCAACGAAGGTCACGACGTCACCGAGTCGCAAATCCTGAACGGTTTGCTCTAGACGCTGCTTCTCTGGGCCTTCGCCGACAATCAGATATTTCAAATTAGGGATGCGTTGCAAGACCGCAGGCAAGGCTCTCAACACAATTGCATGGCCCTTCCTGGGAACGAGCCTAGCGACGGTAAGGATCACTTTCTTGCCTGCCAAGCCGAAGCGTTCGACGAGTGTTTTATTTCGAGGACGCGGCTGAAAAATCTGCAGGTCGACGCCGGGAGTTAACTTGTGAATACGATTATTCGGCAGGCCGATGCGTATGAGGCTTTCCAATGCATATTGGTTTGCGGCAATGATGGCGTCAGCTTGGCGGTAAATAAAGTCTCTTACCCGCGGCTGAAAACGCCTCCTATCGGTCTGGGAAATCTCATCGCCGTGACAAAAAATGATCAACGGTAGATTGAAAATGCGGGACAAGAAAACACCACTGAGCGCCTGAGGAAACAAATCGCAGCAATGCAAACAATCATAGTTGCTGATCGTTATTGTCGCAGACGCGTGCATCAACTGGAGCAAGGCTTTTGGCAATTGTGAATACTTCCAGTTTGGTAAGGGATTGAAGCGCCTGAAAATCCGAAAGCGTTCGCCCATCTCATGCTCATCAAACGCCTGCCAGCCCGGGACCTTTTTTGTCAGCAATGTGATTGTATCTGGGTATTGCTCGAGTAGAGTCCTATAGAGGTTGGCATAGTAGACCCGCGAACCACCCGAGTGGGGCAAGAAGGAATCCGCAGTCACCAGAAACCTAATGAACTTTTGTGAGGCTCGAGCAGAGGAAACAATTTCGTGCGTCGACATCATCATTTCGCTAGCCGCCACTCCTAACGCTTTCGAACCCGTCAGTATCGCCGATCTTACCGGAATACAGTGCGCCTCCTTGCAATCCTCGATTAAACGCCGACTCAACATCGCGTCTGCCTTCTAACAAAAGGGCAACATGTTCTTCGCGCCTGACAATGTTTCCAGAAACTTAGCATCTTTAACGCGCGAATAATTCTGACAATGCGTGGCCATCGAATTCTTACCAAGCTGGTGCTCTTACTCGTGAGTGTGGCAACTTCAGAGCCGCTAGGTTCGACGAGGCCCCAACCGCTCCCTTCTTTCGCGGCGATCTATTGAGCTCCTCGTCTCAGAAGCACAACCTTCACTGTCTCGAATAAGATCGCTAGGTCCACTATTAGCGACAGATTCTTTAAATAGAACAGGTCCAGTTCCAGCTTCTCTTTGGTGTCTTCTAGATTGGAGCTATACCGGAATCTCACCTGCGCCCATCCTGTCAGCCCTGGGCGAATTGTGTGGCGCAGGTTAAAGAACGGAATCTTTTCGGCTAGAATTTCGCAGAAATGAGGGCGCTCCGGTCGAGGACCTACAAGACTCATTTCACCTCGAAAAACGTTGAACAGCTGGGGAATCTCGTCTAACCGAGTTTTCCGGAGGATATGGCCCACCCAAGTAATACGGCTGTCCTGTGCGGCAGCCCATCTCGGTCCGTTCTTCTCTGCATCCTGAACCATAGAACGAAACTTAAGCAGTTCAAACTCTCGGCCCTTGTGACCGACGCGGGTCTGTCTAAAGAAAATCGGTGCGCCAGTTTCCACATAGATTGCCAGCGCGATGAATGGTAACAACGGTGAAGTCAGCAAGAGTAAAACCGACGACGCCAAAATGTCCATGACTCGCTTTAGAAACAACAGTACGGAAGACTTTTTGAAGCCATCCGAAAGAATGAGCCAGCTGGGCGACAGGTGCTCAAGAGTGATGCGTCCGGAAAGGCGCTCGAAGCAATTGTGAACGTCCTCCACGCGGGTCCCCGCAAGCTTTAGGTTCAATAGCTCTCGAACCGGCGTACCTCCCCGCCGCTCTTTCAGTGCCAAAACCAAGCGGTCGATTTTTTCTGTTGCTACGATTTTTTCCACGTCCGCGGTTGCGCCGATGATGCATGGATTGACCAAGGATTTCCCGATATCCTGGCCCTTTTCGTCCAGAAATCCGACCACCTTCATGTTGTATTCCGGATGACTCAGAATATGACGCACCAGCGAAACTCCCGCTTCTCCAGTCCCAATCATCAAAACCCGTTCGTTACCGCGCGCCAAGAGGTTGACGGCGTTCGCCGACAACCGCCAGCTAAGCAGTAGTAGCAAGATCACCGGAGCGGATACGAGGGCGACACCACGCCCCAGGCTGGCTGACGGCACTAAAAAGTACAGTACCGCTAAAGTTATACAGGCAGCCCCTAAAGCTTGGAGTGTGTGCGCAAGAAGGTCGGCTCTCCTCCGTACCACTCGAAAATCATACAGATCGCTGTAATAAAGAGAGAGCCAGCAGACAACCGCCACAACTCCAAGTTTTCCCCAGTACACGCTGTCCTGAAGATCCATCCCAAACGTTATGGGAAAACGCTGGGCGCTCGCTGCCATCAGCGACAGAATGATCGCTGCTCCATCCACTCCCGCCAGGAGGAGCGTTCTGGCGGGGACTTCATGGGTACCTATGCGCGGCATTTCTAGCCAAGTCCTCGGGGGCACCACTGAGGCTTATCAGTGGTCCAAGCCGTTCTATCGGTTCCCCAGCTAGAGCGCAACTCGCGAGCCAGTTCGATGCCCATTAAGTCCTTTTGTTTCAATATTAAACAGAGGAGATAGTGAGAACTTTCCGCACCTGGGGAAAATGAGTTCACCTTGTGTCGACGGGATTTCCTCGTTCGCAGATCGCTTTAAGCGTACTAGGTCAGTCTTAGGCTAGCGGTACCTTTGCCCTTGCTCTTGTTGCCGCGTCCATAGGCGTAGTACCCGCCGTAGGTATTGGTTTCTTGCACCGCATTCATAACCACGCCGACGACTTTGCGCTTTTGGAGTTCCTTTCGTGCTTTGTCCGCAGCTGCGGACGGCGTAGATTTTGCACGAACAACGAGCAAGACCCCGTCGCAAAAGCCAGCCAGAACATTGGCATCGGAGACCGGCAAACACGGCGGAGAATCGATGATTACCCAATCAAAGAGAGGGGCAAGCCGATCAAGGAGCTTGTCTAACATTCCGTTGGACAGCAACTCGCTGGGGTCGCTTCCGGGACTTCCCGCTGCGATAAAGCAAAGGTTCCCGTCCCGCCCGTGCTGAATTATTTCGGGATCGCTCGCCTGGCCTCGAAGGTAATCGGAAAGTCCGGGAGTAGAAGGAGCAGCCAGATGCTTGTGGAGCGCCGGACTGCGCAGGTCACCGTCAATCAAGAGAACCTTGCGCTCTTTTTCCCTGGCAATCGCCTGGCCCAGGTTACTGGCAACGAAGGTCTTTCCCTCACCAGCCAAAGCGCTAGTTACCAAGATCCTCTTCAGAGGTGCCGTCTCCCGAAGCTGATAAAGACGCGTCCGCAACGTCCTGAATTGTTCCGCACCGGCTGCTTGCTCGTTGGACTCACAAAATGCCACCGCCCGCGGGTCAAGAACCCACGCAGGCTTGGCGCAGCACTTCAGCAGATCCTCAAAACGAAGGAATTGGCCAGTTCTCGGGTCCCTGCCGGCGGCGGGTGTATGCGGCCGGTGTTCCGATAGCACAGGAGGCGTGGGCGCTTTCGCAATTGTAACTGGAGTAGTTGGAACTTCAGGGCGGGCGCGTGCCGGATTTACTGTGACCGAAGGCGAGCTATGCATCACGGCTGCACTCTCCTCGCGCGCCGTCTGTTCGTCTTGCGAAAAACTCTCTATTGCGGGGAGTTTTTGGTCGATCGGCGGCGCCACGAAGCAGGCCCGGGTTGCTTCGGCGTTGTCGGCGCCATCGTTTTCAGCGACCTGCAGTGTCGGCGAAGACCGTTCTTCTTGCGCCCTCTTCAACGCCTCGTGGACCTTACTCATGACTTCCTTTCGCGAAAAGTTCCAGTTAGCGGCTGGGGCTGGTCCGTTGGCCTCAAATACGAAAACATATCTCGAAGCAAACCCTCCACTCGTTCACCCGGCTCCCGGTCAGCACTCAGGCGAACGACGGGCCGCGGCGTCGGCGCAAACTCGCCGAGCGTAAACTCACGCGCGATTTCCTCGACCACCTTGGCAGGAATGGGCTTCAGTCGCTCTGCAAAAGAGTTGATCAACGAATGCTCGCACAGAAGATTGATAACTCGCGGTATGCCTCTTGAATACTTCTGTATCGCATCCAACGCTTCCTTGGAGAAAATGGGCGCGCCGTTAGCACCGGCAATTCGTAG
>Ga0209526_10000743_pt1 | contig 21442 bp, 16 predicted proteins | sample JacPinW_OM2H0_M1_FD_188566 | JGI IMG/M metagenome (GOLD analysis project Ga0209526, IMG submission 188566) | Forest soil microbial communities from Algoma, Ontario, Canada - Jack Pine, Ontario site 1_JW_OM2H0_M1 (SPAdes) (version 2) | ecosystem: Environmental > Terrestrial > Soil > Boreal... | reverse complement strand
CTACGAATTGCCGGTGCTAACGGCGCGCCCATTTTCTCCAAGGAAGCGTTGGATGCGATACAGAAGTATTCAAGAGGCATACCGCGAGTTATCAATCTTTTGTGCGAGCATTCGTTGATCAACTCTTTTGCAGAGCGACTGAAGCCCATTCCCGCCAAAGTGGTTGAGGAAATCGCGCGTGAGTTTACACTCGGCGAGTTTGCGCCGACGCCGCGACCCGTCGTTCGCCTAAGTGCCGATAGGGAGCCGAGTGAACGAGTGGAGGGTTTGCTTCGAGACATGTTTTCGTACCTGAGGCCAGCGGACCAGCCCCAGTCGCTGACTGGAACTTCTCGCGAGAGGAAGTCATGAGTAAGGTCCACGAGGCTCTGAAGAGAGCGCAAGAAGAACGGTCTTCGGCGGTATTGGAAGTTGCAGAAAGCGTGGGTAGCAGCAGCACGGAAGCATCTGCGACGATCTGGGTAACGCCAGCGGTAGATCAAGGGCTTTTTGACGCAACACACCCTTCCCCATCCGAAAAAGCGGTACGCGGGGATGTAGTCGTTATGGGCGGCGCGGGTTCGATTCCTCTAAATGCGTCGCCCGCGCGTGCCGAGGCACAAATCTCTCCCGTTACAACTGCGAAGGCGCCGACGCCTCCGGTGCTCTCGGAACACCGGCGGCACACACCCGCAGCCGGCAGGGATCCGAGAACTGGACAATTCCTTCGGTTTGAAGACCTGCTGAAGAGCTGCGCCAAGCCTGCGTGGGTTCTCGACCCGCGAACAGTGGCATTTTGTGAGTCGACCCAGCAAGCAGCCGGTACGGAACAATTCAGGACTTTGCGGACGCGTCTGTACCAGCTTCGGGAGACTGCACCTCTAAAGAGGATTTTGGTAACGAGCGCCTTGGCTGGTGAGGGGAAAACCTTCGTTGCCAGTAATCTGGCCCAGGCGATTACAAGGGAAAAAGAGCGCAAAGTTCTCCTGATTGACGGTGACCTGCGCAGTCCAGCACTCCACAAGCATCTGGCTGCTCCTTCAACTCCCGGACTTTCCGACTATCTTCGAGGCCACACGAGCGATCCCGAAATAATTCAGCACGGGCAGGGCGGGAACCTTTGCTTTATCGCAGCGGGAAGCCAGGGCAGCGATCCCAGTGAATTGTTGTCCAACGGAATGTTGGACAAGCTCCTTGATCGGCTAGCCCCGCTCTTTGATTGGGTGATCATCGATTCTCCGCCGTGTTTGCCGGTCGCCGATGCCAATGTGCTGGCCAGCTTTTGCGACGGGGTCTTGCTCGTGGTTCGCGCAAAATCTACGCCGTCCGCAGCTGCGGACAAAGCACGAAAGGAACTCCAAAAGCGCAAAGTAGTGGGCGTGGTTATGAATGCGGTGGAAGAAACCGATGCTTACGGCGGGTACTCCGCCTATGGCTACACGAATAAGAACAATGGCAAGGGCAGTGCAAGCCTGAAATTGATCTAGTGCGCTTAAAGCGACTTGCAGACGAGGAAATCGCGTCGACACAAGGTGAATTCATTTTCCTTCGTGCGCCAAGTTCTAGCTACAACTATCCCTTTGTTGCTGAAAGAAAAGAACTTAATGGGTATCCAACTGGCTCCCCAATTGCGCTTTAGTAGAAAGACCAATAGAACGGATCAGGCCACTGACAGACGTCAGTGGTACGTCCGAGTGTTTGGCACGAAATGCCCCGCATAGGTACTCACGAAGTCCCTGCTAGAACGCTCCTACTTGCGGGAGTGGATGGAACAGCGATCATTCTGTCGCTCATGGCGGCGAGCGTCCAGCGTTTTCCCGTAACATTCGGATCGGATTTTCAGAACGCCGTGTATTGGGGGAAACTTGGATTTGTAGCAGTTGTCTGCTGGCTCTCTCTTTATTACAGCGATCTCTATGACTTTCGAGTGGTGCGGAGGAGGGCCGACCTTCTTGCGCACACACTGCAAGCGTTAGGCGCTGCTTGTCTAACTCTAGCCGTACTGTACTTCTTAATACCGTCCGCCAGCTTGGGACGTGGCGTTGCCCTGCTGGCCGCCCCGGTTATCTTGTTACTGCTGCTTAGTTGGCGTCTATCGGCGAACGCTGTCAACCTTTTGGCGCGTGGTAACGAACGGGTCTTGATGATTGGGACCGGAGAGGCAGGAGTTTCGTTGGTGCGTCATATCCTTGGTCATCCGGAATACAACATGAAGGTAGTCGGATTTCTCGATGAAAAGGGTCAGGACGTTGGCAAGTCTTTGGTCAATCCTAAAATTATAGGGGCAGTCGCAGATCTGGAGGAGATCGTTGATCGAGAAAAAATTGGTCGCGTCATATTGTCATTGAAGGAAAGGCGCGGCGGGACTCCCGTGCGCGAGCTTCTCCAGGTCAAGTTTGCGGGAGTGGCCGTCGAGGACGTGCATAGCTGCGTGGAAAGGCTCTCCGGCCGAATTGTGGTCGAACACCTCAATCCGAGTTGGCTTATCCTCGCGAACGGCTTCAAAAAATCGCGTTGGCTCCTGGCCTGCAAGCGCACCCTGGACTTAATCGTCTCAAGTGTGCTGCTCATTCTCTCCGCGCCTATTTTGCCCTTGGCTGCACTGGCGATTTACATAGAAACGGGACGTCCTATCTTCTTCCGCCAGGTCCGAGTAGGTTACAGAGGGTGCGAGTTCAAATTGGTGAAGCTTCGCTCGATGGTGCGGGACGCGGAAAAAAACGGACCGCAATGGGCCACTCAGCAGGACAGTCGCGTCACTCGAGTGGGCAGCTTTTTGCGCAAGACGCGGATCGACGAGCTACCGCAGCTGTTTAATGTCCTTCGTGGGGAGATGAGTCTGGTAGGACCTCGCCCGGAGCGCCCCGAATTCTGTGCGCTGCTAGAGCAAGAAATACCCTTCTTCGCATTGCGGCACTCGGTTCGTCCCGGACTAACAGGCTGGGCCCAGGTTCGATTTCGCTACAGTTCGAATGTCGAAGATTTTAAGGACAAGCTCGAACTTGATCTTTTTTACCTGAAGAACCTGTCGTGGTTGGTAGACTTAGCCATTCTCTTTGAAACCGCGAAGGTGGTTCTCTTGCGCCGCGGCGCGCATTAATTCCGGACAGAAGAAGCGCACTCACATGGCTAAGGACAATTGGTCCGGAGTGCGCCGGTTCACGTCCGGGCATCGAGCGAACGCTTGTTTTGTAGACGACGGAAGGTCATACAGCTCGGCCAATAGTTAACATAGTCAGTCGTCGCGAGAATAGAGACTATTGGTGGTCGAACGAGCCCGGACGCGTGGGGAAAACCAATTCTTCTCAATAAACGTCCTAACCCGGCCCCAACTTGCAGGAATCAGCGGGCTTAGGAGAGTCGCACCTCGTTCGGTGATATGTGCTTACCCGGACACCCATTTGCGCAGTCTGACCTTCACGTTCCCAGTACGCGTTACGGTGGATTATTCGGACAGGTGAAAGCCCTGGCCGAAAACTGTTCTTGTGGGCCCTTGCCAGCGGCGGAGTGCCGACGGTATGTTCAGTCTACCCTGTGGGCGCATTAAGCCTCAGGAGCAGTGAAATCCACTGAGCGTGGTCATATGCGGAAAATCATTTTGCAAGTCGCAGCCCTATTATTCATAGCGCCGGGGGCATTTGCCCAGAAGCCTGGGCTGTTTTTTTCGGATCTCACGGTTGCACCGAATTCGGGTGGTGAGGCAGTGTCGGGCTTTTCCGGGGCGTATGTGACCATCTATGGGAACGATTTCGGAGCCACTCAGGGAACGTCAACGGTGACGTGGAATGGACTCAATTGTTTGCGGGTAGTGAGTTGGAGCCAGCCATGGCTGTGGTATCAGAAAATGGTGGTACAGCTTGGTTCAAGCTGCACGCCTGGAACGGGCAACGTAGTAGTCGGTACCTCGGCAGGCGCTTCGAATGGGCTCACTCTTACGGTTAATAATATCGGCAGTAATCATATCTACTTCGCAGCTTCTGGAGGAAGCGATACGAATCCCGGTTCTATAGCTTCTCCATTTGGAACGCTGATTAAGTGCAAGAACGCGGAAGCTCCAGGAGATATTTGTTATGTTAAGGCAGGGATAAGCTCAGGAGTAGGAGGGCAGCCCCTTTTAGACAACTACGGCTCGGTCGATTTATGCACGCTGGGTAGCCCGTCTGCGCCTCTTGCCCTGCTGGCTTATCCCGGTACGGCGTTGTCAGACACAATCGGAAGCGATAGCCGAGATAAGGGGCTTCTGATCCAGCACGGGTTGAGTTCTTGTGCAAACGGTCAATACTGGACTGTGCAAGGATTCATCCTCAGAGCCAACACCATGGCGGGGCAGATTTATTCCGCTAACAACAGAATCGTCGGAAATCTTATTACCTGCCCGGCGGTAGCGCCAGGGACAGCGGAAGGGTGCTTGGAACCGGCATCGACCACCAATATCGCCGTACTTGGGAATGAGGCAACTAATATTGGGCCCGGTGGCAAATTGTTCCACGCCTTTTACTTTGGAGCCGACGGCCACGACTACGAGGCTGGATGGAACTACATTCACGATATACAAGGGTGTCGCGCAATACAGGTTTTCAATGGTTCCACGACCAGCTACAACATTTCTGTGCACGATAACCTAATCAAAAACATTCCGTGCGACGGTATCAACTTGGCGTCTGTAAATCCCAATAATGGTTTCATAAGGGTTTATAATAATGTGGTTAACCATGCGGGCGCTGGGCCGGACCTAGGTGGACAGAACGCAACCTGCTTGAACGTTGCTGGAACTAACGGCAGCGGAGCAAACACGGTTCAAGTTTACAACAATACGTTCTATGATTGCGGTGCACTAGGCAGTTCGGACTCTGCGATTATCTCCCCTTATATCACGAGCACCTTGACCAATAACATCGTGTATTCAACGGGCACCGAACCGTACACGACGTCTGGCGCAGGGTTCGGCAATATCTCGGGCTCTAACAATCTCTGGTTCGGGCGTGGCAACGGGCCCAGCCAAACAACGAATAACGTGAATGCAAATCCCTTATTTGTCAGCGCAGGTAGCGACTTCCATTTTCAATCGTCTTCTCCTGCTATCGACGCTGGAATCACGATTGCGAGCCTAACGTCGGACAATGTCGGCGTCTCGAGACCACAGGGGTCGGCTTACGATATCGGCGCTATGGAGTTCTTCACAGGCGGATCAACGGTACAATTGCCCAACCCGCCGACGAACCTGGTTGTGACCGTCCAATAACGAATCTTTCTAAGTTCAGGGATCTCATCAAGGCGCAGCGATTGGACTCATGAAGGCCGAGTCGAAGGCCGAGTCTCGACACTCTCATGTACGAGGTTGTTGTTGGGTCGGCCGATCGTTTTCAAGCACCCGAAGATAACAATTCTTAGTCTGAATCCCGATCGAGACCCAGCTATATTTTTGCCTAAGAATTTGTGCCCCTTCTTCGGCGAGGCGCTTCCGCTGGTCTGGGTTTTCGATTAGCTGCTTAAGGGAGAGCGCCAAGGCTTCGACGTCGCCAAAGTCAACGAATGAGGCGCCTTTGCCATCCTCAAAGACCTCTTCAAAGGCTGGCAATCGGGTGACAATAGTCGGTTTCCGAAAAGAGAGACCTGTCATGAGTGCGCCGCTGGCGGTTATCGACTGATAGGGATAAACGAGAATGTCGCATGCTTCGTAGTAGGAATACAGTTCCTCATCGGAAACATATCGGATATTGAGAGTGACCGAGTCCCGGATCTTCAGGCGATCTATCTTACTGCGAATTTCTTCTTCGAAATGTGAATCTGCGATTCCCACGATGAGGAGTTGCGCGTGCACGCCTTGACACGCGAGCCGGTGCCAAGCCTCAAGGAGAAAACCGACCCCCTTATAGGGTTTCAGCATACCCTGCATAAGAACGATGCATTTATTTCTGGGAACGTCGGGACGTGCCGTGAAGCTTTCGGCTGTCGGCTCGGCATCGTGGAACAAAGGTCCATGAGGAATGACCCATATGCGGCTCGGATTGACAGCAAACTCGGATTCGAGCCGCGCTTTCGTTTGCCTGTTGTGACAGACCAGTGCGTCGACCTGCGAATACACGTTGCGGTACAGATTCTTGAATCGGTCTCCAGTATCGTGTGGAAGTACGTTATGCACGGTGTAGACGATCTTTATTCCTCTAGATTTGGCAAACCTAATAAACCAGATATCGAACGGCACCCTCCGAACCAAGGGAATCCATTGAATGTGAATAATGTGGGGTTCCGCGAAAACGATCCAAACCGACAAAGCAATTAGATTCACACAGGATTCCACAAACATCAGGCTTCGCCGAACGTGTTGGTTAGACAGGTGAATCCTTGCGGCTAAGTCGATAACCCCGGGCCGATTGCGGATGCCATGTTTTTGGAAATACCCGGGATCCAAATAGTAGCTTGCTGCGGCTAGGCGAGGCTCAACATTGACACTCAGGAGCCCTTCACAAAAGTACCGATCGTAGTACGGAACGTAACACCACAAGTCTAAGATGAGAACACGAATTTTGTTTGAGAAGGATTTACGCAACGATCCTCTAAACGTTTGATCTACTTTGGCGCTTGCAGCCTGGAACTCCATCTTATCTTGCTCCGTTGGTCTCTGACCGAGCCCGAGAGACCATGCCCCGAACTAATAAAGCGTTTCGTATAAATCCGCATATTTTTTGGCCATGTGCGCTAAGGAATAGGTTTGCGAAACATGGGCCCTGGCCCTATTAGCAAGAGCAATACGAAGCGCGGTATCTTCGATTAGTCGGGTCAGAGCGTCCCGCAACGAGTCTACGCTCCCCGGCTTAACGAGAAGACCAGTGTCTCCAGAGGTGACAATTCGTGGTATGCCACCTACCGCACTCGCGACAACCGGCTTGCCAGCCGCCATCGCCTCCAAGACTGTCATAGGCATACCTTCGTTGAGAGACGGTAAAACAAAAATATCCATAGCCGAATAGGCACTAGCCATATCTTCTTGCTCGCCGGCGAATGTCACATGAGACTGGATGCCAAGATTCTGTGAAAGCCTTTCCAGTTCTGGTCGAAACGGCCCGCTGCCCACGATGTAAAAATTTACAAAAGGGAACTTCGGAAGGAGTAAAGCCCCAGCCTCTAGTAAATACTGAAATCCCTTTGCTTCAACCAAACGCCCGACCGCTCCGACTGTGATTTGGTTATGTTCTGGTTTATCGTCGTGAGGGACATAAGTGTTAAGGACATCCACGCCGTTTGGGATCACAAGAATGCGCTCAGGGGAAATACCGGCGATCTGCAGGGCCTTAGCTATCTCCAAGGAAACAGCCACAACTCTTCGGAACCGCTTAAGCACTAGAAGGTCGACAAAAGCGTAGAGTCGCAGGGGTATGGTGGCTCTTGTCCAATTATGACAAGTCGCAACCAGGGGAATCCTCAGGTTTCGCCCAGCCAGCCAAGCATAAAAAGACGCCTTGTACCCGTGAGTATGAACAATGTCGATCTGGTTGTTTCGAATATGAGATAGAAGGGTCCTGACCGCAGTTCCGTCCAGTCTACCTTTACACGGAATCAAGATAACTGGCAGGGAATTTTTTCGCGCACGCTCTGCTACTTCGGTGTGAGGATCACTTGAATTCTCAAAGACGCCGATAACACAGCGCAGGCCAAGTTCATGGAGTCCCTTGGCCAGGTTTACGAGCATATTCTCCGCCCCGAAGTATCCGCCGCTGCTAATGAGGTGAAGAATTCGCATCGTTCAACTGAAGCGTCTCTGAAGAGAACACTCAGTCATAGGTTTCCGTGTTCTTTTGCCGCAAAGACCCTCCAGGTTCGCGCGTAAAGGAGATCCCCGAGAACGCTTCTGCAGGCGCTCTTGAAATCATTTCTCCATCTGAGCGTAAACAGAGAAAACGGGCTCTCCACCAAGTAGGGCCTCAAAGCAACAGCAGTCGTGCCACGATGAATCATGAATCGCCCATGTACCTCAATTCCGGAAACGCGGCGAACACGCCTACTTGCGTCAGAGTGGTATAGCTGCTCATAGCCGGCGTTGCGGCAAACCTCTAAGACCCGCGCATTCCATCTGCCGCCCGGCATCGAAATGGAGGTCACCCTTGCTCCCAACGCTTCTTCGATGGTTTCCTTGGAGCGACGGACTTCGTCCTGCAATTCGCCGGAGGAGCAATGAGTCAGGAGCTTGTGCGACACGCCATGCGAGGCGATCGAATGCCCCAAATGTTGCATCTCGCGAAGTTGCGACCAATCCATGAACCCCTGCCCCTTTCCGATCCAGTTTGCGGTGACAAAGAAGATCGCGGAGATGCCATTCTTTTGCAGCAGCGGCAGCGCTAAATCATAGTTTGAGCGGTGTCCATCATCGAAAGTCACCACCGGCCTACTCAAAGGCTTAGGGTTTCCCCGCATGATTTCTTTTATTAGGGCGAGGTGGCAATCCAGCTCCGAGCAAGTCACACTATATAGATAGCGTGAGTCCTTCTCGATCACCTCATGATAGGTCAGAATCATCTGTGTACCGTCTACGATAGCCTTAATGTTTCCAGCGTGCCTGAAACGCCTTCCACAAGATCGAGTATTGAAAGGCGACCTTTGAGAATTTGGCAGTTGGCCCTGCGAGACTGTTTTCCGAAATGTTTATTCTCGGGATAAGCCAGGGGTCATCGCCCTTGGCCCAGTACCCCGGTCTGGTTGTGAAAGCTAGGGCATAGCCAGCTTGCTCTACAGCGTTCCTGATTTCAGGATCGCAGTTGCCATTGGGATACGCGAACAAGAGGCAAGGCTGGCCGAGTTGTGCCTCAATTTCCCTCTTGGAACCAACGATCTCGAATCGAACGTCGCTGGGGAGCAATTGAGTCAATATTGAGTGATTCAGCGTATGAGAGCCAATTGTAACGCCCCTCTCACCAAGCTGAGCAGCCTGATTCCAGGACATGGTCTGATCCGGATAGCGATTATCTGCTGCTGAAGATTGCTTGGCGTTAGCGAGGGATTCCAGCTCGCGGATGAAATCCGCTAATTTTTTTGGTGGGAACATCTTTAAGATGTCCACCACCTTCTCTGGGGCAGCCCGGCACGCTTCTTCGATGCCAAATTCCTCAAAACGTCCCCCAGATTGGCTAGAATTTGAAGGTCTTGGAACTCCCGAGGTCCTTAAACCGTGGAGTAATCGCGAAACCTTCTCTGGCCAAAAAGGCGATTTCGTTCCCATTTTTCTGGGGCAAACAAAAACTGCCATAGGGAGACGAAAGTGCCCGACAATGGGTTGCGCCACTTCATAATTGTCAAGCCAACCGTCGTCGAAGGTGACGGCAAATCGTAGCTTGTTGTTTTGAAAGACCCCCGACGCACTTGCATCACGAAGATCAATTACTTCGAAACGTTTGGACAGATAACTCAGAAATGCGCCAAACATCGATTGGCTCACGACCATTCCAGGTAGTGAAGATGTACTTGACAATGCTGCGTCAGGGAGTATGCGGTGAAACGTCAACACCACAAGGCCGCCTCGCCGGGAAATCATCCACTCGGCAAACCGAAACATGCCGGTGCAGAACATCAAATACACGCATGTCCATTTCAGAATTCGACTAAGAGTAATGCGAGTAGAACCGCGTCGTATCGAACTTTTGGTTAATTGAGACATTCGCCTGAACCTGTTCACAGCTACAGCGCTCTCATTCCTCTCTGACGAAATTCTCGAATCTGCTCGAGGGTCGGAAAAGTGAAATAGCTCCCCGCGGCGGAGGACAAGGACGTGGCCACATAGGTCTTTGCTTCTATTTGTTTCAGTACTTTGGCCATGCAATGCGCGCCATGACGCTTAGCACGTTTTATTAACTTGTCGAGCGACTCATCCGGCTCGATCGGCAATTCCGCTTGCAAGAGAGCATCGCCTACATCAACTTTTTCCACCATGTAGTGAATCGTCAAACCGACTTTCTTCTCGCCATGGAACATTTGCCAAAAGGTCGGCATCATGCCTTTGTATTCGGGAAGAGGCGCGTGGTGAATGTTGATGCAGCCAAATGGGGGAACTCCAAGCACAGTTTTTTTCAAAATGTAAGGGCATGCTACGGATATCAGCAGATCTGGTCCACGGTGTCTGAGCCCTTCAACAAACGAGGCCGCGTTCGGATTACCGACCTTTGTGAACGGAACGCCAAAGGCTCGACACAATTGTGGAATGGCAAAGAATCTCTTTGCTGTTCGTTCGGAAGGCAACTTCCCGAGCAGTCTTGCCGCTAGGATGGCTCCGCCAATCCGGCCAAGGCCAATGTACCCATAAAGGGCAAGCATTTCGTTAAGAAGTTGAATACGTGAACGCCTGCCCATTGCCCGACAGATGGAAACGTGCTGCACCTCGAACTCACCACCGAACTTTCGAAAGAACTCATCAAAAAAAGGCAGGACGTATATAGGATTGTCGTCGGTTAGAAATTCTATTTTCATCTTACTACGCCCTCCGTTCTCACGGTCTCCCATACAACATATTTTCTGCCGCGCAGAATTTCCACGAGGCTCACTACTGCAGCCGTATTCAAGATGCAAAAATAGAGTGGCACTCCCAATATTCTTGATTTCTTATGCAACGGAGTCACGAGTGAAAGGAGTGCGGTCAGATAAAAGGACGATTGCAACGCCATGGTTGCCATAAAAAACGATCTGTCGATGAGAAAACAATTGCTGACTAACGCTCCAAGCAGAAATAGGCCTACGAGCCAGCGCAGTACCTTGTGGCAGATCAGCTGGAACGATATCCATCCATACCTCCATGGGTTGAGCAGTTCGGGGACGCTCAATATTCCGCGCATGCCTCGTGTAACCACGCGAACTCTCATTTTGAATTCCTGGCTTGCCGTCTGCGTGGTCTCCTCAAAAGCCAGGGCACGTTCCTCAAAAACAACACGAAAGCCTTTTTTGATTATGTGCAGAGGTTGGACCAGGTCGCTGATAACCTCATCAGCTAAATCGGTATAAGCAGTTTTCCGCACTGAATAGATGCAACCGCAACAGCCGGAAATCGTCCTAATTTTGGACTGAAAGCGTTTGATGAGATTTTCATAGTTCCAGAAGGCGATCGTGCCTAATCCAGTGGGAGAACCCCCGTTTGTATCAAAATACTGGTATCTACCACTCACCGCGCCAACATCTGCGTCCTGATAGTTCGCTGCCAAGTAACGCAAACTCAAAGGGTGGTATATCGTGGTGGCGTCAGAAAAAACGATATACTCTCCGTTGCAATGTCTCACGGCTTCGTTTTGCACGTGAGTCTTTCCGCGTCGGCCTTCCACACGAACGAGCTTGACTCTCGGATCCTGAATCGACTTCACAATGCCATCTGTACCGTCTGTAGAACCGTCCGATGCGACGATTATCTCGAGGCGCTCCGGCGGATAGTCCGTCTCGAGGGTCTGCTCAATCTTACGGCGAATGTTTGAGCGCTCATTATAAGCCGCGATCAGAACTGAGACGCATGGAGCGTAGCCCAGTTCCGCAGGCTCTCGATCCACAAAGCGGGAAAGCACGGCCAGCAGTATCGGGTAGCCCGCATAGACATAGAGTAATGCGAAGCCGCATAGGCAGAACACGATCTCGCAGAGAGTACGCCAGCTACTCATGGTTTGAGGCCAGATCCGCATAGAGACCCGCGAGTTTGCCAATCATCGTGCTAAAGGTGAACCGGCTCAGGACTTCGGCTCGGGCGGCTCGCCCCAACTCGACAGCCTTCGCTGGAAACCTTAACAAGTTGGAGATCCGAGCAGCCATAACCTCCGGATCTCCTGGTCGAACGAGATAACCGTTGATGCCATCGGTGATCGCTTCTCCGTTTCCTCCGACATCCGTCGCAACACATGCCAAACTGCAGGCCATGGCCTCAATTAAAGCGTTTGAAAACCCCTCACTTCTTGAGGGAAGGCAAAAAACGTCGCTAGCCTTCAAAATTGGCCAGATATCTTTGCGATCTCCCAGCCATTTAATGCGTTGGCCAAGCCCGAGTGTGTCGGAGAGTTGCAGCAGTTCTTCAAAGTGAGACTTCTCCGTAATGCCGCCGACAACCAGAAAAACGGCGTTCGGAAACTCTTCGCAAACCCGAGCAGCGGCGCGAATGAAGATGTCTACACCCTTAACCTTCCGAATATGTCCGACGGTCGTAACGACGTGTGCCGTGTCAGGGATGCTTAACAACCGCCTGCAGGTTCTAGGATCTAACTCTGAGCCTGCATTCGCGGGGTCGATACCGTTATGAAGCGTGAGGACCTTTTGAGGGTTAAGACCGTCTACCTGAATGCAATAGTTTCGAACGCGCTCAGACACAGCGATCACCCTATCGACAAAGCGATTCACCAAACGATAGGCAAGGTGATGTTTTTTAGAACGGAGAATTCCCATGTCGCGTCGACTGGAAACCAAAGCTGGACAACCACTCGCTTTCGCTACCAGTCCACCCCAAAGGTCTGAGGTTTCATGGAAAGTGTGGACGATGTTAATTTTGTTGGATCGAATGATTTTCCGAACCTTTCGGGCGACGAAAATGGCATTGAGACCATACGTTCGGCCCAAAGGAAAAACGTACATGGGACAAGGAGGGTGTAACGACTCGATCTCGGGCGCATACTTGAATGTAACCAACCAACAGGCAAAACGGTCTTTCGGTAGTCCTTCGATCGTTTTCAGCAGTACGCGTTCGGCACCACCCGCCTCACACAGCTGATCAATCACAAACAGAATATTGGTCTTTCTATGGGAGTCGATCCTCCCATGTAGGAACATCGCATCCGAAGGGCTCCCACCCTTCGCCGGAGATGCGAGCGTCTGGCTGTCCCCATGGTCAGCTCTCATTACAGGTTGCTCCTGTTTACGCGGCTCGCTACTAAGAACGCGGAAGTTCATCAGGTTCAAGGCATCCAGGACGGTCATCTCTTAAGCCAGAGCTTCAGCGTTTCCAGTGCACAACAGTTCGGGGCTGGAGTTAAGGGCTATCCGCTCTTCCTGCATCGTCATCACGCCTCGCATTACGCACCCCAGCAAGACCCACAGGTAGCCATCTACCTGTTGGTATGTCCATCGATCGCCAAAGAAGTTCAAGACAATCGCACTGGTGATTGCTGCCAAAAAACCCAAACTGAGCGAAGCCCAAAATGGGTCGGTTGAACCACGAAACAGGGTCATCCCAATAGAAAAAAGCCTGGCTAGTAAAAAAAGGTAAAAAGAAAACCCGATAATACCTGTCTCAGCCAACACTTTAAGATAGTAGTTATGTGTGTCGGTGTAGGGCCCGACTCTCTGCATATATTGATATGTATCGAATCCAGTGCCGGTCAACGGGTTCTGGATGGTCATATTGATGGCGTCTTCCCATAATGCAAGTCGCTCTTCGGAAGAAGAATCGAACTTTTGACCCGCAGACTCTCCTGCCGTCGTCATCGTAATCCGCTCTTGGACCGAGACCGGTAGCAGGACTTGCCATCCAATTAAGAGCGCTAGCACGATAATCAGGAAATGCCTGGCTTTCAGCAGACCGATCGTCAGCACGCCAACCAGGAGACCAGCGTAGCCTCCGCGTGAAAAGGAATAAAGTAAGCAGTAACTGCACGTAGCTATCAGACCCAATAGGCCAATTTTTACGAATAGTCTTTTTTCGTAGACATAGAGCCCCAACAAAAACGACGCAAACATCGACTCGAAAGCCGCGAACCCATTCACGCCTGCATACCCGAGTGGACCAGGGGCCCGGATGTCTTCGGAGAAATGCGAAACATCAACTCCACTGATGCCAGAGCTATAGCTTTTGTTTACTAGTAAAACAGAAAGACACATCAACAGGACTAGGAATTGTATTTGCGATTTCTTTTTAATCGCACTCGCGACGAGAAACGCAATAAAGAACATCTCTACGTAATTCTTCCAATCCGAGAATCTGGGGTCATCAATGAAGAGCGGTAACGACGTGTGGATGAAAAAAATCCCCTGCCACAATGAAAAGTAGCAAAACACTGTAAAAGCGATCAGAATCTTACTGATCTCTGACTTTGGGTTAATCGGTTGTCTTCTAATAATCAGCCCCAAAACGGACCCCAACACAAGGATGTCTAGGTACTGCCCGCCAAGGGGATAGATGTGCAAGCGATATCGAACAGTCTGGAGCGGAAGGGAAACGACAAGGAGATACACACCCACAGAAGGGCGCCACGCGATCGATAGGATGAATGCCGCAAACATCGCGACGTACATGGCAATCTGAAGTGTGCCCTCGAGACCAAGATGCAAGGTAACCCGCCCCCAAAATGGTTAATTTTGTTAAGGCCGCGTTGCCTTCTCATTTAGAGCAAGCGCGAGTAGCATTCGCGAAGTACTGAGCTGCGCACCCGGCTGTTTTCGGTGCAATCAAGGGACCCTTCGCGTGCCGTCATCTACCCGATAAACAACTGATTACAAATGACTTGACTGGAGCCAGGGAATGTTGAGCCAGGACGGAAAGTGAGTCAAGGTCCGGTGAGAAATGAATTGCCCATTCTTGGCACAAACCTGGAAGTTAAGGAACAAATTTTGAGCGTCGCTCATCGAGCGATTTCGGCCGTGTTCCTGCATGCGTTAGAGTGGATGACAAGTTGCTCGGTGTATCCACAACCAGTCCCAGGTAGTCTAGAATAGATAGGCACCGTGAAGCTCGCCAAGATTGCTGTATCTCAGTTGTTACGCCACAGTCTGTATTATGGGGGTTTGTCACGCCTCTTCTGTCTGGCCAATCGGCGACCACGTATTCTGATGTTCCACGAAGTTGGGAGTGCCGAATATTCCGTCGATCTCTTCAGGGCTCAATTGGCGTTTCTCCAAAGGATTTTCCAGATTGTGCCTCTACAACAAATTTGGAGAGAGAACGGTTCAGACTTGACGAGACGTCCCAAGCTGGCACTCACCTTTGATGACGGCTTGCGCAACAACTTCGCCCTAGCCTATCCGATTCTGAAGGAGCTTGATTGTCCAGCTACTTTTTTCGTTTGCCCGGGCCTGATTGACTCGGGAGAGTGGCTTTGGAATCACGAGTGCCGAGCTCGGTTGGCTTGTATCTCGATTGATGAACGTCGGCGGCTGGCTGAGAGGATGGGATTGAGCTCTTCGGACGGAGAAGCAATCATCCAAAAGCTCAAGTACATGGCGCACGCTAGGCGGGTGGAATTCGAAAAGGAAATTGCCGAAGCCACTCCGACATTTAAGCCTACGGAGCAGCAGCGCCGGGATTTCGATGTCATGAGCTGGGCCGAGCTAAAGAGGCTCGAACCTGATCTCATTACAATCGGCGGCCATTCTTTAAGCCATCAGATTCTTACGCAACTCGATTCCGAGCACCTGGAACGCGAGGTCGCTGTATGCAAATCTTGGCTCGAAGGCGAACTGCACCGGCCCGTCGATCATTTTTGCTATCCAGATGGCGCGTATAATTCAAAAGTCCAGGCCTGCGTCGGCCGTCATTTCGTATCAGCAGTAACCACTGAGCAAGGATGGGTACCGGTTCAGCCCTCCCTGCTGGAACTACCGCGCATTTCGATTCCGTCCAACCTCCTCGATCTTGCCTGGCGCATGCAACGGCCGACAGGCTGAAAATGGGGGAAACCCTAATCCTCGATGGCCATAGCCGCGCCGCAGTTGAGGCGATCCAAGCTCTAGGCCGCTCCGGAATCAAGGTGATCACGTCGGCGGAACGGGTCGACGCCGCCGGATTCAGCTCACGGTATGCGGTCAAAAAACTAATTCAACCGAAGGCGATCCCGCCAGAAAACCTCATTCACTGGATGAAGGATCTGCAGGCGCGGCATTCGCTCGACTTGATAATTCCTTGCACGGAAAATTCGCTTCACGCCTTCCTTCGCATAGCGGAAGACGAACCGCTCCGGCGCATCGCGCTATTGCCTTCCTCTCATTCCTTAGAGATTACCCTCAACAAAAATCTCACGAACGAGCTCGCGGGTCGACTGGGTATTCCACTACCGTCCACGCGCTTAGTCCAGACCCTTGCCCACCTTAATACCACGCCGAAATTTCCATTGGTTTTGAAGCCAGTGCGCAGCAAACTCGCGGAAGGTGACGAACTAAAAACCATTGAGCCCGCGATTGTTCGCGATGAGCATGCGTGGAGAAGCGTGCTCAACGACTGGATCCCTCGAATGCCCGTTCTCGAACAGGAGCACGTGCAGGGATGGGGAGTCGGAATTGAAATGCTTTATGCCAAGGGTAAACTGGTCTGGTACTTTGCCCACGAACGTCTACATGAGTGGCCACTTACTGGCGGTGCCAGCACATATCGTAGGGCCATAGAGCCGCCAAAGGCACTGCTGGAGGCCTCCCAAGCTTTCTTGGACTCACTACAGTGGCATGGCGTCGCGATGGTCGAGTTTAAGGTGCGGCCGGATCACAGTTTTGTACTCATGGAGGTGAACCCAAGACTCTGGGGATCGTTAGCATTAAGCATAGATTCCGGAGTTAATTTTCCGCTCGGTTTGTGGAAGCTGGCGGCGGGCCTGCCAACCGAGCCGCAGCCTCAATTTCGGCGTGGTGTGCGTACCCGTCACTTCAGCGGCGACCTGAAATGGCTGAAGGCGAATCTATTTGCAAATCGAAATGATCCGCTTTTGCTCACCCGCCCTGCCCTCCGTTCTTTGATCGAATTGGCACTGCCGATGCTTGGCCGTGAGACTTGGGACCATTTCCAGTGGACCGACCCAGGCCCCTTAATTCATGAACTTGGAGACATTCTCGCCTTTGCTGGCCGGGCTCTGCGACGCCGATGGAAACTCATGTCATTTTACTTGCGACGCCGCGCGCTCATTAAGCGAGCCGTGGCGGTAAGGTTAGGTACGCACAAACTGCAGTCGCCCTCGCTGTTATTCGTTTGTCAGGCGAATATTTGCCGAAGTCCTTTTGCAGCTATTGTGGCAAAACACATTTTTGCGGGGGCCCAGATCGAGTCGGCTGGTTTCGATACTCGCGTCGGCCGCCGCACACCACCCAATGTTGCGGAACAGGCCGAACGATTGGGGTTCGATATGTCTGAATGTGCATCCAAGACTCTGACCGCCGAACACGTACGTGATGCCGACCTCATTTTCGTAATGGATATCGTCCAACTCGAGCGACTCACACAGAAATTCCCTGATTCGCGGGGCCGCGTGATCCCCCTGGGTCTTTTTTCCGCTAATTTGCGACTGGAAATCGAAGACCCGAATCACAAAGATGGCTTAACCACGAAGCGAGTGCTGTTACAAATAGCTTCCGCGGTTCGGAAATTGGCGTTGGTCCTTGATTCAATCTGCGGTTTGTCTAACGCGCGACGTCTCGTTTCTTAGTGTTCCTAAGACTAAGGCCTCGAATTGCGCAACTCCCGACTCCAAACGGTGATGGCGCTTCACAATCTCCAGTCCAGCTCGGCCCATCCGGAGTCGTAATTCTTGGTTCTCAGTTAACTGAAGAATGGCGCGACTGATCTCATGGATGTGTTCGCTGTCGACTCGCAAGCCGGTAATGCCTTCTCGAATGGCGTCCGCCGTTCCGCCGGCAGTCCCGCCAATGACCGCCGTACCACAAGCGTTAGCTTCAAGGAAAACAACTCCGAAACCTTCCGTATCACCCTGCAAATCCCGATTTGGCTGGAGGAAAATATCCGCGGCGCCATAGTATTCCGGTAGCCGACTTTCGTCGACAAATCCGAGAAACTTCGTGGAATCGCTCACGCCGAGACGTCCCACGAGCGCGCGTAATTCCTCCCCTTGTTCGCCTCGCCCCGCAATTATGTGCAGCCAATCGTCCGAGAGCTTACCGTCCCGGCGGAGTTCAGCTAGTGCACGAATAGCTTGATCGATTCCTTTGCGAGGCGTCAGTCGTGCAAGGCTCAAAATAATTCCTTTGTTGTGCCAACCGAGTTTTCGGCGTAGTTCTTCACGATTCGTAGGCGGTGCAAAACGGGTGATATCAACAAAGTTGGGCAGCAGGACAACATGATTGACGTCAATTCCAGCCAGTTCCGATGCCCTTTGAGCAGTGTATCGACTAACGGATATATTGAGATCCGCGTTTCGAATCGCCTTCAACTGCTGCGCGAAAAGATACGGATGGACGTACCGTGAACCCCACTGCCCGTTGCCTAATTCTTCCCCATGAAGATAGTTGATCAACGGAACACTGTCTGGTATTAGGTCCATCAGCCAGCCAGCGGCAAGAGTCGCACCGCAAACGATCACGTCGGGCCGCAATTCCCGAACGAGGTCCCGCCATTCCCGCCTAGTTGTTCGGAAAAATCTCGCTATATCGAGCACCTTTTCGAAAAAACTGGCCCCGGGGCGAAAGATCAGTTCGAATCTGCCTATGCGCACCGTCTGGTAGCCGTGCTCTGCAGCACAGGTCCGATCAAATTCGTTCATTTTGATTGGATCACCACGGAAGCGTTGACTCACTATCACTGGGTCCAACAACTGTAAATGGCTGAGAAGCTGATGATAGATCTGTACAACACCGCCGTAGTAAGTTGGTTTGAAAAAGGGCCCGACCAACATCAAACGAGGTTTTTGCACCGGAAGGCCTGACGAGACAGCTGTTTGCATGGCGGCGATTTACTGCGAAATTCCTAAACTTCTTTGATACAAGATTCATACCGCTCAACAACGTGGATACGATTAGAGTTTATACCAGTATGGCTGACGGCCCCCCTGCTTTAAGCTTGGCTTTTGTCTTCGCCGTATCCAGTAGTGGCTGCCCGCCATGCGGCTTTCGAGAAGCGAAACACTTCCGTCCCTCACACAACATGCAGTCAGCCATGCTACACTGTGGTTCATTCCACATTGGCAGGAAGCCGAAGAATATGAGCACCTCCCGTCTGTCGTCCCGCCGAATCCGGCAGGCACTAGAACGCTCGCTCATAACATCCTGACCTATGCGTTGAGGCAATGCAAAGTTACACCCCGAGATACATGATCTTGGATGTGGGCGCTGGATCTGGATCCTCGTTGTTCGAGGAGCTTCGCCAGCGAGAATTGAGGGGTAGTGGTACCCCAGAGGCCATGATGATCGGGATCGACATAGACAGAGAGGCTTTGAGAACGGCTAAAAGCAGCCATCCACAGTTTCATTTTGTTTGCGCGCGCGGCGAGCAACTTCCGTTTCGAACAAATTCCTTCAGCGAAGTAATATCGAGGGTTGCAATGCCGTACATGAATATTCCAATTACTTTGCGGGAAATAAGACGCGTCCTTATGACCCCAGGGGAGCTGCGGATCAAACTGCATCCACTATCGTTCACGTGCGCGGAATTGCTTGCCGAGCTGAAATCGGGATCGCTCCGGCAAAGGCTTCAAAACCTCATTTACCGTCTGTATGTGATCCTGAACGGCCTGGCGCTGCACGTTGCTGGTTTTAATTTTCATTTTCCGTTTAGGCGTCGTTGCGAATCCTTTCAAACCAGGCGCGGAATCGAGCGCGCTCTGCTGGCGGCTGGGTTCAATAGTATTGACAGTTCGTGTTGGGTGACCACGATCGTTCCACCTCATGCCGGGAACTGCCGAGTGACCGCGAAATAATTGCTTGACCTGGATTCGCCAACCCAGACTGACGTAGCCGATCTGCGGCCCAGGTCCGCGTTTCACTGAGCGCGAACTCCATATCAGGAATGATTGTATTCTTAATTACGCTGACGTGAATTGGGAACGGAGAAGCAAGAACCTGCGCGGATAGCTGCTATCATTAAGCGAAAATCAGACCAGGCACATGATGACAATTAGAAGAGAGAATCAGTTTCTATGTTTTGGCGAGGGCTGCCGGACGAAAGTTAAAAGCCTGTTTGAAAGGACAACCGCGTGAATCTCAGGGCCCGGTTTTCACTACTGTATCAGCGCACTTGTGAAAATGAGTGGGTCTTGAATTCGGGCCTTCTGTTCCTGATGGGCATAGGACTTGCGTGGGCACTCATAGGCCAACGAACGAAAGCGGTGAAAGCCCTTTCTCAAGTACACAGGACAACGAGATCCCAGTGGGCAAGAAACCTTGTAGAACCATACATTTTCGCTAACCGTGAAGCTGTCAAGCTGGACGCTTTGCCGCTTACTGAAGGGGAAATCACGAAATTCTTTGGCACTCGGCTTTTGGTACTCAAAGCGTTCGAGCCCAATGGTGAAAAGGGTGTTTTGCTGGTGATGTTCAGCGAAATGATTCGGCTGCTGCTGTCCTCGATGAATTTGCCGAAGCTTTTGCGCGAATATACGCTTGTTTTCGAGCCTTCGTGGTCTGGTTACTGCCATCCCGATCTTCTGCAGTTTACTGAGTTTTCAGAAGAGATATTCGTGCTGGCCGCAGAAGAAAATGATTTCGCATTTCTGCAACGCCTTGGCTCGAACCTGAAACCGGTCGGACTCGGTCCGTGTGATTGGGTCGACCCACGCATGGCCGCGCCTTACTTGGCGAATGCGAAAGAGTTCGACATTGTCATGAATTCCAACTGGGCTCCATGGAAACGGCATTATGCGCTTTTTCGTATGCTGGCCAATGCAAAACTCCAGCAATACAAAGTGGCATTGATCGGAGGCCCGTGGGCGGGCAAGACTCAGATTGATATCAAAAATCTAGCGGAATACTACGGTGTGAGTGATCAGCTTAACATCGTCGAGCGACTCTCTTACGAGAAAGTAATGGATGTCACCTGCCAATCCAGGGTATCCATCCTGTTGAGCCTTAAGGAAGGGAGCAACCGCGCAATCGCAGAGAGCATTTTCTGTGACGTGCCAGTCGTCGTGCTGTCAAATCATGTCGGCGGCATTAAAAAGAACATTGTTCCGCAAACGGGCCTGCTCACTGACGAGGAGCACCTTGAATCGGCCATCTCTACTTTGCTCAACACTAGTCTTCGTCCGAGAAAATGGGGCTTGGAAAACATCTCCTGCTTTGTTTCATCGGCCAGATTGAATGGGTTACTGCGAGAGCACGCTTTGCAAAGAGGGGAACCCTGGACGCGGGACATAGCTGGCCGGTCAAATAGCCCTGAGTCCAAATACATATGCGAAGGAGATGCGGAGCGATTGGCTCCCTGGAACAAGGATTTGCGAGGTTATCTCAGGCGTGCGTAAGGCGCATAGTTCATTGCTGGTCGCACAACGCGACGGAAACAGCGAGAGCATCGCTCACTCTCTTATTAACGGATTCAAATGACCGAAATGAGTGATTACGCAAAACATATTCCAGCTTGCTGCGCATTTGGCGCAGACAAGTGTAGTGGCGTAAGCGAGATTTCAACCCCTGCGATAGACGCGGCTGCTCCGGATCTAATTCCCATGGATGGACGTATACAACCAAACTATCTCGATAACAATTTTCGAATTTGTGGAAGGCCCACCGGGTATAGGCGAGCGGAAAAATACGCAGATATCCGCCGCCGGCCGCGGGCAAATTCTGGCCGAATAGCCGGACAGTGGCGGGCGGG
>Ga0209526_10000742_pt1 | contig 21488 bp, 22 predicted proteins | sample JacPinW_OM2H0_M1_FD_188566 | JGI IMG/M metagenome (GOLD analysis project Ga0209526, IMG submission 188566) | Forest soil microbial communities from Algoma, Ontario, Canada - Jack Pine, Ontario site 1_JW_OM2H0_M1 (SPAdes) (version 2) | ecosystem: Environmental > Terrestrial > Soil > Boreal... | reverse complement strand
AGCGCCATCACGATAAAAACAGCAGGACGCTCGGACGTCCCCAGCGCCACGCTCACCACCAACGCGATAGCCGAGATGCGCACTCCTTCCGCCAGCGTTCGCGTCACCAGAAAGGTCAGCGCCGCCACGGCTCGCATCTTGGCCTCAAATCGTTGTTCGATCAGGGCATACGCGGTGAGAAATTCCCCACGAAAATAACCCGGCAGCAGAAAAATCGTAATCAGCACCCGGCCCACGACGTAGCCAAACACCAATTGCAGAAACGTCATATTGCCCGAATAAGCCAAAGCGGGTGTGCCGATAATCGTCAGCGTCGAAGTTTCCGTCGCCACAATCGAGAACGCCAGCGCCCACCACGGGGCGCTCCGGCCGCCCAGAAAATAGTCCTGCAGTGTATGCTGGCCTCGCCGGAAACCTAGGCCCAGCGCTGTGACCCCCAACAGATACAGGATCACGATTCCGAGATCGACTAGATGAATGTGCATGCGTTCCACGCCGCACTCAAGCAGGCCCAGGGCGGCGAAGTGCGTTCGAGGATAGTGGCGCTCTCCAGGAGCGTCAAGGGAGACATTCCGCACTCTTTCGTTCACGGAACGCCTCTCCTCGCGTATTCTCTTTCCATGCGGTTTGTTCTGGGTTTCGACGGCGGCGGCAGCAAAACGCAATGCGCCCTTATGGACGAGTCACTTCAGATTTGCGCGCAGAGCCGCAGCGGCCCTTCTAACCCTCTTCGTGTGGGATTCGGCGGCGCTCTCGCAGCCGTTTGCGAATCTGCTCGCCTGGCGATGCAATCGGCAAATATCTCCGCGGTGAACATTGCCGCCATCTGCGCCGGCTTGGCCGGAACAGCTCAACCTGACGCGCAGGAAAAAATGAAACGCCTGCTCATGGAAGAATTTCCCGGGAAGGTCGTTCGTGTCTGCACTGATCTCGAGCTCTCCCTGGAATCCACCGGTGATGGGCCGGCCATTGTTCTCGTTGCCGGGACAGGGTCTGCAGCAGTCGGCCGTGGACAGGAAGGACAGATCCTTCGAGTCGGCGGCCACGGCACGCTCCTCAGCGATGAAGGCAGCGCTTACGATGTCGGGCGCCGCGCGGCAAGTGCTGCACTCCGCGCGTTTGATCGCTTGGGCTCCAACAGCGAACTCGCTAGCAAACTCTTACAGGCAACCGAAGTCTCCGATTGGCAGGAATTTCAGCTACGCGCTAATGCTGTTCCGGATGAAGTATTTCCAAAGCTCTTTTCCGTCATAGCCGAGTCCGCCGGGCAGGGTGACGCTACTGCCCGTGAATTATTGCATCAAGCGGTTTTTGAACTTGTCGGACTTGTTCGTGATCTCATCGGCCGCCTTCAATTGAACGATCGGCGTTTCCTATTTCTAAAAAGTGGAGGCATGCTCGGGCGATACCCTCATTTTGACGCTCAGCTTGACCGGCATCTCCTGGAAGCGGCTCCACAAGCTGAATTTGGCGCCCTCGCCATTTCGCCCGCGGAGGCCGCTGCGCGCGTGGCGGTGCGTTTGCTCCCGCAACCTTCCGCAGCGCAGGGTTAATACGCGAAAGGCCAAAGGCAGAAAAGGCTAAGTCCAACGGAATTGCGGGAAGGGAACTCTAGTGGCCGATCTTGAAAACGACATTCATCGCGCCCGCTTGGCTGTCAAGGAGGAGCTCGAAGCGCTTCTTTATCACCCTTCTCCGGCCGTTCTCTCTGCTTTGTTGGAAAATCACGCAATGGATGCGCCCAAACTCTGTATTCTTCTTGCCCGCAAGGATCTGCCCACGGAATTCCTCGAAGAACTCGGCGCACGCAAGGCCTTGCTGAAGGATTATTCCGTTAAGAGAGCGCTCGCCTTTCATCCCCGCGCACCGCGGCTAGTGGGGCTTCGTCTTTTCCGCGATCTTTATCTGATGGATCTCGCGCAATTCGCGCTCTCGCCATCGGTAGCTCAGGAACTCAAGCGCTACGCCGAAGAGCAGATTCTCACCCGGCTTCCTCAGCTGCCCCTCGGCCAGAAAGTCACTCTAGCGCGCCGCGGACCGGGCCGTGTTGCCGGCGCACTGCTCGCTCAGGGTCACGCGCAGATTCTTCCTCTCGCTCTCAACAATCCTTTTCTTACCGAATCCCATGTGCTGAAAGCTCTCGCGGGTGAGAGAGTTTCCACAAACGTAGTTCAAGCCATCGTCAACCACGTGAAATGGGCCCAGTCCTACAACGTTCGTTTGGCTCTGGTGCGCAATCCCAATGCGCCTCTCGCAACGGTCCTCGCGTTTCTCCCACACATAACGGTTTCTGATTTGCGTGTACTCGTTGAGCCGGGCATCATTCCTCAAAATCTCCGCAAATATCTCGAAGCCGAGGTCCAACGCCGGATGCGTGCCTCCAAAAATCAGTCCGCATAGTTGAGGGGATTCGTTCTCACTTCCATGTGCGCGACAGTATGGAGGTGAAGTCCGACTTCAGGAGGGAAAAGAAAAATCGTTCAACGAGTCGCTGTGCGGTACAAGATGACGCGAACTTTTTCCAGCGTGATCAGGCCTCCGTCCACCATCTCATCTAAACGCGGCAGAATCTGCTCAATCCGCTCGTGCGATTCGATGACTTCCAGAATGATCGGCAAATCCTGAGACAGTCGCAGAAGTTTATCGGTGTGATACACGCTCGACGATCCGTACCCCGCCACGCCACGCAATACCGTCACTCCCGAAAACTGCTCCTTCCGCAACAATTCCACAATCGTTTCGTACAGCGGCTCGCCGTGCCATTTGTCAGATTCGCCGATGTGAACCCGCATCAGCGTACGTTCGCCCTCGAATTTCTGATGTGTCATCGCTCGCTCCTAGAATCGATTCGCCAGCCGGATGCCTGCAACCGAAAGCAATAGGCCCAGAACTACGCTTGCGGCCACATAAGTAGTGGCGCGCACCCACTCGCCCGTCTCCAGCATCTTCGCGGTTTCCCAGCCAAAACTCGAAAACGTCGTGTATCCGCCGAAAAATCCTACCGCGATGGCCACGCGCCATTCCGGAGAGATAATCATGCGGTTCAACGTGACTTGCCCGATTAGCCCCAGAAAAAAGCAGCCCGTCAAATTGACCAGCAGCGTCCCGTACGGAAACGTGCCGCCTACCTTGATCTGCACCACTCCCTGCAATCCATACCGCGCCAGCGTCCCGATGGCCCCGAACACAGCGATCAGCAGCAGTCGCACTGTTTCTCCTATCCGGTCTTAGTTTCACCTTATAACAAAAAACTCCTGGCGCCCGCGGGCATCCAGGAGTCATCAGCCACGGCCTTCTGCGTCGCGGCGGTTTAGGCGAACTCCATCGCCAATTCAAATTGTCACCGGAAGCTTATCCCACGCGAATCGTCGGCGCAAGAACGGTAAAATTCAATTGGTCTTTGAAGGCATCGCATCGCCTCCGGAATTACCCGTTCTAGGGTGCAATACAATCTTCTCCAGCCGCCCCACGTTATCGCTCACCACAAGCACCGCGTCAATCTTATCCCCAGGTTTCAGTAGCTGAATCTCTTTCTCTTCTGCTACCGCGTAGCTCATCGTCATAGCCGGCATCAGACCAGGGATGTCCCCGTGTTTCACCGTGAGTATCTTTCGGGGCGCATCCACCGAGATCACTTCTCCCTGGATTGGATAGTGCTTCGCGGGTGCGGAGTGACATCCTGCGAAACTGAACACTGCCACCAACATCGCAGCGAGTAGGATTGTTTTCATGGCTCTCTCAATAGTGAAAACGGTACCGCACTTGCAGGAAAATTTCCCTCGGATTGTTGTAATGCGTTCCTCCGAACGTGAAGCTATTGTCCGAAAGAAACCGCCGGTTCGCCACGTTCAACCCTGTCACCGAAACCGAAACGCGCTCACCAAAATTCTTCGCCAGCGCCAGGTCGAACGTCGTGTGCGCCCCCAGATGATACGGCGGGGGATCGATTCCGGGTACCCGTCCATTCGAAAATCCTGACCCATAGTAGACATCGGTCGATGCATAGCTTTGCCACGGTAGATCCACCATGCCTCCTAGATGCAAAGTATTGCGCTGATCATGGTCGAGCAGGAAATACCCATTCGCTGGCGGAGGGAAAGCCGCCAGTCCGCCTGTGATACCCCCAAATCCTTCCGCAATCTGGTTGGAATAGGTTACATACAGCTGACCACGCTTTAGCAGTCGCGGTGAGCGCAGCGTCGTCTCCCATCCGCGAATGACCGCCTTCTGAATTGTCACGGGAAAGCAGACACCCGAATTGTTGATGCAATTGTGATCGAAGAAGTTCTTCGCCCGGGTCCGAAAAGTGCTCACGTCAAACGACCACTCACGCAAAGGAATATTCAGGCCAACCTGCGCTTCTTCGTCTCTCTCCCCGAACAGCGGCAGGAACCCTAGGTTGTTCTGGCCCGCCAAACCAATCAAGGGACCCGAAACGGTGAGCAGCGGCGGCGCCTGGTAGAATTGGCCGTAAAATCCCCGCAACGTCCAGTTCAGTTTCGGAATCCGTATCGCTGCGCCAGCCCGAGGATTAGTCGCATTTTCCACCACCGGTCCCGAAAAATGCGTTTGCCGCAAACCCGCATGGAGGGTTAGCCACGAAGTCGCTTTCAATTGGTCCTCCAGATACGCTGCAAAAAGCCCCCCCGATGCTGGCGGGGCCTTCGCCGAAATGGATCGGGTTGGATCTGAGCCATTCAGAATCTGGAAAAGCTGATCGTCCTGCTGCCCGAATCCATACAAGCCGATTCGCGCATTGCTTGCGCCGTGTATCCAGCCCAGTGTGACCTGCCCACCCTCGTAGTTAGACTTCCGGTCGTCCGACGCGGCAAACGGAAAATCGTTTGGATCACTCACGTAGGCCGCGCGGTTGTAGTGGTAGAAAGGCGAAATCGTCAGCACCTTTCCCTGGTTAAGTATATGCATCCAGGAAAATGCCGCAAACGCATCGCTCTCGCGGTTTGCGTCGCTCAAGAACTGTCCGGCGGTGTTCGGGTTGTTCGGATCAAATGGAACTTGGTAATAATCACGGCGGAGTTGGGTCACAAACCGAAATTGATCGGCGGACGACAGGTTATAGATCAACGAAGCAAAGCCACCATAACCGTTCGCCTGGTCGTGAATCACCGCGGAAGTCGGGGTTTGCAAACCCAGGTCGGTGCGATTTCCATTCAGGCTCGCGTAATACGCAAATTTGTTGGTGTGGCTTCCAAAGTTCAGCTGATCGTCGGTCTGATAAAAATTGCCAAGGCTCATCGTAAGTTCCGCATCATTGTTCCGTTCGAATCCGGTCCGTGGCGCGGCGTTGAACACCGCGTAGGTGCGATCCCCGAAGTCCGCGGCGTAGCTGCCGCGCTGCGTCTCCAGCGTATCGATGTCTTTCGGATCGATTTGCGGCCCCAGGTTTCCGCCGATATTTGTATTCGGAATCGGCACGCCGTCGATCAGCCAGCTCACTTGATGGCCACCGCGAACATGCAATTGGTCGTGCGTCAAATAAGATCCCGGCACAAAGTTCGTGATCATCGCCAGGCTATTCGTCCGCGAAGCTCCTGGCGACGCCGCGATGTCTCTTCGGTTGATCATCGTTGTCGGGGTGATCGATTCCGCTTGTGCCGGCGACGCTTCGGAAGTTACCGTTACGGATTGCGCCTGCGTCGCCACCTGCAACTCAAAATGCAAAATGGGTGCCGTGCCGCTTAGTACCGTCAGTTCTTGCTCCGCACTGGCGAAACCCGTTTTTGTCACCCTCACCTTGTACTGGCCGATGGGTACTGAATCGAAATGAAATTCGCCCTCTGCATTTGTGCTCGCCTTTAGTGTGTAATCCGAGTCCGCTGCCTTCAACACCACTTCAATATCCGCGATCGGCCGGTGTTGCGCGTCATGCACAATCCCCCGCACCGTTCCAAACACAGTGGCCTGTCCCGCTCGTGCAAACGTAAGTAGCACCATCATCCAAAGAAGAGTGCGTTGCATCATATTTTAATTTCTCCAGAAATGCAGTCAAAGGCAGCCAACGAGGCCGCAGGCTCAAAAGAGCCGAAGGGTGGATTAGCAAAAGGAGAAGAGTGCTCAGGCGATAGAGGATGTGTTTCGGGGAGGCGGGGAAAGTGGTCCGAAAAGAACTACGATCTGTTTCGCGTCAGCCAGAGGAACCGAGGGTTCGGTTGGAAGTGGCACATTCAGTCCAGCAACTTCGGGAATCACAAAAACCATTCCTTGCACTGAAATTTGCTCCTGCTCAAGGCAGCAAGACATTGCGCAGCTCATCATCGAACCGTTTTGTGAATGCCCGCAATCCATTGGTGCATCCGTTTCGCTTGCCGCACGCTGCTGGGCATGTTTTCCATGGCTATGTCCCTGCGCGGTGCACATGTTCCCATCGCAGCAGGCCATCATATGCGCGCTCCACGCCGCGGCCAGCATCGGCATCCACAGCAACACCGCGGCCGCCAGGCAGAGCCAAGCTCCAACCACACGAAACGATCTAAGCGATATTGGGTTCGCTTGCATCATGCTTCGGAGAAAAGCATAGCCTACATTGCCATCGCTCTCAAAATGATTCTGCATGGGAACCGCCCCTAGTGCCTGCCAGAGGCGGGAATTGAATCGCAGAATCGATCTGGCGAAGCTGCGAGAGGCAAACTGATGCAGTTAACGCTGTGGCTGAGAAGTTTGCGCAGGTGGTGGAATCGCAGCAGGAGAAGCATCCCTGGAAGTTGCGAAAGCCTCTCGTTTCAGGCGAACTTCGCCGTCAATGAGCGCAGTGAATTCAACGTCCTGCAGGATCGCGACGTCTTTGCCGGAAGCGAGCGGCAGAACCGCATCGGAAGAAGTGTTGGACGACCCGGAAGCTTCCTGGTAGCAACGCACGTGGGCCTGCTCGCCGTCGGCAAGGCGCACGGAAGTCATGCGAAAGGCAAGCTTGCCGCCGCGCCCAAATCGTTTTTTGGGCTCCGCTTCGGCGATGATGCCGCTGGCCTTTGCGCCCTTGGCTAAGACCGGGACACCGTCGACGAAAATATCATCCAGGACGTCGAATTCGACGGGATCCCCGACATGCGCTGTGGCGGAAGAAATGGTTTTGGTGAGCTTCACGCGAACGGGCGTGTCGTTAAGCAGGGTGAAAGCGGGAACGGTGACCGGTGCAGGACCGGGTGCCGCGCGCGGACCTTCGTCGTAGTGAATGCGTTCTCGCGAGGGCGGCTCAGCCGGCGGCGTGGGGAGGCCGGTGCCGGCCTGGTCCTTCAGCAACACGATGCTGGCCAGCGGAACGAAGCCAGTATCGCTTTTGGCGGTACGCACGCTGTAGTAGCTATCGTATCGGCCGGTGATTTGGACGACCGAACCGCATTGAAGCGTGGCGCGTACCTCTAAGGTGGTCATCGAGCTGTAGAGATAAACGTAGCCGTCATTGCGAGGGCATTCGACACGGCCGGTATTCTGCGCTTTGCCAAGTGAAGGGTAGAACAGGCAGAAAGCCACGGCGGCGCATAGAGAGAAAAGTTTCATTCAATACCTGCTGGCTGAACTAAATTGAACACTACCCTCTTATCCCAACGCAAAGACGGCCCGGTGACAAGAAACTCTGGTTTGGTACTGTGCATAAAACGATACGGACGGATGGACACAGAAACAAGCACCTCGCCATAATCACCTGACTTTCAGCCGCGCGGGAAACTAACCCATGCTGGAATTCCCAGTTTCTTGACTTCTCTCTGTCTCGCATCGCAAACTCATTTCATGGCCCACATCTATCTGGTATTCGATTTCGCGAACGAAGAGAAAGCGCAGGAAGCTCGTCACAAGCTCGAAGTTTGGAAGCAGGCCTCTCGCCTGGACAAAAAGCTTCTCTACAAATTTGAGCGCGCTGCCTCCAACGATGACGCAAACTCGGACGAGCTGTCCAAACCCGAAAAAGCCTCCCAAAAGTCCAAGTCTAAATCGAGCGCTTCCGACTCGGCCAAGGTCGAATCCGTAAAACTCTTCGTGCGACTCGGCTTTTCCGGCCACGAAAAACTCAGTGAACAGCGTTTTCTCGATCGCATCGAGGCGGAAGACCTCTTCCAGTCCGCGTCCCCAGAGACCGTCAAATCTAATGATCCATTGTTCTCCGAAACCGAGTCTCGCTTCGATGACCTGGCCTAATACCTAGGTTTCTCGAAATTCCATATAACGTTCTGGTCTCGACTCCAGCCCGCCCTCCGGTATAATTAAAGCCTGCGAGGGCGTAACTTCCGATGCGAGGGACTATCGAATGCCAATGCAGACGCGCGTAAAGCCGGCCAAATCGGAAGCCCTGAAATACCAGGGTCTCGACCGCGATACCCTCATTCGACTCTACCGCACGATGTTTCTCTCCCGCCGCCTCGATGATCGCGAGATCCAGCTTAAGCGCCAGAACAAAATCTATTTCCAGATTTCCAGCGCCGGCCACGAAGCCATTACCGCTGCTGCAGGGTTGCTTCTTCGTCCGGGTGTAGATTGGTTCTATCCCTACTATCGCGACCGCGCGCTCTGCCTGATGCTCGGGCTCACGCCGCTTGAAACTCTTCTGCAAGCAGTCGGTGCAAAAGATGACCCAAGTTCCGGTGGCCGCCAGATGCCTTCCCATTGGGGGCACAACAAGTGGAATATCGTCAGCAAATCCTCCTGCACCGGCACGCAGTTCGTTCAGGCCGTTGGCGCTGCAGAAGCCACACTCTACTACGAACACCGTTCCAAGGCTCTCGCGCAGGCGAAAAAGGCCCCTCTCGGTGAATTCGTAAATCACGAACCCGAGGAAATCGTCTACGTCTCCTCCGGCGACGGCGCTACCAGCGAGGGTGAATTCTGGGAATCGCTCAACGTTGCCTGTGCGAAAAAGCTCCCGATCATTTATCTCGTTGAAGACAACGGCTATGCCATCTCTGTCCCGGTCGAGGTTCAGACTGCGGGCGGCAACATAGCGCGCCTCACCAGCGGATTCCCCGGGCTGCACATCGCCGAATGCGACGGCACGGATCCGCTCGAAAGCTACGCGGTTTGCAAGGAAGCCATCCAATACGTTCGCGAACGCCGTGGTCCCGCACTCGTCCACGCTCAAGTTACTCGGCCGTATTCGCACTCGCTCTCGGACGACGAGAAGCTCTACAAAACTCCCGAGGAGCGCGAACAGGAAGCTCGCCGCGATCCGGTCTCCAAGTTCTCCTTGTTCCTTGTGCGCGAAGGCCTCCTCGATCAAAATGAAATCGAAGCCCTCGAAGCGGAGGTGGACCGCCAAGTCCGCGACGCTGCCGACCAGGCCCTCGCCGCAGAACCTCCTGAAGTCTCTTCCATCACCCGCCACATCTACTCCGAAGACATCGATCCTACTGCTGCAAATTTTTCCGTCGAGGCCAAAGTCCACGGCGCTCCCAAAACGATGGTCGAAATGGTGGCCGCCACTCTGAGCGACGAAATGGGCCGTGACGAACGCATCCTTGTCTTCGGCGAAGACGTCGCCGACGCCAGCCGCGAAGAAAATCTCAAGGAAGTAAAAGGGAAGGGCGGCGTTTTCAAAGCCACCTCAGGACTGCAGCGCAAATACGGTGCCGACCGAGTCTTCAACACGCCCCTCGCCGAAGCCAGTATCGTTGGCCGGGCGATCGGCCTGGCCACTCGTGGCTTAAAGCCCGTCGCGGAAATTCAGTTCTTCGATTACATCTGGCCCGCCATGATGCAGATTCGCGACGAACTCTGCGTCATGCGCTGGCGCTCCAACGGCAATTTCAAATCTCCGGCGGTAATTCGCGCGGCCATCGGTGGCTATCTTACCGGGGGCGGTGTCTATCACAGCCAGAGCGGCGAATCGATCTTCACCCACTGCCCCGGCCTGCGCGTCGTCATGCCCTCCACCGCGCTGGATGTAGCGGGACTACTTCGCACCGCCATCCGCTGCGACGATCCGGTGATGTTCCTCGAACACAAACATCTTTATCGTCAGCCGTACAACCGCTCCGAGTATCCGGGCCCGGATTACACCGTTCCCTTCGGCAAAGCGCGCCTCGTCAAGGAAGGCACGGACGTAAGTATCATTACGTTTGGCGCCGTCGTCCATCGCGCCGAAGTCGCCGCCGCCGCTCTCGATCGCGAAGGGGTCTCTGTCGAAATCATCGACCTCCGCTCGCTCTCTCCCTATGATTGGGAAGCCATTGCTGCCACAGTTTGCAAGACCCATCGCGTCATTGTCGCGTATGAAGACATGCTGAGCTGGGGCTATGGCGCGGAAATTGCCGCCCGCATCGCTGAAGAACTTTTCGAACAGCTCGATTCTCCCGTCAAACGCGTCGCTGCCATGGACACCTTCTGCGCTTACCAGCCCAAGCTAGAAGACCAAATTCTCCCCCAGACCGAGGACATCATCGCCGCGGTCCACCATCTCCTCAAGTACTAACCAACGCACCGCCTTCTGAGGCGGTTCGCCCTTGGGCCTCCAAGAACCCGTCCACAATGAAACTTTTCCTTACCTCGGTTCGTACTTAGAAGTAGAATCACCGTGGAATTACGCCTTGTGGGGGTGACACAATGACCTGTCCAACTTGTCAGAAGGAAATCGCCGACGGTTCGAAGTTCTGCTACAGCTGCGGCGCGCAACTAGCTGCAGGCGGCCCTGCCGCTCCCCCTGTCGCTCCGCCGAAACGCCTGATGCGCTCCAGCCGCGACAAGAAAATTGCCGGCGTTTGCGCCGGCATTGCCGAATATTTCGACCTGGACCCTACTCTGGTCCGTGTCCTTTGGCTAATCGCTATCTTCTTTGGCGGCACCGGCTTCCTGCTGTATGTCATCTTGTGGATTGTTCTTCCGGTAGCCCCTGCCACCACAACGATGTCCGTCCCAGGCGCGCCAGCACAAGTTTAGGTCGCGGACAGGTAGTTGCATGGCTTGAGCCATTCCCGCCACTATTCTTTGCCGCTCTTGGTATTTCTCCCTCTCTTTCGCGGGTCTCCAAAGATCAAATGATCCATTGACGCCAGACCCGCTCCCACTGTGGCCAAGGCGAAACACGCAGTCCCAACGATCATCGGGAATTCATATTCCTTCACCACAAGAATGCCATGCCCGCTATGGACTCTCCAGATGGCCACCGCCATCTCTCCTGCAAGAACCAGTGCCGCCGGCCGCGTAAACAACCCCAAAAACAGAAGAAGTGCGCCAAAACATTCCAGAATGCCGGCCAGCCCCACAAAGTATCCCGGAAATCCGTGTTGTACAAAAAACGCGCGCATCCCCGCATCCGCATGTACCAGCTTCGGATAGCCGTGGTATAGAAAAATCAACCCTAGTGCTGCTCGCAATACAAGCAAGCCGAGCGGCCGTAGCCTATCCAAAGATTTCATCTCTCCCCCTGCTATGTCACCTTACTCATTCTGCGGCGGCGATTCCAGCGAAACTCCGCATCTAGCGTTGCGCTGGTCTCGCCGTCGTTTCAGGTACAATTGAGCGGAACAATTATCCTGAGGATTTATGAGTCCGGTCCCCAGCCCGCGTATCGCATCCATTCTTTTCCAGGAGCATCCATGAAGCGTAAGCTTCTGGTCGCCGTGCCGCTGCTCTGCATGGTGGCCCTTCTAGCCTGGGTTTTCCGTCCCAAGCACGAGTCCCTCGGCCAGGCCTACATCAGCGAACGTAGTGTTACCTTGTGGAGCGGTGTTGCCCAGGTTCGCGAACAAATGGGGGTTCTGCTTTACGGCGACCGTGTGGACGTTCTGGCCCGCCGCAACGACTATGTCAAAGTAAGGGCCGCCAGCGGCCTGACCGGCTGGCTGGATGCCCGCTACTTGATGGAGCCGGAGCTGTGGCAGCACAGCGAAAAGCTTCTCCAGAAGGCAAAATCCATGACCGTTCAGGCTCGTGGCCGAACCAAAGTCCCCACGAATCTCCGTGTCGCCGCGGGCCGCACCGAGCACCGCGTGTATCAATTTAGCCGGGGTGTTCCTGTGGAAATCCTGGGCCGCGCGGTCGCGGATTGGGTGCAAACTACCGACGAAAAAGAAGCCTCCGCCGATTCCGAAAGAGGCAAGAAAGAAGACTGGTTTTTCGTTCGAGGAGTGGCCACGCGCCCGCCTGGCGAAGGTGCTGTTCGCAATTCCGCCGTCTCCACCACAACACAACCGGGAGACCAGACCATTCCCATCGCTGGTTGGGTAGTCGCGCGCTTTGTCTCCTTAGACCTGCCAGATCCCGTTCGAGACGGCACCAACTCTGCCAATGTACGGCCCATAGCGTGGTTCGAACTCAATCGTGTCAAGGACGCTGAGGGTCAGCATCCGCAATATCTCGTCGCAGGAACGCGCAGTCCCGAAGGTCAGCCGTGCGATTTCACTACTCTGCGGGTTTTCACTTGGAACCCGAAAAAGTTGCGTTACGAGACCGCGTTCATCGAAAACAATCTCTGCGGCGCTCTGCCGATCACTCTCGACAAGGGACCCAAGGGCGAGCCGGAGTTTCGCTTCCACGTCATAGAGCGCTCAAAGGAAGAACGCGTTTATCGCCTCATCCAGACCGTTGTCCGCCGCATCCGCGACGGCAATCAGGTCCTTCGTCCAAAATCAGCCAAAGGGAAGCGCTGAGCTTTTTTCGCCGTAAACCGCAGCGCGACAAAATCATGACACTTCACATTACCGAATCCGATGCTCGCCAACTCCTCACGATGCCGCTAGCCATCGACGCGGTCGAAGAAATTTCTCGCAAGCAAGCCGATGGCACTGTCGTCGTTCACGCTCGCCGCCGTTTCGAGCTCCCCAACGGGGGCTTCTTTCACTACATGGCGGCCATGGACACCTCTGCCGGCTTCATCGCCATGAAGCAGTACACCTACGTCAACGGTGCGCTCCGCTTTCTCGTCCCGCTGTACGAAATTTCCACCGGAGCTTTGCTCGCGCTCATCGAAGCCGACTATATGGGTCAGCTCCGCACGGGTGCCGCCTCTGGAGTAGCCACAGAGTTTCTTGCCCGCCAAAATGCTCGCACCGCTGCGATTATCGGCACGGGCGGTCAGGCGAAGACTCAACTTGAAGCCGTCGCGAATGTCCGCAAACTCGAATCCATCTCCGTATACGGCCGCGATCCTCAACGTCGTAAGGAATTCGCTACGGAGATGTCCCGCCGCTTGAATCTCTCCGTCAGCGCTGCGGATTCGGCTGCAGCTGCGGTGCGCAATGCGGACATCGTCGTCACTGCCACAAAATCGGCTCGTCCCGTCTTTGATGGCCGCGATCTCGCTCCCGGTGCACATATCAACGCCATCGGCGCCAATCACGCGCACAAACAGGAACTCGACAGTGTTGCCGTCGAGCGTGCAAACCTCATCTTTGTCGACTCTCTCGCACAATCGAAGGAAGAAGCCGGCGACCTGATCATCCCGTTCGAGAATCAGCCGCAACGCTGGGAACAGGTTCACGAACTCGCTGAACTTGTCGCTGGAAAAGTTCCCGGCCGCACTTCCGACCAGCAAATCACTCTCTTCAAATCCAACGGCATCGCGTCTTGGGATCTCGCCGTGGCCATGCGGGTCTACGCCCTGGCAAAAGCACGAAACCTCGGCAATTCGCTTTCCTTTTTTGGCGAACAAGTTTGAGGGATGTGGATAAGCCGCCTCATGCGGCTCGCGGATTTTTGTTGTAGGGATTGCCTTCTGAGACCGGCGGTTTCGCGTTAGCAAATTCGGTCGAAGCAACGCTACATCTTCTTCACCAGGTGCCTATCCGCAGCACCGCGCCGGTCGTAATTCGAATACTGTCTTGCGCTGCGATCATATCCACGTCCGGCATCCACGTGTGCGTGTACTCCACATTCAGCACTCGCCAAGCGAAGGGGCGCGTAATTACCCAGTCCAGCCCTCCCCCCGCCGCCAGAACAGGGCCGTTCTGTGAATTCTCCGTGGACCAATCGCTTCTCAACGGATAATGCCGCAAAGTTCCGTTTCCGTCGCCCCACTCCTTCAACAACTTTTTCCGTAACTCCCGATCCGTTGTATCGTGGGTTATTTTTCGTCCCCCCACCATCACTTGCAGATAAGGTGAAATCTTGTGCGTCGCCATCGGCGTCCATCGCGGCCCTACCGCATACAGCAGCGAATCTGCCCCTTGGTTCGCCGCGGGCATGTGCATGATCAGGCATCCGCTCACCTCCGCCACGATCTGCCACGAATCAGTAAGACGCGCTGCTCCCGTACCACCGCCCCCGACGCAGCTTCCACCCCCGAGAAAACTCTCATAGTGTGGTGCAGCCATCAGCTCGATCGGTGCTGCGCGTGGATAGGTGCGCTGGAATTCCATTCCACAGGTGCCTGGCACTCGCGGCGTAAACACAAACGGCTTGTCTATGATTCCTGCTTTGTATTCCTCCATAAGTTCCTTACGTATGACGTAGTCACCCGGCGCCAGGCCCATGCGCGTATCCCGGTGCCACGGCACCTTGAAAGCCATTGCATTTGCGACAGATCTTCCTGGATTCAAGAAGCTGCGTGCTAGGACAATTACCATCCGGTTCGTGGTTCGGTTTTCCAGCCCCATGATCAGGTAACGGTCCGCACTGTCCTCTCCGATCATTTCGATGGCACCCAGCGTGGGCGTGCCTACGAGGGTAATGAATCCGGGCGAAGCGTGAAGCATCACGTTTCCAATCGATGCTTCGCTGAGCGGCCCGATTTTCCATTGTGCATGCCAAACGGCCGAATAGGCCATCGATCGCAACAGGCTGAGATAATACTCTCGGCCATCTCCCCACTGCACCGTTCGATATTTCGGATCATTTTGCCGCTCGATGAATCCAAACGCCCCGCCCTCAATTGGGTGGCCAACATAGGGGGCCATGAACGTGTCGCTGTCGCTCCATCCTCGAAGCTCAGTGACGGACCTCAGATAATTTCTCAACAGCGGACCGTTCAGCGTGTCTCGGGTTCCTGCTTCGGTGGTTACGTCGAAAACGTGCATAATCCCGGTGTACAGCAACGACTCTTTGGTCGCCGCCCACCAATAAATTTTCTGTGATTCTGCGGCTCGCACATCTTGAATGGGGCTCGAGGCTGAAGAACTATCGCTCGGCCGCTTGGTCGATAACTCCGCGTCCTTTGCCCTAAAACGTAATTCCCCAACGGAGTGAATCGTTTCCATGGACGGGAAGGCAGTGCCGGCGTACCTGCTAGAACCAGGGTCGGTGAGATGCGAATAGGGCCAATCTTCAATCGGAAGGGCCAGCAGGTGAGATTGCGCGTACAACAAGTCCAGTGGCGCGGAGTCTGTCGCCATAGGAGTTTGCGCGAGAATCGGTGGGCAGCCTAAAAGGAGTGCAAAAAGGAACCTTAGCCAGGCTCCGCTCAAATTTTCTCTTATCACGCTCTGGGTTTCCCCCATTGCTAGGTCTGCTCAGTAGATCCAGATTCGGGCGAAATCAAGGGTTGCTGAGCTTGGTTCTTGAACTTTAGTCTGCCACAACGAACAAGTCTGATGGATGCAGAAATCCATGTCCTTACCTATCGAAAAAATAACGGCATGATCAGGGCACCGGGTCGCGCAATCGAACCACCTACTGAGCCCAGCACGCCTTTTCATACCACTTAAAGATGCAAGCGACCATGCCAAGGTTCTGCCTTAGATTCCCCAATTCTCCTCGGTTTTCACTACTTCCATTTGGTTTGAGATTGGAAATCGATCCCTTGATCGGCGATTCGCTGTGAAGAAAAGTGTGCGAACATTAGCACGATAACTTCCCGGCCGCATCCTTGTGATTGGCCTCGATGGCTTTGATCTGACCCTCGCCGAACGTTTCCAGACCGAAGGTATTCTTCCTAACTTAGCTCGCTTTCATTTGACGTCGTACCAACCATCATCGAGCTCCTCGGGCACGAGAAAAATCCCAGCCTTAGTGGAGAATCTCTCCTTCCCCATCTTGTTCCCGCCCAAGTCTAACCTGACCTCAAGTCCTGCCCCCCGTAGGGAGAGTCTGCCCCAAACTATCTCTTGACACTCTCTCTAGCACTGAGTACGTTTGTCGAACGAGCGTTCGACAAGAACTATGCCTGCCTCCTTACCACTTCCACGCGACTCCGAAGCCAAACTAGAACACATCCTCCGCATTTCGGCTCGATCATTCGCAGAGAGGGGGTTTGAGGCTACTTCCATGCGCGACATCAGCCGCGCCACTGGCCTCTCCCTTTCCGGCCTCTACTACTACTTTACGAGCAAACAGCATCTTCTGTATCTCATTCAAAATAATTCATTTGATTTGATTCTCCAGCACCTCCAATCCCGCCTTCAGGGTGTCCAATCACCCCCAGATTGCCTCCATATCCTAGTCCAGAATCACGTGGAATACTTCCTCTCCCACCCCAATGAAATGAAGGTTCTCTCTCACGAGGAAAATGCCCTGGAAGAACCCTTGCGCGAGAAAGTAGCCTCCATAAAGCGCCGCTACTATGCCTTGGCTCGCCAGATCTTCGACGAGGTTGTGGCAGACGATCTCGCCACCGGCCTCAACCCCCGCATTGCCGTCCTTAGCCTATTCGGCATGATGAATTGGATCTACAAATGGCATAAGCCTGAACTCGATCCTGGCGCCGAGGAACTGACGGCTGCCATCGTCGGCATCTTTCTTCACGGTGTCATTCCCGGCGCCGCAAAACCCAAGGAGCTTTTTGTGGTCGGTGGCACACGGCGCGATTCACGTGCCGCTTTGAAGTCCGCTGACTAGAACGGCATTCGAATTTCTGCAAGGAGCAAGGAGAGAGAACGCAATGGCAACTACAACCGGCATCGCCACAAAAGAACTTGTGAAGTATCGCGTCGAAGATGGTATTGCCATCTTTGAGCTCGACGACGCTCCCGCGAATACCTACACCCACGAAATGATGCTTCAGCTCGACGCCGCGATCCTCAAGGCGCGCATGGATGAGTCCGTCCACGTTCTCATTGTTCGGGGCGCGGGTGAAAAATTCTTCTCCGCCGGCGCCAGTATTCCCATGCTCACCAAAGCCGATCCCCAATTTAAATATTACTTTTGCCTTCACGCCAACGAAACGCTCTCCCGCTTGGAACAAACACCGAAGCTTGTGATCGCTGCCCTCAACGGCCACACCGTCGGCGGGGGCTTGGAAATCGCCCTCGCCTGCGATATTCGTATCGCCAAGAAAGAAGGCGGCAAGATCGGACTCCCCGAAGTAAACCTTGGTGTCCTGCCTGGCACGGGTGGTACCCAGCGATTCGCCCGGGCCATTGGCCGTGCCCGCGCACTGGAGCTTATGGCTACCGGGCGCACCTTCAGTTTCGAAGAGGCTCTCGAAATGGGCCTCATTAATTATCTCTACGAGAAAGAATCCTTCTGGGAAGATGTACTCTCCTACGCTCGCCAGTTCTGTCCTCCGAACAAGGCCTCGCGCGCCGTCGGCCGTATCAAGCGCTCGGTCGTGACTGGCATGGAGATTCCCTTCGCTGAAGCCCTCGGCCTCGAACGCGAGCTGCAACAGCTTCTGTTTACCAGCGATGATGCCAAGGAAGGTCTTGCCGCTTACGTCGAAAAGCGTGCCGCAAACTTCAAAGGGAAGTAAACTCAAGGAGAACGTGGAAAGTTTATTGGCAAGCCAACTTATACGCCTTGTCCTTCTCAACCCGCCATGCGGGAGAGAAGTTAGCTTTCCCGCAAGAGCGCCCAAAAAATGAAAACTCTTCCCGACTATCTTCGTAAAGGCATGAAACTCGTCATCGTGGGCTGCAATCCCACCGAGTCTTCCGTTCGCGCCGGACACTATTACGCGGGCCGTGGCAATCTGTTCTGGCCCACGCTCCATGAAAGCGGCGTCGTGCCGGAGCCATTTGACTACCCCGATGATCGTCGCGTGATCGAATTCGGCATTGGGCTTACCGACCTGGTGAAACGCCCGACCAAAGCCATTGAGGAACTTACCCGGCAGGATTTTGCCGAAGGCCGCATCGTTCTCTCCCAGAAACTCGAGGAATTCGGGCCGCGCGTCATCGCCTTCAACGGGAAGCTAACTTACGAACAGTTCGCCCAGCGTAAATGCAGCTACGGCCTGCAGAAACACCTTCTGTACGGTGCGCAAGTCTTCGTCCTCCCCTCGACCGTCGTCCAGAACGCGCGCGGAAAGTCGGAGCGCCTGAAACATTTCCGCAAACTTGCCCAACTACTCGAAAAAGCCGGAAGAGATCGGCAATCTCCGTCTCGCGCAGAACAGGATTTTTCATAGGATTCGCTCATGAGCCAGGCCACGCAATCGGCTTCCCCCGTCCTTCTCGAAAAAAAACACGGCGCCATTGTTACACTCACTCTAAATCGTCCCGATCGTCTCAACGCACTGAACAACGATCTTTCCACTGCTCTCAACGAAGCCTTAACCCGTATCGCCGTTGATCCCTCCATTCACGTCATCATTCTGACCGGAGCAGGCCGCGCCTTTTGTGCGGGCGGCGACCTCGGGGACATCGGCAAGGGCCGCGAACGTGGCGACGCCGAGGAACTTGCCCCGCTCCTCCGCTCCGGCATGCAAGCAGTCTTAAAGCTTCGCACCATCCCGCAGCCGGTCATCGCCGCCATCAATGGTCCCGCCGCCGGCGCGGGCATGAACCTTGCGCTCGCCTGCGACATCCGCATCGCCCTTGATGGTGCTGTCTTTGGCCAGAATTTTGCCAAAGTCGGCCTCTTTCCCGACTACGGTGGCACCTTCTTCCTCCCAGAACTTGTTGGTCCCTCGGTCGCCGCCGAAATGTTCTATACCGGAGAAATGATCGATACGCCGACGGCACAGCGCTTGGGCATCGTCAATCACGTCGTTCCCGCGGATCGTTTCGAAGCGGAAATCCAGGGCCTTGCGAAGAAAATTGCCGACGGACCGCAAGTGGCGATTCGCGCGGCCAAGCGCGCTGTCTTTGGCCGTCAGAAGAACGCGCTCGCAGATGCGCTCGAACAGGAAGTCGAGTATCAGTTGAAATGTTTTCATTCCGAGGATTGCCGCGAAGGCATCCGCGCGTTCCTCGAAAAGCGCGCGCCCAAGTTTCAGGGCCGCTGAAGCATTTTTCTGCTTGGCGATTGGAAGTTTTTTTGAGGTGCTGCAAGTTGCCTCAAAAATGCTATTCGGGAGGGCACAGCTTTAGCCGTGCCGAAGAGCTCTGAAAATCAGGGTTTTAACCATGAGGTTGGCAGCGGAGATTTTCGAAGCCCAGCTTGAATATTAGTTAGGAGATCATGCATATGCCGGCAACTCGCCTTTCCACTTTCGATGATTGGGTTGATCTTTTCCGGGTGTGGCAAAAAGATATCGGCGTGGACTACCCCGAAATCACGAATTACCAGTTCGAAGCCAAATTCGGCCCCACGCGTTCCAATGAAATCGAATTCGGTGCCTACAAAGGTCGCTCGAAGTGGGAAAAGCTCGTCCAGGTTCCCGACCAGCGCATGCGCGACGCGCTTCTCAACCTCATCGTCTATCAGGGCGACACGGAATTCGCCTCAGTAGAACAGCAGCGTCGCCTCTTCGAAACTTCTCCCAGCGAACACGACCGCCAGTCCCTTTGTCGCGTAGTCACCGAAGAAATGCGCCACGGCTGGCAGATGTGTTATCTGCTGATGAACCACTTCGGCTACGGCGGCAAAGTCGAGGCCCAGAAAATGCTGGAGCGCCGCGCCTTCGATCAGAAACGCTTGCTTGGCGCCTTCAATCAGGACGTCAACAATTGGCTCGACTTCTTCGTCTACACCGATTTCGTGGATCGCGACGGCAAATACCAGCTCACCATGCTCAGCTATTCCGGCTTCGCCCCGCTCGCGCAATCCATGATTCCCATGCTTAAGGAAGAATCCTTCCACCTCGGTACCGGTCAGGACGGCATCAAGCGGATCGTCAAAGCCGGTGTCGTTCCCACGCAGGTCATTCAGAAATACATCAACAAGTGGATTCCCGTCAGCCTCGACCTGTTCGGCGTCGATCGCTCCAGCTCCGCCCACTGGTTCTACGTCTGGGGCCTGAAAGCCCGCTACGATGAGCCCACCGCCAAAGCCGCCGTCAATCTCGAGCGCATGAACGAGCACAGCCGCGAACTCTACTACCAGGAATGCATCAAGCTCGTCGAAATGATCAACAAAAACGTTCCCGCCGGTCAGCCGCAACTCTACGTCCCCGACTTCAAGTTCAACCGCTTCATCGGCGAACACGCCCGCAAACCCTACAGCGTCCACGGTGAACTGCTTGCCGATGAAAAGTTTGCAGAGCACCTCAAGGAGATGCTCCCGCAACCGGAAGACCTGCAACTCGTCAGTGAGATCCAGTCCATCGAAAAGCAATGGATCTCCCCCAAAGGCTCCATCCAGTAATCGGGTAGAATCAGTAATGAATGAAGTATTCTGATGTTGTGGCCGGCCATCCGCCGCAGCGGATAGCCAACCTTTGAGTCGGCAAGCGTGGCTTCCGCTTTTGCGGAGTAAGCCCCGAGAAAAAACTCTGGGGACAAAAGGGAATCGCCCGTGCCGCGCCTCAATCCAGGGAAGCTCGCCGGTCTTTTCTAAGGAAGGCAATGAACGATCTCGAAATTTCAGCAGTCGAACTCAAACAACGCCTCGACAGCGGCGAAAAATTCGTCCTCGTCGACGTCCGCGAACCCTGGGAAAACGCCCAATGCCGCATCGAAGGCGCCGTGCTCATCCCCATGGGCTCAATTCCATCCAATCTGCAAAAGCTCGACACCGACGAACCCGTCATCTGCTACTGCCACCACGGTATGCGCAGCCTTGACGTAGTCAACTGGCTTCGCCAACAGGGCATCGCCACCGCCAAATCCCTCGCAGGCGGCATCGATCGCTGGTCCCTCGAAATCGATCCCAAAGTCCCCCGCTATTAGGGATATCATTTTGAGCTGCTTCCGGAGGGTACGGCTCTCAGCCTCGCTGGCGGCCGCCTTCCGGGGCGGGGGCCGCTAACCTCGAATTTACGCTTAATATTCAAATACGACCGGAGCCGCATGCCGACCAAGCTCATCTTCTACCAGAAACCCACTTGAACCACCTGCCGCAAGGCAAGAGGTCTCTTGCTCGATCTAAAACTCGACTTCGACTCCCGCGATTTAGGCAAGGAGCCGCTTTCAGAATCCGAACTCGACAAACTCATCGGCGCCGGCGATCACAAACTATTCCTAAATACGCGCAACGATCTCTATCGCGAACGCAACATGGCGGAGAAACCGCCAACCCGCCCCGAGGCCATCATGCTAATGTCGAAAAACCCCAACCTAATCCGCCGCCCATTGCTACTCCGCGGCCCCCAAATTATCATCGGCTTCGACGAAGCCGCCTACCGCATTCTGGCCTTGCGCGCCAAGCCATGATCTTCTTGGCCTTTCTAGCGGCCCCAACCCGGTCGGGGGCGCTTTGGAGAGCGGTGGCTCTGCCACCGCTCTCTGGCAGTAAGCCTCAAGACCAAACTCTTGGGTCCAGCTGGTAGGCCCCGCCTTCTGAGCCGGACC
>Ga0209526_10000741_pt1 | contig 21493 bp, 14 predicted proteins | sample JacPinW_OM2H0_M1_FD_188566 | JGI IMG/M metagenome (GOLD analysis project Ga0209526, IMG submission 188566) | Forest soil microbial communities from Algoma, Ontario, Canada - Jack Pine, Ontario site 1_JW_OM2H0_M1 (SPAdes) (version 2) | ecosystem: Environmental > Terrestrial > Soil > Boreal... | reverse complement strand
GGTAAACCGCCACGGCCTTCAGCCCCAGCTTCCATGCCTGAAGATAGGCCTCCATAATGTCTTCCACGGAGGCATTTTCCGGCAGGTTCACCGTCTTAGAGATGGCGCCGGAAATGAATGGTTGCGTCGCCGCCATCATTTTCAGGTGGCCCAGGTAACGGATGGAACGCGTGCCCTTAGCCGGCTTGAACGAACAATCAAACACCGCCAGATGCTCGTCTTTAACATCGGGCGCCCCTTCGATCGTTCCCGTAGCGTCAATGTAGCTGACGATCTTGTCGGCTTCATGGTGGTCGTAGCCCAGCTTGAACAGGGCGGTAGGCACAGTGTTGTTCACAATCTTGATCATCCCTCCACCCACCAACTTCTTGTACTTTACCAAAGCCAGATCAGGCTCAATTCCTGTAGTGTCGCAGTCCATCATGAAGCCTATCGTTCCTGTTGGAGCTAGAACGGTTACTTGGGAGTTGCGGTAGCCGTGTTTTTCGCCGTGAGCCAGAGCTTCGTCCCAACAGGCCTTGGAGGCTTCGTAGAGCGGCACGGGGACGTTGCTCTTGTTGATATTGTTGACCGAAGCGCGGTGCATGCGGATGACATCGAGGAACGGCTCGCGGTTGATGTACCAGCCGGGGCAGGCTCCGCCGGGCATGTGCGCAAAATATGCCGAGCTTTGCTCGGCCTGACCGGGCCGGAGACCCGGTCCCGCATGGGCATTGCCAACATCGGCGCCCAGATTGGTGTCTGCAAGACCTTTCTTTGTGGGCTCCGTCGCCGGCACCAGCGCCGGGCACAGCTCCGCGAGGCGCGAGGACTGCAGATATGCCTCACCGCACACGATGGCGGTGACGCAGGCGGCGTAGTCGCGGCCGGCGTCGGAATCGTACGGCAAGCCCGCAGCCATCAGCAGCGCGCCCAAGTTGGCGTAGCCGAGGCCAAGCGGACGGTAGTCGTGCGAATTCTTGCCGATCATCTCTGTCGGGTAGCCAGCGTTATCGACCAGGATTTCCTGTGCGGTGATGAGCACATCCACGGCGTGACGATAAGCCTCCACGTCGAACGCCCCGTTGGGCGCGAACTTCAGCAGATTCAGACTGGCCAGGTTGCAGGCTGAATCGTCGAGAAACATGTATTCCGAGCACGGGTTGGAAGCGTTGATGCGGGCCGTGTTCTTCGAAGTGTGCCAGCGATTGACCGTAGTGTCGTACTGCATGCCCGGATCGCCGCAGCGCCAGGTAGCGTCGGAGATCTTGTACAGCAGGTCTTTGGCTTTAAAAGTGTGCATTGGCCGACCGTCTCTGACAGCACGAGTGCTGAAATCGGTGTCGCGGAGCACGTCGTACATGAAATCGTCGGTCACGCGCACGGAGTTGTTGGCGTTCTGAAAGAAGATGGACGAGTAAGCGTCGGAATCGGGCGAGGAGCCGTCGTATCCGGACGCAATCAAGGCATGAGCCTTGGCTTCTTCCTTGGACTTGCACTCGATGAAGTCGACGATATCAGGATGGTCGATGTTGAGGATGACCATCTTGGCCGCGCGACGAGTCTTGCCTCCCGACTTGATCACGCCGGCGAAAGCGTCAAAGCCCTTCATGAAGCTGAGCGGACCGCTGGCGGTGCCGCCGCCACTCAGACCTTCGGTGGAAGAACGCAACGAGGAAAGATTCGTGCCCGTGCCCGATCCCCACTTGAAGAGCATGCCTTCGGTCTTGGCGAGTGTGAGGATGGAATCGAGCGAGTCCTTCACTGAGTTGATGAAGCAGGCTGAGCACTGCGGCGTGCTGTAGCCGGTGACGCCGAATTCGACCCGGGCGGCTACCGGGTTCCAGTGCCAGTTCTGCGCGTCCGAGTTGGGCTCGATGCGGTCGCATCCCACGTTGAACCACACCGGCGAGTTGAAGGCGGCATACTGGCGAAGCAGGATATGAGCCAATTCGTCGTGAAAAGCGGCGCCGTCTTCCGGCGTCTTGAAATAGCCCTGCGCCCAACCCCAGTCGCGGATGGTCTCAGCCACGCGGGTCACGAGCGCGCGCACGCCGCTCTCGCGTTCGGGCGTCCCTAGCGTTCCATGCAGGTACTTGCTGGCCACGATATTGGTGGCGGTCACCGACCAATCTTTAGGGACCTCGACCTCTTTCTGCTCGAAGATCACGTTGCCCTTGGCATCTGTAATCACAGCGGTGCGCTTCTCCCACTCGATTTCGTCATAGGGGGAGATTCCCGGCTTGGTAAAAAAACGGCGAAAGGGCAGGCCTGGAGCCTTCTTGCTGGTTGCGGTATTTACCGGGGTCGTGCTGGGAACGGTCGTGGTCTCGCCCGCGGGGGGGGCTCCCTTTTCTCTTAGCTCAGCCATTTCTGTCTCTTCTTTCCTGTTTCCTGTTGTGGATTCTGTGCTTCGCTTTTCCATCCTTGTTTCGGTGTTTCGATTTCGAATCTCCAATATCGCTCCAAACCGATGCTGGATTTTGTAAAGCCATGCGTTGCTCGTTTACTTCCACTCCCGCAGATACGGCCGACCCGAAGGAATGCCGCGTTCCAGCTGAAGTCTGCTTTCCCTCGGCGCTAATCTGACTCTGAAACCCAGTTTCCGGTCCCCGGTTCTCGGTTCTCCGTTCGCCTATCCTCCGGTATTCCGGAAACTGAAGAAGCTACCCAGCTTTGCAAAGCGGAATAGGCGGCGTGGCGCTGAGTGGCGTCTGCGATCAGGGCATAGCGCGCAAAGCAGGTGTCGCCGGCGAGACGCTCCGGGCTGCCAGGCAAAAACAGCCGGCCTAGAGCCATCCCCAAATCGTCAGCCTCGGAGATGCGAAACAAGGCCAACATGCGTTTGCCGCCGGCGGCCGGAACCTCTCCCGGTGGGATCACCTCATCCGCCAAGGCGAACAGGCCCGGCTTGCTCGATAACTGTACCAGGCGAAAGCTGTCCGCACAGCGGAACCACTGGGACCATTGCAGGCGGCGATGGTCGAGGGCCGTTTCAACACCGTGACGCGCGAATGACTCGCTGACCAGACGCTCCAAACCTTCCATGCCAAATCCTCAATTCCTAGCCTCAAAAAAAGGATTGCCAGTGCCAGCCTTATTATCGAGGCATTTTCCACTGCCTGAGTTGTCAACTGTCGTCGCTCCCTCGGGAGGAGTTCAGCGAAGCGCACTTACACGCGAACGAGGGAGCGGACACCGCACAACCAAACCCACTCATAACGAATGGGTGACACCACCAAGAGGACGGAGCCACAGTCACCTCAACTGTGGCCCCTTCCGTTTCTTGCTTCTGCTTTCAATCGCCGCGCCTTCATTCGGAGGCGTTAAAACGACTATGGGATGCAAACAGTACAACCGTATGTTGGGGTTGTCAAGAGCATATCCCTATATATTGTATCTCAGTCTTAACAAGTGGGATGCCGTCTCCCCAGCCACTTTTCCACAAGCCGGACTTTCGCGGCTGAAGCTGACCCGAAGGGAGAAACAGAACCAGTCGGGAGGGCACGATTGCAAGCTGTGCCACCCGAGTCTCGCGTGGTTGCGATGGCGCGGCCGGCTAAGTCCTGGCCGCAGTTTGCGGAGTCTCTCACGCCAGTATCTCGGCCCGAGGCTTCACGTCCGTAATCGAAAACCTTCGCCCATCGAGCAGAGGCAACTTCTCCACGGAGAGACCCATGGAAACATAGACATCCTCGAAAATTCCCCGGGGCGCGATGCGATACGTGCCGTCGGAGGACTCCACCAGATAATCACCGGTTTGACCGCGATGTTCACGCCCGAGCGCGTCGCGAAACTCCAGCGGAACGGTGAGTTGTTTGGCTCGGATGAGAAACCGCGTCCGATAGACTTGCCATCCGCTCTCTGCATTCGTCACTTATGCCACCCTTGGGGAGAGAGATGAGGAACTAGGTTGCCTGCTATACCATTTTGCTGGCTGGATGTTTTGTTGCGGATGAAAAAAAATCTACGCGGTATCGACGGCGCGGTCAATCCCAAAACTTTGGTGCAACTCTTAATTCTGGAAACCGGATTTCGATCGACGCGGGTGAAAAAGACGATGTGTGAGCCTACGCCTGCTTCGAACGCGCACTTTCGCTCGGCGGCGCCGGGACGGGCAAACCTGCGTTGACGGAATTTCCACAAGCCAAGCACAGGAAATCAAAAAATCGGAGGCCTGGTTCCACCCTGGACCGCAACTTTGCCACAGGACTGCAGCGCTTCGCTCCGGCAGACAGCCGGGGGCGGCTGCCCCACCTATGCCGTAGGGTAGTCACAAACGCCTTGTCCATCGTGGTCTGACGTCGTACACTCTTTCGCTTCTATGGCGGATGACACCAATCTACGCGGCCGCGATACCTTCCCGTCCACCCGCTGGTCGCTGATCGTGGCTGCGCGCAGCGCCCAGCGTGAAGAGCGGCGCCGGGCATTCGACATCCTGATCGCCGCATACTGGAGGCCAGTTTACAAATATGTTCGTCTGCGCTGGGAAAAAGACAACGAGGAGGCCAGGGATCTCACCCAGGAATTTTTCTTCCGTCTGCTGGAAAAAGACTTTCTTGCCAAGTATGACCCGCAGCGAGCTCGATTGCGAACCTTTTTGCGGGTGTGTGTGGACCGCCTGATCGCCAATGAAGAGAAAGCGTCGCGCCGGCTGAAACGGGGTGGGGACGTGCAGTTCGTTTCGCTCGATTTCGAATCCGCAGAAGACGAATTGCGGCACACCCGGATTTCGTCGCCCGGGCTGAGGGAGGATTTTTTCGAACAGGAGTGGATGCGCAGTGTTTTCAGCCTTTCCCTGGAGCGCTTGCAGCAGCACTGCGAACAACGCGGCAAGCAAATTCACTTTCGGCTGCTCGAGTTCTATGACATCGAAGAGGCCGGCAAAGAGCTTACCTACGAACGGGTGGCGCGACAGTTTAGCGTGAAAACCTCCGACGTCACAAACTATCTCGCCTATGCACGCCGCGAGTTTCGCCGGATTGTCCTGGAGCAACTGCGCGCCATGACCGGGAGTGAAGAAGAGTTTCGGCGAGAAGCACGAATGTTTCTAGGAGTGGATCCGCCGTGAGGACGCTAATTTTATGAAGTTCCTCCCGGATGCGGCGCTGGAACGCCTGCGCACGGCCGCCGACATACCTGACCTCACCGGCACCGGCTATGTGCTGGTGGATAAGCTGGGCGAAGGTGGAATGAATGGCGTCTACCGAGTTGAGGACACAGCTCTCGATCGCCAGGTCGCCCTCAAGGTGATTGCGCTGGCGGATTCGAGCGGGGAGTTCGGGGCACGGTTGCTGCGCGAGGCAAAGATAATCGCGCAGCTTGAGCATCCGGGCATTGTCCCGGTACATGACGTGGGCACTCTGCCGGATGGCCGTGTCTTTTACACCATGAAGCTGGTGCAGGGCCGGCGACTCGACCAGCTCAGGGCTGAACTGGGCGACATACCTGAACGCTTGCGGACTTTCCAGAAAATTTGCGAAGCGGTCTCGTTCGCTCACGCCCATGGCGTGTTGCATCGCGACCTGAAACCGCAAAACATCATGCTCGGGCCATTCGGCGAAGTACTAGTCATGGACTGGGGCTTGGCCAAGTTGCGCCACCCAGAAATTCCAGCAGCTCCGGAAGGCACCCCGGACATTCGGGTCTGCGAGGGACAGACATCCGAGCTGGACACTGCCGAAGCGGACACCGCTCACGGCGTGGTTTTCGGCACTCCTGGCTACATGGCGCCCGAGCAGGCCCGTGGCGAGGTGCGGGCGGTGGGCCCGCGCACGGACGTTTACTCGCTGGGGGCGGTGCTAAAGTTTCTGCTCGAGACCTCGGGCCGTGTCCCTAAAGCACTGGCCGCGATTGGCAGCAAGGCGGCGGCGGAAGACGCGGGGCAGCGCTATGGTTCGGTCGAGGAACTAGCGAACGATATCGCGCATTATGTCGACGGATTGCCGGTCAGCGTCTACCCCGAAGGTCCGATTGCGCGCCTGTGGCGATGGGTAGTCAAGAATCGCGCCTGGCTCTTATTGATCCTGGCTTATTTGCTGATGCGAGCGCTATTCATTCTGTGGCGCGGGCTGTAGTTTTCCGGCCATGCGGAAGCAACAACGTCGAGACGATTCGTCCACTTCCTAAGTTGTTTGAGGCAGCCGTGCGGCCCCAGACGGCACCAGATCTTAAAGGATTTTTGGGCAGCGTTGAATAAGACGCTAGCGGGCTGCTGCCCGCGAGGGGGAGCAATGAACAAAGTCGTGCTGGGGCTGTTTGTCGGCGGATTCCTGGGCGTTTTCGACGGGCTGACTGCCTGGTTCACGCCAGCGGTACGGTCACAATTGTTGGGCATCGTGATCGGATCTACGGTGAAAGGCCTGATTGCGGGCATGCTTATCGGCTATTTCGCAAAGAAGGTGAACTCCCTGCCTCTGGGCATCCTGTTTGGTCTGGGCATCGGCTTGCTGCTCGCCTTCGCGGTTGCGGCGATGCCCGATTCGAGTGGCAAGCATTATTATTTCGAGATCATGCTTCCGGGAGGCATCGTGGGGATGATTGTGGGCTACGCCACACAGCGTTTTGGCCAGTCGACGCAATTGGTGGGCAGGTAAGCGGGTCCATGGAAAGACCGCATTCGCGGAGATGACTTCGCGGCCAGGTCTGAAATGTCAAATGGGCCGACGAATGAACAGCCCCTGGCATTGGTGTGCTGGTCCAAAAAGCGGTAGAGTATGCGGTCGCGAGGATGGCTACCGGAATGGCCCATGACCAGGAAAAAGCGGCCGCAGCGCGGGCCAGCCTGCGGTATGTACGCGACGGCCATATTGTCGGGCTGGGAACAGGCTCGACGGCGGCTTACGCCGTCCGTTTTCTCGGGGAGCGGGTGCAGGCGGGGCTGAAGATTCAAGGCATTCCGACTTCACGTCACACCAAGGAGCTGGCGGAGAGCCTGGGGATTCCGCTGACCACGCTCGATGAGTTCCAGCAGATCGACGTTACCATCGACGGCGCCGATGAGATCGATCCTGAACTCCGTTTGATCAAGGGCGGAGGTGGGGCGCTGCTGCGGGAAAAGATTGTGGCTTCGGCGACCAGAAAATTTGTGATCATCGCCGATTCCACCAAGCAGGTTCCGCGGCTAGGCAGGTTTCCGGTGCCGGTCGAGGTAATTTCGTTTGCTGAGGGATTAGTGGCGAAAAAGATCGCCTTACTCGGGGCTTCGGTCGGCGTCCGCACCGAGCCATCCGGGCAGCCTTTCATTACCGACGAGGGGCATCGCATCCTCGACTGCAATTTCGGACCTATCTCCGATCCGCCCGCACTGGCCCGCGAACTGGAAGCCATGCCCGGCGTGGTGGAGCACGGCTTATTTATCGATATGGCGACGATAGCGCTGATCGGGAAAGGCGACAAAGTCCTAGAGCTCGAGCGCAAGCAAGCCTGAAAGGATCGTGATCCCTGATCGTTAGCCTGCGGTCACGGCCCCGGGGCAGGTTGCAATCTCGCCTAACGCGGTCAGCAGTCTGCACACTTCCGGGGCAGAGTTGTAATGCGCCAGCCCAATGCGCAGAAAGCCACCGTCCCTTTCAACGTCCAGCCGCTCGGTGAGATTTAAAGCGTAGTAGTTTCCGTCCCAAGTAAAGAAGCCGCGTTCCCCCAGCCGGGTAGCGAGTTCGAGGGGAGTGTGGCCGGCGATGCGTACGGCGAAGGTGGGACAACGCCGGTCAAGTTTCCCGGGATCGCTGATGCCGTAGAGTTTGAGTCCGGGGATCCTTTGCAGTCCGCCAAGCAGAGTCGCCGCTAACCCGCGTTCGTGTTGCTGAATGGCCCGGTAAGCTTCAAGCAGCGCGGCGCGGCGAGTCGATGCCGAAGGGTCCGCTTGGCGACCCAGATCAGCCAGATAGTCGATGCAGGCGGCGATTCCAGCGAGGCATTCGTGATTCAGCGTGCCCCATTCCCAGCGGTTGGGGATGGCATTCGTGTTGGCGCGGACTTTGTAGGGTTCGAGGCGCTCGAAGTGCTCGCGCTTGCCGTAGAGCACCCCCATGTGCGGTCCAAAAAACTTGTACGTCGAACAGGCCAGGAAATCGCAGTCCAGGGCACGGACATCAATGGGCCCGTGGGGGGCGTAGTGGACCGCGTCGATGTATGCCAGAGCGCCGTTCTGATGGGCGAGCCGGACAATCTGGTAGACATCATTGATCGTACCCACGGCATTGGAGGCGTAGCCGACGGCAACGACTTTCGTGCGGCCGGTGATTTTTTGCGCCAGATCAGCCATATTGAGCGTGCAGTCGTCGGCATTAATGTCCACGAAACGAACCGTCACGCCGCGCTCCTCGAGCGCACGCCAGGGCGAGATGTTGGCGTCGTGATCGAGATGAGTGAGAACGATTTCGTCGCCCGGACCGAGTTCGCGCCCAATGGAACGGCTGATCGCGAAGGTCAAGGCAGTCATGTTCGGACCGAAGGCCACTTCATCCTTGTCACCGCCGAAAAAATCCGCCATAGCGGCGCGAGCGTTGGCAATGACTGCGTCGGTGCGCCGGCTGGTCGCATAAGCGCCGCAGGTGTTGGCGTTCGAGTCCTTCAAATAATCGCCGATCGCATCGATCACCCGTTGCGGGACCTGCGTGCCCCCCGGGCCATCGAGGAAAACCGCTGGCTGGCCGTTCACCGTTTGAGCCAATGAAGGAAATTGGGATCGTATCCAGGTGAGATCGAGGGCGGCAGTTTCGGTTTGTGCAGTCGGCATGAAGTTTGGCGATTCCTTAATTTCGTGGAGTCGGTCGAGGACAGACATTACAAGCAGCGTCTCTGAAGCGCAGCTCAGCCCATCATGGTCGTATGTTCCGCCTGGATCTTGTAGATCACGCGTGTTTCTCCCGCCTGGCGGTAAGGATATTTATCTACACCCAGATATTTCTTGGCTAGCTTGTCAATGTGAGCGTCGGCGCCTTGCTCGGTAATTTCCACTACCCGGCCGCGGATTTCGAGGTAGCGATAGGGATTCTCCGGGTCGATGATGGCCAGAGCCACGCGCGGGTCGCGGCGCACGTTACGGTCTTTCTGCCGGCCCTTGGCGGAATTGAAGACGACGTGATCCCCGTCCACATCGCACCACACCGGGGTCACCTGCGGGCGGCCGTCGGGCATCAGCGTGCCCAGACTCGCGAAGGCGCGCTTGCTGAACAGATCACGATACTTTTCGGGGATGGCCGAGGACATGAATACCTCCTGGAGTCAGGAATACCGTCAAGGTCCCACGAAGGGATTATAGACGGGCCACATGGGCAGCAGGCAAACGCCTGTTCTTGCCGACTGTTTCCAGGATGGACCCGAAGCAAACATTTTCTGTGCGACCGAAATTTCCCGCCGATTACATTCTCACAAAACTCTAGTAGACGAGTAGACTTTACGCGGAGAGGGACGTCTTCGATGACGAGGCCTATGAAAGCGCGGCGAGCATGGCGGTTGGTTAGGTTTCTGATTCTGCTGATTTCGATTGGGAGCCGAGTCGGTGGCCTACAATCGGCAGGAACGCAGGTCCCGCCCACGGTGGTTTTCATGACCGACTTTGGCACCGGGGACGATTCCGTCGCCCTCTGCAAAGGTGTGATGTACTCGATTGCCCCTGAGTTGCGGGTCGTGGATCTCACCCACCAGGTCACGCCCTTTTTCATCCAGGATGGCGCTCGCTTTCTCTACGGCGCAAGTCCCTACTACCCTGCGGGTACCGTATTCGTGGTGGTCATCGACCCGGGAGTGGGGAGCACTCGCAAAGCCATCGTGGTGAAGTCGAAGCGCGGACAATATTTCGTGCTTCCGGATAACGGTCTGATGACGCTGGTCCAGGATCGGGACGGAATTGAGGCCGCGCGCGAGATCACGAATCGCGACTGGCTGATCGGAGCAGCACTGTCGTCCACGTTCCATGGACGCGACATCTTTTCGCCCGTCGGCGCGCATTTGGCCCACGGGGAGGATTGGACCAAGGTGGGGCCCGAACTCGCGGTGAACCGACTGATCCGTCTGGATCTGGCGCCGGCTCGACTCGATGCCCACGGCCTGGGCGGCGAAGTGATCGCTACCGATGGCCCGTTCGGCAATCTGGTGACCAATCTCAGCGGCGAAGACTTTCTCAAGCTTGACTATGGACGGGGGCAGAACGTTCACATCACGATCGGGAAGACCGAGATGAATATTCCTTTCGCCCGAACCTTTAGCGACGTTCCCTTGAAGAAGCCGCTGCTGTACATCGACTCGCGGGGCCACGTGGGTCTGGCCCTGAACCAAGGCAGCTTTGCGGCCACGTACGCGATCAAACCGCCGGTGCCGATTTTCATTTCGCGCGCCCGCAATTGAAAACGAATCCCAGGCCTGGCTTCGGACATCTGTACTCCATCCCGACCTGCCAGGCATCCTCAGGAGAACAACGAATATGAACAGCCAGCCACTGTCTTCAGCCTACCCTTCCCCTGAACTCAAACGCCTGGTCACCATGGCGGTACTGTTGCTCATGCCGTGTTTTCTTGTTGCCCAGAGCTACCGCGGGTCTATTCGCGGGCACGTGGTCGATCCCAGTGGCAGTGTGATGGCAGGGGCGAAGGTCACGGCCAAGAATCATGCCACCGGATTGATACGCGAGACTATCACGGGCGGGGACGGAGGCTACGTTCTAGCCGAGCTGCCGGCTGGAACCTACGTGGTCATGGCGCAAGCAGCCAGCTTCTCCCCGGTGGCACAGAACCTTATGGTGAATGTCGGCCTCGACACAACCGCGGACTTCGACTTGACCCAGGTGGAAAAGAGGCAGGAGCAAGTCACCATCACGGGAGTGCCTCCTCTGGTGGAGAGCACGCGCGATGTGCTGGGCGAAGTCGTGGACCAGCAACTAGTGACAGAGTTGCCGCTGAACGGCCGCGATTTCGGCAAACTGGTCGCGTTGGTGCCCGGAGCCACGGTGGAGCCTTCGGGGGTCGCCGGCACCCAGTTTGGCTTTGGCCAGTTCAACATCAATGGCAACCGCGATCGGTCCAATAACTACAGCGTAGACGGCACCGACAACAACGATCCCTACTTCAACAACTCAGCCCTGAATCAGACGGGTATCACGGGTGCGCCGGCCTCGCTGTTGCCGATCGATGCCATCCAGGAATTTAACCTGCAATCCCAATTCGGCGCCGAGTACGGGCGGAATACGGGATCGGTGGTGAATATCCTGACCCGCTCCGGTACAAACCATCTACACGGCTCGGCATTCGGATTTTTCCGCCACTCGGCGCTCGACGCACGCAACTACTTCAACACGGAAACTCGCAAGACGTCATTTCAGAACAGCCAGTTCGGCGGTGCCTTGGGCGGGCCGGTGGTGAAGGACAAGACTTTCTTTTTTGGAGCGTACGAGGGACAGCGCGAGCGAGTGGGATCGGACTTCGTTCTGGGCGTTCCTACGGCCCAAGAACGAGCAGACGGCCGATCTCTGGCGCTGGCCAGTGGGCTTTCCGCCATCAATCCGGCGCTCGAGGCGCTTCTTGATCTGTATCCTCCGAGTTCCACCGGATCGACTGCCGCGGTCGTACGAGACCAGAACGACATGGACAGCTTGATCGCGAAATTGGATCACAATTTTACTGAGACCGAACAGATTTCCGGGAAGTATGCCTTGGCCCGCAGCGAGCAGGTTTTTCCGCTCGGCTCGCAGGGCGGTTTCGGCAAAGGCTCCCGCTTGCCCCAGTTCGCCCAGACTTCACCGGCGCGGGTGCAGGTAGTATCAGCCAGCCTGCTTTCCACACTCAGCCTCACTCGCATCAACGAAGTTCGGTTCGGGTACAGTCGATATCGCACGTCCTTCAGTTCACTGGACGCTAACTTCGATCCTTCCCGCCTGGGTCTGGACCTGGGCAACGGAAAACTCAGCCTGCCCGAGTTTGATTTCTCGGTGCCAATCGAAAATCTGGGCGCAACTGGATTCAGCATCCCTCGCGGACGCACCAGCCAGAGTTACCAAATGCTGGATAATTTCACCTGGCTTCACGGCCGCCACACCTTCAAGTTCGGGGGCGAATACCGGCGTGCCGCCATCGACAATTTCAACGATAATGAGGAACGTGGGATCTTTTCCTTCAGCCCGGCCCCAAGTGTGCTGGCGCCTTGCGTGGCCGATCCCAACGACCCACGGTGCGCAGACCCGGTCGCGCTGTCGCTGGCAAACTTCTATCTGGGCGATGCGTTCGTGCTGGCTCTTAGCGGCGACACTCATCGCACCACCTACAACAATGGCCTGGCGTTCTTCGTCGAGGACGACTTCCGCGTGCGCCCGAAATTCACCCTGAACCTCGGGTTGCGCTGGGAATACTTTGGCCCTTTGAGCGAGAAGAACAACCTGCTTTCCAATCTCGCTTTGGACGGCACGTTGGCCATGGTGGGCACGCATGGTCTGGACGGAATCTTTAAACGGGACTTGAATAACTTTGGCCCCCGCGTGGGCTTTGCCTGGAGGGCGCAGCCGAAGACGGTGGTCCGAGGCGCTTATGGCGTTTACAACGACTACGTGCCGCAGCATCTCGCGCTGGCGAATTTCACCCCTTCGGCGGGCGTGGCTACCAATCCCATCGGGCCCAAACCGGTGCTGCCACTGTCGTTCGATCAGACCGCATTCACCACCGCGGGTGGCGGACCCATCCTTTCTCCGGGCAGTGCGCCCTTCAACATCTTCGTAACTCCGCGCCAGTTTCCCACGCCATACGTGCAGAACTGGAATTTCAACGTCACTCAGGAACTGAGCAACGCGGCCGCGTTCGAGATCGGCTACGTGGGCAGCAAGGGGACCCGCCTGGTACGTTTGTACGATCAGAATCAATCCGACGGCAACTTTAACTTTCCCAATCCCAATTTCCTTAATGTGGACACCCTGGCACCGATCGCGTCTTCCACCTATCAGGCATTGCAGACTACCTTCCGATCGCAGGGCTGGGGTGGCTTTTCCGGATTCGCCTCGTACACCTGGGCGAAGTCGCTGGACGACGCCTCGGACGGAATTGATTTCACAGCCGGTGCGGCTTTCCCGCAGGATTCGACCAACCTGAAAGCGGAGCACGGCCCCTCGACCTTTGACACTCGCCATCGCTTCACTACCGCGATCAACTATAGCGTTCCGACTTGGAATCGATGGCCTAAGCGCCTGGGCGCGGGCTGGGGGCTGAACTGGATTGCCACGGCCCAGAGCGGACGCCCGATTCCCATCGTCACCGCCAACGACACCTCCAACCGGTTTTACTTCAACCAGCGCCCCAACCTGGTTGCGGGCGCGAATCCAGTGCTGAGCCATTGGAATCCGGCGAGTGGGTACCTGAACCCGCTGGCTTTTTCGCAACCCCCGGACGGTACATTCGGCGACCTGGGCCGCAATTCGATTTTCGGGCCGAACTACTGGAACGTTGATTTCTCGGTCAGCAAGAACACGCTGCTCACCGAAGGTCTGAACCTGCAGTTGCGAGCTGAGTTCTTCAATATCTTCAATCATCCGAATTTCGCCTTACCGAATGGCACAGTTACGCCGGGCGTGGGCCCCATCGGCAAGATCAACCAAACCCCTGATGTAGCTCAGGGCAATCCCGGCCTCGGCGGTGGCGGCCCGCGCGTAATCCAGTTGGCGGCGAAGTTTATTTTTTAGGATGCTGCCGGCTAGAACTGCCGAGCCTGGTTCGGCGAGGACAGCCGGGGCGGCTGCCCCCCACCTAAGCCGGGTCGCTTCGCCGGGCGACGATGAGGGCTGTACCAGGATCCAGGATAGGTACTCTCAGGGGCTGAGCCTCTCTCCCGGGGGAAAGCTCCGATGGCAGGGGGCGGAGGTCCTGCTCCGCTCGAATCCACAGCTTTTGCACAGCCTGCTAAAGCTTAAGCAGTGGTCTCCACGTCTTTTGCAATTTCCGGTAGCACTGCCTGTAACAGGGCTACGAAGTCACCTTTCACTCGTTCGCCGGTCTCGAGGACCTCTTCGTGATGGATCGGCTGGTCGAGAATTCCGGCGGCCATGTTGGTAGCGCAGGAAATCGCCAAGACTCTCATTCCCATGTGGCGTGCGGCGATCACCTCGGGAATGGTCGACATGCCGACCAGATCGGCCCCAATCGTCCGTAAATAGCGAATCTCCGCTGGAGTCTCGTAACTCGGTCCCAGCAAAGCGGCGTACACGCCCTGATGCAGCGTCTTTCCCAACTTTTTGGCCGCCTGCAAAGCCATCTCTCGATAAGGCTTCCAGTACGCTTGGGTCATGTCCGGGAAGCGCAGGCCGAAGCACTCGTCATTTGGCCCTACCAGCGGATTGTGCCCCTGCAAGTTGATGTGATCGGTGAGGACAACCAGCGCCCCCTGCTTATATTCCAGGTTGATGCCCCCGGCGGCGTTGGTAAGAATGACGGCGCGGATATTCATCCGGCCAAAGACCCGCATGGGGAAGACGACTTCTGAGGCCGAGTAGCCTTCGTACAGGTGTACGCGTCCCTGCATGGCGGCAACCGGAATGCCGGCGGCAGTGCCGATCACCATCTGCCCGGCGTGTCCGATGGCGGTCGAACGGGGGAAACTTGGAATGTGTGTGTAGGGAATACGGGTTGCGTCCGAGAGTTGGTCGGCGAAGCCGCCGAGCCCGGAGCCGAGCACGAGACCGATCTTTGGACGAAGCGTCGTCTGCGCGAAGAGAAAGCGGGCGGCAGACTCGGCATTTGTAAAGTCGTCAGTCATTGAGCGATTCCCAGGCTTATTGCTAGCAAGTCAGTTCCCGACTCTCGGACGACAGTTCTTAATTGTGCTTAAAACCTCTTCTCAAATTGGGCGACATCGTGTTCCAGCTTCCACTCTACACGTGCGCGCTCATTGGCCTTGAGATACTTGGCGCAGCCAGGGGAGACGCTCGCCGCCGTGTCCGGACGGTCAGCAGCGCAGGCACCGCCGGCGTGCTTGTCCGCCCACAAGCCGGCGCCGGGTAGAAAGCTATATTCCAGGCTCTGTCGCGCCAGGCGCTTCAGGTCCACATAAGTGAGCCCATAGGTTTGGGCGGCTCGCAGATATTCGTGGGTCAGATCGGATCGCGACACGCCTTCGTCATCGGTCGCCAATGCCACCGGCACGCCGTAACGCAAATACACCGGCAGCGGATGTTCCTGACCCCGGACGCCGAGAATCAGGTCATTCGAGGTCAGGCAGATTTCCACCAGCACTTTGCGTTGCGCCATCTCCTGCAGCAGACCGAGGGCATCGCGTTCGTTCATCACGCTAGCCCCGTGTCCGATGCGCTCGGCATGCCCTTTTTCCACCGATTGGCGAATGTGGAAGGTCAATCCTTCGGGCGGAACCAGGCCCATGGCCAACTCGCCGGCGTGCAAGCTGATGTGCACCTGAGGATAGATCCCATGCAGGTAGTCGAGCATCTTGAGGTGAAGATCGAAGTCATGCATGGGCACGTACCAGTCTTCGGGCATGACCAGATTCAAGCCGACGACGCGCGGGTCGGTTCGCGCCAGCTCGAAGCCCAAAAGCATTTGCGCGTAGACCTGCTCTTTCGGCAGCCCGCGCAGCACCTGATATAGATAGCGCACGGTGACGCTGCATCCGGCGTCCGCCTGAGGCATACCGCAACGCAGGACTTGGCGCATCCGGGCTTCGTCGCGATCAAGCTGCTGGCGAGTCGATGCGGCGACGTTCTTCAAGCCTGAAGCTAGCAGTTTTTCCCGTAGTCTGGCGAAATCGTCATCCCAGTCGACTTTCTCTCCCAAACGTGCAGCCTGCAGGCCGTCTGCGGTGTGCATGAGTTCGAGGTATTGCAAGCGGTCGGCGGCCGCGCGCCTGGTTGCTTCGGCTATCGCATCACCGATATGGTTGACCATCGCCACTTGGAATTTATCGAAGCTGGCAAAAAAGTGATCATGGCCCGATCCTTCGCTGGGGTCCCAGTTGCGCATGGACCAGGCATCGACGATCGAGTTGTAAAGCACGTGGTCCTGGTAGGCACAGCGGACTGCGGGCTTGCTGGCGTAGCGTTCGCAGGCCTCGTCACACGGCGGAGCGATCAGGATCGAGGTGGTGCGGTCCACGCAAAAACCGTCCCCGGCGGCGAAGTCAATGAGACTCTCCGCGTAGATCGCTCCGAACAGATGGTTGTGTAGATCTCCTCCTTTGGGCATTTCTCGCAAGAAGGCCAGCAACAGCGAGGGTTGCTGGCGAACCGAGTCGAAACGGCGCGCCGCGCGCTGCTCCGGATTCAATGTCTTCTGCCCGGCCGCACTCCCCCCTACGAAAATGGTGAGCGTACAAAGAAGCACCAATCGCCGCACCTCGGTCCTCCTTCTCGAAGGCGGCATTTTACCTGATGCTGACTCAGGCCTCATGACAGAGTTTGCGAGCTGCAACGGACTCCGCTTCTAGCACGATTCCGGCAGAGATTTTCACAATTTATCAAGTACCCTGGTTGGCTGTTCCGCTCGTGACCTGCGGCGCTAAACCTAAAGAACAGAGCTCAAGCGAAAGCAAGCCGGCCCCCCGTGATTCGCCGGCTGCACAGGGCCTGCACCATATGGCTGTGGACGACGTGCACCCGATTGATTTTTCAACAGATAAAAGTGCTTTTTCTATATTGACTTCAGCAATGAAAGGAGTAAAAAGAACTCGTTCTTTGACAGCTTCTGAAGTTTTCCCGGTTGGTGCGGCGTCCGGGGCTCAAGCGAAGTCACTCTCTGCATTGCAAAATGACGGAGAGAGGGCTAGCGAGGGTCTATAGCAAAGCGCTGGTTGAGGCGAACAGGAAGATTTGTCGGAGGCAGGATAGAGTCCCGAGGCGTTAAGCTGGTTTATCCGGTTGGCGGTGAGCCCGGAGCCCGAGCTATGATCGCGCATAGCGACCCGCAAGGGTAGCTAAGGTGGACAGGTCGGCGAGGGTCTAAAGCGAGCTACTGGCCGAGACGAATGAGCCTAACATCACCTCGGGATTCTTATTTTTGGCCATCCATCCCCGCGGGTCAGCAATCCGTTGCCCGCACCCGCCCTTCACGGTTCCTGTTGCACCTGAAGTTTGTCCCGCGTTGCCAACCGAGACCGGTAAATCGTATTGGTTGCGGCGACCTCGCCTACTGCGTCCACATGCAGGTCATAGGCTCCCGGCGACAGGTTTTCGCCAAACGCAATCTCAAACTCGTCCGTGTTCTTCTTTAACCGGAAACGCTGATAGCCGAGCGCCGTGGCGCGTCCCGTCTCATCCACGGCCAAGGCGATCAGGGTGAAATCGAAATCCTGTTCGGTCTGGTTGGATACCTTGATTGCGCCTTCCACTCTTCGGCCGGTGACCTTCGGCTTCCTGCTCCACTCGATCAGCAGCGGGGCCACAACGTCCAGGGTCAATTCCTGTTTGCGCTCACTGCTGGGCTTGCCGCTATCGGTTACGGTCACGACAAAGTGAAAACTATCGACCTCGGTCGGCAGGCCGTTCAAAGTACCGTCCTCGGTCAGCTCCACCCCAGGGGGCGGGGAACCGGCGGTTACCTCCCACTTGAGAGGAGCAATTCCTCCTTGGGCCTCCAGCTTGAAGTGATACGGCTGGCGCAAGAATCCCTTGGGAAGAGACGCGGTCGCGAGTGAAATCGGCTCGCCCGTGGCCGCGCCCTGCTGCGCCATCGCCATGCCTGTGCCCAGCTGAGCCAACAGCAACAGCGCCGGTCCTGTGATCTTTAGTTTCATGTGGTGGCGATCGCCTTCGCCCCAAGGGTGAATGTAACACTGCTCCTAGGGCACCAGGTTGCTCAGCAGGACAATATCGGCCTCGCTCCTCCCCACCGCGGCATAAATAGAGCGCCCGTCTGACGACCAGGAAACTCTTCGCGTGATGAGCGTCGCTTGAGTCCCGAAATCGGTGATGCGGCGCATCTCTCCGCCCGCGGTGGGCTGGGCCCAGATGTCTGTGACCGAGGCATTCGCCAGCGTCATCGCTAGCCACTTTCCGTCCGGCGATAGCACCGGCTGGATCATCATCCAGGGGGGAAGGCGCGATCCGGGAATGCGTGCCAACCGAGAAGACGAACCGGTTTCCGGATGAGCACGGCTAATCTCAAGGTCGGAACTGCCATTCACATTGGCGAGCTCCGTTAAGTAGTATAGAGATCCATCGGCTGAAACCGCGGGCCTCTGGGCATCGCTGCGGACGGCTACTCTAGTGGTGCCTTCGGGGGATGCCTTAACGATGTTGAACTTCCCCCGCTCATCGGGCTCGGCGAAGTAGAGCCAGCGGCCATCGGGCGACCAGGCTGCCCAGCCGCCGCCCACGGAAACTTTGTGGGCATTGATTCCATCGGGATTCACGATCCAGAGGTCCACGTTCCATCCGGTACGGCTGCGAGTGACGTAGGCGATGTGGGCTCCGTCGGGCGACCATACCGGCACTCCTAGGGCAATGCGTGCATCCTGTTCAAATGTGATCTGACGGCTGCGACCGGTCTCGAGATCGAGGATCCATATGTTGCCGTGCCCGCCGCTATCGCTGAGGTATGTGATTTCATGATCGTTTGGACCGACAGAGGGAGTCTGGACAGCGCCGGTTTGATGAGTAATCTGAACTCCGCGCGCGACATTCGCTTGCGGGTTGTCACCGACTGGGTATCGCCAAATGTCAAACTGGACGCGCGATCGGCTGACGACCAAATCTCCGCTTCGGTCCAAGTCCGGCGAAGCATAAGACGTTTCTCCGAAGGTGAGCTGCCGGAGATCTTTGCCGCCCAGGTGCACCGACCACAAGTTCATCGTGGGCAGATACAACACGGTGTCGCGGCGGGACGAACCGTAAACTACGCCTGAACTGTCCGGCAGCCAGGTAAATCCGGCGAGCGGGTTACCATCCTGAGTGATCTTTCTGGCCTCACCTCCAGTGGCCGGCACGTAGTAAATGTCGTAGCTGAAGACCCGGCCTTGCTGAAAGCCAATCATGCGATCATCCGGAGACCAGCGCAGGTCAGAGCAGGCGAAATTGGTGGGAAGGCTGGCCAGGGTATGGGGGTTGGATCCATCCGCATCCGCTACGTCGACTTCGAGTTGTGCCTGGCCCGAGCGGAAATACGCGAGGTGTTTGCCGTCATGGCTCAGGTCGCCGCCCCCCGGGCTGGTCACCAGCGGATGCGCAGCTCCGCCTAGCGCGGAGATCTCCCAGATCTTTCCCTGCCCATCCGGTTCGGCCGAGGGCGAGAAGTAGATGATAGAGGCAGAGTCCGACGACCAGCGCGGGGACTGATGGTCGGCCGCATCGTGGGTGATCTGCAAAGGGGTGCCGCCGGCAAGCAACCGCACCCAGACTTGCCTGTGTCCACTCACCGCCGCGGTGAAGGCCACGGATTTTCCATCGGGCGACAATGCCGGAAATTCTTCCACGCCCACGAAGTCGGTCAGCCGCTTCAGAATCACGGGAGAAGTGTTTTCCGCCGGCTTGCCCGTTCTGCGTGCCGCGAGAAATCCCAGCCCGGCTGCCGCCACCAGGGCGAGCCCGGCCAGAGCCGGAGCCTGCCACCGCGCCCTCTTCCTGGCCGATAGGGCAACTCCGGGACCGCTCCGGCTTTCCTCGCGAGCAAGCAGTTCCAGATTGAAGGCCAGGTCACGCGCGGACTGAAACCGTTCGGCTGACTCCTTCTCCAGGCAGCGATGCACGATGCGTCCCAGCGCCGGCGGGAGAGCCCCCACCATGGTCGAAAGCTCGGGTGGCTCTTCCTTAAGAATCGCGCTCATGGTGTCCGCACAAGTCGCTCCTTGAAATGCGCGGTTTGCGGAGAGTATTTCGTAGAGGATCGCGCCCAGGCTGAATATGTCGGAACGGTGATCTACTACCTGCCCGCGCACCTGTTCCGGTGACATATACCCCGCCGTTCCCAGCACCACACCTGGCTCGGTCAGGGAAATCGCGACCTCGCTTTGCGTTTCGGAGTCATCGGGTGTGACCAGCTTGGCCAAGCCAAAGTCGAGGATCTTTACCAACCCGTCCCGCGTGATAAAGAGGTTCTCCGGCTTGAGATCGCGATGCACGATGCCGCGATCGTGCGCGGCCGCCAGTCCGCGCACTATTTGCAGAGCGTATTCCACGGTCTTGCGCACGGGTACGCTGCCCTGTTCCATTCGCTGGCGCAAAGTCTGGCCTTCGAGCAGCTCGGTGATGAGATAAGGCACGTGCGAGTCGGTGGTGCCGAAACGATAGACGGTGAGAATGTTGGGATGGTTGAGCGCGGCAGCGGCCCGCGCTTCCTGCTCAAAACGGCGCTGCTTCGAGGGATCCGCAGCCAGTTGTTCCGGGAGCACTTTGACCGCAACCTCGCGCCCCAGGCGACTATCGCGGGCCCGGTATACCTCACCCATGCCACCCGCACCTAGCGGCGCCAGAATCTCGCAGTCGCCGAATTGTGTCCCTGGCGAAATGGGCATAGACAACGAATTATAGAGCGAGGGGGGTGGCATGCTTTGCGGTTGGGAATTGATTTTTGCCCAAGAGCCGTGTTACAAGCCCGCAGAATTAACCCAGTTTCCGGTTGCTCAGACCTCACCGCCGTCTACCGCTCGAGCGCGGCAGTACCGGCCTTGCGCACCTTGATGGTTACCACGTTTCCCATCGCGGAATCAGAAGTGGTATTGGGATCATTTCCCGCCACCTAAGTCATAACCGTGATTTTCCCCCACATGCCCGAAGTCCCGTCTGCCACGAAGCGATTGACGAAGACTTAGTACTGAAAGCTCTCGGTTGAGTGTAAAATTCCGCCCGTGACTGCGCAGATAAGGACTGATCCCGTTTGCAATTCTCTCACTCACTATTCTCGTGCTCAGCCATCATGTACTCCGCTAAATTGGCGGGCAGATCGGGTGGCCGAATTGGAGCAGCAATCGGACGCTCGCTTCGTCCCGTTTTGACCCGCTCCTATCGCCGCAAGGTAATCAGGCAAATTCAAGCCCATAGCAAGCGAAAGGCTTGCCGCCGCTTGAGAATCCCTACCCTCGATAGCTGTGGAAATCATTCTGACCCACTACCCGGCCACCCTTCCACTCGACGCCCACTGCGTCGCCACGGTAAGCTGAGTAGCTTTGGAATAAGGGGCGGACTAAATGTACGAGTCGGTCGGCAGACTGTGGCCGGAGATTCAGTGGATCGAGGACAAGAAACTGCGCGACCAGGTCACTGAGACCTGGGTCAAAGCATTGCAGCGCAGTCCGCTAAAGGCCGACGACTTGAATCGAATCCCATTCACGCTGCTGGTGCCTAATTGTCCCATTACTTTTATGGAGCACAAGCGTTGCGTGGTGCACATCGCGCGCCAGAGCGCTGAGGCCATGCAAGAATTCATGGGACGCGCCCTGCCGATCGACATGGACACCGTGATCGCAGGCGCGATTCTGGCTGATGTGGGCAAACTGCTTGAATATGAGGTTGACGGGAATGGCAAGAGCCGCCAAAGCGAGCGAGGAGAAGCGCTGCGTCATCCTTTTACTGGAGTCGCGCTGGCCCTGGAGTGCGGCG
>Ga0209526_10000740_pt1 | contig 21499 bp, 18 predicted proteins | sample JacPinW_OM2H0_M1_FD_188566 | JGI IMG/M metagenome (GOLD analysis project Ga0209526, IMG submission 188566) | Forest soil microbial communities from Algoma, Ontario, Canada - Jack Pine, Ontario site 1_JW_OM2H0_M1 (SPAdes) (version 2) | ecosystem: Environmental > Terrestrial > Soil > Boreal... | reverse complement strand
CGATAGATATTGTAGCCGCCGGCGATGATCATGTCCTTGAGGCGGTCGACAATGAACAGATATCCTCGTCCGTCGAGATAGCCGATATCGCCGGTCCGAAAGAACCCATCGATCATCGAACGGTCCGTCTCGTCCTTGCGATTCCAATAGCCCGCCATGACCTGCGGGCCAGCGACGACGATCTCACCGGATTCGCCGCCCGCCATGCGCTTGCCCGGCTCTCCGGTGTCCCGGATTTCAATCGTTGTACCTGGAAGCGGCAATCCCACCGACCCGCGCGGCTCATTCGAATTGGCCGGCATGATGGTCGCGGCGGGCGACAGTTCGGTGGAGCCATAGATCTGTCGCACCCGCTCGCCGCTCACGTTCTCGAACTTGCTGAGCACATCCGGTGGCAGCGGCGCGCCCCCGCACAGAATTGCCTTCACTTGCTTCCAGTCATCCGGTGTCATCGCATTGGTCATCAGCAACGCGATAAAGATCGTCGGCACGCCGCCAAAGAAAGTTGGCCTGCGCTGGCGCAACAGCGCAAGCGCTTCATCCGGGACAAATCGAGGCACCACGATCAGTTCGGCGGCGAGCAGCACCGCAAGCGTCATGCAAACCGTGATTCCCGTGATGTGCGAAAACGGCAGGGGGATCATAAGACGTTCCGATCCGTCCCCGAGAAAAGGAAACCACATCCGTATCTGGCGCGCATTGGTGGTGAGATTGGCGTGCGTCAGCATGGCACCCTTGGGCGTCCCCGTGGTGCCGCCGGTATATTGCAGCACCGCCAGCGTCTCGGTCGGATTCAGAGAAGGTCTGTCGTAGCGACCATTATTATTCAGCATTGCCTGCAGCGGAAGCACGCTTTTGCTGAGCTCGAGAGCGAAACCCGCAACCGCCGCTGCTAGTTCACCAGCGCCGGCCGACGCAGTCACGATGCGGACCAAAAGTCCCATTTCGAGGAACGGCATCGCCTTGGCGATGGTATCGGGACTATCCAGCGTCAGCAGCACTTTGGCGCCGCTGTCGGTGAGCATGTGCTCGATGGTGCCCGGCGCAAACAAGGAGTTGACGCTGACCAGCGCGGCGCCAATCGACAGCGCCCCGAAAAACCAGATCGGCACCGTCGGATGATTGGGCATCATCACCGCGACCCGATCGCCGTGGCCGATCCCCAGTTCCTGAAGACCATGGGCGGCTCGCGCCACCAGCGCCTGCATCTCCGCGTAAGTCCAGCGCTGATCTCCCAGCGACAGCGCCACGCTGCCGCCGAACCTTGTCGCGGCTTGATCAAGCATATCCGGCATGGAGAGCGGCGGGGTGGTATCAAGCTCGGCCGGAACGTCGCGCGGATACTGCGCCGTCCATGGGAATCGCGCATCAGCCTTGGACTTATCCAGCATACTAGGCCCCCTCAAATAACGGCGTTTCTTTCAAGGCACCTTTGCCGGCGCTCTGTTCTTGCAAATCGAGGCCATCAAGCCGCGCGCAGCAACTCGCCGCGGGCCGCGCGATCTCGTAAACTTGGCGGCGGCAGGAAGCGGCTGCCGTAAAGCTGCGCCATGCGATCGCATTCGGCGACGAAGCGTCCGATCCCGATGGTATCAACCTGGCTGATGACGCCGCCAAGCGCCGCCGGAAATCCCCATCCAAGGATCGACCCGACGTCCGCATCGCGTGCGCCGACGATATTCTCGGCGAGTGCGCGCGAGGCCTCAATCGACTGGATATACATCAGACGCTTCTGCACTGCCTCGACGGGCGGCTGCTCTTTGATGTGCGGAAAATGCGTGGCGAGTTCGGGCCACAGGCGTTTGCTGCCGTCAGCCGCATAGTCGTAAAATCCGCCACCGCTCTTGCGACCAAGGCGCTTGAGCGCTTCGACCATCTTGATCAAAACCGGGTCTTGCGGCTGGGCCCGATAGGCCGCGCCGAGATCGGCTTCGGTCTGTCGCATCACCTTGTGCATGAGCTCGAGCGAGACCTCGTCCATCAGCGCGAGCGGTCCGACCGGCATGCCGGCGTTGGTGCCCGCGCGCTCGATCAGCGCCGGATGCACGCCATCATTGAGCAGCGCCATGCCCTCATACACGTAGGTTCCGAACACCCGGCTGGTGTAGAAGGCCCGGCCATCGTTGACGACGATCGGCGTCTTGCGGATGCGCTTCACAAAATCCATCGCGCGCGCGACGGTTGCCTCCGAGGTACCGTGGCCGCGGATGACCTCCACCAAAGGCATTCGATCTACTGGTGAGAAGAAATGGAGACCTACGAAGTCTGCCGGGCGCTGCGATGCTTCCGCAAGGCCGGAGATCGGCAGCGTCGATGTATTGCTGGCGAAAATCGCCGACGGCGGCAGAACATTTTCGGCGGCCCGGGTCACCTGCCCCTTCACGGCGCGGTCCTCGAACACGGCTTCGATTACGATGTCGGCATCTCCAAGCAGATCGTAGCTCGTCGTCGGTGTAATTCTCCAGAGGATGCTGTCGCGTTTCTCCGCTGTCAGCCGTCCCTGCTGAACCTGTTTATCCAGCAGGTTTGCGGAATAGGACTTGCCTTTCTCGGCCGCTTCCTGGGATTGATCGATAAGGACGACATCCAATCCAGCTTCGGCCGAGACATGCGCGATCCCCGCGCCCATCATGCCTGCACCGAGAACGCCGATCTTTCGGTAAGCCTGCACCGGAACTGCCTCGGGGCGTCCGATCAGTTTGTTGGCCTCGCCGATCGCATAGAACAGCGTGCGGATCATGTTCTGGGCCTGCGGCGAGACCGCCAGCCGCGCGAACTGCCGGTTCTCGATTTTCAGGCCGGTATCGATATCGACGTGGCACCCGTCGTAGACGCTTTCCATGATCGCAGCGGGCGCCGGATAGAGCCCGGCGGTCTTGCCGCGAAGGGCTGCGGCGGCACCCATGAACAATTGCCACGACGGCGGGCTTTGCACGTTGCCGCCTGGAAGGCGAAAACCCTTCTTGTCCCACGGCTTGACGACATTGACCGAACCATCGGTGAGCAGCCACTGCCGGGCACGCGACATAAGGTCGTCGGCTGACACAACTTCATCGACCAGCCCCATTTCCCTAGCCTTGGCGACGCCTACCTTGCGGCCTTCCATCAGCATCGGCAGCGCATTCTTCAAGCCGATCATCCGCGGCAGGCGCTGCGTCCCGCCGGCGCCGGGGAGCAACCCGAGCGTCACCTCAGGCAATCCGATCTGGGTTTTTGCGTTATCCGCTGCCAGCCGGTAATGACAGGCGAGACAAATCTCGTAGCCGCCGCCGAGCGCCGAACCATTGATGGCGGCGACGAAAGGCTTACCGGCGGTTTCAATCTCGCGAAACAGCAACGACAACCGTCCAGCAATCTTCATGGCTTTGGCCGGGTCATCGATGCCGCGCAGCGTGTCGAGATCCGCACCCACAACGAACTCGGGCCGCGAGGACGAGATGATAACGCCCTTGACCTCCTGATCGGCGATGATCCGTCGGGCCGCCGATTCAAACGCCGCAATCGACGCGTCGTTCAAGACATTCATGGGACGATCGGCGACGTTCCATATGATGGTCGCGATGCCATCGTCGATGTTGAGGTCAATCACTGGACACTCCCAAACCTGGTCTTAAGAAAACTAATCAGATGCGCTCGACGATCATGGCGGTTCCCATTCCCGCGCCGACGCACAGGGTCACAACGCCCGTGGTCAAATCGCGCCGCTCGAGTTCATCGATCAGCGTCCCCAGCAGCATCGCCCCGGACGCACCGAGCGGATGCCCCATCGCAATCGCGCCGCCATTGACGTTGACCTTGTCGTGACCGACGCCGAGCGCTTCCATGAAGCACAGCACCACCGCGGCGAACGCCTCGTTGCATTCGAACAGATCGATATCGCTGGCCCTCATGCCAGCGCGCTTCAGCGCCTTCTCGACGGCAAAGGACGGTCCGGTCAGCATGATGGTCGGCTCGGATCCGATTGAGGCAAAGCCCTTGATGCGCGCGCGAGGCTTGCGATCGAGCATCGCCAATGCCTCGGAACCGCCGATCAAAACCGCCGCGGCGCCATCCACGATCCCGGACGAATTGCCGGCGTGGTGAACATGATCGATGCGCGCGACCTGCGCATAACGTTGCAGCGCAACGGTATCGAAGCCGAATTTCTCGCCTTGGACCGCGAAGGATGGTTCAAGCGCGCCGAGCGTTTGCATCGTGGTCTGCGGCCGCAAATATTCGTCACGATCGAGGATGACGATGTCATTGTCATCGCGAACCGGCACGACCGAGCGCACAAAGCGGCCTTCCGACCAGGCCGTAGCCGCGCGTTTCTGACTTTCGACCGCATAGCTGTCGACGTCCGTTCGAGAATAGCCATGGATAGTCGCGATGAGGTCGGCGGAAATCCCCTGCGGAACAAAATAATGCGGCAGCGTGAAATGCGGGTCCGAAACCAGCGCGCCACCCGAAGAGAACATCTCGATCCGCGACATGCTCTCGACACCGCCGCCGATGACGATATCGGATTGGCCAGACATCACCTGCGCCGCCGCCATGTTGCAGGCTTCGAGGCCTGACGCGCAGAACCGGTTGATCTGTACGCCCGGCGTACCCTGATCGTAGCCAGCGACCAGAACGGCGGTGCGGGCGATGTCCGCGCCCTGCTCGTTCACGGGATCGGCAACGCCAAGAATGACGTCATCGACCTGGCTGGTGTCGAGATCGTTGCGGTCGCGGATATCTTTCAGGACACCGGCAGCCAGACGCAGGGGCGAGACCTCGTGAAGCGAACCCGATGCGCGGCCACGGCCACGGGGAGTTCGGACGGCATCAAAAACGTAAGCCTCGCTCATGCGTACCAGCCTCAGCCCAGCCTCAGCTTGTGGATTGCCAGACCGGAGCGATCTACTATAATCCGGACAGCCGGTCAAATTATTCCGTTGCTCTTAACGACCGGAGCGGCGATTAAGCGCAATAGACCGCTCGCAGTTGCCTTCGCGCGCTAACCCTCAGGGGAACTGAATGAAAGCCGTCGTCGTCGAGAAGTACGATTCCGTCGATAACATGCACCTGAAAGAGGTTCCCCTGCCGCAGGTTTCGGCCGGCCAGGTGCGTGTCAGAATACAAGCCGCAAGCGTCGGCTTCGTCGATGGCCTGAAGGTTCAGGGACTTTACCAGACCAAGGATCGGCTCCCCTTCACGCCTGGATCTGAATTCGCCGGCGTCGTGGATCTGGCGGCGGCAGACGTTCGGGGGTTTGCGCGTGACATACCCGTCATGGGCATGGCGCGGTCGGGGGGCCTTGCCGAATATATCGCGGTACCGGCTGAGGCGCTCGAGATCATGACGGACGGCATCGCGCCGGAAGTCGGCGCTTCGTTCCGCGCAAACTACCTGACGTCGCTCTACGCGCTGAGTGAGCGCGGAGCGCTGTGCGCGAAGGAATATCTGCTCGTGTTGGGCGCCGCCGGCGGCGTCGGGATATCGGCGGTTCAGATTGGTAAACTGCTGGGCGCCCGCGTCATTGCCGCCGCCTCCACCGAAGAAAAGCGAGGGTTCGCGACCCGCTTCGGCGCCGACGCGACGGTGGATTATACGCGCCCCGATTGGCGCGACGCGATCAAGACCCGGACCGACGGTCACGGCCCAGATGTGATTTTTGATCCGGTTGGCGGCGATGTCTCCTTGCAGGCATTCCGCTCGATCGCCTGGCGCGGACGTCATCTCGTGATCGGCTTTGCGGCCGGCAGCATCCCGGCGCTACCATTCAATCTGCCGCTTTTGAAAGGTGGAGCGCTTTTGGGCGTCGACCTGGCTCAGATTCCTCACCGTGAGCCGGAGGCGCACAGGCGCCTGATGTCCCAGTTATTTACATGGCTCACGGAAAAGAAACTCGATCCCGTCGTCGGCAGGATATTTGCGTTCGAGGATTTCCGCGAAGCATTCAGGACCATGCAAACTCGTTCGGCGCTTGGAAAGATGGTCGTCAGGATCAGCTAGCGACAGCGCCCACGCGAACCAAGGAAGTCTTGATGAATATTTCCGAACCGCGTCGCCTGATGCACCGGCGATCAATCGAATGCACCGGCTACCTCCGCAACGATGGGCTGTGGGAGATCGAGGCCCGGCTCGTGGATACAAAGCCATTCGCGCAGCACGCCCCCTTCCGCGGAGAGCTCCAGCCCGGCGATCCCGTTCACGACATCGGCGTGCGCCTCGCGGTCGATGACACCCTCACCATTCGCGAAGCCGAGACGACAATGCGCGCGACGCCGTTTCCGACCTGCACCGAAGTCGAGCCCGTGCTGCAGCGCCTCGTGGGCGAGCGCATCGGACCGGGACGGCGCGAGCTTGTCCGGCGCAAGATCGGGCGGTTAGAGACCTGCACCCACTTGTCGGAGTTGCTTGGCCCGGCCGTCACCACACTCTACCAGACCATGTCTTACGGCAAGACACCGGATGGACGGAGCTCGCTCGAAGACCAGCACGGCGCCGCCGAGCCGCCGTTCTTTCTCGGCGGCTGTCATTCCTGGCGAACCGACGGGCCCATCGTCGCCGAGCTGTTTCCGCAATTTGCTACTAAAGATTCTTCTGCCGATGATTAAGCGCGGGCACTCGCCAGTTTGACGGAACTAGACTTTCTCGCGCCGGTTGGCCACGGCAGGTTTGGCCGCATCGCCCGGTGCAAACCCGTTCAGAAACAGCTCAACCGCCATATCGGCGAATTCCTTCGGACCGACGCCGCCCTTGGGGTCATACCAGGTGTAGGTGAAATTGATGATCCCGAACAGGATCATCGTATAGACCTTCTTGGTGCGTTTGACGATTTTGCCCTCGGCGTCGAGCCTCACCAAAAGATCGGTGACGATATCGACCAGCTGCCGCTCCAGATTCTTGATGGCTTGCTGCTCGTCCTCGTTAAGAAACGACAGGTCGTGAATCAGCACCCGCTGCTCATTCGGCGACTTGGCGTTGACCTCGACGATGGCGCGAATGACATTGCGAAACTGCACCAGGGTCGGTCCGCCGCCGGCGACGGCCGCCTCGACATGCTGAATCATTTCACGAACATGCGCATCCAGCATGGCGAACAGGATCGCTTCCTTGGAATCGAAGTAGTGGTAGAGCGCGCCGCGTGACAGCTTGCAGGCATCGGCAAGGTCGGCGATCGAGCTGCGCATATAACCCTGCGCCGAGAACAAGGCTGCCGCCTGGGTCAGAATTCCGAGATAGATGCCGTCGTAGTTTTCAGAGCGTGTTCGCGCCATGCCGGTTCTTTCTAGCTTCGTCGTATTGGCGCGTTGACCTATAGCACCAAGATTCGGTGCAGATTGGCCCGGGCGCCGTCACCTTTCCACGAATCGTTGGTCGGTCCTCGACCAGCCGAATATCTCGTGCGCAACAATAATACCGCTTACTGTTAGCAGAAATTATTTGAACGACTGGTCGGATTATAATAGACTGAGAGCCATAACGCCAGCTCGGGGCCAACCGGCGGCATCTCGCGGGAGGCACGATGACGGTCGAACGGACGGATGCGGTGGTGATCGGGGCCGGCGCTGGCGGGCTTTGCGCCGCGGCGCGGCTTTCCCATGCGGGATTGCACACCATCGTGGTGGACGACAAGAGCCGGATCGGCGGACGCGCCTCGACCGAGGAAATCGACGGATTCACCGTCAATATCGGCGCCATTGCCATTGAACTGGGCGGGGTGTTCGAGGAGACCTTCAACACGGTTGGCGCACCGCTTGATATCCGTACCCCCGAGCCCTCCAGTTCCTTCTTCATCGACGGCAAGCTGATCGATGTCGGCCGCGGCGGCTGGTCGCTGTTACTGGGACAACTCACCAAGCAAGCCTCGCGCATTCTTGAGAAATTTGCCGATGCGCGCTCCGGTAACCTTCCGGATGGGCGGCAATCGACCGAAGACTGGCTCAAGACCTACACCAGCAATGCCTCGGTCCACGCCATCTTCCGCAACCTCTGCGCGGCGATCTTTGCCTGCAACGCCGACGAATTGCCGGCTAGAGCCTTCCTGACCTATTTCACCAGCAAAGGCGCGTTCAAGCGCTTCGGTTTCTGTCCGCAAGGCACGATCGGGGTCTGGAACGCGCTCGCCACCGCGATCAAGCGCAATGGCGATATCTGGTTGGCGACGCCAGCCGTGAAGATTCACATGAGCGATGGCCGCGTTGAAGGCGTGACGGTCGTTCGCGACGGTCGGGAAATCAGGATCGATACCGATCTCGTCATCAGCAACGCCGGCCCCAAGGCCACGGTAGCGCTTGGCGGCGAGCAGGCCTTCCCTCCCTCCTATGTCGCACAGGTGCGAAGCGGGCTTTGCCCCGCGGCCAATATCGTCATCAATATCACGAGCCGGGAGCCGCTGATCTCGCATCCCGGCATTGTGACCTTCGGCAAGACGCGCCGGCTTTGCAACATGGCAAACCTCACCGCCACCTGCCCCGAGCTGGCGCCGCCGGGCTGGCATCTCTATGTCGCCTACGCGGTGCCGGTCCCGGCGCTCGGCGATTTCGATTCCGACGCCGAAGTCGAACTGGCGTTGACGGATCTGCGCGAACAATTCCCGAATTTTGCTCAAACCAAAATCCTCTCAATCCGCGTGATGCGCGACGATTGGCCGGCGCAGCGAAGCTGCGCCGGCTACGATTTGCCGCGCGAGACCGGCATCGACGGCCTGTGGTGCGTCGGCGATGCCGTGAAGCAATATGGCAATGGCGGCACGCAGGCCTGTGCCGAAACCGCCAAAATCGTCACCGATGCGATCCTCGCCAAACGGCCGCGCCTGCCGCAGGCCGGCAGGGTTTGAGATTTCAAACGATGACGACCGCGACGCAAACGGACATCAAGCGCGAACCAGCGACGCCCGAAAAGCGGTACCTGCTTGAATTTCGCAACATTCGCATTGTCTATGACAACGCGATTGAAGCGATCCGCGATGTCAGCATCGCCGTCCCCGAAGGCGGCATCGTCGCTTTGCTCGGCTCCAACGGAGCGGGCAAATCGACGCTGCTGAAGGCGATGTCCGGCATTCTCTACACCGAAGAAGGCGTGATCGAGAACGGCGTCATCCGGTTCCGGAATGAGGACGTGCATCGGCTCGCACCCGATGAACTCGTACGGCGCGGCATTGTCCAGGCGCCCGAGGGCCGGCGGGTGTTTCCGGCGCTGACCATCGACGAGAACCTGCAAATGGGCGGCTACACCAAGACTGCGGCGGAGGCCCGCGACCGCCGCGACAAGGTGTTCGCGCTGTTTCCGCGCCTGTTCGAACGGCGCGACCAGATCGCGGGTTACATGTCCGGCGGCGAGCAGCAAATGCTGGCGATCGGCCGGGCGCTGATGACGGACCCGGTGCTGCTGGCGCTCGACGAACCTTCGCTCGGGCTCGCGCCGCTGATCATCGACCGGATCTATGAAGTGATCGCAAAACTGCGCGACGAGATGAAGATGACGGTTCTTTTGGTGGAGCAGAATGCGCAGCGTGCGCTCGATATCGCCGACTATGCCTATATCCTGGAGACCGGACGGGTCGTGCTCGACGGCACCGCCGCAAAACTCTCCGCCAACGAAGACGTCCGGGAATTCTATCTCGGCGTTTCCGGCACCGGCCGCAAGAGCCTGCGCGAAGTCAAGCACTACAAGCGGCGCAAGAGGTGGTTGTCGTGACCCCGCTGCTCGCGGTCGAGAACATCGGCAAGAGCTTTGGCGGCCTCAAGGCCGTTGCCGACGTCAGCCTCGCGGTGACGCCGGGCGAGATTTGCAGCGTGATCGGTCCCAACGGCGCTGGCAAGACCACGCTGTTCAACATGATCAGCGGCGTGCTGCGCCCGAGCACCGGGCGCATCCTGTTCGACGGCACCGATCTCGCCGACGTCTCGCCCTGGCACTTTGCGGCGAAAGGCGTCGGCCGCACTTTTCAGAACCTGGCGCTGTTCAAGCACGGCACCGTGGTCGAGAACATCCTGACCGGCCGCCACACCCATTTGCGCTCCAGCGTTCTGGATGCCGTGCTGTTCTTCGGTCGCACCCGGCGTGAGGAGATCGACGCGCGGCGGCGGGTCGAGGAGATCATCGAATTCCTCGAGATCGAGCACATCCGCGATGCCATCGTCGGCACGCTGTCCTACGGCCAGCAAAAGCGCGTCGAACTGGCGCGCGCGCTCGCCTGCGAGCCGAAGCTCTTGCTGCTGGACGAAATGGTCTCGGGCATGAATCAGGAGGAGACCGAGGACATCGCCCGTTTTGTGCTCGATATCCGCGACGAACTCGGCATCACCGTGCTGATGATCGAGCACGAAATGCGGATCGTGATGGATATCTCCGACCGCGTTCATGTGCTGAATTTCGGTCGGAAGATCGCGGAAGGCACGCCCGCGGAGGTGCGGCGCGATCCTGCCGTTGCGGAGGCCTATCTCGGCGGCCACCGCTCGGAAGCAATTGCGAAGGTGGGCACGTGATGTCGACGCTCGACACCCTGCGAACGGCGCATCCGGCGGTGCAGGCGGGCTTGGCGCGAGCCGCTTCTGCGCCCGATGCCGCTTCTCTGCGGACAGCATTGCGGGACGCCGCTATCACTATTCCGCAATTGCTGCGCCGGCGCGCCGAACTGCATGGCGACAAGCTCGCCTTGCGCGAGAAGGAGTACGGCATTTGGAACCGCTATTCCTGGAACCATTATTACGAAACAGCGCGTTCCGTGGCGCTTGGCCTCCTGTCGCTCGGGGTAAAGCCCGGCGACCGCGTCGCCATCGCCGGTGAGGACACGCCGGAATGGTTTTACGCCGATCTGGGCACCCAGATGATTGGCGCGGTGGCGGTAGGCATCTATCCGACCAATCCGTGGGTCGAGCTGCAATATATCGTCCGGCACTCAGGCTCACGCGTCGTCATCACCGGCGACCAGGAGCAGACCGACAAGGTGCTCGACGCCATCGCCAACAATGACGGCCTGCCTGCGCTGGAGGCCATCGTCTGCATCGACATGAAGGGCCTGCGGCACTACGACCAGTCGCAGCTGATGTCGTTCGACAGGCTTTGCGAACTCGGCAACGTCTTCGCGCTCGAAAACCCCGACGCCAACGCCACCCTCGACCGGCTCATTGCGCAGGCGTCACCCGACGATGTCTGCATCCTCGTCTACACCTCGGGCACGACAGGTCCGCCCAAGGGCGCCATGCTCACGCATCGCAACCTGATCTACGCATCGTACATCTATGCCGAAGCGGTCGCCATCGCCGACAAGCCGTTCGAATCGGTTTGTTACCTGCCGCTCTGTCACGTCGCCGAGCGCTGCTATTCCGAGGTGATGCAGCTGGTGCTCGAGGGCACCGTTAGTTTTGCGGAATCGATCGATACCGTCGCCCTCAACATCAGGGAGATCGCACCGACGTTCTTCGTCGGCGTTCCCCGGATCTACGAAAAGCTGCAGCAGAATTTTCTGTTCAAGCTTGGCGAAAGCGGACGGCTGCGGCAGGGCTTTGCGAAAGCCTGCTTTTCCTGGGGCCGTAAATTGTCCGACCGGCGGCAGAATAGTACTGATAGCTGGCTCGATCGCGCCGCCTACGCCCTGCTCTACGTCCTGCTGTTCCGCAACATCCAGCGCCATCTCGGGCTCGCCCGCAGCCGCCACCGGCTTTGCGCTGGCGCGTCGATTTCACCGGAGACGCTGCGCTTTTTCGACATCGTCGGCCGTCCGGTGTCGCAGGGCTACGGCCTGACCGAAAGCGGCGGCGTCGCCTTCATCCAGAACGGCAGCCATCACCGTCTCGGCGGCTGCGGCCTGCCTTTGCAGCATACCGAATGGAAGCAGGATACCGACGGCGAAATCCTGCTGAGAAATCCCGGCGTCTTCAAGGGCTACTTCCTCGACGAGAAGGCCTCGACCGCCTCGCTCGAACCGGGGGGATGGCTGCGCACCGGCGACATTGTCGAGATCATGGACAATGGCGAGATCGCCGTGGTCGATCGCAAGAAGGCGATCATCATTACCGCCGGCGGCAAGAACATCGCGCCATCAGAGATTGAGAATGCGCTGAAGGACTCCGAGTTCATCAAGGAGGCGATCGTAGTTGGCGAGGCCAAAAAATATCTCGGCGCAATCATCCAGGTCGATTTCGACAATGTCGGCCGCTGGGCGCGCGACAAGGCCCTGCCCTACACCAACTACAAATCGCTTTCGCAGCTCTCCGACGTGCACGAACTGGTCGAGCGCATTGTGAACGAGACCAACAAGCGCTTTGCGCGCGTCGAAAACATCCGCCGCTTCGCCATCCTCGAAAAGGAGCTCGACCATGACGACGGCGAGCTGACCGCCACGCAGAAGGTCCGCCGTGCCATGATCGAGAAGAAGTTCGCCCGCGAACTGGCCATCATCTACAAGGCGGAGAGCTGATGCAGTATCTCATTCAGCTCCTGGTTTCCGGCCTTGCGATCGGCGCCATTTACGGCCTGATCGCGATGGGTTTTGCCGTGATCTACAAGTCGACCGGCCTGGTCAATTTTGCGCAGGGCGAGATGACCATGATCGTTGCTTATGTCGCCTGGACCATTTCGACGACCGTCAGCGGCAATGTCTTCGTCGTCGCCATCGGGGCCATCCTAGCTGCCATCGTGCTCGGCTTTGTCATCGAGCGCGTGGTGATGCGACCGATGCTGGGTGAGCCGGTCTTCGCCACCGTGATGGTGACGATCGGGCTCGCGGTGATCCTGCGTTCCTCGATCAACTTCATCTGGGACGCCTACCCCCATGGTCTCGATATCGGCGTCGGTCGAACCATCATCCGCTTCGGCTCAATCGGCGTTCGCACCGGCCAGATCGCCGTCATCGCCACGCTGTTGCTTTTGCTCGCGGCGATCTGGGCCTTCTTCCGCTACGGCAAGTTTGGGATCGCGATGCGCGCGGTCGCTGCCGACGACCGCACCGCGCTGTTGATGGGCATCAGCGCGACGCGCGTCCATGCCATCGCCTGGGCGGCATCGTCGGTGATCGCGGGCATTGCGGGCGTATTCTTCGCGCTGTCCTACGATCTCTCGCCGGCGATGTTCCAGCTCGGCCTGAAGGCGTTTCCCGCGACCATCCTCGGCGGGCTCGACGCCGTGCTGGGCTCGGGCATCGGCGGGCTCCTGATCGGCATCACCGAAAATCTCGCCGGCGGTTATCTCGGCTCGGGCATGAAGGAAGTCGCGGGCTTTGCGATGATCATCGTGGTGCTGATGATCCGGCCGTTCGGGATCTTCGGCGAACGCGACATCGAAAGGGTCTAAGTGATGCGCAGCGGCGATTTCAAGGAAACCTATGGCGAGCTGGTCGCGCTGACCGACTCAAAGCCGGTCTGGCTGTGGTCACTGATGCTGGTCGCAGCGTTGATCGTTGCGCCCTATCTCCTGAACTCCTATGCGCTGTCGTTCCTGACCATCATCCTGATCACCGCGGTCGGCGCGCTCGGCTTGAACATCCTGACCGGCTATACCGGCCTGATCTCGCTCGGCCATGTCGGCTTCCTCGTCACCGGCGCCTATGCCTATGCGGTGGTCGTATCGAAATACGGCATGCCGCCGATGGTCGGCTTTCTAGCGGCCGGTATCGTCCCTGCGCTCGCCAGCCTTGTCGTCGGCGCGCCGTCGCTGCGCCTCAAGGGGCTCTATCTCGCAATCACGACGCTGGCGTTTTCCTTCATCATCAACACCGTGATCCTGGAAGCGCGGACGATTACCAACGGCGCCCGCGGCATTTCGGTGCAGCGCCCCGAGATATTCGGCGTGAGTTTCGACAGTGACGCCGCCTTCACCCATCTCTGCCTCGGCTTTGCGATCGTGACGCTGTTTTCCACCCTCAACATCAGGCGCAGCCGGGTCGGGCGCGCCTTCGTCGCTATCCGCGATAACGACACAGCGGCCCACGTCATGGGCATCAATTTGCACGCCTACAAGCTGTTCGCCTTCGTCACCTCTGCCTTCATCACCGGCATCGCCGGCGCGCTGTACGGCATCTATCTTTCCTTTGTCAGCGTCGAGGGCTTTCCGTTCCTGCTCTCGATCGAGGCGCTGGCCATCCTGATCGTCGGCGGGCTTGGCTCGGCGCTCGGCGCCGTACTCGGCACCATCCTGATCGTGCTGCTGCCGGAAGCCACAAGGATGCTGTTCAGCCTGTTCAGCGCCCAGATGGACGCGCTGTTCTCGACCGGCGCGCAGGAGCTGAAGAGCATGCTCTACGGCCTCGTCATCATCCTGTTTCTGCGCTTTCAGCCGCGCGGCCTGGTCGGCGCGTGGCACGACATCCGGCGGCTGTGGGTGAACTGGCCGCTGCGTTACTGACAAACGAGCAATCAAACCCAGGGAGAACAACAATGATCAAATATTTTGCGACCGCGTCGCTGTTGCTCGCGGGCGCGTATCTTGCCGGCGGCCATGCCCTGGCCGCCGATCCCGGCATCACCGATACCGAGATCGTACTCGGCGATGTCGAGCCCCTGACCGGACCACCAGCGCTGCTCGGCGTCGCCGCATCGATCGGTCACAAGATCGCAATTGCAGAGACCAACTCGGCCGGCGGCATCAACGGCCGCAAGATCAAATATGTGCTGGAGGACGACGGCTACGTCACCGCGCGAACCATCCAGGGCGTGCGCAAGGTCATCGACGTCGACAAGGTTTTTGCGATGCTCGGCATTTCCGGCTCGGGCCAGTCCATTGCGGTCATGCCGGTGCTTGAAAAGGCCGGCATTCCGACCGTGATCGACGTTGCACCCGTCAAGTTCCTCTGGGAGCCGCCGCGCAAGAACGTGTTCGTGGTCGGGCAGTCCTATGAGGAAGGCATCATCCATCTCGTCACTTATTTGGCGGAGAAAAACCCCGGCAGGAAATGGGGCCTGATCACCCAGGACGACGACTACGGCATCACTGTGCGCGACGGCTTCGACACCGTGGTCAAGGCCAAGAAGCTGAATGTCGTCTACAGTGGCAACTACAAGAAGGGCCAGCAGGACTTCTCCTCCGATATGCTGCAGCTAAAAGAGTCCGGCGCGGAGGTATTTCTGGCCGGCGGCATCATCGGCGAGAACATCGCCATGATGAAGGAACTGGAAAAGCTCAACATCAAGCCGGTAGTCGGCATCTTCTGGCCCGGACGAGTCGAGCCGGTGCTGAAATTGATGGGCCCGCCCGGCGACGGCATTTTCGCTGTCGACTATGTCGAACCTTTCGCCGGCGCTGCCGGCAAGGCGTTCCTCGAGAAGGCAAAGCCGCTGGTGTCTGAGGCCGAGTTCAAGGGCATCAATCGCTACACCATGAGTGGATACGCCGCCGCCAAGGTGCTGATTGCCGCGATCGAGCGCTGCGGCAAGGAGCCGAGCTGGGTCTGCACCATCGCCGAGCTTGAAAAGACCAGGAGCGTCGAGACCGGCGTCATGGCCCCGATCAGTTTCGGCCCTGGGGTCCGGTTCTCAAACCAGAAGCTGCAGATCATGCAAGCGGAGTTCTCAACGCTGAGCTTCAAGCCGGTGAACTGAGAGACCAACGAGATGCTGGCCGGCGCACGCTGCGCCGGTCAGAGCTCACATCCGCTTGGCGACTTCCTCGAGCATCACTTCGGTGGCGCCGCCGCCGATGGTCAGCACCCGCGCGTCGCGCACCATGCGTTCGATCGGCGTACCGCGCATGAAGCCGGTGCCGCCGTGCAGTTGCAGGCAACCGTGCACGACCTCGTGCAGCACTTCCGGCGACAGCGCCTTCACCATCGATACTTCGCGCGGGCAAGGTTTGCCGGCCTCAGCCAGTTCCGCCGCATGATAGGCGAGAGCCCGGGCGGCCGCGGCCTTGGTCGCGAGCATCGCCAGCTTCAACCGCACCGCCTGCTGGTTCCACAAGGGTCCGCCGAACGCCTGACGGCTTTTCACATAGTTTGTGGTGAGTTCGATCGCCTTGGCGGATTCGCCGGCGCAGATGCCGCCGATGCAGATGCGTTCGTTCTCGAAGGTTTCCATGATGCCGTAGAAGCCACGATTTTCCTCGCCCAAGAGGTTCTCGGCGGGAATACGGACATCCTGAAACCCGATCTCCGCGGTGTCGGAGCAAAGCCAGCCGTGCTTGTCGAGTTTTGTTACGGATATGCCGGGGGTCGTCCGCTCGACGATGAACAACGAAATGCCGCGGCTGCCTTTGGCCGCTGAATCAGTACGTGCGGCGACGATCAGGATGTCGCCATAGACCGCATTGGTGATAAACATTTTTGAGCCGTTGATCACCCATGAGTCACCGTCGCGCCGCGCCCGCGTCTTCAGCCCGGCGACGTCGGAGCCGGCGTCGGGCTCGGTCACCGCGATCGAGCAGATGGTCTCGCCGCGGATGATGGCGGGAAGATACTTCTGCTTCTGCTCGGGCGTGCCGCGCAGCGTGATGTGAACCGCCGACATGTCGGTATGAACCAGCACCGACGAGGTGAAGCCGCCGAAGGTCGAGCGTCCGAGTTCCTCAGCCCACACCATCGACGCCAGCGGCCCCATGTCGGTGCCGCCATATTCGGCCGCGTGGCGCATGCCGAGAAAGCCGAGCGCGCCCATGCGGCGGTAGATCTCGCGCGGAATCTTCCCGTCGCGCTCCCATTGCTCGCCATGCGGCACGACTTCCTTCTCGACAAAGCGCCGGACCTGCTCGCGCAGCATCCGCAGCTCCTCGGAAAGATTTGGCTGCTCCGAAAAATGGAATTCGGTATCGGTCTGATCGCGCGGATCGGCTGCCATGATGTTCATTGTGATGCCTTCTCGGCCTTAATGTGAAGGTGCCGGTTGAGAAATTTAGCGATGGAAAGGATGGCCTGATGCGCCTCGGCAAGCTCAGCGCCGAACATCTGGAAGACATGGATCATGCCGTCCCACACCTCCAGATCGACGTCGACGCCGGCAGCGCGCGCCTTGTCGGCAAACATCGTGGAGTCGTCCAGCACGGTTTCGCGATTCCCCACCTGGATCAGCAACGGCGGCAAACCCCAGAGATCACCGTAGAGCGGCGATGCCAGGGGATCGCACGGGTTTCCCTGCTCACCCAGATAATTCTTCGCCAGCGCGAGGATCATCGGCCGCTGATGGATCGGATCGGCCTCGGCACGGCTAACGTAACTCGCGCCGGTTGCCGCCAGATCGGTCCATGGCGACATCAGAACGCCCGCCACCGGCAGCGGCAGGCCGCGTTCGCGCAAGGCCAGCATGGCGGCGAGCACGAGATTGCCGCCGGCGGAATCCCCGGCAAAGGCGATCTTGCCGGGCATTGCGCCTTGGTCGAGCATCCAGCCATAGGCTGCGAGCGCATCGTCCAGCGCCGCCGGAAAACGATGTTCCGGCGCCAGGCGGTAGTTGACGGCGAGCACACGACAGCCGCTCTTTTCCGCGATCTGAGCGATCAGTTCGCGATGCGACGCCACCGAGCCGATGCGAAAACCGCCGCCATGGAAATAGAGAATGGCCTTGTCCTGCGGCGCATGAGCGGGCGCGATCCATTCGCCATCGACGCCACCGGCGGAAACACGCTGGCGCGAGACCGGTATTGTGCAGCCTCCGAAAGCCGCGTCCCAGTCGCCGCGCATCTGGGCCACCGACGTGTCGCGGTTCCAGCTGCGATAGACGGCGCGGATGCGCTCGATCGCGAGATCGATCGGGGCCGCCGCGATATCCTGGCCTGCGCACGCCATGCTATCCGCCCAATCCCATGCCGCCTGAAACCCCAATCGTCTCACCGGTGATGTAGGCTGCCTGATCGGAAGCCAGGAACAATACGGCCGCCGCGATCTCGTCGGGCTCGCCGAGGCGCCGCAACAGGGTGGCGTCGGTCATGGCCCGAAGGATCTTTTCGCCGCCCTTTGCAATCGCCTGTTCCAGCATCGGGGTACTGATCGGTCCCGGCGCGATGGCGTTGGCCGTGATCCCAAAGCGCGCATTCTCCCGCGCGATGCTTTTGGTGAAGGCGATGACGCCGCCTTTGGCGGCGGAATAGACCGCGCCGCCTCTTGAGCCCAGCCGCGCCGCTTCCGAGGTGATATTGATGATGCGCCCGAAGCCGGCCGCCTGCATCGCCGGCAGCGCAGCGTGAGTGCACGCAAAGACCGAAACCAGATTGACCGCGAGCAGCATGGCCCAATCTTCCGGCGTTGTGTCAGTAAAGAACGCATGCTGGTCGGCGCCGGCGTTGTTGACGAGGATGTCGAACGGCCCGTGCTGCGCCATGATCTGCTGCACCATGCCGGTGTCGCCGACATCGAGTTTTGCCGCAGCCGCACCCACCTGCCCGGCCAGCGTGGATGCGTTTGTCGAATCGATATCGCCGATCACGACGTGAGCACCAGCGGCGGCAAAACTCCGCACGATCGCTGCCCCAATACCTTGCGCTCCGCCGGACACGAGCGCGCGGCGACCATCGAGCCGTCCGAAAGTCCGGGCGACAGAAACCGGCACGCCTAGCGTCCCGTAAAAATTGGTTTGCGCCGCTCGATGACCGCCGCGAGCCCTTCCCGCGCGTCGGCCATCCCTGAGAGTTCGGACACGGTGCGCGCTTCCTCGGACAGGCACTGCTCGATACTAGTGCCGGTCCCGGCCCAGACCAGGCGTTTAGTCGCCGCCAGCGCCTTCGGCGCGCCGGCCGCGAGTTCCAGCGCCATTGCCAACGATGCGTCGGCCAGTTCCGCGTCGGGAACGACCTTGGTAACAATGCCGATGTCCAGCGCCTCAGCCGCGCCGATAACGGGATTGGTCAACAGGATCGACATCGCGCGACGCAGACCGACCAGCCGCGACAGCGTAACTGAAACACCGGCGTCAGGCGCCATGGCCACACGCGTCGCCCCCGCCAGGAATTTGGCCGACTCGCCGGCGATGACGATATCGGACGCACAGACCAGCCCAAAGCCGCCGCCGCCCGCAGCGAAACCCTGAACCGAGGTGATGACGGGCGCCTCGAGCCGGAGCAGACCCGTCACCGCGTTCTGCAGGTAGGCCGTGGCCTGGCGAATGTAGTCCGGAAGCTTCTCGCCCTTCGAGGCGAAGGCGCGAACGTCGCCGCCGCCGCAGAAGTTCGCACCCTCGCCGCTCAGCACCAGTACGCGCAGGTCGGGATGACCATGGCAGACCATGATGGCGTCGCACAACGCGCTGAGCAGTTCGGCGCTCATGCCGTTCGCAGCATCGGGGCGGTTGAGTCGCAGCCGCGCGATGCCGTCGGCGATGTCGAGCAGCACAGGTCCTTTATCAATCATCGCAAGCTTTCCGCCTTCGGCCGGCTAAATGAGGAACGAGAGCGTGAACAGCGCCTTCTCGTTGTTGACCAGGGTCACCTTCTTGTACGCCATTCGCAGCTCGCCATCGACATAGCGCAGCCGATATTCGTTGCGGGCAGCCCAGATGGTGTCGTCGCGCAGGCTGGATTCGAACACCAGGCTGTTGCTGGCGACCGAGATATCCCCGTCCTGCTGCTCGTCCAGAAGTTCGATATTGGATACAAGCCGCCGCAGCCGCGACTGCGGGGTCTGGGTGTGGCGCTTGCCGGTCAGCAATTGCTTGACGCGCAGCGAAATGCGCGAGCGGTTGTCGTAGATGATCGACATTTCCTTCTCGGGATCGATGTCGGAGCCGTTGGCAGGCACCCAATAGACGCCGTCGTCGGTCCACAGTGCCTCCCAGGCTTCATACTGGTGCTCGTCCTGGAATCGCGCCTCCTTGTAGACGAAGGCCGTCACGGCGCTCATCAGCGTGGCGCTGCTCTCGCGCGACAGCATCACGCCGCCTCCATCAGGCTGCGATAATGCCGCCAGATGCCGCGCGAGGGGATTTCGTCGGTGACGTGGCCGATCCTGAAGCCGAGTTCGTCCCGGCGCTCGCGCTTTTCACCGCGGGCGAGGAATATCCATTCGGGGTTGCGTGACAGCACGCCACGATGGCAGCGCTCATACATTTCGGAATCATCGGCCAGCAACAGTCCGGCCGGACCGACCGAGCCCATGGTCTGCTGGCGCAAACGCCGGTTCAGATCAGGCGCGCCCTTGAACTGCAGTGCGGTGACGTGCTGTACGCTGTCGTCGACCGCCAGCGGCTGGATCACGAACATCTGGATTTCCGCGATGAACAGGTTCGGGAAGATCATCACATGCGGCGTGCCGTCGATCATGATCTCGCGCGCCTGCTGCTCGCCATAGGCGGCCTTCATCCGCGTGGTGTAGTCCGGTAGCCGCTCTTCCGTGGTGCCGAACCAGCTCATCGGCGCATCGCGCTTGCGGAACTCGGGACGCAGATCGATTTCGGTATGGCCGTTGCCGTAGTCGCGCGTCAACGCGGTGGAAGCGCCGCCATAGAGCTTGCCGATCGCGCTGTCGGCGACGCCGAAGATCGAGGAATGCACGAAGGCCGGGTGATAGCCGTCGCACTCATTCTCCAAGATGAATTTCCAGTTGGCCTTGACGCGATGCTTGAGAAAGCCGGCTGTCACCTCGACCTCGCCTTCGGGCGAGAAGCGACACAGCCGGTCGATGGTCTCGGCCGCGCCGCCGAGATGCTCTTGCAGCGTCGGGCCCTCGGCCGCGAACGAGCCGAACACAAAGCCGCGATAGGATTGCACGCGCGTCACGCGACCGAGCGCCAGCTTGGATTTGTCCTGGCCTTCATAGCCGTCAGGGAAGGCATAGCCGACGAGGCGGCCATCATTGGCGAACGTCCAGGAATGAAACGGGCATGTGAAGGAGCGCGCGTTGCCCTTGTCGTAGGAGCACACCTGATTGCCGCGATGCGAGCAGCGGTTGAGCAGCAGGTTGACCTTGCCCTGCTCGTCGCGGGTCATGATGACGGATTGCGGGCCGATCGACTTGACGACGTAGTCGTTGGCCTTCGGCACCTCGCTTTCGTGCCCGACATAGACCCAGGTGCGATACCAGATGTTCTGCAATTCGGCTTCGAAGACCGCGGGATCGCTGTAGAGCGAGCCATGCACCCGGTCCGGCCGGATCAATTCTCCCCATTGCGACGCGCGCGGCACCACGTTCATCGCTGCATCTCCCTGGCTTGGAGCCGGCTCTCTTGTGGAGATCTGCGGCTTGGGTTAAAATAATCCGACTGACCGTTCTAATAATAGCACCGGCGTTTGGCGGTATCAAGGATCTTTTCCTGACCGGCTCATCCCATGCTTCGCCGCGGGGTCGGCCGGTGAGACGTAGCGCCTGTGACCACGGGCTTGAAAAAAAGGGACTTTTGGGATGGAAAGCCGCAACCCCGCCGATCTCGCCCGCGGCCTCTACGCCGCGCTCGCCTCTGGCGACCGCGATCAGCTCGACGCGCTGCTGCATCCGGAATTCACCGGCCGCACCGCGGAGGGAATGCCGTTCGGCATCGGTGGCGACCACGACAGTCCCGCCGCGATGCGGCGCAACGGCTGGGGCAAGATTGCCCGGCATTTCGAGGCGCGCGCCGAACCGGAACAGTTCCTCGATCTCGCCGACGGCCGCCTGCTGGTGACTGGCCGCTATCGC
>Ga0209526_10000739_pt1 | contig 21503 bp, 16 predicted proteins | sample JacPinW_OM2H0_M1_FD_188566 | JGI IMG/M metagenome (GOLD analysis project Ga0209526, IMG submission 188566) | Forest soil microbial communities from Algoma, Ontario, Canada - Jack Pine, Ontario site 1_JW_OM2H0_M1 (SPAdes) (version 2) | ecosystem: Environmental > Terrestrial > Soil > Boreal... | reverse complement strand
CGCCGAATATCGATATCGAGGAAGGCTACATCACCATTGAACACAATGGCCGCAAGGATTTGCTGCCTTACCCAAAACAACCGGGCTCCTTCTACCACCTCTCCAAAGTTCACGACAGCCACAACATCATGTTTTGCTGCAAAATCTGGGGCATTCGCGCCACAGATCTGAATCAGGGTGTGGTCTATGGAACCATGACCGAGGAAGTTGAACTGGACGAGGCCTTGATCAATCGCTTCGACTACGACGATGTATTTGGGACGGTCTTAAACCGCTTCTGCGTGCAGGCCGCCATCGGCCAGCCTCTAACCGTTTACGGATCGGGCGGACAAACTCGTGGGTTCCTCGATATCCGCGACACAGTGCGCTGCATTGAAATTGCGTGTGAAAATCCCGCGAAAGCAGGCGAGTGCCGCGTCTATAACCAATTCACCGAGCAATTCTCTGTATTAGAACTGGCGCGCATGGTCGAAGCCGCGGGCAAAAAACTTTCCATGAATGTGGAGATTGACCATCTGCCTGATCCGCGGGTGGAGTCCGAGCAGCACTACTACAATGCGAAACACTCCAAACTAATCGACCTGGGCTTGCAACCGCACTTCCTCTCCGACTCTTTGCTGGATTCTCTCGTAAACATCGCGGTCAAGTACCGCGACCACGTCGATGCTTCGCTCATGCTGCCGCAGGTAAATTGGCGTGAACCACGCAATGACCGCCGCCTGCAAAAGAGCATGACCGCCCGCGCAACACTCGGTGGTGCCGAAAACAGCGGAATCCGCACCGGGAAGGCCAAACGCTAGCTACTGATTACGTAGATTTTCGTTCACACGTCGAGCGAAGGCGAAATCAAACGGGAATGGCTTCCCGAACAGACTCTTTTCAAAGAGCGCCAGGAAGCGTTGAACGATAGGCTCCCTGCTAGCTAGAAAATCAATGCTAGCAACCCGCTCGCTACCAGATTTCAGCCACACCATTCGTTCATCCGGTAACTCGTAGCCGCACAGAATTTCTGACAGGCCGGACTGCGGAACTGCGTACTCGCGCATGGCTACGAGGTGCGCCCCGAGATTCTGCATCGCCGAAACTCCCAAACGATCGCCGGCGTGAACGTTGAATACTCCGCCAAATTCAAAGCCTTTCCCCTGCTCGTACCGTCGCCTCCAATTCTCAATCTCGGATAACAGGCAATACTCAAAATGAATCCCGGCCATTAATCCTGATTTGGTCGCAGTGTCTTGCAACAAATTGGTTTCTTCCCGCGAATATACCCACGGCTTTTCGACGATCACGTGTAAACGCGCCGCGAACGCAGCGCGCATCAAAACCGGCACGTGCACCCCAGGAGGCACGCAAAGCCACACGATCTGTGCCGCGCTGTCCGAAAAAGTTTGCGCTAATCGCGATTCGTGAGCGGCGCTGCTCTCCCTGCTCTCCCTACGCAGACCCGCTGCAGTTTCAGCGCGTCGCCCTTCGCCCACGAGCATCGCATGCATTCTCGTGCCCCAGCGGCCTCTGCCAACGATGAGATACGCCGGGCTGTTAGCCTTATCCATGACCAGCGATTTTCTCGCAAACCATTCTGGCCGCTTTCACTGCACCGACGACCTTCCCGGAAAAAATATGAATCTCTCCCGGAAGCCCGTCGCGCACATACAAAATCCTTCGGTCATATTCCGGATTGTCTTCCACCACCCGCAATGTAAAGCGGGAACCAATGTACTTCGCGTCCTTCGCCGCCGGCACTGCGAGACAGCAATCTTCTCGCATAGCTTCAAACCGTGTATTTGGTGCCTGGTCAAACTCGCTTTGGTTCAACGCACTCAAATACTTTTCAGGAACCGGGTCCTCCGGATTGGAGCTAGTCCAATGATTTGTGTGCTTGGCAGAGCCAAATAGCGAATGACGTGAACTGCCGTACGGGTCAAACGCCGTAAACGGTCCATCGACGACGACCAGCGCTATCCTCTGCAACTCCGCGGGCAATGCGATCAGAATTTTCTCGGCCACTTGATATTTCGCGATCTTAAAAATATCGCGGCTGGGCCCCATTCCGTAGGTAGCCCAAACGACGAAATCGTAATCTCCGCGCATCTCCCGCAAAAACGCTCTCTCTTCAAACTTTATTCTCAACGCTTGTAACCGCGGTTCGATCACCGAGCGCAGCAAATCGGGGTCGTATATATTTTCCTCGACCTCGTAACACTGATCGATGTACTTAAAATTCATCCACTCCGGACGACAAGCATTGAGCGGAAGTCCGTGGGACCGCATCATGTGCTCGTATTCATGGGGACTCGTGCGCGAGCCTTCACGCGGAATGGCGTAATAATGGCGGCTGTTTCGAACGATCGCTGGCGCAAACGTCTGGACAAATTCCCGCCGCGCCTCGAGCGTCTCGGTGATCGTTTCCGGACTCCGCGGGTAATGATAGCCCGAGTGAACTCGATACTGATTGATTGCCGATGCTGCGCGCATCACTCCCAGCGGATCGAACAGAGTGACCTGATACCCCGACTCAGCTAACCGGATAGCCGCCGTAGCTCCGTAAATCCCGGCCCCAGCTATAGCGATTTTTGCGCCCATCTTTATGAGGGAATTTGTGCCAAATACACCTGCAGGCTATTTTATCCTGACGCTGGCCTCATCTAACTTTTGGGCCGGCTGCCGTCCCGGCACCAGCATCCCACCCTTGACAATATAATCCACGCCCCGCCAACGGATGCTACGGCGCACAAAGCTGGCCAGCCAGATAAAAAATGCCGTCGCATCCCAAGTCACAAAAAGCGGCAGCGTCTTCCACAGGTTTTTCTCTCGCAGGCCCCAGGTCCCGACGCCCAAAGTCATCACCGTTCGCAGCACCAAATACGTTCCGAAATAAAAAGCCGCAACCGCCAACGTGGGATGCACTGCCACTGCAACCGAAGACCACGCCAACCCCTGCGTGAAAATCAAGCCGGCGTGCCCCCATGGGCGCATATGGCGCATCACCGTCATCCAGCGCAACCGCTTGATCAGCAGCCCGCCTAGCGATTGATAATCCGCCACCGTCTGCACCGCATAAGGAAGCATCTCCACCGTCACGCCCTGAGCGGCGACCAAACGGCCGGTCAGCAGGTCGTCAGCCGGTCGGCTCTCCAATGCCTGAAATCCTCCGAAACCCGCAAGCAATTGGCGAGTAGTCACAATGGTCTGTCCAAACGCGAACTTCACACCGTCAAGCAACCACGCCACCATGACCCCAGGATAAAAATCAGAAATCATGCCCATGGATTGAAAACTCTGCGCCATTGTGGTGTCGTCCACCGAAACATAAAGGCATGTAACTCCGCCCACCTTTGGATCCTGCAACGGTGCGACCACCGTCCTGAAATAGTCCGGCTTCACGCGAACGTCACTGTCATTAATCACCAGCACTTCATGCTGGGCCTCATTCACTAACCGGACAAGCTTGGCCACTTTGTCATTGATGGCATTGCGTCCAGAACCATATAAAATCCTGATTTTGCACTCGGGAAAATCACGAACCAGTTTTTCAAGCACTGGCACCGTCGGATCAAGCTGGTCGTGCACACAAAACAGAAGCTCGTAGTCCGGATAGTCTTGCCGGCAAAAACTTGCGAAGTTTTCGTACGCTTCCGGGTCCAGACCGCGAACCGGCTTTAAATTACTAATGGGAGGGGTGAAATCGGATCTTTCCGTCTTATTGCGCGGAACACTGGTGAAAAATTTTATGGAACTATAAATTGCGATCAGATAATAAATAAACGGAATGGCCGCGACGACCAGAACGAAATACATGAAAACCGGTGAAATTATCGCACCTCTCGCATTCCGATTCCTTCGCGCTCGCCGCTTCCTTGGTAAATGACAGCCGTCGCTCTCGTCAGACCCTGAGAAAGAATATCAAAAAGGGGTGTTCCATGCCGCTGAGACCGTATTTCTCCAAAACGATAGCGCGGCCAAAGCTCCAACATTGGGGAGATTCAGGAACATCAAGTAAACTTTAGAAGCTAGCTTACAACCACGGCACATCAAAGGCATCGCTGATCAATGACCGATTCACCTGGCTTACATTTTAAGACTTTTTTACTGATTCTCATGATTGTAGTGTTCGCCCCGCTGGGCAACGTGTTGCTCGGCAAAGGCATGAAAACCGTCGGGCCTGCGACGCATTGGGGGCTGGCCGATCTGTGGAGCGTTTTCGTTCGGATATGCTCCTCCGGATACATCTGGCTGGGCGTCGCGTCGTTGATGACGTTTTTCGTCGCCTACATGCTGGTGCTAACCTGGGCGGATTATAGCTACGTCCAGCCCGCTTCGTCCTTTTCCTATGCCATGGTCGCTCTGCTCGGCTACCTCTTGCTCGGTGAAGTGATCACGCCGCTGCGTTGGCTCGGCATCGCCATGATTTGCCTGGGCGTGCTCATCGTGGGACACACTCCTCCCCGTACCACTGCGGTCAAAATCTGACGTGCGCGAATTCCTTTTACTCTGCGTCATCGTGGTGGCCGGCACCGGAGGCGAGCTTTGCGTCACTCGTGCCATGAAGCAAATCGGCGAGGTAACCGATTTCCGGCCAGCGGCGTTAGTACGATTTATTCTAAAAGCCCTAACGGTGGCTTGGATGTGGATCGGCATCACTATGATGGCGGTGGCGTTTTTCGCGCTTCTGGCGGCGTTGTCGTTCGAAAATGTAAGCTTTGTCGTACCAGTAACAGCTCTCAGCTACGCAGCCGGTGCGGTGGGCGCGGTGCTGTTCTTACGCGAACGCATCAGCGTGCAGCGCTGGATCGGTGTTTTTATCGTGTGCGCCGGCGTAACCATCGTGCTGCTCAGCAAACATTAAGTACCAGTTGAGCAACTTCAGCGGTCCGCCGACACAAATTCCCGCGAACTACGGATTCTTCGGCTGCACCTGCACTGGAGCTCCAATCTTGATGGTTACCCCGAATCGCTTATAGTTCGCATAACGCACGGTCATGCGAATGTGCACAGCCCCACTACTGAATTGCAGCATGTCGTCTGCTCGCGTATAGGTAGGAAACCAGTAGTGTCCCTCGATATTCTCGCGAAATGTCTCAAAACGCGGAAACACATTTTCCTGACCGTGCTTCTTAATGTCAGGAACGGCTTTCCCATCGGTCTTGACGATCTCGAGGTCCGCATCATCCACCCAGATGCGCCCTTGAAAATATCGCTGGTTCTTCTCTAGTTTTTTTGGACCGACATCGAAAACATAGGTATTAAGTTGGTCGACGGCCTCGTGCCCAACATACTTGATATCGTACTTGGGCACTTCTTCGCTGGTCAGCACGAAAGGCTGCACGTGCTCCAGGTCGTCCAGATCCTGTTGGGACATCTGAATTCTCTGCAGGGTCGAAGCGGGCGCATACGTCACCTTCTCGTAGCGCTTCCCGTCTGGTGTAAAAAGAATATCGCTCCTCATCTGATATTCACCGTCGGCCATTCCGTCGGCGTCAATCGTTTGTATTACGAACGTTTGTGTATACGTGTAATTGTCCCTCTCCTTTTTGAACTCCGCCTCGCGTGCTGCAAAACGTTGAATGATCTGGTCTACGGGCAATGCGGGCGGTTGATTAGAAATACTCGATGTCGCACCTTGGGACGTTGTCCCCGGTGCCGGAGTCGTCGCAGCTGCGTCGGGCTTGGTCTGAGAGGCGCTGGAATTTGGCGACGGAGTTGGCAGAGGGCCTTGTTGCTGCGCTCCGAGCGACAGACAACACACCAATGACACGGCCAGCAACGCGGCGGTAGCAGTACTCGCCACATAAGTGTTCGCCTGACGCACTTGAAGGTCACAAAGCATCCGCCCACGCTCCTATTTGGTAATCACTGTATGAGATGCGGTTTTCTAGGATAACGCAACTTCACAAGCCGAAAGCGACGGGGAAAGCTCCAGCGAAGCTGCTGCGTGGGGACCGTTTACATGAGACGTGAAGGAATAAAAGAAGTGACTACCCAATGTCAGGCTTCGATAATTTGATTCTTTACCGCGTAGCGCACCAATTCGCTGACCGAATGCAGCTCCAGTTTCCTCATAATATTGGCGCGATGCGTTTCCGCCGTCTTCACGCTGATATTCAGCGAAACCGCAACTTCCTTGCTGCTTTTCCCTTCCGCAAGCAACTGCACAATTTCGCGTTCTCTGGGCGTCAACCGGTTTCGTAGCACCGTCCCGGGATCAGGTGCATGGCTCCCAGCGTTGAATCCATTCAAAACCATGTCCGCAGCTCGGGCCGTAAAGTATGATCGGTGGTTAGAGACCGCTTCGACGGCGGCCACCAGGTCGCGGTCCGCGTCCGACTTCATAATATAGCCACGAGCGCCAGAAGCCAGGATTTCGCGCACCAGCTGATCCGAAAAATGCAGCGTCAAAATCACAATTTCGGTCTTGGGCAAAATCTTCAATATCTTGCGCGCCGCTTCCAAGCCGTTCAGCTCCGGCATGCTGATATCCATCACCACCACTTTGGGCTTCAGCTGCTCTGCTAGCGCCACAGCTTCGCGGCCGGTGCTCGCCTCGGCGCACACTTCCCAGCCCGGCCTTGAGTTAAGCAGCTGCTTTAAACCGCGGCGAACAATGTCGTGGTCATCAGCAACCAGGATCTGCATCGCGTCACCGCGCGGCCTGACCGACCTAAGTTCGCTTCCAACAGATGGTTTATCCACGGCTAAACCTGGCCTTTCAAGTACAAAACTAAGTCCCAAATCCCAGTTCTGTTATAGCACTTACGGGAGCGTTGAACCAAGCGGCACGCGCGAACGACCCACTCCAAAGGAGGTGTTTGGCCTAGACTGCTTGCACCGCAGATTCCGGAGGAGGAATCGGCTCTGGAAAAAAAGTTTCATGACGCAGTAACTTATCCACCGCGTCCAAAAGAGTGCTCCCCACCTGAGTCTTGGTCACGTATCCCTGGACGCCTATCTTTTTGGCTTCCCCGATCAATTGGTTGCTCTCATGCATCGAAAGTATAAGAATCGGAACCTTCGGCAGGGTTCTCCGTATTTCTCGCGCGGCCTCAAATCCACTCAATACCGGCATCGTGATATCCAGAATGATCAGGTCAGGCTTGAGCGCATTGGCTTTTTCGATCGTTTCTTTGCCGTTCTCGGCTTCACCGCACACTTCCACGTCTGTACGCGAAGATAGGATCGCGCACACACCTTTTCGAACAGCTTCGTGATCATCCGCGATAAGTATTCGCAAGAATGGGGCCCCTTCCCATTTCAGGACCCTTAGGATCCCTTGTTGATTTACACTCTATGTTACTCGTTTTGCAGCCCGCATACTGCGATTTTCGTGTTGTAAATGCTAACTACAAATTTGCCGACATCCTACGCGAATCGTCGAATTCACTCATGTCGCAAATGCGACTTTCGTTCCCGGCCGGGGTTTATCCTTACAGTGCTGTAGCTTCATATCTTTATCGAATCGTCCGCAACCGAAAGCATAATTAGGAAAGAGGACTAGCATGCGTATGATCCATTCCATAAGAACGGCGTTCCTTGCTGCGATCATGTTTGCAATACCGGCGGCCGCTTTCGCGCAAATCAGCGTAGGTATCGCGGTACGGATTGCTCCGCCCGAATTGCCGGTGTACGAACAACCAATATGCCCGGGGGAGGGCTATATCTGGACGCCCGGGTATTGGGCCTATGGAGATGATGATTATTATTGGGTTCCGGGCACCTGGGTCTTGGCTCCCCGCGTCGGCGTTCTTTGGACCCCCGGCTATTGGGGTTGGGGGGACGGCGGGTATTTCTGGCACACCGGTTATTGGGGACCACACGTCGGATTTTATGGCGGTGTGAATTATGGCTTTGGCTACGTTGGAGTGGGCTATCTCGGCGGACGCTGGGATCATGATCGTTTCGCGTACAACCGGGCCGTGAATAACGTCAATGTAAACGTCATCCACAATACCTACAACACCACGGTCATCAACAACTATAACAATTCGACCCGCGTCAGCTATAACGGCAACGGCGGCGTGCGCGCGCAAGAAACTGCCCAGGAACGACAAGCTACGCGAGAACAGCACATCCAGGCCACCAGTGTTCAGTTTCAACACGAACATGCTGCGCGATCCGATCGTTCCCAATTCGCTTCCGTGAATCACGGGCAGCCCAACATCGCGGCGACGCCAAAACCGGCCGCTTTCCACGATCGCGGTGTGGTACACGCCAATGCCGTCGCTGCATCAAATGGAGGCACAAACGCACACGCCGGCAATTCCGTCAATTCAAACAACGCGCATAGCAACGGGGGGCGCAACGACCGCCCTAGCACCGCTACTCAAGCGAACGCCTCTCGCGGCGCCAACTCGAACCGAACCAATACCGCGCAGACAAACAACTATTCCCGTAACTCCCCAACAAACCGCCAGGCGGATGCACATAGCGTCGCTCCGCGTAATAGTGTTTCAGACCGGCCTAACAACGCGGCAAGAACTAATAACACCCGTGCGAATACAGCTGATCGGCCCATTACACAGCATTCGAGCGCCCCAAGGCAGGAGCAGAGCGCGCCCAGGTCTGTGCCTCAGCAACAGCACAGTGCTCCCCAGCAGCAGCACAACGCACCTCGACCGGACAGCAAGGCCCAGGGTGGTCGCGATCCTCACGGAAAACCGTAATAGTTAGCGGTTATGGGCAACTTCAACGATGGGCCATTCGATCCTTGAATGGCCCATTTTTTTGGCTGATACGCGCCTGCAGCTCGCACAGCCAGCACATTCCTTGCTCTCCGCTCCTACTGACGTATAATTTCTGTTCCGAACTAAAAAAGCCCATTTTCGTGCGAGGCCCCATGCCAGATCATTACGTCGAAAGGGTCGTGGACTTAACCGAACCCCAAGCCAACCAGCTCTTCGGCCTGACTACCGAAGCGGCGCGCCAAATTATCCTCAATTCCCCCGCGCATGAAGTGAATAAAATCTCTGGCTCTTTCGCCCTCGTTGCCCACTGTGGCAAAACTGTAAAAATGGCTCGCTCGCTGGATCGCCCCATGCGTTACTTTCTGGCCAAGCGGCAGGAAGGCCCGGTTCTCATCATTGCGCATCGTATCGACGCCATATACAACTGGCTGAAAAGCGAGCAGCTCGATGGTCAATTTCACCCCAGCTACACGAGGATGGTTCCGGCTCATTACGTCGTCGAACTTCAGCTGATCGGTTGCCCCGACCCCGATCCGGTTTACGCCCGCTTCTTCACGCCGCAAAGCAATTCTCTGTCATCGAATCTGGACGAAATCGGCAAGGCTTACATATCCGCGCTGGCTGAAGAAGTTTCACTTTGGCTCCGTCATGTGCCTGCCGCCGAACCAATTGGCGTGTGTTTCTCCGGCGGAATCGACAGCGGTAGCGTGTTTCTAACCACCTATCACGTAATGCGCAAACTGGGCATGAATTTGTCGCGATTAAAAGCCTTCGTTCTGGATTTTGGACGCGGGCTCGATCTTGAGCAAGCTCGCACGTTCCTCGAGTCTCTCGACCTCGGATTGTTTCTTGAGCCCATCGAAGCTGATCCCTCTGCCCTGGACGCCGGAGAAACGATTCGAATCGTCGAAGACTACAAACCCCTCGACATCCAGTCCGCCACCATGGCATTGGCGCTGTGTCGCGGCATTCGCGAACGCTATCCGGACTGGCGTTATCTCCTAGACGGCGACGGAGGAGACGAAAACCTCAAGGACTATCCCATTGAGGAGAATCCTGAACTTACCATCCGCAGCGTCGTGAATAACCAGATGCTCTACCAGGAAGGCTGGGGGGTGGGCAAAATAAAACATTCGCTGACCTACAGCGGTGGGTTGAGCCGATCATGCACACGCACGTATGCGCCGGCGCATCATTACGGCTTCTCGGGTTTCAGTCCATTCACGCGGCCTAGCGTTATCGCGGTAGCGGAAGCGATTCCCTTTATCGATTTGACCGGCTACGACGTGGCGCGTCTCTACGACTTAAAGGGCGAGGTCGTCTCACGCGGAGTGGAAGCCGTAACCGGTATGCCCATGAAGGTATTTCCGAAGCGCCGATTTCAGCATGGCGCGCTCCCGAAAGACGACATGCATCGCCAATTGCCCTCCCAGGAACCGCACTACCGCAAGCAATTTTTGTCGCTATATCTGTGAGCATCTTGTCTATCAGCCGACTGCCATTGCCTTATCCGGCAACCAATCTCGAACGCGATAAGTGGGTGCTTGAACGACGACCCGCGCGCGAAAACCTGGATCCGCAGAAACCCTATTTGTTTTTTGTCGAACAGGAATTGTCGACTTCCGGCGAAATTCTTCCCGTGGCCACACTTTTTCTGACCAATCGAGAGTGCCCTTGGCGTTGTGTTATGTGCGATCTGTGGCGCAACACCCTGACTAGCTCGGCTCCGGCAAGCGCAATTCCTGAGCAGATCGATTTCGCCTTATCGCAACTTCCTGCGGCCCGCGTACTGAAGCTTTACAACAGCGGCAGCTTTTTTGATTCTCGCGCGATCCCCGTCGAAGACCATCCTGCAATCGCCAGGAGAGCCAACGACTTCGAGCGCCTGATTGTCGAAACCCATCCTGCACTCGTCCGTGATGATTGCCTGCGCTTTCGCGATCGCTTGAAATGCCGTTTCGAAATCGCCATGGGTCTGGAAACTGTCCACCCCGACGTTTTGCCCAGGCTCAATAAACGGATGACGCTGGACCAATTCTCTAGCGCCGCTAATTTCTTGCGCACGCACGATATCGATCTGCGTGTCTTCATTCTTGTTCAGCCGCCATTCATGCTGCCTCACGACGCCGTCCTATGGGCGCACCGCTCTGTCGACTTCGCTTTCGATTGCGGTGCAACCGCGGTCACCCTCATTCCAACTCGCGGCGGCAACGGTGCGATGGAAGTTCTGGCACGCAATCAGCAATTTTCACCGCCTCGACTGGAGAGCTTAGAGGCATCCTTCATTTATGGGCTGAGCTTGAGACGCGGGCGAGTCTTTGTGGATTTGTGGGACGCGGAAAAAATTCCGGCTTGCCATGCTTGCCGAATGCCGCGCATCTCGCGTCTGCGTCAGATGAATCTGTCTCAAATTAATCTGGCGCCAGTCCGTTGCGACATTTGCGACTCAGCAAATTGAACGAAACCTACGACATTGCCGTAGTGGGCTCAGGCTTTGGCGGCAGCCTGCTTGCGATGATTGCTCACCGACTTGGGCGGTCGGTAATCCTGCTGGAAAAAAACAAGCACCCGCGGTTTGCGATCGGCGAATCTTCAACGCCTTTGTCCAACATCCTGCTGGAGAGTTTGGCGAATCGTTATGACCTGCCCGGCATTGCGCGGCTATCGAAGTGGGGCAGTTGGCAACTGACCTATCCGGACGTGGCATGCGGCCTCAAACGCGGCTTCACCTTCTATCATCATGTTCTCGGCACACCAGCTACAAGCGATCCAGATCACCAGCGCCAACTACTAGTGGCGGCCAGCCCGCATGACCGAATCGCCGACACGCACTGGTACCGCGCCGACGTTGATCATCTGTTCGTCAAAGAAGCTCAAAACATTGGAGTGCACTATCTGGACGAGGTCGCACTGCAAAGCGTCTCAGAATCGGAAAAAGAGATTCGCATGCAAGGCCGTCGCAACAACAAAGACTTTTCTGTTCGCGCGAAATTTGTCGTCGACGCCACTGGCCCACGCGGTTTTCTCCACCACAGTCTCGCATTGCAGGAGTCGCCGCTGCCTGACTTTCCTGCAACCCAGGCAGTGTTCAGCCATTTCACCAGCGTCGGACGTTTCGCCGACCAGGTATCAGACTACGGTTTGGAGTTCCCGCCTTATCCAGTAGACGATGCCGCGGTTCACCACGTTTTCGACGGCGGCTGGATCTGGGTCCTGCAATTCAATAACGGGGTCACCAGCGCAGGTGTGGCCGCCACTGACAAACTCGCTGGTCGCCTGCGTGTGGTAGAAGGACAAGCAGCATGGCAACGGCTCCTGGATTTAATTCCCGCCTTGAAGAATCAATTCGCAAATTCCCACGCGTTCCAGCCCTTCACTTACATGCCCCGCGTTTCTTTCCGCAGTAAGACCCTCGTCGGCAAACGGTGGGCGCTACTTCCGTCGGCCGCCGGATTTGTAGATCCCCTGCTCTCTACCGGCTTCCCGCTCACGTTGTTAGGCGTGTCACGCCTCGCCGAAATCATCGAACGCGACTGGGACAAACCCGAATTCGTTGCCAGCCTGCAATCCTATGCTTCCCAGACCGACAACGAATTACTCGCTGCGGCCGAGCTGATCGCAGGTTTGTACGCCGCGATGGATAAGTTTCCAGCGTTCGTATCTCTATCAATGCTCTATTTCGCGGCAGCCAGCTTTTCGGAATCGGCGAGACGACTCGGCAAAGCTCACCTGGCCCCATCGTTTCTGTTGCACGATGATCCACGCTTCGGTCCGGCGATGCGTCGATGTTTTCAACACTCCAAAACAAACTGCACTCAACTCGCAATTGCTAACCTAGCAGACCAAGTTTACAAAGCCATCGAGCCCATCAATCTCGCAAGTCTGGGCAATCCTAACCGCCGAAATTGGTATCCGGTAGACGCCAACGATCTGCTAAATTCGGCGGACAAACTCCAATCAACCAAACATCAAATATCGCAACTCTTGGACAAGTGCGGTTTCTGGAAATAATCCGCGCAAACATGGTGCCGATTATCTTTTGCCTGCGGAGGTCGCTCGCGCAAAAATAATCGGTTGAACTGAAATAATTCCCTTCCCTTCCTGCACAGTTATAAACTGATCCAACTTGATCCCGGTCATCGAATCGGTTTTTCCGCTGGGCCAAACGATTTGCACCGTCAACGTTCTACCTTCTTCCGGTTTCCCTAGCCCAAATGTCAGCGGCATTTCACTTTGCGACAAATAACTCGATCCCGATTTCACCATCTGCATCTGCGACATTCCTTTGCTTGTTTTCACCGTGACCTTCGCCCCAATACCATCGCGATTCGAACGCGTTCCCACCGTTTTCACGCGTAACAAATCGTTCTGATTTCCATTGTCATTGCGCAACAATCGCGCCACACCGTTATTAGAAGTGATCACTAAATCCAGATCGCCATCATTATCGAAATCGCCGTACGCTGCACCACGTCCGACAACTTCGGCTTGCAACGCTCGCCCAAGCTTGCCGGACACTTCTTCAAACTTCTTGTTGCCTCTATTTCGAAAAAGGCTGGGCCGCTGCGCATATTTCACATTTGGCTGCACCACGCTGATGTCATCCGAAACATGACCATTCGCCGCGAAAATATCCAGCTGACCGTCCAGGTCATAATCAAAAAAGAAACACCCAAACGTCAGCGATTGAATGGACATCTGTCCAATTCCCGACGATGCCGCCTCATCGGTATAGAGTCCGGATCCGTCGTTGTGATACAGGGACATACTTTCATTCGTAAAATTTCCAATAATCAAGCTCTGCTGGCCGGAGCCGTCGTAATCCCCGGCATCGACACCCATTCCCGCGCGCGCGCGCCCCGTTTCACTCAACGCCACGCCGGACAGAACGGCTACATCCGTGAAAGTCCCATTGTGATTGTTTCGATACAACTTATTCGGCTCCGTGTCGTTCGCCACAAAAAGATCCAGCCAACCATCGTTGTCATAGTCCACCAGCGCAATGCCCAATGATTTGCTGGTCGGATCGTATAACCCCGCGCGTTTTGTGACATTCTCGAATATCCCGTTGCCCTTATTGTGAAAGAGCGTTGAACTTTGTCCCTTATATGCTTGCGGAGTGCAATACGATTTGTTCTTTCCGTCCAGCGAGCAGTATTCATCTTTGGCCACCGACCAATCCACATAATGCGATACAAATAAATCCAGCCTCCCGTCATTGTCGTAGTCAAACCACACCGCACTGGTAGAAAACCCCGGATCGCTTACTCCTGCCTTGGCCGCCACATCGTTGAACTTTCCATTCCCCAAATTGTGGAATAAATGGTTCGATCCGACTGCCGTTATATAAATGTCCGGATAACCGTCATTGTCATAGTCCCCGATCGCGCACCCCATCCCATACATTTCCATCGCGAGCCCCGCGGCGCGAGTCACATCCGTAAACGTGCCGTCGTGATTGTTGTGATACAACGCCGGAAACGATTTGCCATTCTTGTGCTCCGGCCAATCCATCGAGTTCACGAATAAAATGTCTTGCCACCCGTCATTGTCGTAGTCCAGAAAACAGGTCCCGCTACCCATCGTTTCCGGTAGATATTTTTTCCCAAAGGCTCCGCTGTTGTGTTTGAAATGAATGCCGGCCTGCTCGGTAACGTCGGTGAATTCTATGGGACCGGACGAACGTACCGACGAACTCGACTTGGCCTGCTGTGGTGCTTGTTTTTCTGACCTTTCCGTAATCGCAGTGGTCGGCACAAGTGCCGCCAGCGATATTTGAGCTGCGGTTAGGTTGTGGGGGACTGACGCGGGTAGGACAATGGCCGTCGAAAGCGGCGCGCTTTTTTTGCAACCCGCGACCGCAACGGACGACGCGAGGAAGAAAGACAACGTCAAGGTGCGCGCCCGAATCAGGAACAATTCACGCGCCAACGGTCACACCGGCAGCACTTGTCCGTCGCGAATCCAGCCACATCTCGATCAGCATTGCGGACGGCCCAACGATGAACAGAGCATAAAACGCCGCATACACTACTTGGTGTAGCCTCAGCACCATTTCCAACAGGGCAACACAAATCACCGTAATACACTGGCCCGTCTTTGAACGCACTGTCGTTCTGGGGTCAGTAATCATGAAAAATATAAAAAGTTGATACATCGGCCCAGTAATCGGCGCAATTTCCGACTGCCACGGACTGCCAGTCAGCCAGCTCCGTACAAAAGCAAAGACCAGAAACGATGCTACATAAAGCCCACTGATATGGAATCGCCTCAGCCGGTAAATAATCACTGAGCCCAGCACCCAGATCACCACCATCGGCAACAGGTAATTTCCCCATTGAATGCTCAGACTTGCCACCGTCTCAGGCGCCAGAAACAACATCACCGAAATACCAAAATTCGAAGGATTCCAGATGTGGCGGCCCTTCACGCGCAAAACATACTTGGAGGTAATCGATACGATGCTGCACACCGCGTAGGGCCAAAATGCCGGCGAGCGAATCAGAATGCCGACGCTGATGCCGGTAATATACGCGCTGGCGATATTCGGCCACTTCCCGAAAAATAAACGAGAAAGAATCAGCTCGGTGCCGATGCTGGCCACGATCGCCAACAGCGTCTTCTGATAACTCTCCAGAATCCCGAAAGACAAATGTCCGACCAGCAAAATCAAAGTGATGAAAATCGGCGCAATATAACGATTTTCCAGGCTGACGAATCGCTTCCACTGCGGCACTTCCATAGGCCCCGCGGTTGACGAGTTCACCCGGGCTCCTTCATTTTGTGAATTTCATTCACGTTGAGCTTTTCTATGGTTTGCACTCTTCCGGACGGCCAGCGGATCACCGCTTTTTCCACCTGCGGCGTTTTTCCCAAGCCGAAATGAAGCGCCCGTTGATTTTGCGCGCAAAATCCGCTGCCACCAGAAACTTCCTGGACCTGGCGTTGCCCATTCCAGAACACCGTTACCTGCGCTCCGATCGCGGAGCGATTGCTCTTCGTCCCAGTAAGCTCAAACTCAATCCACTTATTCTCGAGCGCGACTGTGTTTTTATAAATCAACAACGGGCCGCGTTGATTGGCGACCACCACGTCCAGCACGCCGTGATTCCATAAATCGGCCATTGCCACGGATCGCCCGTCGTAGGTGTCTGTCACTCCCACCGCCTGAGCTACATCCACAAATTTGCCCGCGCCATCATTTATCCACACGCGCTTTTGTTGATAGCCCGACAAACTTCGCCCTTCCATCGCCGGCCAATTCTTCGCGTCGCCAATAATCGCGGTGTTGCCGCCGGCAACTTTGGAAAAGTCATACCAGTAATTCCGGGAATGATCGAGGGACACGTTTCCATTGGTCAAATACAAATCCAGGGTGCCATCGTTATTCAGATCGGCAAACTGCGCGCCAAAACTCCAGCCCCCAAGCTCTACGCCCATATCGCGCGCGAGATTTTCGTATTTGAGGTCGTCGCCGGCCGCCCCCTCTTTAGGCACCCACAAATTATTGCCCTGGATCAGCACGCCTTCTTCGGAGATATTCGACACGTAAATCGCATACTTCCCTTGATTCCCAATGTCGCCAAACGCCACGTTCATTCCGCTCTTGGGCGCGAAGCCTACCCCCGTTTTCTCGCCTACTTCGCGAAAACGTTTCCCATCGTTGAAATACAATTCCGAGATACCATAGTCGTTGGCAACAAACAAATCGGGCCGCCCAGTACCACGCAAATCCGCCGCCGATGTGGCCAACGTCCATCGCCGTGAATTAATCCCCATTTTTTCGGTGACATCTTCAAATTTTCCATTGCCCAGATTGTGAAACAGATATTTTCTTCCGCCATTTTTCGCGTATTCAAAACTTTCCGGCATGATGCGCGTGTTGTTCAGATGCCACAGATCGAGGTCTTCCGAATAATATCCGCCGATAAAAATATCCAGCAGGCCATCGCCATCGTAATCAAGCCAGATTGCCGAATTCGCATTCACCCAGGCAGGTAGCCCAGTGTCGATCACGCGCGTGAAGCCGTGGCCGCCATCGTTGTGGTATAGCTCCGGGCGTCCCCACTTCACCAACAGCAAATCCTCGTAACCGTCATTGTCGTAATCGCCCCATACCGCTGCCATGGAAACACCGGTGCCCGGTCTATTTAAATCCGCCACACCCATCTCGCTCGCTACATCCTTAAACGTACCGTCATGCTGGTTCCGATAAAGCGCGTTGTGGCTGCCTTCCGCGCTGTTAGTTACATAAATATCCGGCCATCCGTCGCGATCAAAATCCACGATGGAGACGGAAGCTCCCATGGAGGCTACTTCGGGCATGATGTGATCCAGCTTGTGGTCCAGCGTGGGACCCTGATGAACGAAATTCACTCCCGCCGAGCGCGAAACTTCCTGGAGATAAAAGCCATGGCGCGCCAATGCCGTTTGCAAATCGAGTCTGGACTTGGCGACCTCTCGCCGGACAGCCATTTGCCTGATAAATAGCGGGCTCACAACCATGGCCACAAAAAATATCGCCAGAATTATCCGTGCGATTGGGTCGCGCTTCACTCGTGTATCCCGCTTCTCAATGCGTTTTGATAAATCTCAGGCGTGACATAACGCGTGTGATAGTTTTGCCAGTCTTCAGGATGCTGTCGGTACACCCACTCATCCTCAAGTCTGCCCGGTGGAGCGAGATATTCCTGTCTGGCATGATACGGCAGCGGCGCGACGGTTTTCGAGAAAGTGGTGTTGTAATCGCCGTCCTTGATCCAACCATCGCCCACGATCACAAAGTCACGCTTCCAACCCGCCGGAGGTGGCAGCTGCTCGGCGAAGCGCAAAGTCATCTCGTCGCCGGCATTCATGATGATGTAGCGGTCGTCAACCTTGGCCAAAAGCTCGCGCACATCGCCGAATCGCGTGTAATAGCCGGACAGATCGCGCCATTTTTGTTTAGATGCTTCCAGATGATCGTAGGCAGGAATTTCCGGCGAAGACTGGTCGGCCTGATGGATCGCCGAGTAGCCACGATAATGTAAATCAGCATAGAGAGGCGCCAGCCGGGCGGTCTTGATCGACGCATCGTCGCCACCTCGCGCCCACTCAATGGAATCCCAATAAATTTCCATATTCGTTCTCAGGCGTAGCTTGCGCGGCTGCCCAGCACGAAACACATGGGTAAGATCGATCAAGCAAATTTTCTTGCGACCGGCGGGAAAACCCAAATTGCCACGCGCAACGACCCAACCCCCGTGGCCATCCGGCACTTCCAGGCTCAATCCTCGCGCATGCTCATGTTGACCCTGGGTGATGGCCACGTTGATAGACGAATCGCTCGGATGCATCCAGCCTTGGGCAATTAAATATAGCGGGCCAGTGGTCGGAGCGTCGTCGCCGAGTTCCACCTCGACATAATGATCTCGCGTCACACCCTGATATTGGCCGCGCGAAAAAGTATCCAGATACCTGCCGTCGAGCGTGGCTACGATGTCGGTAACGTCGTGCCCTTGGTCATCGGTCGCTCGGGCAATCTTGTGTGGCTTCTCGACCGTGGTAATCGCGAGCTTCGATGGCGGAACCACGAAGCGCTCATCCACGAAAATATCTGTACCCGCGGGATGGTCGACCGTCATGAGCGCCAGATAATCGTAGTAATACGTTTCCCAGAGTTCCGCCGTAATCCTCAAATCGTAATAGCCATTGTGAGGAACCAGTTCGTTCGCGCCGATTTTGTACCACTCTTCGGTCGCGGCTATGCGAGCCGTACCGGTGTTGTTGATGCGCAAGCCCAGCGCAGAGCTCCATGGCACCGCATCCTTCACAAATCGCATCCCGTGCCCGTCAAACGCAAAAAGAAATGGACACGAACCTTTAAGCCTCTGCTCAGTAACAATCTGCTGATCCGCTTTCAGATCAAATTCCGCACGCAGAGATCCGTTAGGCCAGACGATGCGCGCCACATCCACGCCGCTCTGTTCGCCCAGACCGAAGTGCAGTTGCGGTCCGGTGATGGGTTGCTTTTGCACCAGCAATCCCGAGCGAATCTCCATTTCGCCGCCAACACCGAACGGATTAATGCGCTGGTCGCCGGTAGCTTGTCTTGCGCGCGGCCGAATTGTTTGCCAGTGATAATTTCGGGTTCCGCGATTCACGCCGCGCATTGCTTGGCCATCCGCGGAAAGGCCCAACATATCCATTCGCCCTTTGCCTTCCAGATCGGCCGCATCAAACACCCGTGGCGGACCCATGGGCTTGGCCATCAGCGAAAATTTTCCATTCTGATCCGCGAGCCACACCAGCGCACCTGGTCTTGTCTTGGCGGCCTCAGCCGAAGGTCGCGCCAGCCATAAGTCGAAGGCGCCATTGTTATCCAGATCCGCGACCCGCAATCGTACTTCGCCCACCAAATTGCTTCCCGGATCGGGCACTTGCGCGATCACTACTGAATCCCAATCCGATCCATCGTTCTTTTCGGAATCGGCCAGTTTGTCCGCCAATCGAACAATGTTTCCGTCCTCTTGCACGGCTAACAAATCTAAAATCCCGTTCTTATTTGCATCCGCCACATTGATGGTCTTGATGTGCGGCAAGTTAGCAGGCAGCGCTCGCTCGTGAAATTTACCCGTGCGATCGTTCATAAAAACATGCAACCGCCCTGCTCCATCGATAATTGCAGCGTCAGGATTCCCGTCACCGTTGAAATCCGCCCACGCAAAGCCGTGTATTCCAATCACGTTCGCAAATGGATGAATCGCCGTAAACGTGCCGTCACCATTGTTTCGCAAAACTAGTGGCGCGCCCTCTTTCGAGCCCATCACCACATCGAGATCCCCGTCAGCCTCGATATCCACAGCCCAGGCGCCCACGTAGCGGGCATTCACGATCGTACTCGGCAATTTTGTTTGTGCCGTCACATCCGTGAACTTCTCAGGACTATCCTGCCGCCAGAACCGCACTCCACCCGCGCCCGCGACTACCAAATCAGTTTTAAAATCATAATTAAAATCGAACGGCAAAATTCCTTCGGGAAGCGGCGGCTCATTGGCCGCAACTCCCGGAAAAGGAAATTTTGCTCCGCTACCTAACCGCACTTCCCGTCCATTAGCCACGATAACGGTAGCGGGCGCTTCGCTGCTCAGGCTCATCGCCCCGATCCAATCCCATCGCTCGCCAGCGTCTTGATTGGACGGCGGTACTTCCAGTGGTTTCGTTTCGAAGGTTAAGCCCACATCCGCCGTCGCAGGGGTAAACACGGGTGTTTCCAATCGGACAAAATGCGTGAACGGCTCGGCTTCTTCTCCCGCCGCCGCTTTAATGACAGCCAGGCTTTGGCGGTAATTCGAATCGCGCATTAATACATTTCGCAAAAAAGCCGTGCGCGTTGCCGCCGGACGAGGGTCCTGCCCAGCGACAGCCGCCTGCAGCGCCACCAGTTGATGTTTCGCTTCGGGCGCCCAGCCGGCAGATTGTTTCTCGATGCGATCCACTGTGGCCCTTAGTGTGGCCGTGTCGCCTTGCTTTGCCGCGATGCGGCTCAATTCCAGCAGCGTCGCCAGATTACCCGGCTGCACCGCCAGAATTTTTTCCACCAACTTTTGAAATCCTGCAGCGCCACCCGCGTCACCTTGGCGTTCAATCTCTTCAGCCAACTGATAGGTCGCGCGCAAATTTTGTGGATTGAGCTCTATAGCTTTACGCCAGTCGGCGATGGCTTCCGCCGAACGCCCGCGGTTACTCTCTAAAAGTCCGAGGAGGTAATAAATGTGGTCATTCTTCGGCGCGAGATCGCGCGCGGCCCCAAGTCTCTGGGCCGCAACTTCAAAGTTTCTCTGGCGCAGGGCGAGTATTCCCCAATCAGCCCAGCCCGCCGGCTCACCAGGCGCGATTTGCGTGGCTTGTCCAAGTTTGTTTTCAGCCCGAACATCATCGCCCACTTGCAACGCAGCCAGCCCGGTATAGAAAATGGAGACGAACTCCACATATTCCTTCGAAGATTTTCGCGGCAGCTTGGTGGGTCCGCACCCAGAAGAAGGCAACAAGCTTGCACCACATAAAATCATCAGAACGCAAACTGCGATCGGCGGCTTCCGGGCCTCTGACTGTTTTCTTCTGTAGCTGCGCCTAGCGGTCAAAGCCTTAAACCATAAAAATCCCACACCCACAAAGGGAAGCAAGTACAACAACAAATCCCAGCGGCCAAATCCAGCCGGCGTGGCCTCCACGCTCGCGGTCGACTCACCGTGACCCTGCGAGCTGTGCAAAATGAGCCGCACATGCCAAAATTCTTGCCGGTCGAAATTCACTTCAGTCTTGTATTCCACCTGGCCGCGCAAGTTCTCGCGCCGTGTTGAGTAAATCACCTCGGCAAGCCGCCCGTTAACCGGCTGTATCCCGAGATCGATCTTCAAATCACTGGGAATCACAGTGCCTGGTGCCGCATCCACCATGACAAAAAACGTTCCAACTCCAACATCGGGATGCGTCCACAACGAAACAATGCACGGCCCAACGCGCTGATCCACAATGATCGGAAAGGGCGGACCGTTATGCCCACGCGCCAATGGAACGTACAGCAAACTGCATGCGACAGCCATCGGCATGGAAATTCTGCAATGCCCTCGCAACCTTGCTGACAATCGTGCTCTTTGCGTCTTTGTCGATAAACTCATCATCAATCTTTTTACTTAGCCGCCCATCAACATTGCTCGCATTTCCATCGGCTGATACATCAGCCACACAGAAGCGAGAAAAATAATCACGTTCACCGACGCCCATGGCACGAACGCACGCAGAACTTTCCCCGGCGAATCTTCTTCCGCCAGCCGCAATGCCACT
>Ga0209526_10000737_pt1 | contig 21531 bp, 19 predicted proteins | sample JacPinW_OM2H0_M1_FD_188566 | JGI IMG/M metagenome (GOLD analysis project Ga0209526, IMG submission 188566) | Forest soil microbial communities from Algoma, Ontario, Canada - Jack Pine, Ontario site 1_JW_OM2H0_M1 (SPAdes) (version 2) | ecosystem: Environmental > Terrestrial > Soil > Boreal... | reverse complement strand
AGTCATCGCCTTGAACATGACCATAGCGATCGTTGAACCGCTTGAAATAATCGACGTCGATGATCAGAACCGCGACTGGCTCGACCAACGCGCCGGCGAGATCCCATGCGGCGGCAAGTTGCGCGTTGAAAGCACGCCGGTTTGGGATTCCCGTCAGCGCGTCCTGATACGCGAGCTCGCTTAGCTGGAGGTTGCTTTCATTGTGCCCCGGTGTTGCGCCAACGGTTTCAGGCAGTTGAAGCTCGCGTAAGCTTCGCATCAGCTTATGTCAGGCCGCGGCTTTTTATGCGGTGGCGTAACAGGAGATTAACAGATCGCCAATATCATCGATTGCATAGCAGGAGCAACGTATGCTGCAGCAGTTGCAGAATCACGCCGTGCGTATTGTCATGGGCGTGGCCTTTTACCTGTTCGGCTTTTTCGTGGTCGCAAACGCCCTTGATCTCGACGATCGGGAAATCGTCGTGGGCCTGGTAGCCGGCTTCATCGGCGGCGTCACGATGCTGCTCGCAGTCATAAGGCAAGAGCGCGCCATGCGCTATTGCTCCAGCCCTTCGGCCAGCTAGAGCTTATTTCGCTGAGATCGAGCCGGCAGCGCCACCTCTCGCCGCAAGGGCCGCAGGGGAGAGGTACGCAAGCTGCGAGGCCGCATCACAATCAACGTGATCGAGGTCCGCTCCTGATCAGCGGCACAGAACTGCCCGAGATCCCGCGCGCCGCGAGATTTTCCGAACATGCCCTGGTAAAAAGCGCATGCTTTTCCCCGGGCGGATCATGCCTGGGCGAATCGAAGGAAAATCGATGTCGAAGAACATGCTCGATGGCGGCCAGGTGATCGTCGATTACCTGGTGCGCGAAAAAGTGCCTTACGTCTTCGGGCTTTGCGGGCACGGCAATATCAGCTTCATTGACGCGCTCTACGAGCGTTCCGATGACATCAAGACGATTTCCGTCCATCACGAGACAGTCGCAGGCTTCATGGCCGACGTCTATTACCGCGTAGCGGGAAGACCGACTGCGACCTTCACATCGTGTGGCCCGGGCTCGGCGAACCTGCCCATTGCCCTTGCGAATTCATTTCTTGATTCCGTGCCATTCCTGGCGGTGACGGGGAACGTGCCGACCAGCCAGTTCAATCGGGGGGCGTTTCAGGAGCTCTATCGGCACTACCAGGCGGACTATCCCTCAACCGTGCGCGCCTGCTGCAAGCGCGTGTTCCAGCCCACGCGCGGCGATATGGTGCCGCTCGCGATCAGGCAGGCCTGGAAAACAATGGTGACCGGTCGCCCGGGCCCGGTGGTGCTCGATGTGCCGTTCGACATCTTCAAGGAGGCCGCGGCCGAGGAAACCCCCAAGCCGGAAGACTGGAATGCTGCCATATCCTGCCGCTGCGGCGCCGATCCTGACGGTGTGAAGAAGGCCGCCGGCATGCTTCTCGCAGCCGAGCGCCCCGTCATTCTCGTTGGCCAAGGCGTCAAATACGGTGGCGCAGTCGACGAACTCCTGCGCTTGGCCGAGCGTCTGCGCATCCCCGTCGCTTGGTCGGCAAGTGGCACCGGCGCGATCGATGCACGCCATCCCCTGGCGCTCGGTCTCGTTGCCCGCAACGGGCCGTATCAGGCCAATCACGCCGCGCGCACGTCAGATGTCCTGCTCGCGCTCGGCGTGCGCTTCGACGACCGCACGTCGAGCTCCTGGTTGCCGGGCTACTCGTTCACCATCCCACCCACCAAACTCATTCACGTCGACATCGATCCCGATGAGATCGCACGCAATTACCCGGTTGCGCTCGGCCTGATGGCCGACGCGCGCACGTTCCTGCGCCAGCTCTTGGCGGAGCTGGATTCGCGCGATGGAGTGAGCGAGGCCGCCGCGTCGCGCGCAAAGTGGATCGAGACCATCGAGGGCTATCGCAAGCAATGGAATGCGTTTATCGCGCCTGGCTTCATCGCGGACAGCACGCCCATTCATCCCCAACGCGCCGCGCACGAGATCGACAAGGCTTTGCCCGATGATGCCATTCTGGTGAGTGACATCGGCGTGCACCACAATTGGCTCATTCAGTTCTGCCAGCCGAAACGGCCGGATTCTTTGATCGGCTCCATGGGGTTTGGCCCGATGGGGTTTGGGGTCGCAGGCGTCCTCGGAGCGCAATTTGCCGCGCCCGAGCGGCCATGCGTATCGGTGTGCGGAGATGGCGCGTTCTTCATGCATGCGAGCGTGCTTGGGACTGCGGTCGAATACAATCTGCCGGTCGTGTGGGTGGTGTGGAACAACTATTCCTATGCTTCCATCCGTGGCCTCCAGCGCGGCTATCTCGGCGGGCGCGAGCTTGCCACCGACTTTCGTCACCCGCAGACCGGCGCCCCCTACAATCCGGATTTCGCTGCGATGGCGCGCTCCGCCGGCATCGATGGCGTGAGTGTCGAGCGCGCCGGAGATCTTTCCGAAGCGCTGCGCGCGGCCATTGCGGCACGACGCCCCACTCTCATCAACGCCAACATTGCAGCTGACAAGAACCCGGGCGGCGCCGGCGTATGGGAGCTTCCCGGGCTTGGTCAGAGTCAACCCGCCTTCGGCGGAAGACATCAATTGGCGACGCAATTTTAGGACTGTCTTTCTGAACGATGTTGTCGTTGATTGATCAATTCACTGCGGACGGAAATGTTTGGAGAGCTTGAGCCCCTGGGCCTGATAGTTGGAGCCGATCCGATCGCCGTAAAGCGAGCTGGGCTGCTCCAGCATCTTCTCGTAGATCAGACGTCCGACGATCTGCCCATGTTCGAGGATGAACGGCACTTCGCGCGAGCGCACTTCGAGGACCGCGCGAGCGCCGCGGCCGCCGGCTCCGGCATAGCCGAAACCGGGATCGAAGAAGCCGGCATAGTGCACGCGGAATTCGCCGACCAGCGGATCGAACGGGACCATCTCGGCGGCGTAATGCGGCGGCACCTGCACCGCTTCTTTCGAGGCGAGGATATAGAACTCGTCTGGGTCCAGAATCAGGCTCTGGTCTTTGCGCGCACGGATCGGCTCCCAGAATTCAGCAACGTCGTAGCCGGCGCGGCGCTCGATATCGATGAGGCCGGTATGGTGCTTGGCGCGAAATCCGACGATTGCGTCACTGTTTTCACCGTTCACTCGCGAACGGAGCGTGGCTGAAAGATCCACACTGACTGCAATCCCCTCGCTCACGTCGGCCTCATCGTCATCGACCAGCCGCTCGCGCGCGTGCAACGCCTGCAGCGCCTGCGCATCAAGGAGCGCATGACCCCGGCGAAACCGCAGTTGGGACAAGCGTGAGCCCGTGCGCACCAGGATGGGGAAGGTTCGCGGGCTGATTTCCGCATAGAGAGGGCCGTGATAGCCGGCCTTGATGCGATCAAAACCGCGCGTGCGATCGGCAATCACGCGGGTGAAGACGTCAATCCGGCCGGTCGAGCTCTTGGGGTTGGCGGCACCGGCGATGTCGCTCGGCAGAGCAAAGCGTTCGATGAGCGGCACGATATAGACGCAGCTGGTCTCGAGCACGGCGCCGTTGCCAAGCGGGATTTCGTGCAGCTTCAGCTCGTCGATCCGCTCCGCCACAGTCGTATGCGGGCCCGGCAGAAAGCTCGCGCGCACACGATAGGCAATGGCGCCGAGGCGCAGATCGAGGCTCGCGGGCTGGATCTGCTCGGGCTCAAGCTCTTGCATACACAAAATGGCGCCTGCCTGCGCCAAAGCGGCGATCATGCGGTCGGGAAGAATCCCATTTTGATCGGCGACAACGGGAGACGCCACTGCGCAAGTCCCTCAGCCAAGCGTGTCATCACGTAGCCGATGACCGGCTTGACGGAAAGTCGTTGTCCGCGCTAGAGGGAGCTTATCCCGTGGTCATTTGAGCCGGCCGGCTTGCAGCCACGTAAAACAACTCGCTAAAAGGCCGGGAGACGCGAAAGCGCCCGGCGGAGTTATCCCGGCCGGGTTTTTTGTTGGGCAAAGGAGCGCCTGATGCCAGCGTCCCGCAAACGAAGCTACCGGACCGAGACCAACCTCGTGCACGCCGGCGTTCTGCGATCGCCCTTCGGCGAAACCGCGGAAGCGCTGTTTCTAACTCAGGGCTATGTCTACGACAGCTCGGCGCGGGCGGAAAAGCGGTTCAAGAACGAAGAGCCGGGGTATCAATATTCCCGTTTCTCCAATCCGACCGTCACGATGTTCGAACAGCGCATGGCAGCGCTTGAGGGCGCGCAGGCCGCGCGCGCCACAGCGACCGGAATGGCCGCAGTCACCGCCGCGCTGATGGGTCAGGTGCGCGCCGGCGATCACGTGGTTTCATCAAAGGCGCTGTTTGGCTCCTGCCTCTACGTCGTGCAGGACCATTTGCCACGCTACGGCGTCGCATCGACCCTTGTCGATGGGACCGATCTCGATGCCTGGCGCAAGGCAGTGCGTCCAAATACAAAGACTTTCTTCCTGGAAACACCGACAAATCCCGCTCTCGACGTGATCGACATCAAGGCCGTCGCAGAGATAGCCCACAGCGCGGGAGCGACGCTTGTTGTGGATAACGTTTTCTCGACCCCGCTCTTCCAGAGGCCGCTCGAGCTCGGTGCGGACTGCGTCGTCTATTCCGCGACCAAGCACATCGACGGCCAGGGCCGGTGCCTCGGCGGCGTGATCCTGGGATCGGAAAAATTCATCGCCGACAACATTCAGACCCTTATTCGCCAGACCGGTCCGTCGCTTTCCCCCTTCAATGCCTGGGTGCTGCTCAAGGGACTGGAGACACTTGCGGTGCGCGTGCGCCGGCAGACCGATACGGCGGCGACGCTTGCGGTCTCGCTCGCCGAACACCCCAAGATTGGACGCCTCATCTATCCTGGCCGGCCCGACCATCCGCAAGCGCAGATTGCGCAGCGGCAAATGGCGGGAGGCTCAACCCTCCTCGCCTTCGAGATCAAGGGCGGCAAAGCTGCCGCGTTCCGTTTTCAGGACGCGCTCAAGCTGGTGAGCATCAGCAACAACCTGGGTGACGCGAAGAGTCTCATCACCCATCCCGCAACGACAACACACCAGCGGCTCACGCCCGCGGCGCGTGCTGAGCTCGGTATCAGCGATGGCCTCGTGCGGCTGTCATGCGGCCTCGAACACCCCGACGATCTCAGCGAGGATGTCTTCTGTGCGCTTGAGGTTGTGTGAGCGTCATGGCGAAGCAAGGACGACAGAGGACGGACGAAGGCCAGCGGAAAAAGGACTTATCTGTCGTCTGTCGTGCGTCGCCTGTGCTCTGTAGTCTGAACAGGCCTGTTGACGGCGTCCACTATCGCCATGCCGAGTGCCTTGGCGAGGCAAGCATAGCTCCAGTCGTTCATATGCAATCCATCGGGTGAGACGAATGTCTCGAATGGCAGATGCTCCACAGAGTACCAGTGCCGCATCAACTCGAAGCGGTGAAATACGCCGATGTGCTCGGCCTTCGCAGTGGCAGAAATCAGGGATACCATGCCGTCACAGTTATGCTTGGCAATGACGTTCGGCGCGTATTGGGGATCGATGAGGACCACATCGGCGCCGGTGGCCTTTAACCGCATGAGACCCTCGTGCAGTTTTCCAACATGAGGCGGCAAGGCCTTATCGTGCAGCACCGAGTTGGTGCCGACCTGCCATAAAACGAGGTCGGGATGCTGGGCGATGACCGCCTTATCCAGCCGTTGCAGCATGTCGTCGATTTCCTCGCCGTTCACGCCACGATTGAGAACGATAAAGTCATGTCTCGGTAATCGGCGGGTGAGTTCTTCCGCCAAGCGACTGGGATAGGCCGCAGCGGAGGAGCTGGCCCCGGCGCCATAAGTCGAGGAGGAGCCGAGCGCTACGATCTTGATTGGCTTACCGCTCGCAAGCTGGCGCGCCGTATGGGGGAGCGGAAAATCAAATCTCGCCTGTTCCGGAGGGATCGCACATGGCGCGGCTGGCGGAAATAAGGGCTGTAAGGCCGCAGGCGACTGTGCCCATGCGGGGAACAGTATGAAAATACCCGTGACCGCGAACGCAGCAGTCATTGCGCCGCGGCGAAGAAAGCTTTGAGCTGACATCCCTGTCTAAATATTCCCTGCTGGAAGTTTTTGCGTTTATTGACCGGTTTTATGCTCCGTCTCGCGCAAATGCGCCGCGTCCATGATCATAGCGGCGATTCCCCGGCCAATACAGTCGTGGACGCGCTGAGCCAGCACATTATCCTTGTCCGTAGCATATAGGTCGAAAGCGCCGGTATCGGACCAGTGGCGCATAATGGAAAGCCTGTCAAACAGTGGAACCTCGTGTTGCTGGGCAGCAACACGCATGCTGTCCGCATAGGGACCGAGTGACAGCATTATGTCGGTGCGCGGGCTGTATTGCATATTCATCAAGATGACGTCTGCTCCGCCCTTTTCCAGGGTTTCGATTCCGTTCTCCAGGGCGGCACGGAAATCATCCGGCTCGATCCGCCGAATGGCATCGATTGTCCCAGTCTGCCATATCACCAGATCAGGCTTCTCATCGGCCAGCAACTTGCTCATTCCCTTGGCCAAATCTTCGGCTGTCTGACGGGTTCGCACCAGCGGGATCACCCTCACGTTTACCCCAGGCAGCCGCTCACTCAGTCTCGCTTCGAGCCGGGCCGGGTAGGCGGACGAGGGGCCATCCGGGCCAGTGAGCGCCGAGGAGCCCGTCCCCACCACCGCTATTCGCAGGCGGTGGTTTTCCCTGACCGCAACCGGCACCCGTTTGAGCTCACTGGTGCCAAACAGAAGATAGCCTGGGATGTCGCAGCCCTGCCCCTCCGAGGCCAACGCTGTCCCGCAAAGGGCAAACGTCGCCAGCAGGGACGCAATCGCGCCGTTCATGCCTCTCCTCCCGCAAGGTCCGCATCCGGCGTCTTCTTCGGACGCGATCCTGGACTGCGGCCCTCCGCGCGCTTGTACCACGTCAGAAGCCATGCGGCTGCAATCATTATGAGAATGCCTAACGCGCTGGCGAGGAACTGCATCCAAAGCGCGCCCGACACTTCCGTCATCGCGAAATGGGCGGCAAAGGAGAGGAAGACGCCGATGCAGAAGATCTCAAGCGAATGCTGGCCGCACGTGATCGGCGCCCATAGCCAGCGCGACTTGAGCAGCGGCCAGTCGCGCGGCACGAAGTGAACCGTTACCACCGCGAGCGCCAGGAAATGCGCGAAACGCAGAACATCAAGATTGACCTTGTCGATGGGATAAATCACCTCTTCCAGCCAATGGGGCACATAGTCTCCGGCAACCGGAAGATACCAGGTCAATGAAATAAGGAAGGCAAATACGAGATAAGCGACCGCCAGCGCGAGGGTTATCCTCGAACGCAGCACCGCTCCCAGTCGCTCGGCTCCCCCGAGCGCGCACCATGCGCCGAACACGAACAGAAGCTGCCAAGCAAACGGGTTGAAAAACCAGTGTCCGCTCGGATAGCTCGGCAGGTTCCAATTGAAATGCCAGGTCAGCACGTAAAGTGTCATCGAAGCTGCAAGCGCCAGAGTTGGGCGCAGCCGCAGGAGCCACAGGGTCGGGGGGAACAAAAGCAGCAAAATGATGTAGAGCGGCAGCACGTCCATGTTGGCCGGCTTGAACTTGAGCAGAAGCGCCTGGACGATAGTCACGTCGGGCTGCTTGAGGAAATCGAGAATATTCATTTCTTCCGCGTAGAGCGGGTTCTCGAAACGGGTCGCCACATACGTGATCTCGGCGAGATAGATCGCGAACAGGAACACGTGCGCCACATAGATTTGCCAGGCGCGGCGCAGGATGTGCGCCCCTGCAATCAAAAAGCCGCGCTCGCGCATCTCCTTTCCGTAGACGAAGGCGGCGGTATAGCCCGACACGAACACGAAAATTTCGGTTGCGTCGCTGAAACCGTAATTGCGAATGGTGATCCAGGCGACGAGGTTGGACGGGATGTGGTCGAGGAAGATCAGCCAAAGCGCGATACCGCGGAACAGATCCAGCCTCAGATCGCGACCGGTCGTGGCCTCGGACGCGTACGTCGAGGCGGTCCGCTGCTCCCGAATCGCCTCTTCATTCTCCGGCGGTTGCGGAGGCGCGTGGAACACGTGCTTGGTCCTCGATCGGTGAGCCGCCGCGGGCCAGTATGCAGTAAGCGCAATCGGCGCTACATTGGTTATAACGACGAAATTCCCGAATCGAGGCAAAGGCAAGGTCATGCAGGCGGTCAAGGAACCTTATCGTGCCGTAACCCGGCAGATTGAGGTGAAGGTGATCCCGCGCTTCATGCCCGAGCGTTCGTCGCCCGAAAACGGCTATTTTTTCTGGGCCTACACCATCACGCTGACAAATCTCGGCGGCGAAACTGTTCAGCTCAAAACCCGTCATTGGCGCATTACCGACGCACAAGGCCGTCTCCAGGAGGTCCGTGGGGCCGGCGTGGTGGGGGAAGAACCCGTGCTGGGGCCGGGCGAGAATTTCGAATATACCAGTGGTGTGCCGCTACCGACCCCGTCCGGCTTCATGACCGGAACTTACGGCATGGTCAGCGCGGCCGGGGAAGCATTCGACATCGAGATACCCGCCTTCTCGCTCGACACTCCACAGCAGGGACGGACCCTCAATTGAAGCTTTACGCCTGCGCGGCAGGCTCCTGCACTTCCAAAGGGTCGAATACGTAGGTTGAGTTGCAGAACTCACACGTCACGGTGATCTTGTCGTTCTCAACCATGTGATCGCGGTCATTCTGCGAAAAGCTCCGCAGCATCCGCTCCACGCGTTCGCGCGAGCACGAGCACTGCGCGTGCAGATCCTTGCTGCGGAACACGCGCACGCCGCGTTCGTGAAACAGCCGGTAAAGCAGCTGCTCGGCGGAGAGCTCAGGATCCAGGAGCTCGATGTCGTCGACCGTTTCGACGAGCGATCGCGCTTCTATCCAGGCATCATCCTCGCGCGGCGTTTCGAGCTCCATTCCCGCGGGAACATCGCCGGGATGAATATCGGGAACGCGCGCCCGCTCCGGCGATTTCGGAAGGAACTGCACCAGAAGACCTCCCGCGCGCCACTGGTGGCGGGCACCTAACCCGTCCGCACGCAGCTCCTCGGCCACCGCGAGACGCACCCGCGTCGGGATCTGCTCCGAGCGCAGGAAATATTCGTGTGCGGCTTCTTGGAGGTCATTGCCCGCCAGTGCGACGATCCCCTGGTAGCGGGCCGTATCCGGCCCCTGATCGATGGTCATGGCAAGATGGCCATGGCCGAGCAATGCGCCGGCGCTAGTCGCGCCATTTTCGATCGCGCTTGCAACCCTCGCTTGATCGAACCGGGCACAGGCGCGCACCTTGCCCGGGGTGGTGTAATCAATCACCAGCATGCGCACCGGGCCGTCGCTCTGGCTTTGCAGGATGAAGCGCCCCTCGAATTTGAGCGTCGAGCCGAGTAAAACGGTGAGCACGATCGCCTCTCCCACGAGCTTTGCCACCGGCGCAGGATAGCGATGGCGGGAGAGGATCGTGTCGATGGCGGGGCCGAAGCGCACGACACGGCCGCGCAGATCGAGCGCCTCCACCTGAAACGGCAGAATGGTGTCATCGACGGACGTTGTCGCCGGCGCCCGCGTGGGGATGAAGGGGTGAGGTTCTGACATCAGGCGCTCTGGAAGCACCACGTCAAAACGCCTTTTTGTGCGTGCAGACGGTTTTCGGCTTCCTCGAACACGACCGACTGCGGCCCGTCGATCACATCGTCTGTGACCTCCTCGCCGCGATGTGCAGGCAGGCAGTGCATGAATAATGCATCGGGTCTGGCGCGCGCCATGAGGCGCGTATTGATTTGATAAGGCCGCAGCAGATTGTGCCGGCGCTGGCCATCCCTGTCTCCCATCGATACCCAGGTATCCGTGACGATACAGTGGGCTCCTGTGACGGCTTCCTCCGGATCGCTCCCGATGCGGACCGGCGCGTCCGAGCGTTTGATCCAGTCGAGCAGCCACTTTTTCGGAGCAAGCTCCGGCGGTGTGGCCACGCGCAGCTCAAACTCAAAGCGCTCGGCGGCATGCATCCAGGAGGCAAGCACGTTGTTGGCATCGCCGCTCCAAGCGACTGCCTTGCCCCGGATGGGACCGCGGCGCTCCTCGAAGGTCATGACGTCGGCGAGCACCTGACAGGGATGCGACCTCCGGGTGAGCCCGTTAATCACCGGAACGCTGGCGTGCTGGGCGAGCTCCGTCACGACCTCATGGTCGAGGGTGCGGATCATGATTGCATCAACATAGCGCGAGAGCACGCGCGCCGTGTCGGCGATCGTCTCGCCCCGCCCGAGCTGCATTTCCTGGCCGGTGAGCACGATGGTGCCGCCGCCGAGTTGCCGCATTGCGACGTCAAAGGATACCCGCGTGCGGGTGGACGGCTTGTCAAAGATCATGGCGAGCGTTCTGCCTTCGAGCGCCTGTCTCACCTCCGCCGGGCGTTCCTTCATCGCGCGTCCGGCCGCGATCATTCCGCGCAGCTCCTGCGCGGATATATCGACCAGGTCGAGAAAATGCCGCACGGTGCTCATCCGAGCGCTCCCTCCCGCTCCCGTTGCCGCGCGCACGCAATGCGCGCGCAGGCGCGATCGAGGCGCCCGACGGCGTCGCTTACCTCCGCCTCGGTCACGACCAGCGGCGGCAGCAGGCGCACCACGTTGTCGCCGGCCGCAACCGTGATCATTTTCTCGTTGCGCAGTTCGTCGACCAGTTCTGTGCTTGGCACCACCGCGCGCAATCCGATGAGGAGGCCCTCGCCGCGGATTTCCGCGATTACGCCGGGGTAGCGGTCTTTGATCTCCGCAAGCTTTTGCTTGAGGATGAGCGAAGTCCGCCGCACGCGGTCGAGGAATCCATCGGCGAGCATAACGTCGAGCACCGCTGCGGCCGCTGCCATGGCGAGCGGATTGCCGCCGAAGGTCGAGCCATGGGTCCCTGTGGTCATGCCCTTGGCGGCTTCATTGGTGGCAAGGCACGCGCCGACCGGAAAACCGCCACCAAGCGCCTTGGCAAGCGCCATGACGTCGGGCGCGACGCCGCAACGCTGATACGCGAACAGTTCGCCCGTGCGTCCCATCCCGGTCTGGACTTCATCGAACACGAGAAGGAGCCCGTTGTCATCGCACAACCGGCGCAGCGCACGCAGAAATTCGGGTGGCACGACGCGCACGCCACCCTCGCCCATGATCGGCTCGATCAGGATCGCGGCCGTTTGCGGTCCGATCGCTTTGCGGGTCGCGGGCAGATCGGCGAAGGGCATCTGGTCGAAACCATCGACCACGGGCCCGAAGCCGTCGAGATATTTCTTTTGCCCGCCGGCGGCGAGCGTGGCCAGCGTGCGCCCGTGGAAGGCGCCGTCAAACGTGATGATGCGATAGCGTTCCGGCTTTCCGCTCGCCGATTGGTATTTGCGCGCCATCTTGATCGCGCATTCCACCGCCTCGGCACCTGAATTGCAGAAAAAGGCGACATCGGCGAAGCTTGCCGCGCACAGCCGCTCGGCGACGCGCTCGCTCTCGGGAATGCCGTAGAGGTTCGAGGGGTGCCAGAGCTTCTTGACCTGCTCGGTGATCGCCGCAACGAGATGCGGATGCGCATGGCCGAGCGCATTGACCGCTACCCCGGACGTGAAATCGAGATAGCGTTCTCCGTTGGTCGCGACGAGCCATGCACCCTCGCCGCGCTCGAAGGCGAGATTGACGCGCGCGTAGGTCGGCAGCAGATGCGATTTCGCAAGTTCGCTCATGGGGACGCAGCCTTCAAATGAAATGTGCCGCCTCTCCTGGGCGGCACAATAGTCTATTTTATTGGCCGGCGGTCCGCTGTCAACACGAGTGGCGCGGCACGCGCTGAGGCGGTTTCCCCATCCGGCGATCGCAAGTGTGGATGATCGGGCGGAATCGGGCGGAACATGTGGATGCGGTCTGGCCGACTCTTGCGCCCGAGTCTCGCCATATTGTAGTTCTTCGATCGTCGAATACGACTATCCGTGCGGCGGACCAGTCAAGCGTAAATCGGTAGCGGGAGTATGCGTCGGGCCAACAGGTCGTTGCCCAGACCCGTAGTCGGATTCTGTCCGGACATCGCCGCGACGGCCACTGCCGAGGAATTGAGGCATGAGCTGGAATGACGAACGCGTCGAGACATTGAAGAAGCTGTGGGCCGAAGGCTTTTCAGCGAGTCAAATTGCCGCAGAGCTCGGCGGGGTCACGCGCAACGCGGTGATCGGGAAGGTACATCGGCTCGGCCTTTCCGGCCGGGCCAAATCACCGAGTTCGCCTGCACCGCGACCACGCAAGCCACGCAGCGCCACCCCGATGCTGCGGGTTTCGCGTTCGGCCATTCGGGGCAACACCGCGCTCGCACACGCGTTCGACCTCGATGCGGAGCCGGAGCCCGAGCACGCTGATAATGTCATTCCGATCGGGCAGCGCCGCAGCCTGTTGGAGTTGACCGAAGAGACATGCCGGTGGCCGATCGGCGATCCCGGCAACCCGGATTTCTATTTTTGTGGGGGTCCACCGATCGGCGGCTTGCCCTATTGTGCCTATCACTCGCGTATCGCCTATCAGCCCGTCAATTTGCGCCGCGATCGCCGGACGGCACGAGGCTAAAGACGCGGCAGAGGCCGTAGGTTCGCACTTCGCGAGACCCAACGTCGTGCCCCGTTGCTCGATGTTGGGTCTCGTGAAGCACTCGACCCAACCAACCCCAGGCTGCGCTCTCAGCATGCCGCTTTATCCATGCACCACGATATGCTCCATTAGACCTTTCCTGCTGGGCGCTGCGAGTGAGTTCGTCGCGACCAGCCCACACGCATTGGAAAGCCGATGGAGAAGATCGCAAAAAGCAATCGATTGCCAAAATCTCGAGCTACCGCGCAGCACGGCACAACAGTAACCCGCCCCTCGCGCCCGCAAGCCGAAGATGCCGTCCGAACGCTCATTCGATGGGCCGGCGACAATCCCGAGCGGGAAGGCCTGATCGGAACGCCGGCGCGTGTGGTCAATGCCTATGAAGAGTGGTTTGCGGGTAATTTCGAGGACCCGCGCGAATACCTCAAGCGCACTTTCGAGGAGGTCGCAGGCTATGATGAGATCGTGCTCTTACGGGACATTCGATTTGAATCGCACTGCGAGCATCACATTGCCCCGATCATCGGCTGGGTTCATATCGGCTATCTTCCGCGCGATCGCGTGGTCGGAATATCCAAGCTCGTTCGCCTCGTCGATGTCTATGCCAAGCGGCTCCAGGTTCAGGAGAAAATGACGGCCGAGATCGCAAAATGCCTAAACAGTGTTCTCAAGCCGTTTGGGGTTGGCGTGGTGGTGGAAGCGGCGCATGAATGCATGACGACCAGAGGCGTGCACAAAACCGACGTGACCATGGTCACGAGTTGCATGCTGGGCTCGTTTCGGACCCATGCCGAGACGCGCCAGGAATTTCTGGCGGCAATTAACCTGCGAGGGGTTCCACGCAACGGCGGTTCCAGCGTCTGATCGAGGAATTCGCAGGGCGGAAGTCTTACCGAGTCAGAAAGTCGCAAGACGAGGCATTTCAAGAATCAATTACCCCAGTGTGATTCACGATCGCTAGGCCGAAGCCCGCGTAGCCCGCCGTCCCGCAAGCCGCCTTGCTCAACCTCGATGGCGGATTAGCGCCATCCGCGTTCAGCGATAGCGCTAATCCGCCCTACTTTCAGCTTGCCAGTTTGAGCAGACGGCCAAAGAAGCCCGTGCCGGCGCGCACGGCCGTGACGTGACGGCGCAGCCACGCGTCGAGCCCGAGGCTTCGCCCGGCGGCATGCAGTGCAAACATGAACATCACGATCGCGAGAAAGACGTACGACCAGGGCCACTCGGGCGGGTCGCCGGGACGATACATGCCGAGCCAGAGATGCAGCACAAATACGATCGCAAGCGCGCTGACCAGGCGCACGCCAAACCCGAGGATGAGAGAGACCGCGAACGTGAGCTCCGCAAGGAAGATGATGGGGTTGAGGATGTAGAGGTACGGCAGATAGAATTCCGTTACGAGCCGGCGGTGGAAGGCGAAGGCTGCGCGGTTGCCGAGCTGCTCGGTCCAATACTGCAGAGCACCCGAGACCGGCAAAGGCAGCTTCCACAGCATTCCCTGAAACCACATTCCCCCGATGGCGACGCGCACGAACCACGTTGCGACATTCGATGTCGTGCGTTGCGCGGGGTCATCCCGCCAGTTCTTAATTGCAATGACGATGCTAGCAAGGAGGAGAGCGAGAAACAGAGCGACAAGGAAATACTTCAAGGAGCCAAGCTTGTTGTGATCCTCCGTATTTCCGATCAGGAAATCCCAAAAATCAGAAAGCGGATTGGGCAAATTAGAAAGCGGATTCGGCATAGTGCCTCTCCCCGGGCGTGGTGGCGGCCTGCGAACGCTCCATTGCCGGAAAACGGGCGAGCATTGGCCCGACAATTGATCCGTCAAGATCGATGGTGACCGGCTCGATCTCGCTGCTACGCTCCGTCACGACTCCAATGGCGCTTGCATGCACATATGACGCCTCGCGCAGCGCATCAACGCACGCTCGCGCACGTTCGAGCGGGACTGCGGCGAGGAGGCCGCCGGCCGTTTGCGGATCGAAAAGGAGCGGATAGAGCGGATGCTTGGCAGCAGCCTCAGGCGCGCGGATTGCACGCCGAAGGCGCACATTCTGCGGCTGCAGCGATGAGAAGATTCCCATCTCGACGCTCTCACGCGCTCCTTCGAGCAGCGGCACGCGGCTGATTGCGATGGTCACATCCACGTCCGAGGCTCTTAACATCTCGATGAGATGCCCGAGGAGGCCGAAGCCGGTCACGTCAGTGGCGGCGTGGGCGCCGTGCCCACGCAGAATTTCCGCAGCACGGCGATTCGACTGGATCATGTGTTCATAGGCCGCCATGACCCAGCGCGCGCGGGCCTTGCCCCGCATGTCGGCCGCGAGCAAAGTGCCGGTGCCGATCGGTTTTGTGAGGATCAGAGCGTCGCCGGCGCGCAGTCCCCCTTTGCGCAACGCCGCTGCGCGTGAGACGAGGCCGTTGACGGCGAACCCGAGCGACAGCTCCGCTCCTTCGCTGGTATGACCCCCAACCAACGCACAGTCTGCCTCCCGCAGCACTTCGTTGGCGCCGAGCAGCATCGCCGACAGATCCGCCTCCACCTTGGATTCGAGCCCGAACGGAACCGTGGCGATGGCGAGCGCCGATTGCGGCTCGCCGCCCATGGCGTAGATGTCGCCCAGCGCGTGATTGGCCGCGATCTTGCCGAACAGGTAGGGATCGTCGAGCATGGACCGGAAATAATCAACCGTTTGCACGGAAAGCTTCTCACCGCCGGTGTCGACGAGCGCCGCATCATCGGGCGCGTCGAGACCTGCGATAACATCCGCGCGCGGCGCCGGCGCAATTGCGGAAAGCGCGCGTGCGAGCACGGTAGCGCCCACCTTGGCGCCGCAACCGCCGCACCGCATGGCAATGGCGGAGATCTCTTTGAGCGCTGATTGATCCGCGAGCGGAGAAGCTGGACGAACAGCCGGCTTGGTTATTTCCGGGAGTTCATTGAATTTACGCATGAAGCGCCGGTCGATCCAATCCTTCCAGCGCCACACCCATTTCCCCGAAAACACCACCCCGTTGCGGGTACCGACCGCATGCGCATCGCCGGTCGAGACCAGGTACATCGCGTCGCGCTGGGGATGGAATGGCCGAGGCGACCTGCGCGTGAGCAGGCGGCGAATATTGTGCGCAAGAACAGGCCCGGCGCGCACGGCGTAAACCCCCGATTTCGGCAGCTGTCGCGAAGGAAACGAGATGATATCGCCGGCCGCGAACACGTCCCCGCGTCCCGCTGCGCGCAGATCAGGCTCGACGCGAAGGAAACCACACTCGTCGAGCGCAAGTCCCGTGCTTGCAAGCCAGGCAGGTGGTCTCGCTTGGGTGGTCCACAGCACCTCATCGACGTCGATTGGCACGCCACGTTCCAGAACGAGACGACGGGCTTCGACTCGCGTGACCGCCGCTCCTGCCACGACGGAAATACCACGCGCCGTGAGAATGTCGCGGAAGGTGGCGCGAAAGGTCTTCGGAAATGTCGCCAGGATATCCGGCGTGTCTGTGACGAGCATGAATGCGAGCCCGTTCGGACTAAATCCTGCCGAGGCGGCGTCCCGGCGCAGCCGGTGCGCGACGGAAAGCAGAAGCTCGACGCCGCCTGCTCCCGCGCCCACGATCGCGATGGAGGCACGGCCTTTCTTCTCCATTACGCGCGCCTTGAGCGCCAAGAACCGGTTGAGAAAGCCGTCGATCGGTTTCACCGGAATGGCATGCTCGCTCGCGCCCGGAATTTGCGCCGTGTTCGGCGTAGAACCGACATTGATGGACAGAACGTCGTAAGGCACCGGCGAGCGCTGCCGGCAGATGACTAGTCGGTTGGTCAGATCGAGGCCAACGGCTTCATCTTGATAGAGCCGGGCGCCGGCAAACCGTGCCAGCGGCCCGGTGTCGATATGCGCCTCGTCGAACTGATAGTGGCCGGCAATCAGACCCGGCAGCATGCCCGAATAGGGCGTGTGCACTTCGCGCGTGATCAAGGTGAGACGCACACCGGGAAGAGGAGCCATGCCGAACATTCTCAGCACGGCCACGTGCGCGTGCCCGGCGCCGACGAGAACCACGTCCTTGATGACGGGATGCGATGATGACTGCATGCAAGTGCGGGCCCCTCTCCCCCTCACCTACAATGCGCAGGTGCGAAATCCGGCAATGACATCATTGCGATCAGGCGTGAAGAAATTACGGTAGCCGGGGCGTGCGATGCGCGCGCTGGTCGCGAAACTTCCACCGCGCAGCACCTTGCGGGAATTGAACCAGGGCTGAGAATAGTCCTCATAAGGGTCGGCGGAAAAGCCGGCAAACGGCACGAATTCGGACGCCGTCCATTCCCACACATTGCCGATCATGTGCCGGCACCCGAACGCGCTATCACCGGCTGGGCATCCCACAACATCGATTGCGCCGTCGAACGCAAAATCGAGATTGGCGTGCGCGGGGGTTGGCGCTGCCCCGCCCCAAGGCCACTGCCGTTTGCGATGCGAGAGACGGTCCCCGTCCGGCTCGCCGATGGCGGCGGCTTCCCATTCGGCCTCGCTCGGCAACCGCCGCTTCGCCCACTTGCAGAAGGCTTGTGCTTCGTACCAATTGACGAACGTCACCGGTGCGTGCGGCGCGAGTGGCTCAACTGCGCCATGGCAGCGCCAATTCCACCCAAAGCTACAGCCAGAACAGCTGCCTTGTTTTTCAAGCCAGTAGACCGGCCGTTTTGCGTCAACCTGTTCGCGCCAGGCCCACCCGGCGGCGCTCCAGAATTCCGGACGGCCATAACCGCCTTCCTCCACAAACGCGGCAAACTCCGCATTCGTCACCGGCGCCTTGGCGATGCGAAACGGCGCAAGCGCGACCTCGTGCTGCCATTTCTCGTTGTCGAAAATGAAACCGTCCTCGGGTGATGACCCCAGGCGCCACGTCCCGCCGAGTATTTGCACATCGCCCGGCCAATGATCCTTTACCGACGCGACGGGGTCCCTACTCGCTTCCGGCGGCCCATATCCCAGCGTCTGGCGGGTATAGGCGAGCGCCTCGACATGCATGTCCTCATGCCGGATCGCAAGCTCATAAAAATAGCGTCTTGGAGCATCGATCGGTCGGGTCAGCGAATCGAGCTGCCTTCCGAGCACATCGTCGAGATAGCGGAAGACGCCGCTTCGATCGGGCAGGTCCAAATCCCACCGGGTGTCATGGGCCACCGTGCTTGAATTCCACAGGAGATCGGCACGCTCGATCAGCGGTGCGAGCCCGTGGGCATGGCGCAGCGTCCAATACTCGTGAAACCAGCCCACATGCCCAATCTCCCACAACACCGGATTGACGATCGGAAGCATGGGCCCCATCAACTGCTCTGTGGAGAGGTCCTGCGTGAGCCGGCGCGTGCGCTCGCGCGTCTGGCACAGCTGCGAGCACAGCTCGACGGGCGTGGCGCCACTCGTCGGACGATCGATGAGATCAGGCTGCATGAAAATAATTCTTATCACACCGGCGCGCTCGTCGTCACGTTCCGGCAATGCCACCACCAGCTCGCGCTGGACGCGCATTTTGCGCGAGCTTGGTCATAGGGTTTACGTAGCAACCAAATACAATGGCGAGCGCGCGGATCTGATGATCGCGCTGCATGCTTGGCGCAGCGCAGAGAGCATCCGGAGCTATCGCGAGCTCTATCCTGATCGGCCGCTGATCGTGGCCTTGAGCGGAACCGATATCAACGAGTACATCGAGCGCGACCCCGGCCCGACGCTGCGCTCGCTTGCATGCGCCGACCGGCTGGTCGCGCTACAGGAGCTCGCACGCAAACGCGTGCCCGGCCGATCTAGACGCAAAGTTCGCGTCATTTATCAGTCGGCTGCTGCGTACCCCGGCGCGCATAGGGCAACTGCACGCGGGTTCGACGTCGCCGTCATCGGGCATTTGCGCGAAGTGAAAGATCCCTTGCGCGCGGCGCATGCCGCGCGCCTTCTGCCTGCGAGCTCGCGTCTTCGCATCGTACACTTCGGGGCAGCTGAGACGCCGCAGTGGCGCGAGCGGGCGCAAGCCGAAATGCGGCGCAACCCGCGCTATCTGTGGCGAGGAGACCGGCCCCGCGCGGACGTCCGCCGGCTGCTTGGCCGCGTGCGTGCGATGGTTCTCTCATCCCGCAGCGAGGGAGGCGCCAATGTCATCTCGGAGGCCATCGTCGCGGGGGTCCCGATACTCGCGTCGCGGATTGAAGGCTCGGTCGGACTGCTTGGGCGCAATTATCCCGGCTACTTTCCGGTCGGGGACACGCAGGCTTTGGCGCGACTGTTGCATCGAATCGAGACCGATGCAGGTTTCCTCCAGTGCTTGCGCCGCGCGATCGCGCACCGCGCCCATTTCTTCCGTCCCGGGCGTGAAAAGGCCGCCTGGAAAAAACTCATTTCAGAAATCGCGCAATCTCTATAATCGGCTCTAAACACTATCGGCCGTACTCTCCTTCCCCCGGCTCGATCGGCGCGCTCTCCACGTCGGTTGGCGCAATGGAGGGAATTGGCTCAATGGGCGGCAGATGCGTGCCGCGCAGCGCCAGCCCGCATTCCCGCGCTCCGAGAATGAGGAGCGAAAGCGCGAAGGGGACGATATAGTAGAGCAGGCGGAACAGGAGCAGCCCTGCGAGCAGATCCTCCCGGTCGAACTGCCAGAGCGCAACCAGCATGGCTGCATCGAATACTCCAATGCCGCCCGGCGCATGGCTCGCAAAGCCGAGCAGCGTCGCCGAGACAAAAATGACGGCGAGCGTCACGAAATTGAGGTTCGGCTCCTCCGGCATTAGCATGTACATGGCCAGCGCGCAAAAGCCGAGATCGATGATGCCGATCGCGATCTGTAAGAGCGTCAGCGGACCGTCCGGCAGTATCACATGCCAGCCGCTGCGCCCGACAATGCGCGGCCGCCGCCAGACCCAGACGACATAGAGCACGAGCAGAATGAGGACGAGGATCGCGCCAAGGCGGTTGAGCCAGGGTGGAAGCTGGTCAATGGCGGTCGCGGCAAGCGGCACGTAGAGAATGCCGAGGCCCAGTACGGTCGCGTTGCCAAGCCAGAACGTTAGTCCCGCGATGAAGCAGATCTTAGCGACGTCAGCAGCGGTCAATCCCCAGGCCGAATAGATGCGGTAACGCACCGCGCCTCCGGTGAGCACGCTTGCGCCCACGTTATGGCCGACAGCGTAGCTGGTGAAGCCCGCGAGTGCGGCGCCCCAATAGGGCACGTCGTCTCTACCGATCGTTCGCAATGCGAACAGGTCATAGAATGTCAGGGTGAAATAACCGCCGGCAACGCACAATGCGGCGAGCCACACTGCCCGCCAATCCGTCGTCGCGAGCGCATCGAGAACCTCGCTTGCGTCGATGGTCCGCAAAATACGGTAGAGCGCGGTTGCCGAGATCGTAATGATCACAAGGCTCAGCGCCACGCCTATTCTGTTCCAGCCGATTTTTCTGTCGCAGAACAGCGCTGCCCGATGCAGCGCTTCGAGCACCCTGTGCTCGGCATCTTCCTGCGGCGGCATCGGTCGATCCATGAGGAGGAAAGCCCTAGCAAAACTCCTCCGTTCGCGCGAGAGTTCGTGGGCGCGACTTTTTGGGCGCGCAAAGATTGCAGGCTAGACGCGTCGTAAGCATGCGACAAACCGTCGTTTCCTCGGCGTTTCATTCAGCCGCAGTGCAAAAGGAAGAAGCCATGACGATCCTGTTACGAAGCGAGCATCCGGTCGCGCGTCGCACGCTGCTCAAGGGAGCAGGGCTCGGTGCCGGCACGTTCATTGCCGCTGCCGCGAACGCGCAGAACGATGGTTCGCGCGGGGATGGCGAAGGCGCGATCTGGAGCGCGGAATACTGGGCGAGGAAAAGCACACCGACCGGGGAAATAAGCCTTAACCTCTGGCGCAAGCGGATCGGCGCGCCGGATCCGGCCGAGCCATCCCGGCCGGTGCTTTTCCTGGTGCACGGCTCATCCAACTCGGCGCGGCCGAGCTTTGATCTCGCCGTCGACGGCAAGGGCGAATATTCGCTCATGAACGTCTTTGCGCGCTACGGCTACGACGTCTGGACCATGGACCACGACGGCTACGGCCATTCCGGCAGTTCCGGAGACAATTCAGATATCGCCAGCGGCGTTGTCGATCTCAAAGCCGCCATGCCGGTGCTCTCGCGCGAAACCGGGCGATCGAAATTTAATTTCTTCGGCGCGTCTTCGGGAGCAATCCGTGCCGCCGCCTTCGCGCAGGCAGAGCCGGAGACGGTCGAGCGCGTCGTGCTTGTCGCTCTCACCTACAAGGGCAGCCGCGCTCCGACCTTGCGCGATCGCTCAAAGCAGGTCGAGTTTTATCGCACCCACAACCGGCGCCCCCGCGACCGCGCCATGATCCGCTCGATCTTCACCCGCGACAATCTTGCCACCAGCTACGATATGGCGGTGGTCGACGCGTTGGCCGACGCGGAGCTTAAATTCGGCGAGGAGGTGCCGACCGGGACTTATCTCGATATGACTGCCAACCTGCCGCTGGTCGATCCCACGAAAGTCCTTTGTCCGGTTGCAATCGTGCACGGCGACCACGACGGTATTGCCACACCGGAAGACCTGTTCGATTTCTATCGCCAGTTGCCGAACGGCGATCGCGTGTTCATCACCTTGCCAAACACGGCGCACAACATGACCTTCGCCAACAACCGCCACCTGCTGTGGTACGCGACGCGCTCTTTCCTCACGGCCCCCGCCCCGGCGGCAGGTTAATCTAATTTAATCGCCCCCTCCGCTTGCGGGGCGCTTGCGGGCGAGGGCAGGCGCGCGAAGCGCGCCGTCTGGGGGCAACCAGACGGAGACCCCATCCGAGGTTAGCCTGACCGTGCTGCCCGTCTGATGCGCCCTT